>Ga0196964_10000010_pt1 | contig 307203 bp, 353 predicted proteins | sample S1_10metaG_FD_148615 | JGI IMG/M metagenome (GOLD analysis project Ga0196964, IMG submission 148615) | Soil microbial communities from Anza Borrego desert, Southern California, United States - S1_10 | ecosystem: Environmental > Terrestrial > Soil > Desert | place: USA: California | collected...
TGCACTTATGTTCAACCGGGTAAGTGAAAAGGGAGAAGAGCGCCGCTTCCATGTCGAAAGTGTGGCAAGCGGAAAAATTGTGCTTAAGGAAACGAATGACACTGATTTCCTCACACTTGTGCGGATGATTGAGGGAGGGTCCGAAGTAGCTCACTAATACGCGATGAAGACTGCTGTATTTGGCGGAGGGTGCTTCTGGTGCACTGAAGCTGTGTTCAAGATGCTCAAAGGCGTTGTTTCTGTCGTACCCGGATATGCCGGCGGTACGACAGCGAACCCCTCGTATGAAGCGGTCTCCACAGGTGAGACGGGGCACGCTGAAGTTATACAGATAGCCTATGACCCTGCTCTCATAAGTTTCCACGACCTTCTGACGGTCTTTTTCGCGACGCACGATCCCACGACGCCTAATCGGCAGGGCAACGACGTGGGGACGCAGTATCGCTCCATTATTCTCTACTCGACGCCAGAAGAGAAAGAGGAGGCCGAGGCGTTCATCGCAGAGCTCAACGCTTCGAGCGAGCAGGGCGCGCGGGTTATAACACAGGTGGAGCCGCTCACAGCCTTCTATGAAGCCGAGGATTATCACAAGAATTACTATGACCGCAACAGCGATGCGCCCTATTGCCAGGTCGTGATTAACCCTAAATTAGAAAAAGTTCAGCAAAAATTCACAAAGCTTCTGGCTCAATCTGGAGAGAATTCCAGTTCATGAACTTTACAAGCTGACGCGCAACCGTTACGCTTCTAGGGCATTACCAACCTTAATCATTCGTCTTTATGGATCCAGAGGAGGTACAGAAAGAAGAGGGAGCAGAAGGAGAAGAGATGGAGGAAGAGGAGGAGGAAGACGCTGAAGGAGAGGAGGCTGCTCCTGAAGAGGGAGCGATGTAAGCTTGTTATCCTTTATATGGAGAGCAAAAGGGACGCCAAGCGTCCCTTTTGCGTTTAAGTGTGGTGAAAATCGCGATCTGCGTCGTTGCCGTCGTCGCTCAACTACGTTCTTTATTGTTTCATTGGGAGTTCTAGCGCTTCGCGCTATACTGATATTCCTTTAATTCTCTATCAATTATGCCTCCAGCTCTTAAAGTTACTGATCTTAAAAAAACCTATCCCACCGGAACAACAGCGCTCAAGGGTGTCTCGCTTGAAGTGCCGGCAGGGGATTTCTTTGCGCTCTTGGGGCCCAACGGTGCGGGGAAGACGACGCTCATCGGCATTGCAACGGGGCTCGTGAACAAGACCGCAGGGAAGGTCGAGATATTCGGCGTCGATTTCGACAAGGATCCTGATAAAGCGAAGTCGTTCATCGGCCTCGTGCCGCAGGAATTCAACTTCAATATTTTTGAAAAGACGATCGACATCATTACGACGCAGGCAGGCTTCTATGGCATCCCGTACCGGCAGGCAAAAGAGAACGGTGAGCAGATTCTCAAAGACCTGGGACTCTGGGAGAAGCGCAATGACAAGTCGATGACGCTCTCGGGCGGCATGAAGCGCCGCCTCATGATCGCGCGCGCCTTGGTGCACAAGCCGAAGCTCCTCATCCTCGACGAGCCGACAGCAGGCGTTGATATTGAACTCAGGCGCGGCATGTGGGACTACCTGCGGACGCTCATTGGCTCCGGCGTGACGATTATTCTCACGACGCACTACCTCGAGGAGGCTGAACAGCTCGCGAAGAACCTCGCCATCATCAATAAGGGAGAGATTGTGGAGGCGGGGACGATGAAGGGCGTGCTCTCCAAGCTCTCCGCAGAAACCATTCTTGTGGACACTGATCAGGATATCTCTGACGCACAGCTTTCAAAGCTTTCACTGTTCCATGCTCAGCGCGTGGATGAGAACACGCTTGAGCTCACCGTCTCCCGTGAACATTCGATCTCTGACGCCATTCTTGCTCTGCGCGAGCTGGGTCTTCGGGTCATGAGTATGCGCAATAAGACGAACCGGCTGGAGAATCACTTTATTAACCTCACAGAATCTACTATCTAATATGCAGACACAGTGGATCGCCTACTACACTATCATTCGGCGTGAGTTCATTCGTTTCTTCCGCATCTGGTCGCAGACACTTCTGCCGCCTATTATCACGACGTCGCTGTATTTCATCATCTTCGGCGCCTTCATCGGCCAGCAGATCTCTGATATCGAGGGCTTTAGCTACATGCAGTTCATCGTGCCGGGGCTCGTGATGCTTGCCGTGATCACGAACAGCTACTCAAACGTGGTGACGTCGTTCTTTTCCTCGAAGTTTATGAAAAACCTTGAGGAGATCGTCGTGGCGCCGGTCTCTCCGACAACGGTCATCGCCGGGTACGTCACGGGCGGCACGGCGCGAGGCCTCATCATCGCGGCACTCGTGCTCGTCGTAGCGCTCTTCTTTACGAAGCTCCCCGTTGCAAATTATTTCATCGTGGCCATCTTTGCGTTTTTAACCGCCGTGATGTTCTCGCTCGCGGGACTCCTCAACGGTATCTTCGCGAAAGGCTTTGACAGCGTCTCCATCTTTCCGACCTTCGTGCTCACACCGCTCACATACCTGGGCGGCATCTTCTATCCGATCTCAGTACTCCCCGAGTTCTGGCAGATGGTCTCAAAGCTCAATCCAATTCTCTATCTCGTAAACGGATTCCGCTACGGCTTCCTGGGCATCTCTGATGTCTCCGTTCCGGTGAGTCTTGTTGTGCTCACGACATTCACCGCTGTACTGCTTGCGGTGAACTGGTATCTCTTCCAAAGAGGGTACGGCCTGAGGAATTAAAAGGATAAAAAACCGCCGGCAATTGCCGGCGGTTTTTTCGACGTCAGCTAATCCTCGAGGCTATAGATGAGTCCCACCTGTATCGTGATTTCTTTAGTGCCTGCAGGAAGCACGGGGTTTCCACCGCCCATTCCTCCCGCATCACCATGATAGTACGGGGGATAACCGGGAACCGAGATCGGATTCTCAACCCAACCGATAATCTCGTCGAGCTCTACGCCAGCTTTTGCTGCTGTGTCCTTTGCTTTCGCTTTTGCATCCTCGATAGCAGCGAGAAGTCCCTGCTGCTTGAGTTCATCGAGGTTTGAAGCTTCAAAGGTGATTCCGTTTATCTGGTTGACGCCGACGCGACTCGCTTCCGAGATGACACGACTTACCGTATCCTCGGCCTGTGCAATGTTGCGAACCTTTACGACGAGCTGTTGGCTCGCATTGTAGCCTGAGGGGCGTGACCCACCCTCTGGGCTGTAGTCGTAGTGAGGATAGAGCGAGTAGTTCATCGTTTCGATGTCTTCTCGGGCGATACCCAGAGCGACGATCGCAGGAATAACTTTCTCGATCGATGTGTTGAGCTGTGTCAGCGCTTGCTGTGCGGTCGGAGCTTTGTCCACCTGAACGCCTAAGTTTATGACGGCCATATCAGGTGCGTAGGGAACCTTGGCCTGGCCATTAATGGTGACGGTGCCGTACGGCTCCGGCTGGTCCGCCCAAAGGGCGAGTGCAAACGCTCCAGCGATGAGAATCATGCCGAGTGCTAAGAGTACATTACGGGGAATATCTCTGACTGTGGTCTGTCCATCCATATATAAAAATGATAAATAAGTAACCTTTAGTATAAGCGTCTTCCGCAGAGTTCCTATGAAGTGGATAACCCTCTCTGGAGTATGACGATTCTTCATACAGACGCACCTTCGTGGAGCTTCTTACAGCTCCACAGGAGAAGACTTGCGGATTCTTCATCTCTCCCGTACCGTAAGGACATGCCACCAGACGATCAGAAACGCATTCTTATTATCGAAGACGACGCTCTCCTCATCGAGGAGATGAGGGCGGAGTTCGCCAAGCACAATTTTGCAGTGGACGTCTCCACCGATGGAGAGGCGGGCTACGAGAAGATCTTTTCCATGAAGCCGCACCTCGTCGTCTTGGATATCGCTATTCCTAAGATGAGTGGTGTCGACCTCCTCAAGAAACTTCAGGACGATCCGTGGGGCAAGACCATCCCCGTCGTCGTGCTCACCAATATGGGGGACAGCGCGAACATCGCACAGGTGATGGAGCTCGGAGGCTACGATTACCTGGTAAAGAGTGACTGGGCGCTGGCTGACCTCATTGAAAAAATTAACCGCAAACTCGGTATTTAAGCCTGAGCATGATTTGGTTCTGGATTGCTATTACGCTGTTGCATAAGTTTGCGCTCAGCCTTGCTGTGGCGTCGTCCACCTTCGCCCTCGTCTTTTTCTTAAACGGCATCAAACACGGCACGGGTGATGCTTCCGAGCGGCGTTTTTTGGGAATCATCTACACGACGCTCCGGCTTGCGCTCGCGACGATCATTGCGACACAGCTCATCCTCGTGAGCTCCTACCTTCCTGACGGCTTGCCGATGCTTCTTCAGAATCCGATCTTCCTCATGAGCTGGGTTCTCATTGCGGTTATCATCGTAAATGCCGTGCTCATGGAATTTCACAAGATGCCGATGTGGCTCGGGCCGGTGCTCGCAGGCGGGAGCTGGTACGCGCTGTTTATCATAAGCGTCTGGCCGGGGCCTCTACCCTTGAGCTTCCCCGAGCTTCTGGGAGCCTACCTCGCATTCCTCATTCTCTTCGGGCTCATCTTTATGCTTATAAAGCGGCGTATGGCGCCACAAATTACGATCGAGCCGACACCTTGACTTCGGATTCACCCTATGTTAGAAATCACGGGCTAAGGCAGTTCGCCTTAGCCCGTTTTTGTTTATAAAACGGCGTTCTTTCAAAGCGAAAGGGAATCAGATGAAGTGGTTTCAATACCTCATCGCGGCGGCCCTCGTGGTGGTCGGAGTGGCTTCGGGGGGTCCCGCCTTCGCGGCGACTGTCGTGGTTCATCCGGGGGATACCCAAGGGTGGATCTTTGCGCAAGAATCCGGCACCATGGGTTCCGGAGCTTTGGTCAATGGTCCCGGTATCCCGCCCTTGGGCAGTGGCAGTGCCAATCTCAAGGTTGGTGACGGTGCGAGCGGCCAACTCTTGTTCCGGTTGAACAACTCTGGCCAGGCACTTTCGGGGCTCACGCAACTCTCGTACAACACGTACCGTGAGTCGGGGTCCTCGGCACTTGCCGCGGCGTTCCAGCTCGGTATCGATGCAAATGGCACCGACGCGGACACTGCGTTCCAGGGTCGGCTTGTTTTCGAGCCGTACCTGACCGGCGCCTCGGTGCTCGACGACACCTGGCAGTTCTGGAACCTGATGACCGCGGCCAACGGTTTCTGGTTCACGAACGCTACGCTGCGGACCAACACCGGCTGTTCCATGGCGAATTCCTGTTCGCTCGCGGAGGTGTTGGCTGCACTTCCGAACATTGCCATCCACACGGTGTTCGGGATCGAGGGCTTCAAGGCCGGTTCGGGCTGGACTGGCGGCTTCGACGGGAATGTCGATGATTACCGTATCGCCTTCGCCACGCGCGGTTCGGCGATATACGATTTCGAGGGTACAGCAGTACCAGCCCCGGCGGGCTTGCCGATCATTGCAGGCCTCATAGCGCTATTCTTCTGGCTCAAACGGTGGCATGGTTCTTCAGTCTTCACGACGGGGGTTACCGGCTACTTGGCGTTCCTACCACGGGATCCGACGGTTCTGATCGCCGCTACGTGCATTGCGCTTCTGCCGATCGCCATTCGGCATCGGTGGGGGGCGGAGCAGAATGCTCACCCCATGCGGCTCATGGAATCATCACCGAAGCTTGCCCTCGCAGCCTGACCTTTCAAGAACCTTTAGTACAACCGCTGGCTTCGGCTGGCGGTTTTTCTTTTCGCTAATGTTCTCATATATGGAAACAATGGCTGATTTTGCTACGTAGCATGTTACGTAACGTGTCTTGCCTGCGCGGGCAGGTAGGTAACAAAGATATTGACTCCATGAAGACTTCATGTTAAAAATCATCCGGCTAAGAGGGGCAGGGCAGATGTCCTGTTCAAACAGAAGGAGAGTCTCGAATGCTACGAATGTTGATACTTGGGACTGTGATGGCCGCAGGTCTGCTTTCAGGAGTGGCTTCGGCCGCTTCGTTCACTGGTACCTACAGCACGGGTGGTGCAACCACTCCGGCGGGCGATCCCGATGGGCCGTGGACGCTGACGTGGAATACGTCGTCCTTCAGTTCGCTTTCACGCGTTACGAACGAGAATCCGGACTTCGCCGATGTGACGAACCTTCACGTGATCTTCGACTCGGTTCTCGGAGGTGGCGCTGTCGGTTCGCCGCGGCTTCGCATTCTGCTCGATCTCGATGGCAGCGGTGGCATCAGCGGCGCTGATCGTTCGATTACGGTGCATCTCGGTACGTCGCCGTCCTACGTCGATACGCCGACCACACTCGATACGTGGTCCGGCGTGAATATGATCGGGAACAACGACGCTGGTCGCTACGATACCTCGGCATTTGCCGGCGGCAGTCCGTTCACCACCTACGCCAGCGCAGTTGCGCTCCTGGGCGCATTCGATGTGCTCCGGCTGGGTGTGGTGGCAGACACTTTCCTGCCGGGGGAGAACCAACTCGACATCTTCGGGATCGAAGGCACATTCCGTGCAGTGGATGTTCCTGAGCCGGCGACGATGGCACTGCTCGCTTTCGGCGGTCTCGCCGTAGCAGGCATGCGCCGGCGACGCTCGGCCTGATCAGTTCTTTCTGCCGCTCCATTTTGCCCCCCTCGGAGCGGTCACCTGCCCCCAGCGTGCTTGCACGCTGGGGGATTTTTCTTTGCATATAATGCGGGTATGGATCGCATCATTGCGCATCTCGATATGGACGCCTTCTTCGCCTCAGTGGAGGAGCTCGACAAGCCATACCTGCGGGGGCTTCCCGTTGTGATAGGTTCTGACCCCAAGGGGGGCGAAGGGCGGGGTGTTGTCTCAACGGCAAATTACGCAGCACGCGCCTATGGCATCGGCTCGGCGCTCCCCATAGCTCGTGCCTGGAAGCTCTCAGAAGCGGCGCGGAGTGCCGGAAAGCCTGCGGTCGCGTTTCTCTCGCCGCGCTTCCGCCGCTATCAGGAGCTCTCTGACAAGATTATGGAAATTGCCCGTCGCTATGCGAGTGCGCTCGAGCAGACGAGTGTCGATGAGGCGTATCTGGATTTTTCCAACCATGAGACCTTTGAAGCGGCGCATGCGTCAGCCAGAAAGCTGAAGGAAGAGATCCGGGAGAAGACCGGTCTTACGTGTTCTGTGGGCATTGGGCATAACCGTATGCTCGCGAAGATTGCGGCCAACATGGAGAAGCCCGATGGGCTGACACTTGTTCTTCCCGATGACGCTGAAGCCTTCCTTGAGCCCCTCCCGATCCGCACGATACCTGGCATTGGAAAAAAGACGGAGGAATTTCTGAAGCGGCGGGGGATTGTCTTTGTGCGCGATCTCAAACGCTACTCGTGGGAGGAGCTTTCAGATTGGTTAGGCTCCCATGGGTTTGACCTGTACCAGCGCGTGCGGGGTATTGGAAGCGATCGTGTAAGCGAGGTGAGCGAAGCAGAACGGAAGTCTGTGGGAGAGAACGAAACCTTTGACGAGGACACGCTCGACTTTAAATTCCTGACCCAGAGGATCAGCGTGCTTGCCCGGGATGTCATGCGCCGTTTCTCCCGCAATGGTTTTACGCAGTTTCGCACTGTCGTCCTTACGGTGCGGTTTGAGGATTTTGAGACGAAAACGCGCTCGCTCACGTTGAAAACACCGCTTCGGAGGGAGCAGGAGCTCGAGCAGAAAGGACTCAAGCTCCTCTTGCCATTTTTTGAAAAGACGGAGAATCCCCGCAGGAAGAAGATTCGCATGCTGGGCCTGCGGATAGAGAAGCTCTCGTAGGCGTCTTTGAGTAGTATTTTAATACATAACTAAATACACAACCCGCCTACGACTCCTGCATTTTTAATACGCTATAGCGTATTAAAAATGCAGGAGGGAATTGAGAAAAGATTTTAAGCTAAAAACAAACTCATTGAGAGGTTTGCCTGACAGACTCACCTCGGTTCAGTTTTCGGGGATTTGTTATACTTATTTTTATCTATGGTGGAGGGAAAAACACTGATCACTGTATTCCTTGCTGTCATACTCCTGGGTATTGGGATTGCGGCGCTGGCGCGTCCCGGCGCTGTTACCGAGACGCCGCTCGCATTCTCATTTGAAGAGTGTGCGGAGCGTGGCTATGAAGTCTTGGAAGAGGTGCCACGCCGCTGTGTGACGCCTGAGGGCATCTCGTTTACAGAAGGCGGAGCGGCGGAGCCAGAGCCGGAAGTTATTGCTGTGCCTCCGTCGGCTTCCACCACGACTCCTCCGGAAGAAGAGGGGCCGGTGAGCTCTTGTGTCATTGCAGGCTGCAGCAGTCAGCTGTGCGTGGAAGAGGGAGATCCCGGCATGAGTACGTGCGAGTATCGTTCGGAGTACGCTTGTTATCAGGGTGCTGTCTGTGAGCGGCAGGCGAGCGGGCAGTGCGGCTGGACGGAAACCCCCGAACTTATAGCGTGCCTTGAGGATCCTCCGGAACTCTAGATAATTTCTTCATGATGGCTCCATCTCTCTTCACGCATAGTTGAGTGAGGTGCAGGATCTTTACTTCGGTTATTAAGATAATGATCTCTCTATGCATATTCCTTCAAGGTTGAATCGTGAGGCCCTTCTCCTTGGGCCTGTCACCCTCGGTGTGCTGTTACTCATGCTCATGGCAACACCAGCAGGAGCCCAGTCAGCGCTCACCTGTTCTCCGGCGCAGCAGACAGCAAGTGTCGGTCAGCAAGTCACATTTACCGCAGACGGCGGATCCGGTTCCTATATCTGGGCGACACCAAGCGGCGTGTCGACCAATTCAGGATCGTCATTCTCAACGTCCTTCAACGAAGCGGGACCTAATACCGTCATCGTGCGGCGCGGCTCTGAAGAAGCGCTTTGTATCGTGAATGTCGTCGGTACATCGGTCGGTGTAACACCTCCTCCCGCTGTGGGAGGAATCGGAGGATTTCCGGGATTGCCTTCAACGGGCGATGGCGGCGGCATGCGCGGGGTAACCATGGGAGCTGCTGTGATGCTCGGGGCGCTCGCGCTTCTGGGAGGACTCTATGCGCTCCACCGTAGGCGTGCCTAAGTAGAGTGATTATGAAAACGGTGCTCATCGGACTTCTGGGGTATCTCCTCGGAGGGCTTTCCATGGGACTCGTGCTCGCGCAGAATGACCTTCCCTCCGAGCCTGCGGCGCCTCAAGAAGTGCCGCAGGAGCAGGAGAAAGAGCAGCGCCCAATTCTTCCTACGCAGATACGAATTCCGAAGCTCGGTATTGATGCAAGCGTTGAGCAAGTGAGCCGAAATGCCTGGGGGAACATGGCGGTGCCTAAAAGCTACCGGACGGTTGCGTGGTACAAGGACGGCGCGCTTCCGGGAGCGGAAGGGAGTGCCGTCATCGCTGGGCACCTCGACAACAGTCTGGGGCTTCCTGCTGTATTCATTGATCTTAAAAAGCTTGAAGTGGGCGACGTCATCTATCTTGCGAACAAGGCAGGAGAGGAGCGAACGTTCACGGTAACCTCCCGAAAAGTCTACGATCGTGATTACGCGCCGCTCCACGAGCTTTTCCGGACCGATGGCGAGAGCGTCCTGCGTCTCATCACCTGCGCCGGACCCTGGAATCCTGCCCGTAAAGACTACGAGGAGCGGCTGGTGATAACTGCTGTGCCCGATTAAAAATTAGTATGTGCTATTCTATGCTTATGAGGATCTCCTTTAGTCCTAACGCCGGTCACCTTCGATGAAGCGGCGCCTCTTTCTCGCTCTGCCGCTTGAGAGAGGACTCTACAAAGTGCTCGCGCGTTACCGAGATGCGCACGGACGGATCCCGTACCTGCGATGGATGCCGCTCCAGAATCTTCACGTCACGGTGCTCTTTTTAGGGCTCGTGGAGGAGTACAAGCTTACGGAGCTTCGGGAGCGTGTCAGTTGCGCGCTGCGCGCCGTTCCGCGATTTGAGCTTGCCTTTGACCGCATTACCTACGCGCCGCGGCACCGCCCTGCAGATATGGTGTGGGCGCAGTTTAAGCCGCATCCGTTGTTTGACCTCATGGTTGATGAGGTGCGCAAGGCTGCAGAGCCGATCGTCGTATCTCCGGAGAATGCAACGCGGGAGCGCATCCCGCACTGCACCCTGGCGCGTTTTCGGGGGAAGATTCCCGAGCGGCCGCTCTTTCGGCTGCGCCAGCTCGAACATCACCGCGGCGTGATGCCGGTTGAGCGCGTCGTACTCTTTGAATCAAAGCTTCGCAGCGAAGGCCCGCACTACCGGCCCCTGTTGCACTTTGAAACTTCTGTGGTGTAAAGGGTCTACGCCTCCTCGCCCTCGCTTGAGTTTCTTGATAAACTCAAACCCATACCATTTAGTCATCTGTAAGCTACATATGGATCCACAAACACAGGCACAAGCACCCGAGGTCCGCAGGAAGCGCGGAGGTGCACTGGGAATCATTATTGCCGTCATTGTTCTTCTGCTTTTGGCCGGAGCCGCGTATCTGTTTATGAACTCCGACAAGCTCTCACAGGGAGTCGACGGCGGAGCAGTGCTCGCAAGCGTGGGCGGTGTCCCGATTACGGAGGCTGACGTCAACGAGCGCATTGGACACGCTCGCACCGGCCTTGAGGCGCAGGGTCTCAATCTTGAGGATCCGCAGACGAGCGAACTCCTGCGCAGCCAGGCTCTTGAGGAGATCATCAACGAGCGCGTTGTGCTTGCCGATGCAGAGAGCAAAGGTATTACGGTTACGGATGCCGAAGTTGATACCCAGCTCGCCGACATTCGCAGCCGGTTCGAAACCGAGGAAGCCTTTGAAGCAGAGCTCTCAAAGAATGCGTTCACGCAGGAAACGCTCCGCGAGAACGTCCGCCGCGAACTCTTGATCCAGAAGTACGTTGATCAGATCGCCGGCGCCTCTGCCCTCACGGTTACTGAGGCGGAGATCACGGCTTTCTACGATCAACTGAAGGGGCAGAACGAAAACCTTCCGCCGCTTGAGGAGCTGCGCGCTGAGATCGAAACCCAGCTTAAGAACCAGAAGCTTGCCGCCATCGTTCAGCAGGTTGTTACCGATCTTCGAGGTAAGGCTGACGTTCAGATGAATACAGAGACTTCTCCGGAAGCAGGGGAATAATCTGATATCTAAAGAACAAGAAAAAAGCCACTCTTGGGCAGAGTGGCTTTTTTCTTGTAAGCTAAGCCCATCTAACTCTAATCTTGTATGGCACTTGCAACTGGAAAGAAGGCTCCCGCCTTTACGCTCCTCGATCAGGGCGGCGTAAAGGTCGCGCTCAAGGATTTTAAGGGACAGTGGGTGCTCCTCTATTTCTACCCCAAGGACGATACGCCGGGGTGCACGAAGGAGGCATGTGCCATTGCGGATAATTTCCCTACATTTGAAAAGTTGGATGCCGTGGTTTTGGGCGTGAGCACGGATACGCCTCAGAGTCACAAAAAGTTTGCGCAGAAATACAAACTGCCGTTTCGTCTGCTGGCAGATACGGAAAAGAAGGTGGTGGAAAAGTACGGGGTGTGGGGCGAGAAATCGATGTATGGGAGAAAGTACATGGGCACCATGCGCATGTCTTTTCTCGTGGATCCCGATGGAGTGATCCGCAAGATCTACCATAAGGTAAAGCCGGACAGTCATGCGCAGGAGGTGATCACTGATCTGCGGGAGCTCAAGAAGGCGACGGTATGACGAGTGCGAAGCGGCGGGTGCGGAAAAAGCGCGTAGAGAAGATGAACCGCGAACTCGTGAAGCTCTTTCCTGTTTCCAAAATTGAACTTAATTACAAAACGCCGTGGCAGCTCATGGTCGCTGTACAACTTTCAGCACAGTGTACGGACAAACGCGTGAACATCGTCACAAAGGATCTCTTCAGGAAATATCCGAAGTTTAAAGATTATGTGGCGGCTGACTTTGAAACGTTTGCGCAGGATATAAAGCCGTGCGGGTTTTACCGCGCCAAGGCGCGCAACATCCTGGGAGCCGCACAGATGCTTCAGGAGAAGTACGGGGGAGAGATACCAAAGACCATTCCGGAGCTCCTCCTGCTTCCTGGCGTAGCAAGGAAGACCGCTAATGTCGTCTTGGCAAACCTCTATGGCGTGATGGACGGCATCGCTGTGGATACGCACATCCGCCGGTTTGCCATCCGCTTCGATCTCTCTGACTTTAAGGATCCAGTGCGCATTGAGCGCGATCTTATGGAAGTTGTGCCGCAGAAGCTGTGGTGGGATTTCCATCACCGGCTTGTACTCTACGGACGCTATATCTGCCCCGCACGCCCGCACGATTGTACTCAACACCCGCTTACAAAGTTTTACCCCAAGGCAGCGAAGATCTGGCCCAAAACCCAAGGTAATTGATTCGTCATGCACGCCTCATGAACGACATGCTTAACTTACTTTTAGAACAACGGCTCTCCAGGAGGCGTTCATGCCCCTTCGCAGCATCGACGATTTTCTGGTAGACGAGGTCTTCCAGAAAATCAGCAACTTTCTGCAAGAGCACACGGGTAAGTCGTGCTTTTGGTTCGCGAAAGTGTGTCTCATACCGTGGCCCATCTCGGTGCTCATATTCGCCGCCACAGGACGAAGTGCGGCTCCTCTGGGTCTTGATATGGGAATTGTGCTTACAGCCGTCGCGCTCTATTTCGTGTGGGATCGAATGGAGAAGAAGGCTCGCGCGAGTGTCCACGAGCGCGTTGTTAACCCCATGCGTCTCTTTGTCCCTATGGGACTCTTCCGGAGCGCGCTCTTGATCTTTGCCGGCGGACAGCAAGTTCTCATCGTGATAGTTCGTATATCTCGAGGAGAGTCATTGACCGTCTATGTACCGCACATTGTGCTGACACTGCTCTGGATTTGCTCGTGGTACTTCGGCTCCTGCACTCCCAAACCGCTCCACCCCTTTAAGGCCCCGGTCTCTGTTCATGCCTGACCTCTTTGCACCCGATGGGCATCGGGTGCTTTCTTTTTGAAGGTCACGTACAATGACGGGATGAAAAAGAAGGTGGCAATCTTTGATATCGACGGAACAATTTTCCGCTCCAGCCTCCTCATTGAGCTCGTGGAGGCGCTTATCGCGCGGGGTATATTTCCTGAGGAGGCGTGGAGCGTCTATGAGCGCAAGAAGCGTGATTGGCTCGATCGTAAGGGAAACTACGACGACTATATGCGCGCCGTGGTGGACGCCTTTGTGCGCCACCTTAAGGGTGTGCCGTATGCAGATTTTGCCTCGGTAGCTGAGGAAGTCGTTATCCAGAATCGTTCCCGTCTGTATCGCTACACACGTGATTTAGTCGGTGAACTTAAGGACAAAGGTTATTTCCTGCTCGCGATCTCGCACTCGCCAAAGACGATCGTAGAGCCATTCACCAAGAAGCTGCAGTTTGATAAGTCCTACGGCATCGTCTACGAGACGGGCTCGACCGAACGTTTTACAGGGAAGATGCTCGATGAGCATCTCATCTTTAACAAGGGATCCATACTCAAGCGCGCCGTAGAGAAGGAGGGTCTGACCCTTAAGGGATCCTATGGGGTAGGAGATACGGAGAGCGATATCACGATGCTTGAGATGGTCGAGCGTCCGATTGTCTTTAATCCCAACCAGAAGCTCTACAAGTACGCCAAGCGCATGGGTTGGCCGGTTGTCGTGGAGCGCAAAGACGTCATCTACCGGTTATAGCGACAGGTTCGGGTGCTGTTTCAAAGCTTACCGCTGATGAGTGTTCCCATATATGGGAACAAGTACTATCGGGACGTTCACTCACAATGTTTCATATATGAAACATTGTTGGATTTGCTACGTGGCATGTTACGTAGCAGAGGTATTGTTATGATATATCATAACAATGAACCGAACTTTTAAGTGATGCGTTAGTGGCGGACTATAAGTCTTTATACAAGGTCATTGAGATTTCACCGCGAATTAATATACTAGGGGCACTATGGCAACAAAACGACTTTTTCGCAGCGAGACTAATAAGATGGTGGCAGGTGTTTTGGGGGGTCTGGGAGAGTATCTTGAGGTGGATCCGGTTCTGTTGCGTCTCTTCTATGTTGCGATCACGATTTTCACCGGTGTGCTCCCGGGTATCGTCGTCTACATTCTCGCTATCTTTATCGTGCCTATGGGTCCACGGGTGACCGTGGCGTACGAAGCGCCTGCGGCTGGTGGAGCTGCTGCTTCGCAGAACGCCGAGACGACGAAATAGTGCTACATGGCTCGCATGGGTGCTCTGATCGGACTTCTCATTCTTGCCTACGGAATCTTTTTCGTCGGTTTCTTTCTGTATAAAGTCTCTCTCGGTCGGAACATCCTTCTTACGGCGGTGCCGTTTACTGCTGTTTCTGACAGCGCCTCACTGCGAGTGCTTGTGGTGGGCGACAGTACGGGTGTGGGGACGGGTGTCGCAGATCCTAAGGACTCCGTTGCGGGCAGGCTCGCAGGGTATCTCGGCGACATTACGCTAACCAATGTCTCCCGCAACGGCGCAAAGATGGAGGAGGTGGCGAGTCAGCTTCGCGTATTTTCCGAAGAAAAGACTTTTGATCTCATCCTCATTCAGGCAGGGGGCAATGACATTCTGCAATTTACGAACATATCGAGACTGCGGAAGCATACCGGTGAGGTCCTGCGTGAGGCTCAGATACGCGGAAAGCACGTCGTATTTATGAGCACGGGGGATGTCGGCACGGCTCCGCTGTTTTTGCCGCCTGTGTCTCTCTTGTATGATAGGCGCACCCGTGCGGCGCGCGAGGTGTTTATCGAAGCTGCGCGCGAAGCGAATGTCACCTATGTCGACCTCTTCAAAGAGCCGAAAGACGAACCCTTCTCGAAAGACCCGAAGCGCTTCTACAGCGCGGACGGCCTCCATCCCTCAGGCGAAGGTTACGCCCTCTGGTTCGAACAGCTCAAAGCAGCGCTCCCTGCGCTCTCAGGGAGTGGCGGCGCTTAAGCGTGCCGTCTGGAATCATTACAAAAAAGCGCGGCGTGATTTTCCGTGGCGCACGCCGGAACTTACGCTCCTCCCCGACGGCTCGGTAGATCCCTACAAGATTCTCGTCTCCGAGGTGATGCTCCAGCAGACACAGGCGGGAGCGCGCACGATTGAGAAGTATCGGGCGTTCATCAAAGCTTTTCCCACGACAAAGGTGCTCGCAAGGGCGTCGCTCTCCGAGGTGTACGCGCTCTGGCAGGGCCTGGGTTACAATCGCCGCGCAAAGGCGCTGCGCGATGCAGCAATTCTGGTGGAGAAAGAATTTAAGGGGACATTTCCCGCAATTCTGGAGGACCTGGAGAGGCTCCCTGGCGTGGGGCCTTACACCGCTTCTGCTGTCTACGTTTTTGCGTATAACAAGCCGACCGCTTTGATTGAGACTAATATTCGGACCGTTTTCATACATCACTTGTTTAAGGATAGGGAGGGCATTACCGATGCACAATTGCTCCCCTATATAACAGAGGCGCTTCCTCCTCAGCGCGCCCGAGATTGGTATTCTGCCCTTATGGACTATGGCGCGCACCTCAAGAAGGAGATTGGGAATGTGAGCCGCAGGAGTGCGCACTATGTACGGCAGTCCGCGTTTAAGGGCTCCAATCGAGAGATCCGCGGCAAGCTCCTTCGGGAGCTTCTCAAGGGTAGAGCGACCCTCGCAAGGCTGGGGGAAAGTGTGGGGGCACCTCTCAAGCAGGTAGAGGGGCAGCTTAAAGCCCTTATAAAGGAGGGTTTTGTGGTGAAGCGGGGAGAGCGCTACGAACTTGCCTGAAGTGGCTAAATAGGCTAGAGTATCCGCACTATGAAGGTGAAATCATCTCTCAAAAAGGGGCACCCCGGCGACAAAATTGTGAAGCGCCGTGGCCGTCTATATCGTATTAATAAGCTTGAGCCGACCCGAAAGGCTCGCCAGGGATAATCCAAGGGTGACCCTTGGATATGAAAAGGCTATGAAAAGGCCGCCTCTCTGGGCGGCTTTTATCGTGTGTCGATGAGCTGGTTGCCGAGCACGACGCCGAGCGCGAGGAGGCCGGCGAGCGTGAGAAAGAGCGCCTGAAAGTCAGCAAGAAAGAGCGCGGCTGTTCCAAGGGCTGGGCCGACGAGGTAGGAGACCGGCTGGATCATCCGGAAGAAACTTATGGTGTGCGTATCCTCCGCGCTCACTTTTTTAAAGAAATACGTCTCGCTCATGCTCTCAATAAGTGCGGCTCCAACACGCGTCATAAACAGGAGGCCTCCCCAGACGACAAGTGCCGTGCTCTCGGTGAGCGCCATGGCGGTCACGGCCCCGGCGGCAATAATAAAGCCTAAGATGAGCATCTCCTTCTCTCCGATGTAGCGGTCGGCGATCCGTCCTGCAGGGAATTCGATGAGTACGTACGGCAGAAGCGCGACGGCGAGCATGAGGCCGATGTCGGGCCAGGAGAATCCGATGTGCTCATGGAGATACAGCGGCATATAGATCACCATGAATGCGAAAAAGGTGTGGAGCAGAAGGTGAAGCGAAAGAATCCTTCGGACATTTCTGCTCTTTGAGACACAGGAGAGCGATGTGAGGAGCGGGACGCGACTTCGCGGGGTATCCGCTGCACTCGTATGAGGAAGCCCAAAAACAATGAGCGCTGCTACGGGAACCAGGATGAGCGCACCTGCGAGAAAGACGCTGTTGTAAACGTCAGCGACAAGGAGTGAGCCAGCGAGGAGTGGTGACACGATGAGTCCCGCGTTCATGGTCGTGAGCATGATGCCGCGCAGTGTCCCAGTGATATGTTCAACCTTGGTAAGCCGCTCGAGGAGTACATCGAGACAGTAGAAACCCAGAGGATAGAGGACAAGGTAGGCGATGAACAGAAGCAGTGAGACGAGGGTACTCTGCTCCATGGTGAGCCCCATAAAGACGAGTACTTCAAGGACGACGACAAGGAGAAAGGCCAGTCGTAAGCTCATGTGCCGCAGGAGGTGCGGAAAGACCGCAAAAGAGAGGAGGCCTACCGCAGCACCGGCCACGTAGGTGAGGCCGATGAGATTGTCGGGGAGGAATTGTGCAAGGAAGCTCGAGCCGACGTAGGCGACGATGTAACTGTGGAGCGCAAAGAGAAAGTTAGTGGCGTACAGATACGCAAGCGCAGAATGAGCACGGAGAAAAGCCATGCACTTAGTGTACACAAGGTTTACGTACAAAGTTTTGACGAGCGGGGATAACAAAAACCACCCTGAAGCATGGAAGTGCTTCAGGGTGGTTCTTTGAAGTGCTACTGATTATAAGGAACGGTTGAGGTGAGGCGTTTGCCGCTGACCTGCATCAGAGCTACTGACTTCACAAACTGCAGACGGGGATCCGCCTCACCCTCGAGATTGGTGTTCTCGAGGGCGTAGTAGGTTAGGGCAACGATGTCAGCCATCGTGAGAATGTAGCCGTCACCAAACTCAATGGTCCGGCCATGTCCCGATGGATTCTCCACGTGGTAGTCCACTTCCGAATGGAAGCGTCGCGCTTCGGGGTTGGCACGTCTTCCTTGATAGAGTGTTGGGTAGCCATCTGTCTGTTTCATGGCGGCTACGCATTTCACAAATTGCAGTCGGTAATCGTTCTCCTCGAGATCGAGAGCCGTAAGAATGTCGTAGACCACGCCAAGGAAGTCTTTCATCGGCCAAGCATGGTCACCGATCTCGACTACTCCACCGGTTCCAAAGCTAGCTCGCAAGGGGGAGAGCGGATGGTCAAAGCTGTAGCATTTTGCTTTCAAATTGACTGGGTATGTGCCCATCTCCAAGACCAGACTCATGATGTGTCTCCTTATTTTTGGAAACCGAGTTCTGCTCGGCACAGCATCTTACTATTTCAATTATAATATATATAGCATATAAGTCAATTTATTCCCTTCAGACACAAAAAGAGCCCCTTGAAGGGGTTCTTTTTGTGTCTTTAGTCTTTGATTAGAGTCCGAGTAATACCGGAATCACAATCGGGCGCTTGTTGGTTTTCTGGAGGAGGAAGGCGCCGACGGTGTCCGCGATCTGCTGCTTCACATAGTCGAAGTTAATCGGGTGCTGGTTCTTCGTGCTGTCCTCAACGGTCTTCTTAATGAGGATGCGTGTCTCAGAGAGCAGTTCCTGGGACTCGCGTAGGTACACGAAACCGCGGGAAATGAGGTCCGGAGATTTGCGCAGTTTTCCAGTCTTCAGGTTTAAGGTTGCAACGATGACGAACATGCCGTCCTGCGCGAGCATCTTTCTGTCGCGAATCACGACCTCCTGTACGTCGCCTATCGAGAATCCGTCCACCATCATCATTGAGGCCGGAGCCTTGTCCTTGTGGATGTGGAGCTTCTCGCCCTTTGTGATGTCGATAATCGTTCCGTTGTCGGGGATGATCACGCTCTCCTTGGAGCGGCCGGCATCAATGACTGCCTGTGCGTGACAGCGCAGCATCGAGTGGTAGCCGTAGGCGGGCATAAAGAACTTGGCGCCCACCTTGTTATTGATCCAGGAGAGCTCGCCGGCGTTGCCGTGGCCGGTGGAGTGCACGTCAGAGGCGCGGTAGTGCATAAGACGCACGCCATTTCGGTAGAGGTTATCCTTCAGCTTCTGCACGGCGATCTCGTTTCCGGGGATCACTGAGGAAGAGAGCACCACCGTGTCGCGCTCGTTAAGGCGGATGAACTTATGCTGTTTTGTCGCGATGCGCATGAGCGCGGCGAACTCCTCACCTTGGGCACCCGTGGAGAGGATCACGATCTTGTGTGCCGGATACTGGTCGATCTCCTGCGCGGTGATGAGCGTCTCCTTCTTTGCGGTGAGGATGCCGGCTTTCTGCGCAATCTCGATGTTGGTGCGGATGGAGCGGCCTTCGGTTACGACTTTCTTTCCGCTCTCCTCAGCGTACTGAATGATGCGGATCATACGTTCAAACTGCGAGGCGAAGGTGCCGATGATGAGGCGGCCTTTGACCGACTTCACGATCTCCTCGAGGGTCTCATGCACCTTCTCTTCGGGGATGGAGAAGCCGGACTTCTCTGCATTAGTAGAGTCGGCGATGAACATCAGATTGTTCTCACGCCCGATCGCAGACCACTTTGTCTCTTCTTCCTCGGTGGCGATGCCGTCGTGGTGGGCGAGCTTCAGGTCGCCGGTGAGGATTACGTTGCCGTACTCAGTCTCGATCTTCACACCCATGGAATCCGGAATCGAGTGCGTTACGGGGAAGGTGCTCACGTAAGTCGAGCCGATTTTGATGCGCTGTCCGGGCTCAAACAATTCGACCTGAAGCGCGGGCAGGTGCGGGAATTCCTCCTGGCGCTTCTTGATCATGATCGAGGTGAGGTAGCGGGTGTACAGCGGCGGGTTGCCGATACGCTCCATGACGTAGGGGATGGCGCCGATGTGATCGAGGTGGCCGTGGGTGATGATCACCGCACGGATCTTGTGCTTGCGCTCCTCGAGGTAGGTCGTGTTCGGAAGGATGTAGTCGATGCCCGGCGCGTCGCCTTCGCTCATGAACTGAAAGCCGGCGTCAACGACGAAGATGTCATCGGCGTTCTCGACGATGGTCATGTTGCGGCCGACTTCTTCCACGCCGCCAATCGGAATGATGCGGATGGTGTCGCGGTCAGGCGGTGGGATCACCGGGTGGCGCTTCTCCGGAGAGACCGGAGGTGCAGAACGGACGACGGTCATGGAAGGGCCGCCATTACCGCCCCGGTGCCGCGGACGATTCCCGCCACGGCGATTGCGTGATCCGCCGCCGCTCTTGCCTGCACCCTGGCTGCGGGGTCCGGAATTGCCGCTGCCGCTTTTGGGGCCGCGACGAGCAAAGCTCGCGGCGGTGAAGGTGCGACGGCGAGATCGCTGGGCAGAGGGTTGTGTGCTTTGTGGACTCATAGGAATAAAAATTAGTAAGGGATGGAAATAAATACTCTTGTTAGCGCAAGCTCCACTCGGGCAGTCGTGCAAAGAGCGGCCAAATTCGTTCGGTCTCGATGTACCATTTGTGGACGTTCAAGAACCGCTCTCCGGACGTGGTCAGGGGCCCGAGTTCTATACCCTGCACGCGCGTGGGGACGACGTAAATGAAATCGGGCGAATAGAGAAATATCGCCGGAACATCATTCACTACTTCCTCCTCAAACGCCTGCAGAGCAGAGGCTTTTTTGCTCTCATCTGATGTGGTGCGGGCTTCCTGCAGATGCTTGTCTGCAGAAATGTTGGTGTACAGGGCAATGTTAAGGCCCGGGTCATTACGCTGGGATGAATGCCAGAACGGGAACAGGTCGAGCTCGCGGCCGATGATCTCACCGAAGAGAAGTGCATCGTAGCGGCGCGGGCGGATCACGTTCTGATTCAGGTCGCTCGTATCGAAGAACTTAAGTTCAACGGCAAACCCGGCTGCTTCCCACTGGCGCTTCAGAAGCTCCGCCACAGCCTTAAGTTCAGGTGTGTTGGACGTAGAGAGCGCAAACTGAAGCGTCTGTGTCTCACCGCTTACGGTCTTCGTCCACAGACCTTCTTCGTTTACCTTCCACCCATCAGCGGCAAGTATCTCGCGGGCGACGTTTGCCCTGTCGGCGCCAGCGCTGCTCTCCATTGAAACCGCTTCCTCAGACTCTTCTGCCGCGAAGGCGGCAAGAATGCCAGGCGGAATGGGGCTTTCTGTGGTACGCCCATAGCCGCCGAGCACTTCGCGGACGATTTCATCGCGGTTGGTGGCGACTTCAAGCGCTTCGCGCACTGTCTTGTGGGCAAAGACAGGGGCCACGTTCTGGTTGAAGAACGCTCCAAAGACGCGCGGCAGCGGCGCCTGCACCGTACGGGCACCGCTTGAAGCGATGCGTGTAAGGCTAAACGGCGAGACGCTGCCGATGCCGTCGACATCTCCTGATGCCTGCGCAATGAGGATCTCTTCCTCCGAGGGATAAAACTTCACAAGGAGTTTTGAGATGTGAGGCTCGCCTAGTGTGTAGTGCTTGAAGGCGGTGAGCTCATAGTACTCGGGCAGGCCGGCGGCGTTGCGGTGGACGCGCTTGATGCGGTACGGGCCGGTCCCTACGGGCTCGACGTTGAACTGACTGAAGGCAAATTGCTCAGGGGTCACGTCCTTCCAGAGGTGCTTCGGGAGGACTCCCATCACGGTGTTCTCAAGGAACGGGCCATAGGGCTCCATGAGCGTAAACTGCACGCGGCGGTCATCGAGCTTCTCTACGGCAACGCCTTCCCAGTTGGCACGGCGGGGGCTCTTAAGCGCCGGGTCCTGGGCGAGGAGGACGGTAAAGACAACGTCGTCTGCGGTTACGGGTGTGCCGTCGTGAAAGAGTGCATCTTCGCGAAGCGTAAACACGTAGGTGCGGCCGTCTTCTGAGACGGTGTAGCTCTCGGCTAGGGCGTTAGCGAGGGTGCCGTCCGGAGTGGGGCGCAGAAGACCGCTGTAGGTGAGCGAGGTGAGGTCCTGGTCGGCGTCGGAGGTGGCAAGCAGGGGATTAATAAAGCGGGGTGTGCCGACGATGCCTTCAGTATAGGTTCCGCCGCGGGCCGGTACCTGCGCAAAGTATGTGTTGTTCACGTGCCAGAGGATGCCGATACAGCTTATGGCAAAGAGCACGAGGAATGCGTAAAAGAGCGCGCGTTCCGTGGGGGAAAACGCTGCAATCGTCTGCTTAATATCGTCAATAGTGCGTGGTATGAGCGCACGAGGCGTCATAAATTCTCGAATCTTACCCGAAGAGAGCACTATGCTCTACGACGGAAGGAGCAGCTTCTTGCGCTTGTCCGGCCTACTTCAGAATGAGTTTTAGAAAGGCCGACAAAACGAAAAGAATCGCAATAACAATGGTTGCGTTAAAGAGGATTCGTTCGGCTCCGCGCCGTGTATGGAATCCCGAGCCGAAGTTATCACTGCCGCCGAAAGCTCCTCCGACGGTGGTACCCGTCTGCTGCAGGATGATGCCTGCTCCGAGGAGAATCGCCAGGGTGACTTGGACATACGGAAGTAATGTCGCCACTAGCTGCATTTGCATGATCTTAGCAGAGAAGAGGGGTCAGGGCAAGCTTCATCCAGAAGCCCCAGTTCTGCTTGCGTTTCCGCCGGGCTTTAAGTTTACTGTTATCAGGCGAGACGGGAGGGGCAGATGACCAATCGGCAGGCGTGGATACTTGGCGCGGGAGTCCTGCTTCTGATGGCAGTACTCGCGTGGTATGTGAGCCGCGGCGGAGAAATGACGTTTCCTCTCGGGTAAAAAGGTAAAAAACGCACTGCGAAGGCTTTAAATCTTCGCAGTGCGCTTTGTTTGACAGAGTACAAAAAACAAGTAACTTATTATTACCCTTTATAGCGGAAAAACCCCGCTATTATCAGCTAATTTTCAATAACGAGTTATGGCGAAAGGTTCAAAGAAAACCAGCATTATTCCGCTTGGTGATCGCGTGCTCGTAAGGCTCCTTCCGCGTGAGGAGAAGACGGCATCGGGTATCATCATTCCGGATACCGTCTCGGGCGATCGGTCAGACAACCGCCGCGGTACGGTAATGGCTGTCGGCGAAGGGAAGTACGACGATGGTGTTAAGGTGCCGATGCACGTCAAAGGGGGAGACGAGGTCCTCTTTCAATGGGGTGAGAAGGTGGAGATCGACGGCGATGAATACTACGTCGTTTCAGAGTCAAACATTTTAGCAATCATTAAATAACCGATATCACTATGGCAAAGATGGTTATTTTCGATGAGGAGGTTCGTCGACGCTTAAAAGAGGGTGTCGATATTGTTGCAGGAGCTGTGAGGGTGACCTTGGGTCCCCGCGGCAGGAATGTTGCCCTTGATAAAGGTTACGGCGGCCCGACGATCACTAACGATGGCGTCTCTATCGCCAAGGAGATCACGCTCAAGGACAAGTTTAAGAATATGGGAGCGGAGGTCGTGAAGCAGGTCGCAAGCAAGACGAACGACAATGCCGGCGACGGTACGACGACGGCCGTGGTTTTAACGCAGGCCATCATCGCTGAGGGAATGAAGCGCACGGCGATGGGTGCTAACGCCGTTATGGTTCGCCGCGGTATTGAGGCTGCAGCACAGGATGTCGTTTCGGAACTCCGCGGCATGGCAAAGCAGATCAAGAATCGCGAGGAGATTGAGCAGGTAGCAACGATTTCTGCGGAATCTGCTGAGCTCGGCAAGACTATCGCTGAGACCATTGAGAAAGTGGGACGCGACGGTGTGGTCACGGTGGAGGAATCACAGGCGTTCGGTATTGATAAGGAAATTGTCGAGGGACTCGAGTTCGATCGCGGCTACGTCAGTGCCTACATGATCACGAATACCGAGCGCATGGAGGCTGAGTACAAGGACGCTCCTATTCTCATTACGGACAAGAAGATTGCCTCTATCCAGGAAATTCTCCCTATCCTCGAGAAGGTTGCGCAGACAGGACGTAAGGACCTCGTGATCATCGCCGATGACGTTGAGGGCGAGGCACTTACGACGTTCGTGCTTAATAAGCTTCGCGGCAGCTTCAACGTGCTTGCAGTGAAGGCTCCGGGCTACGGGGACCGCAAGAAGGAATATCTCAACGATATTGCTGTCGTTACTGGTGGTACGGTTATCTCTGAGGAAGTGGGTCTCAAGTTTGACAACGCGGACACCTCGATGCTCGGTCGCGCTGCACGTGTTGTGGCTACCAAGGACCGCACGCTGATCGTGGGCGGCAAGGGGAAGAAGGGCGATATCGAGAAGCGTGTTACGGAACTTCGTCGCACTATTGAAAACACGGATTCCAAGTTTGACCGCGAGAAGCTCGAAGAGCGCATTGCCAAGCTCACCGGAGGCGTTGCTGTTATCCGTGTCGGTGCGGCGACAGAGACTGAGATGAAATACCTCAAGGATAAAATTGAGGATGCGGTGAATGCCACGAAGGCCGCCATTGAAGAGGGTATCGTTCCGGGCGGTGGTACGGCGCTCGTGAAGGTCGCAAAGACCTTGCGCGAGAAATTTGCAAAATCCGAGGCGAAGAAAAATCAGGACGACCTCGTGAACTTCGAGTATGCGAGTGGCTACAATATCGTGCTCGATGCGCTCACTGCTCCGCTTCGCCAAATTGCTGCGAATGCCGGCAAAGACGGTGCCACCGTGGTGCATGAAGTGATGAACGCCAAAGGTTTCGGCGGTTACGATGCAGCGAATGACACCATCGTGGAGGATATGGTGAAGGAGGGTATCATTGACCCGGTTAAGGTAACGCGCTCAGGCGTGCAAAATGCAGCTTCTGCAGCTGCGATACTTCTCACGACCGAGGCTGCCGTTGCCGAGGAGCCTGAGGAGAAGAAACCAATGTCGGGAGGTGCACCAGGCATGCCTGGCATGGACGACATGTATTAATGGGGGTATGCCTGCCTGCCGATAGGCAGGGATGGCATGTACTAAGAGAGAATCACTAAGCGAGAGTCATGAAAGAAAACCGCCGGCAGCCTTGGCTGCCGGCGGTTTTCCAGATTTAAGTTTCAGGGGACGATCTTGACTTCATATGTTATAATAACAGTGTTAATTTAACTTCTCTATGACACTTATTTACATTCTGTTGGGTGTTCTTGCGGTAGTGATTCTGTGGGGTATTTGGGCCTATAACCGCTTCGTGTCTCTGCGTAATCGTACGGATGAAGCATGGGCGGATATCGATGTACAGCTCAAGCGCCGCTACGATTTGATCCCCAATCTTGTAAATACCGTTAAGGGTTACGCTGCGCATGAGCGCGGGACGCTCGACGAGGTGACACTTGCTCGTACGCGTGCTACCCAAGTTCACGTTGATCCTTCCAACGTCACCGCAGAGCAGATTGCTGCGATGGCGGGAGCAGAAACAGGGCTCTCCCAAGCTCTGGGGCGCCTCTTGGCAGTCGCTGAGAATTATCCTGATCTTAAGGCTAATACGAACTTCCTTGAGCTGCAGCGCGAACTCTCGGACACGGAGAACAAGATTCAGGCCGCGCGTCGCTTCTTCAATAGTAATGTCATGGCGCTCAACACGGCGCTCGAGACGTTTCCCTCAAACATCATCGGAAATATGTTTAAGTTTGCTAAACGGGAGTTCTTTGAGCTCGATGAGTCCGAGGCTGCGGCTCGTCAGCCTGTGGCGGTGAACTTCTAGCCTTGCATGGCGCGGGTGTACTACAACAAGCTCATTCGCGACAAGATCCCGGAAAAGATTAAGGGCAAAGGTGAAGACTGTGAAGTTCGCAGCATCAGCGACGAACAGGAATTTGAGCAGGAGCTTCTGAAAAAGGTGACGGAAGAAGCGCAAGCTCTTTCTGTTGTTCGAGGTCGGAATGATCTTCTAAATGAGCTTGCTGACCTCGCGGCGGTTCTCGATGAACTTAAAAAATTACACGCCATTACCGATGCTGAATTTTCTCAGGCCTGCCGGACCAATCAAACTGAAAAAGGCGGCTTTGAAAAACGTCTGTACTTGCATTGGTCAAGCGACAGCGATTACAAGAGCAATGAAACTCCCCAAGGCATTAAGCACTCGTAGCTATGGCAACACTCTACACGCACAAAGAGAGCAATATTCGAAAGACATGGCTTCTCATGACCGTGTTCTTCATCGTGGTGATCCTTATCGGCTGGGGCGTGAGCTACTACTTTGATTCTCCGCTCCTTCTGTACGTCGCCGTTGGTATTGCGATCGTCATGAATGTTACGAGCTACTGGTTTTCGGACAAGCTCGTGGTCAAAATGACGGGTGCACAGGAAGTACCTGACAGCGGCGAGGGAGCACAGCTCCACAATATCGTTGAAAATCTGGCGATCACTGCGGGACTTCCAAAACCTAAGATATACATTGTGAACGACTCGGCGCCGAATGCCTTTGCGACAGGGCGAGACCCGGAACATGCCGTCGTTGCCGTAACGACAGGACTCTTGCAGATTCTTGACCGCACCGAACTTGAGGGCGTGCTGGCACACGAGCTCTCGCACATTGGAAACCGCGATATGCTCGTCTCTACCGTCGCTGTAGTCCTCGTGGGTTTTGTGGCGATCATTGCTGATATATTCCTGCGCACCGCGCATATGGGAAGCTTCGGTGGAGATAACCGTGACAATCGTGCGGCAGGACTCTTTCTCATATTTGCTATTGTTGCCGCAATCCTGGCTCCCATCGCCGCACAGCTTATTCAACTCGCCATCTCCCGCAAACGCGAGTTTCTCGCCGACGCTTCGGGCGCCTTGCTCACGCGTTACCCCGAAGGGCTTGCCTCAGCGCTTCAGAAGATTGCAGGGCACAGCCGGCCGATGCAGAGAGCCAATCATGCGACGGCGCACCTCTTTATTGCGAATCCTTTTGCCGGCAAAGATCTGCGCAGTTCTATAACGCGCCTGTTCATGACGCACCCTCCTATGGAAGAGCGTGTCGCAGCTCTTTTGGGCCGTCAGAACTAGGAATAGAGCTATATTTGACTTTGCGTCATATATAGTGTATTATATTACTAGGACAGGCACGGGGCCTGTTTTTTGTTCCTAGGGGGAACGATGCTCGTTAACGGAAAACCACTCGATCAATTTGTTGCTGAGAACGAGAAAGAACTCGAGCTCGGCGCCATTGATCGCAAGGTTGCGATGCAGAAGTGGCATCGTGACCGTGCTGTCGAGGTTTCCTCGGGGGCTATGCAAAGCGGAGTGCGTACCTGGATTGGTACGCCGCGCTTCAGTAAGCATCGGGGTCGGTTGCGGCCGTAGGATTAATCTTTTTGAGGGCGATCGACAGGTCGCCCTTTCTCTTTTTGCGCACGGGTGCATTTTGAATTTTCTTCAGAACTCCTTTACAGTAGTAGCAGGAAGGAGCGCATATTATAAAACCTGAGGGAGAAACGCCATGCTGGATGATGGTATGGGCGGGCCGCACAGTACAGAAGAAGGTGCCACAGTTGTGGACAGCCTTTCATCGAAGTCTGTTCCTGTTCTGTTTGCTTCTGAGGCGAGTCGGAATGCTCGTCAGTGGGGTATTCAAACGCGCGGTATGAAGCGCGGCCGCTTGAAGCTTGGGGATCCGGTTAATCAAAGGAGATAGAAAGGCGAAGGGCGGTCACATGACCGCCCTTTACGTTTTCATAATCCACAGTAGATGATTGACTTTTTCTTCATAATATGGTTTACTCACTCTAGTAAATTTGCTCTCGTACAACAAGAGGAGATCCTACAATGGTTACGCTGAGGAAGTTCGCGGCCATTGCCGCACTGTTGCTTCTGGGGGTATTCGTGAGCGGCTGTCAGGTCGCTACCAACTACGCACGGTTCAAGAACCTGGACGTGCGCGCCAAGATGGAAGATGCCCCCATTCTTCCGCCAGTGGCTTCTGATCAGAAGACGTGTTGGCTGGAGATTCGATCTTCAGCTGGTGTGCACAGCATTCCCGAGATCAGGGACGCTCTGAACGTCAACTGCTCGGTCGTGCAGGATGCGAATCGAGCTCATTACTGGGTGCAGATTCGTCTCCAGGTCAACAAAGCGGATGTCTATCAGGCGGACAAGATCTTCCGTAGCCCTATTTTTACGGGAGTTCTTGCAGGGGCGGCCGGTGCAGCAGCTGGTGCTCATTTGGGCCAGAGCTACGGCGCTACTGCCGGAGGAGCACTTGCTGCAATTGGGCTAGTACTCGTCGATGACTTCCTTGCCAACATGGATGAGTTCAAGCCGCTTGCGTATGTTCTGACGGCCGAGGTGCAGATCTCGGAGCGAACGACGAACAAGGTGGCTCAGCGCCATGTGGCCAGCGTAAAGCAGGGCAAGGGTTCCCGCATAAAGCAGGAGGTCTCCGAACCTGCAGCGGATCGAAAGCTCTACCGAGCGGGCATTCGGGCGCAGGCAACCAAGATCAATCTCCAGAAGGAGGAAGCGCTGCAGGCGCTGATCACTGCGTTCAATAGTCATTTGAGCACGATCTTCTGAGATTTGGGGGCAGGATGGAAACGTCCTGCCTCTTTTCTTTTTCCTGTGGACGTATTGATCTAGTATATTACTTAAACTTGGTACTAGATCAGACCAACTATACTTAGACTGATGGTTAATCTCTCCGAGCTTAGATACCCAAAAAAGAGTCATCGCAAACACGTGCGTTTACCTCAGGACTCCAAAAATTTGGCAGAATTCTTCGGAATTATGCTTGGTGACGGAGGAATAAATAATCCTTGGCAAGCGACAATTACAGTCAATGCGATTAAAGATGCTCGGTATGCACGTTTTGTTTCTGGTCTCTGCCGGAGATTGTTCGGTATTTCGGCGGTTATACGCAAACGAAAGAATAGAAACGCTTTAGTCATTGTACTTACAAGTACTGATGTTGTTGATTTTCTTGTCAGCAAAGGACTATGTCGAGGCAATAAGTTGAAGAATGGAATCAGGATTCCTGATTGGATACTCGCTAATCGGGACTATAAAAAAGCTTGTGTACGAGGACTGGTAGATACCGATGGCTGTGTATTCGTACACAAACACAGCGTGCGGGGGAAAATGTATCGAAATGTTGGTCTTACGTTCACGAGTTATTCCACAGAGTTTCTCTATCAGGTGGCTGGCATATTTGAAGAATTTGGCATTTTACCGCATATTAGTGGCTCGGGGCGACATATATTCATATATCGTACTGATGCTGTGGCCAAGTATCTAAAAATATTTGGCAGTTCAAATAACAGAATCCGTTCTGTGTATAAAAGGAGAGGTGGCTGAGTGGTCGAAAGCACCACCTTGGAAAGGTGGCAGGGGCTAACGCTCCTCAAGGGTTCGAATCCCTTCCTCTCCGCCAGATTGGCAAATTGAGCCGAATACTATTAACTGGATTCTCTATGACTGAAAAAAGCAAAGTGCTACGGATGGATAACATCGGTATCGTCGTAGAATCGCTCGATGAAGCCATTTCCTTTTTTGTCGAACTTGGTTTGAAGCTCGAAGGACGGGCCACCGTCGAGGGGGAATGGGCCGGGCGCGTCACCGGACTGGGCAATCAATCCGTCGAAATTGCCATGATGGTCACCCCCGACGGCCACAGTCGGCTCGAACTCTCGCGATTTCTCACTCCACCCGTCGTTGCTGATCACCGGAATGCTCCGGTGAACGCTCTCGGCTATCTGCGTGCGATGTTCGCCGTCACTGATATCCATGACACCATTGCACGCCTCAAAAAACACGGAGCAGAACTTATCGGAGAGGTGGTGAACTATGAGAATATATATTTACTCTGCTACCTCCGGGGCCCCGAAGGAATCATGATCGGACTTGCCGAGCAGCTTGGAGAAAAATCGGTAAAGGATGTTTTAGGAAATCCTTAATAAAGAAAACCGCCGCGCTTTAGCGCGGCGGTACACTAGTGTTTGGTGGGTGGCTTAGAAAGTGGCGGGTCTTTTTCTCCTAAGGCAGATCTCACCATGTCTGCAAGAGTCGTCTTGCGGGAGCTTCCCTTGGTGATGACTTCTATCGCTTCTCCAAAGATTTTATCCATCACTTGGATTGATTCCGGAACTGCACTCGGTATTCCTTCGGCAAAGCGTTGGAACCAGACCACGGCTCCCTCGGTACCGAAGCGTGTACCGACAAGGATGTCGGGGCACAGGAACAGGTGTGGAGGATTCTCGGCGGTAGGGGCCTGTGGCCCGCCAGGAATGACTCGCCGTCGCATACTAAGGTTGAAGGACATGGTTACATTGCGCTCTCTTTCCTTGAACCGTACTAGATCGACGAAGGCGGCCATATTGGAACAATTTGCTTGCTGGTAGAGTGTTCTGAGCCTAACAAATTCTGCGTCATCTATGCGTGGTGCCTTCGGGTTCGGGTAGGCGAACACTGCCATCACCTGCGGCCAGGTTCCTTCAGCCAATTGCTTTAAGGCCATTGCCGCAAGCCTTTGCCGCTTCTCAGTTTCGTTGGGCTCCATCTGGGGCTTCCTTTCGGGTTCTGAGTTCTGGCGGGAATATACCATTAATCTCAAAACAAAGAAGCCCCCTCACACACAGTGGGGAGGGAGCCAGGATTTTGAAGTGCGGTTGCGAAGTCTTCGCTCTCGACGCCAATCTTTGATTGGTTTTCGAAAGACAAAGAACAGTGCAATGGCGACGCCAGCGAGGATGAGAAGTGTTCCTACGGTCCGTGCGCTTGTTCGGTCTTCTGCCTGGATGGCAAAGACCATTATTTCAAAAGCTGCAGCGAGGGTGAGGATCACGAACGTGGGAAGGGTGCGCTCCTTGAGGCGTTTTTTGAGCTGCTCGTTCATACGCCACCTCAGGTAAGAGAGAACGGGGTCGATCTTCATTAGAACATGAAGAGTGGTGAATTTCAAGTACCTGCCAAAGTAACCCCCCATCACGCACGGTGATGGGGGGTTGTTTCAGACGCGGATGTCGGCGACTTTGCCAATTTTCGGCGAACATCCGATGATCTCATGCATCTCCATTGCGGAGCAGTCCATGACTTCTCCGCAGCGCGGGCATTGCTCGAGATCGCTCTGCAAGTACTGGTCAAGGTCCTGCGCGACCTTTGCGGTTCTCCGCTCGAGAGCTGCTACGATTTCACTGTCGTGGCCAGCGTGCGGTCGCAGAGAAAAAACAGTGAGTGCGGTGGCTGGTTCCTTGTCGACTATGATGATCTTTGGCTTCCTGTACTGAACTACCAGGTACCAAAGAATCACTGCGAGCGGTATCAGAATGATCGCGGATACCAACCAGAACAGCACCCACATTTCCGTGCTCCTTGAAGTATCAAGAAGCAGACGCAGAAGGGCAACCTCGAAGCCAGCTCCAATTGTAAGCCAGCCAACGGCAGCAGCCAGACAGCGCCAGAACATGGTAAGTCCTCCTCAGGGGTTTATTCTACCTAATATAATACCATATCTGCGTATTTAAGTCAATAGTCTCTGACTAGGGCAGGAAATAAGCAAAACCACCGCTCAGTTGAGCGGTGGTAGCAACCTCTTCGAGGTTTACGGCAGAGCCTTGGCGACGAAGTGCCAGCAGATCGGAATCATCAGGAGACAGCAGATGAATCCTGCCATAAGCCATGGTATCTGGTCGATGTCATCGCCCAGGCTCTGAAACTTCTGCCGGATCTTGGTTGAGATAGTGAACAGTTGAAGTGCGGTCAGAAACGGTTCCGGAATCTGCCACTTCCGAAGGCACTTCAGCCGTGCATGGTAGGTGCTCATGCGAGGTACTCCCCCAGCTGTTTCCGCTTAAGAAATTACAACGGCATTCATGCAGTGTCAACGATTTGCTATACTGAGGGTGTGGATGACCTCAAACATAAAGACGAAGCGTACTGGCGGGAACGTCTGACTCCTGAGGAGTACGAAGTGCTCCGGGAGAAGGGGACGGAGCCCGCGTTTACCGGTGCGTACGTGGATAACAAGGAGAAAGGCATGTACGCTTGCCGAGCCTGCGGCTTCAATTTGTTCTCCTCCGAGCATAAATATGACTCCGGAACTGGGTGGCCGAGCTTCTATGCACCGGCACAGGACGGAGCGGTTGAGACGGCACCCGATAATAGTTTCTTCATGCGCCGCACGGAGGTGCTCTGTCCGCGCTGCGGCAGTCATCTCGGACATGTGTTTAATGATGGTCCGACAGCTCTGCCTGACGGCAGACAGGCAACGGGCGAGCGTTACTGTATCAACTCCTGTTCACTTGATTTCAAACCCGAAGCGTAAGACGATTTGTAAGAAGCTTTTATATATCTTAATGCTTTGACTATGGAGTTCGATCTAAATCTGTGGGCAATCTTGGGTGCAACGGTGGCCGCCTATGCCGTGGGGGCGCTGTGGTACTCTGTCTTGTTTCAGAAGCGATGGATGCACGAGATGGGCTATACACCGGAGAACATGGGGTCTATGAAGATGACAGCGCGGACTTCGATGACGATTGGATTTCTGACGACACTCCTCATGGCGTACGTGATGGCGCACTTTGTAGCGGTGTGGGAGGCGGTAGCAGGAGGTATTGCTGTGGCCGGCGGCCTACAACTTGCCTTTTTTCTGTGGCTTGGTTTTGTGATGCCTTTGACGCTTGGTGTCGTACTCTGGGAGAACAAGAGCTGGACGCTCTTTCTTATCAACACGAGTCATTACCTGGTCGCGATGCTCCTTATGGGAGGAATTCTCGCGTACTTCTAGGCCTCCATGCTCTCTCAGAAGCTCACCATTGTTGTTGCGCTCTTTCTCGTCCCTCTGGGGTTACTTGCGTATTTTGCGCTCTCGAGTTCTGGCTGGGATCTGTGGACGGGCCGCGCAACTTCTTCGGGTACAAAAGCACTCATCACCGTCAAAGATGTGCCGGTGCGTGTGGATCTGGCTACAACTCCAAAGCTTCAGCAGCGCGGTCTCTCGGGCCGCGAGCAATTGGAACCGGATGAGGGCATGCTCTTTGTATGGGAGGAAGCAGCGCCCCGCGGCATATGGATGAAGGACATGCGGTTTCCCATCGATATTCTCTGGCTCGATGGCGCCGGGAGGGTTCTTGATATAAAGCGCAATGCGGTTCCTGAGAGCTACCCCGAGGTCTTCTATCCGCGTACGCCTGCCACCTTTGTGCTTGAGCTCTCTGCCAATTTCACGGAGCTCCACTCGGTTTCCATTGGAGATGTCGTGAAGCTTCCTCAAGCCGTGCTTCCTCCTGCACAGAGGTAGATGTGGATAACTTCTTTTTTCGCGCCTCTCCGGCAAGGAATGTTCCTCGGAAATTTTTCTCTTTACCGCCTCGGCTCTGTTTGAAGTGACCAAATTTAGGCGTGAGAAATGACAGAAAATTTTACACGCTCATATTTATGTTTCTCTCTGTAGTTTGCGGTGTGGAAATCCATATTGCTCTCATCTCGTGCGATGTAAAATGTGAAAACCTTTAGTAAATTAATCCACTGAACGCCTATGGCAAAGGTCGCTAAAGCACCACGAAAAAGTGCAACAGCAACACTCGAGAAGTCGGCTCCGATCACCGTGAAGCAGATAGAGGTTCGGAACGAAAAAGAGACGGCGATGTACCGCAAGTTCGTCCCCCAAGTTGAGAAGCGGGACGGCAAGATTGTTCCTTTTGAATTCGACAAACTTGTTCAGGCCATCCATAAGGCGATGATTGCCTCGAATGAGGGCTCCTATGAGGAGGCTCGTGCCGTGGCGCACCGCGTGATGGCAGAAGTTGTGCGTATCGCCAAAAAGTACAAGAACTTCATGCCGACAGTGGAGGGCTTTCAGGACTCCATCGAGAAAGAGCTCATTTTGGGAGATTACGTTGCTACCTCTAAGGCATATATTCTCTATCGCAACGAGCGCGCCAAACTCCGTACGCTTGGCGTCAGTGTTCCGGCCCATGTGCGCGAGCTTTCCGAGAAGAGCAGCGCCTACTTCAAAGGCAACAAGTTCGGCGAGTTTATCTACCTGCGAACCTACGCCAAGTGGGTGGATGCCGAGGGCCGTCGCGAGACCTGGATTGAAACGGTAGACCGCTATATTGGCTTCATGAAGGAGAACCTGGGCGATAAGCTCACGGCCAAGGAATACGCTGAAATCCGCGAGGCAATCCTCAAGCAGGAGATCATGCCGTCAATGCGCCTCATGCAGTTCTCCGGCAATGCCGCGCGCCGTTGCAATGTAACGGCCTATAACTGCTCGTTCATTGCCCCTTCCAAGATTGAGGATTTTGCCGAGATCATGTATGTCTCCATGTGCGGTACGGGCGTCGGTTACTCGGTGGAGAGTCAGAATATTCAAGAACTCCCGCAGATCAAATTTCAGATAGGGGATAAGCTTCCGACGCATGTCGTTGAGGACTCGAAGGAAGGATGGTGCAATGCGCTCACCTTGGGACTAAAGACCTGGTACGCCGGAAAGGATATCGATTTTGATTACTCGCAGATTCGCCCGGCTGGTGCGCGCTTAAAGACCATGGGCGGCAAGGCATCAGGACCGGAGCCCTTGCGTCAGCTTCTCGCATTCTCCCGACAAACCATTCTCGCGCGCCAGGGCAAACGCCTCACGAACCTCCAGGCTCATGACATCATCTGCAAGATTGGTGACTGTGTGGTCGCAGGAGGTGTGCGACGCAGCGCCATGATCTCGCTCTCAGATCTCGATGATGAGGATGTCCGCGATGCCAAGAAGGGACAGTTCTACCTCACACATCCGCACCGCTCCATTGCGAACAACTCTGCGGTGTATGACCACAAGCCGACGACGGAGGAGTTTCTCGACGAGTGGGTAGCGCTTATGAAAAGCGGCGCCGGCGAGCGCGGTATCTTTAATCGCGGCGGCTTAAGCCAACAGCTCCCTAAGCGCCGTATGGAGCACTTCAAGGCAGAGGGCTACGTGAGTCCTGATGGAACGGTGCGCGGCACTATTGGCACCAACCCCTGCGGAGAGATCATTCTGCAGTCCAAGCAGTTCTGTAATCTTACGGAGGTCATTTGCCGCGCCGATGACACCAAAGCCTCGCTCATGCGCAAGATGCGCCTCGCCACGATCTTGGGCACGTATCAGTCAACCCTTACGAACTTCCAGTATCTCTCTAAGGAGTGGAAGGAGCATTGCGAAGCGGAGCGCCTTCTGGGGGTATCGCTTACGGGACAGTGGGACAGTAAGGCTGTGCGGAATGCCGATGTACTCGATGAGCTGCGCGCTGAGTCGGTGAAGGTCAACAAGAAATACGCGGATCGCTTCAAGGTAAACGCTTCAACAGCGATCACCTGTGTGAAGCCGTCCGGTACGGTCTCGCAGATGCTCAACTGCGCCTCCGGTATGCATGCTCGTCACTCACCGTATTACATTCGCCGTGTTCGCATTTCAGCCACCGACTCGCTCTTCAAGATGCTCAGAGACCAGGGTGTGCCGTACTACCCTGAGGTAGGACAGACGCTCGAGAACGCGAACACCTTCGTGCTTGAGTTCCCTGTGAAGTCTCCCGATGGCGCAACGTATCGAGATCAACTCTCAGCCCTGGATCAACTTGAACATTGGAAGCTTGTTAAGAAGAATTATACGGAGCACAATCCGTCGGTAACGGTCTCAGTGGGGCCTGACGAGTGGCTTGGTGTTGCGCACTGGCTCTACGAGAACTGGGATATAATTGGAGGGCTTTCCTTCCTGCCGCGCTTTGATCACGTCTACCAGCTCGCACCGTTTGAGGAGATCGACGAGAAACGTTATCTGGAGCTCAAACAGCGTTTTGATCAGGTGGATTATTCTAAGCTCATCACCTACGAGCGCCAGGACGAGACGGAGATGAAGAAGGAACTTGCCTGTGCTGGTGGTACGTGCGAAATAGTCTAGCAATTAGAAGATAATGATATACAAAAGACCGCTCGCGAGCGGTCTTTTGTATTGCGTGACAATTGTATCTATTGTATAATATGAGTGCTCGTGTCGGATAGCTGCTGTGCGTCTAAACCGCATAGAGGAAAGTCCGAACACTCAGCTTATGCGCTGCATAAGCACAGGTAGCGGGTAACGCCCGTCTGGAGCCTGCCTGCGCAGGCAGGCAATCCAAGAGGTGCGAGCAGAGACGTTGCGGATCGAAAGAAACGCAACTCCCTTCGGGGAGAGCTCCTGCGGCAACGCAGGAGGTGAAACGGCAAAATCCTTACTTGAGTGCAAGGCCGTGTCCCCCACCGTTTTATGTACTTTGTATACATTCTGAAGAGCGCTCGGGATCAAAAGCTTTACACCGGATTTACTGCAGACTTACGCAGACGTTTGGTAGAGCACAATCAGGGGCAGAACATCTCGACGGCTTCCCGTGGACCATTTAAGTTGGTCTATTACGAAGCTTACAGCGCCAAATCAGATGCGATACGAAGAGAGTTGAGGCTTAAGCAGCACAAAGGTGCTTTTGCCCAACTTAAGAAACGTATTGAAGATAGTGAAAGTACATAAAACGGTGGGGGAAGTGCCGCTTGAGGTGTGCAGTAATGCGCATCCCAGATAAATAGCTATCGTCCCCCACCATTCTGATTTTTACAGAATGGTGGGGGATACAGAATTCGGCTTATAGACACGAGTACAACACATGACAAATACCGCCTCACGGCGGTATTTGTCTTTATAAATCCACATGATTCTCAACCATCAAGGGATGAACCTGCTATACTTATATGAATTAATCATTAATTAAAGAGGCGAGTGGGCTCATAAGTTCACTGGCCTCTCAATTCATGGAACCAGTCATAACTAGTCCCACCCCTCCTTTAACAACCGCTGAACCAGCCGAGACTCGTCGCGACGGCCCTTCACGGGAGCCTTCACTCGAACGAGTGGGGACTTATCTGCTCACAGGATTGGTGGCGCTCTTGCCTGTGCTCTTCCTTCCCATTCTCTCTGCGCCTTTTCAGTTCACAAAGACAGCGCTAGCGCTCACTATTACGCTCGTTGCCTTTGTTTTCTTTATAGTGGCGCGTCTGCGTGAAGGGGTGCTTGGTATTCCTTACAACCTCGTCTTTGGAGCACTGTGGGCTATTCCTGTTACATATCTCATCTCAGCGCTCTTTGCAGCTCCTAATCTTTCTGTAGCGCTACTGGGTCAGCGCATAGAAACAGAGACGGTGTTCTTCGTTGCGCTCATGGCACTGCTTACGACCTTTATTCCGCTTATGGTGAGAAGCAAGCAGAGAATACTCAGTTTCTACGTGGGTCTTCTCGTCGCGTTTGTCATTCTGGTCATCTACCAGGGTCTTCGTCTTCTGGCGGGTGCAGATTTTCTTTCCTTCGACATCTTCACGACGTCGACATCCAATCTCCTGGGTAAGTGGAATGATCTTGGTATCTTCTTCGGTCTTACGGCAATTCTCTCCCTCATTACGCTTGAGGGACTCAGGCTCAAACCGATTTCCCAGTCCGTACTCTACGGCGTCCTCTTGCTCTCGCTTTTTGTTGTAGCCGTCGTGAACTTTCAGCCAATCTGGATTGCCCTCGGCGTCTTTGCCCTCGGTTTTTTCATCTATAGCTTTTTCCGTGACAGACTGCACTCTACCGCAGGGGAAGCAGCTGGCGGCGGAATGGCGAAGCAGACCAAGATCTCTGTGCTTGCCGTAATCGTTCTGGCCGTCTCGGCTGTGTTTGCCATTTGGAGCGGCACGCTTGGCAATGTGCTCGCAAACTATTTTGAGATATCTCACCTTGAAGCACGGCCTTCGTGGGCAAGTACGGCGGATGTGCTCAAAGGTACGTATGCGCAGAATGCATTTCTCGGCTCCGGCCCCAACACCTTCGTCAATCAGTGGGTGACGTTTAAACCAGAACCGATCAACAGTACGCTCTTCTGGAACGTTGATTTCTCTTCAGGTATTGGTGCTATTCCCACAGCCTTTGTGAATACCGGAATCCTCGGTGCGCTTGCCTGGGTGCTCTTTCTGGGTGCGCTCCTTGCACTGGGTGTTCGTGCGCTTCTCCTGCGTCCTACCGGCGAGGGATTTGCCTATTACCTGACGCTCTCTACCTTCATAGCGAGTGTGTACCTGTGGGTCTTCATGGTCTTCTATGTGCCGAATGTGGTCATTGTCGTGCTCGCTTTTCTCTTTACCGGCTTGTTCCTGGCATCACTCCGCCATCAGGGCATGCTCAAAGAGAAGCGGTTTGCCTTTGCTGAAAATCCAAAGCTCGGCTTTGTTGCGGTTCTGGCGCTCACTGTGTTTCTCATCCTGAGCCTTGTCGGTCTGTATCTTGTGGGGCAGCGCTACGTCGCTGCGGCACAGTTCCAAAACGCTATCGTCACGCTCAACATGAATGGCGATATAGCCGCTGCCAAAGCGAGCGCCGACAAAGCGCTTGCCACGCTCGAGGTTGATACGGTGCACCAATTTGCCGCTGAGCTTCAGATCATGAAGCTCAATGAAGTAGTGAATTCCTCTGAAGGTTCCGTGGATGAACGCCGGCAGAAGTTCCAGGACGAACTTGCCCTTGCGATCCAGCATAGCCAGCGCGCCACAGAGCTCCGCCCTGAGAATTACCAGGACTGGCTCACGCTTGGACGTGTCTATGCCTCCGTGGTGCCTCTGCAAATTCAGGGCGCTTATGAGAACGCAAAGACGGCTTATGAGAAGGCACTCGCGCTCGCACCGCACCATCCGCAGGTCTACCTTTCGCTCGCTGAACTGGAGGCGGTAAAGCCGGACACTGCGGCCGCAAAGGGGTACCTCAACCAGGCACTTGCTAAGAAGAATAATTACACTGCCGCAGTCTTTCTGCTGGCTCAGATCCAGATTGCGGAGGGGGATCTCGAGAACGCTCTCCGTTCAGTTGAGTCTGCAACGATTCTCGCACCTCAGAATCCGGTCGTCTTCTTCCAGCTCGGCCTTCTGCGCTACAACAAGCAGGACTTCGCCGGATCTGCCGCTGCGCTTGAAGCTGCGGTACGGCTCAATGACGTCTACGCTAATGCGCGCTACTTCCTCGGCCTTTCCTACGTGAAGCTCGGCAGGACACAAGACGCTATAGCGCAATTTGCGCGCATCGAAGAGCTTAATCCTGATAACCAGGAAGTGAAGACCATTCTCGCTAATCTCCGCGCCGGCAAAGAGCCTTTTGCGGACGCAAATGTAGAAGCTCCCGAAAAGCGGTCCGAACCTCCGATTGACGGAGAATAAGCGCCGCATGTTTGATGGTTCGGCGATTCTTTGAAGTCCTTCATAAAGAGATACGCGGCCTTCACGAAGCCGCGTATCTTTTAGGTTTTTTCGCCTTACTTTCGCAAGTGCTCGCGCTCCTGCGGGATCGGCTGCTTGCGGGGGCTTTTGGGGCGGGGCAGACGCTCGATATCTACTACGCGGCTTTCCGTATCCCGGATCTTATCTTTGTGGGGGTTGCGTCGGTGGTATCGATCTATGTGCTCATACCGTTCCTTTCAGAGCGGGTAGGGAACCCTGAGGCGGAGCGGCGTTTTGTTGATACCATCTTCTCGGCGTTCTTCGTTGTGATAAGTTTCGTGAGCCTTCTTGCCTTCGCACTCGCGCCGGTACTTATCGCATGGTTTTTCCCCGGGTTTGTACTGCAGGGCATTGTTGACGAAGCGGTGCTCTTAACGCGCATACTTCTTCTGCAGCCTATTCTTCTGGGCATATCCAACCTTCTGGGAAGTATCACGCAGACGCGACAGCGCTTTCTGATCTATGCGGTAAGCCCCTTGCTCTATAACATCGGCATTATCTTCGGCATCCTAGCTCTCTATCCGCCCTTGGGACTCATGGGTTTGGGCCTCGGGGTGCTTCTGGGTGCGCTCCTGCATCTGATGGTTCAGCTTCCGTTTATCATTGAGGAGCGGCTGGCTCCTCGCCCGCGATTCTCCATTGATTGGGGAATGGTCATGAGCGTTGTGAGGCTTTCCTTGCCGCGGACACTTGCGCTCTCAGCGCACCAGGTAGCGCTTCTCTTCGTGGTGGGTTTAGCCTCGGTGCTTGCGACGGGCGCTATTGCTGTCTTTCAGTTTGCGTACAATCTTCAGGCCGTGCCGCTTGCTATTGTGGGCGTGAGCTACTCTGTCGCGGCGTTCCCAACGCTTGCCCGTTTGTTTACCGCGGGTGATCGCACTGCATTCCTTGAGCACGTCGTAACGGCGGCACGACACATTCTGTTCTGGTCGCTTCCGATCATGGCGCTGTTTATTGTGCTGCGGGCCCAGATCGTGCGCGTGATTCTGGGCGTAGGGGCTTTTGGGTGGGAGGAGACGCGTTTGACTGCGGCAGCGCTTGCACTCTTTGCCATCTCGCTTGCGGCGCAGAATCTCAGTCTTCTGTTTGTGCGGGGGTACTATGCGTCCGGCAATACCCGAAAGCCGCTCATCGTGAACCTCATCACAGCCGCGCTCGTTGTCGTATTCTCCTTTGCGCTCGTTGTTCTCTTTCAGTCAGCGCCCGCGTTTAGGGAATCGATGGAAGCTCTGCTTCGCGTGAGCGGTATCCCGGGGACTGAAGTCCTGATGCTGCCTCTGGGGTACTCTCTGGCGCTCATCGTGAATGCTGTTCTGCTCTGGATCCTCTTCCAAAGGGATTTCAGACGTTTCTTTATGGAGGTTGCTCCCACGCTCTTCCAGAGCGCCGCCGCTGCACTTCTTATGGGAGTGGTAAGCTATCTCGGCCTTGATCTTCTGGATGACGTCTTTAATCTCAACACCTTTTGGGGTATATTGCTCCAGGGCTTACTCTCCGGACTGGCCGGAATCCTCTCCGGCATAGCATTTCTCACTATTGTCGGAAATGCTGAGCTTACAGAGGCGGCTCGCGCCCTGCGCCGCAAATTCTGGAAAACACCGGCTCTTGCTCCAGAGACGGAGAAACTCGATTGAATCGAGTTTCTCCGTCTCCTCAGTGGAGCTGGGCAAAATTAACAGCTGGAATAATTTTTCTGTTTCCCCAGCTCTAACAGAGCTTTCTACTTCCCAATGGACCTGTCGCGAATACGAAATTTCTCTATCATTGCCCATATTGACCACGGTAAGTCCACGTTGGCTGACCGGATGCTTGAACGTACTCGTACGGTAGAGGAGCGTAAAATGCGTGACCAGGTGCTCGATTCGATGGAGCTTGAGCGTGAGCGCGGGATAACGATCAAGATGAAACCGGTGCGAATGGAGTACACCAACGATGGCGTCTCTTATATTCTCAATCTCATTGATACGCCAGGACACATTGATTTTGCGTACGAGGTATCCCGCGCGCTCAAGGCTGTTGAAGGATCGATTCTCCTCGTGGATGCAACGCAGGGCGTACAGGCGCAGACCTTCTCGACGCTTTCCATGGCGCGCGAGCAGGGGCTCACCATCATTCCCGTAATCTCAAAGATAGATTCGCCGCTTGCGCGCGTAGATGAGGTGCGGCTTGAGCTCGCGTCACTTCTTTCTTGCGATCCTGACACGATTCTTGCGTGTTCAGGGAAGACGGGCGAAGGAGTGAACGAACTGCTCGCTGCCATCGTGGAGCGTGTTCCTCCGCCTAAGGCCGAATTTGAAGGAGATCAGAATTTCCGCGGTCTCGTATTTGATTTTGAGTACTCCAATCATCGCGGCATCATCGTCTATATCCGCGTTTTCGATGGAAAGGTGGGGAAGGGCGCCCCGCTTGTGTTTGCGGGCGCCGGTGAGAAATTTTCAGCGCTCGAGACGGGCATTTTTCGGCCTTCGGAAGAAGCGCGTGAGCATCTTTCAGCAGGAGAGATCGGTTATGTGGTCACCGGTATCAAAAAACCGGGCATTGCCTCTGTGGGAGATACACTTCGCTTTGAGCGATCTGCAGTTCCGGCGCTTCAGGGTTATGGAAAACCCTCGCCAGTGGTGTGGGCATCCATTTATCCGGAAAGTCAGGATGACTTTCCGCTTCTCGCGCAGGCACTGGATCGTCTGAGGCTCTCGGACTCATCGTTTTCCCACGAGGAAGAGTCCTCCGGCGTGCTCGGCCGCGGCTTTCGCTGCGGATTTCTGGGGATGCTCCACCTGGAGATCATTACCGAGCGTCTGCGCAGAGAGTTCAATCTTTCGCTTGTAGTGACCACGCCCTCCATAACCTACGAGGTGACGGAGCGGGGTGGCAAGACGAGTATGGTGTACTCCCCGTCGCGCTTTCCCGACTACGGCCAGATTGAACGCATCCGGGAACCATGGATTGAGCTTAAGATCATAATGCCGTCTACGTATTTAAGCCCCGTGATGCAGCTGTTATACGAGCACGAAGGTGCCATTCTCAGCTCGGAAAATTTTGGCGACCTGTCTGCGCAGGCAGGTGGCCGTCTAACGCTCACGATTGATATGCCGCTGCGCGAGCTCATGCGCAACTTCTTCGATAAGCTCAAGAATGCCTCTTCCGGCTTTGCGTCGTTCTCCTATGAACTCAAAGATATGCGGGAAGCTGACGTGGCCCGTCTGGATGTGCTCATCGCGGATGAAGTCGTGCCAGCATTCTCCCGCGTTGTGGCTCGCCGCCGCATAGAAATTGAAGCGGAGGCGACCGTTGAGCGCCTGCACAGCATCCTGCCGCGTCAGATGTTTGTTACGAAAATCCAAGGGCAAGCGCTCGGCCGCATCATCTCATCGCGTACGATCTCCGCATTTAGAAAAGATGTCACTCAGCACATGTATGGAGGCGACATCACGCGAAAGATGAAACTTCGTGAGAAGCAAAAGAAAGGTAAAAAGAAGATGCTTGAGCGCGGCAAGGGGAAAGTAAACATCCCGCAGGACGTATTTCTCAAGATGATGAGGAATGACTAACGCCACGAGTTCGTTAGGTTTCGCTCTGTTTTAGAGTTCTTCCCTAGTAGGCCGGAGCTGAAGGAATGAGTCCTGGCGCGAAAAAGAGGAGCATGCTTATAACGATAAGGACGGAGAGGACCATCCAAATAATTTTGACTGTCTTGCGGGTTTTCTTCTCGAAAAGCATAAATAGTCACACCTTTAGGATTTGGCTATAATAGCGAAACCGCGGACGCCTGTCCATGCGGTCTGCCTGATCCATGTTTGGCTTTCATGAACGCCGCAAGCTTAAGCGGCTCCTGTTCTCCCAGCTCACATTTGCCGTGTTGCTTTTCCTGGTGCTTATGCTCGGCTGGAGCGTATGGGGAGTAGCGCAAAAGGAGCGGGAGACGAGAGAAAAGCAGAAAGAGGTTGCCCTCGAGCGAGATGCGCTCCTTGCCCGATCTGCAGAACTTAACAAAGAGATCGAACAGTTGAGAACGCGACAGGGCATCGAGGCAGAGCTGCGTGAGCGTTTTGAGGTGGGGACTCCAGGAGAGAAACTCGTGGTCATTGTGGACCCTGAGATTCCTCCAGGGGAAGAGGTCCTCCCTGCGCCTTCAGGTTTCTGGGGCTGGATCAAGAGCTGGTTTGATTGAGACACGGATGTAGTTTAACGGTAGATGATGAAATCTTCTCCCAGAAGATTTCATTTCCCAAGCACATTGCGGGATTAGTTTAGTGATACAGAAGATGCAATGCTTTCCCAAAGCATTGCATTCCCTCGCCCCGTTAGAGAAAATGAGGGCGGTAATATGCGGATATAGTTTAGTGGTAAAACTGGTGCTTCCCAAGCATCGGACGGGAGTTCGATTCTCCCTATCCGCACCATTTATCTAACGGGTACGTTGAGGCGCGAGTTCGATTCTCGCATCCCGTACAGATATTGACTCTATTTAATATATGTGATACAGATTGCTCCAGTAGTTTGTCCCTTACACAACGCACAAAGGAGGGTTAGAGATGTCTACGTGGTTGTGGGTGCTCCCCGCATTTTTTCTTGGACTGTCGTTGCTTCTGAGGACGAAGTGGTTCCAGTTGTTCCTGTTTCGTCTTCGGTACGGGAAGAATAAAGCCGCTATCGCTGGCTTTTTCAGTGACTTGAGATCGTGGCGTGATCGGTACGATTCGCCCGCCGGTAAACTCGAGCGAGCTCGTGAAGCTGTGCAGATCTTGCGAGCTGGTCACTGGGTCAATCGTGGTGGAAGTATCGTGTATCTTCGCCATGATCATATCGAGGATTACCTCGGAACTATCACTGAGGCTCTCGAGACCGGCTCCTCGTATCGGCGCATGAGAACTACCAAGGAGGAGGTGATCGGTTTCAGGAGCGGCGAAGCTCACAAGGCTTCTGCACGACTTCAGCTCGAGTTGCTTCGTCGGTTCGAACGACATTGGTACAGCATTTGGGGCGATAACGTCGTCAGGCTTGCTGAAACCGGCGGTTTTGCCCTTGAGGAGATTGGTACAAGTCGCGCTGAGCTCGAAGCTCTTGACCGTGAGCGGTCTCGGCAGACCTGTCAGTGGTTTGTTGATCACTTCCGATCATTGGTGCTTGAGTCCGCCTCGCATGTGGATGATGCCGATGAAATGGAGGGCCGTCTGAAACAATGGACAGATCCTGCAGGTGATTACTGCTTCACGTACGAAGATCTGGGAACAACGGAAAAGGAGTGTAGCGATCTCATGTATCGCGCACGCCTGCACAAAATTCAGCAGTCCATTGTATGGATCCGAGAACGGGCTATGGAGGGCACGCTTTCCCAGTTCTGGATAGGCAACCTCAAGAAGCAGGTTCAGGAGATCGGCCTGACACTCAAAGACTTTGATCTTACCGAACCTGAGCTTGACGGCTTAATGCGAGCAAGCTCCAAGCAGTCCGCACTCATGGCACTCGAATCCCTACGGACGCCGGATGAGAAGTGGTTTGGCGCCATCGAGATCAAGCCGGGAGTGACATGGTTTCTGGAGCTGAGTCATCTTGAAGAGAGTTTGGGCTTGCCGGGTGATCCTGAAAAAGTGGTGGACCGTATCAGGTGTAATATTGAGGAAGCCGGGTGTGTGCTTGCTGACATTGGTACGAGTGAAGAGGAGCTCAGCGAGCTGGTTCGTAAAGGTTGCCTCTTTGCGGCCAGTTTCCTGCTCGAGCGCCTGCGCTACCGTGCGAGCACTCCTCGTGAGAGCAGACTTCAGGCGACGGCAGCTATGTTGCCCGAGGGCGCGCGATTGCCGCTCATGACGAGTCAAGAAGTAGCCGAGCTCCAAAAACCTGTTGATCCGCCGCCCTTCGCCAAGTATGTGTCGATCATTCGGTGCTATCTGGAGAAGGCGGGAGGGACGCTCGGCGACATTGGTTCTTCCGAAGAAGAAATTGTGCAGTTGGAGTCAGCCATTTACGTTGGCTGATGTCTCCTTAACCTAAGGCGTGCAGCAATGCACGCCTTATTTTTTTTGTTCATCATTGTATTGCTTTTCGTTCGTACTGGAGATTTGATATACTTACACTCCCTTTAGTAGTAAAATACTCAAGTTATGAAGGAAGTTACCATTTACAGCACTCCGACGTGCCACTTCTGCCATATGACGAAGGATTTTCTTAGCGAAAACAACATTCCGTTTAAGGATTACAATGTGGCAACTGATCTTGAGAAGCGAAAGGAGATGGTTGATAGGAGCGGCCAGATGGGTGTGCCGGTGATTCTCATCGGAGACGAGGTTATGGTGGGCTTTAACAAAGAAAAGCTCGCAGAGGCTCTTGGGATCTAAGCCAAGCAAAAACGGCCAGCTGGCCGTTTTTGCTTGGTGCCCTCGGTAGGAATCGAAGCTTACAGCTTCAGTTCAGGTTGTATGATAATTTCTTCTTTTAGTCGAAATTATCGACAACCTTTTCGCTTCCTTAGCCCCAAGCAGAAAATACTGGCAAAGCGCCAGTTTCTCTGCTCGTGTGCCCTCGGTAGGAATCGAACCTACATCAAACCCTTAGGACGGGTCTATTCTGATCCATTGAACTACGAGGGCCAGTGTTGTTATCTTAGACGTTTTATTTTCGGTTGCAATGATAAGAAAACAGGGCCGTTCGCGCGATGGCGAAAGGCCCTTAGGATTTATTCTGCGAAGGCTGTGACAGCTCCGCAGGTAAGTGGGGAATCTATTTGCTGAGGTTCAAGCTGCAGCATTCCATGGGCAACTCGAAATACGAGGATCTGCTGGCTGTCGGTATTGTCGGCTCCATAGCGGCTTCCGAGACAGGCGATGTACATGTCACTGAAGTGCTGGAGACGTGTGGGATGTGTGAGGAACATGATAGCAGCCGTATAAATATCGATCCCGAATTCGCCCGATTCCAACGCATGCGCGGCTTCTCGCGCGGTGCGGTTTCGGTGCCGATTGCCGAACTGTGCGGATATGAACACACCTTCCAGTGCTGCATAGGAATCATTAGCGAGGCGATCCTTAAGATGCGCTGTTGAGTCTGTGGTGCGTAGGTACTCCGGCCCGGTCTTTCCCTTCAAGAGATCGTTAAGTTTGTGCCGGGTGGGAATAAGTTCCAGTACCTTCCACAGGGCCGCTTCCTCGCTCTCTCCGAAGAGATTCCAATGAGGTATAAAGAAGCGAGATTCTGCGCCAGGTGGAAGCGGTCGTTCTTCAAGATCTTGGGCAACCCACCGCTCTTCTCGACCGAACACTAATCCGCATCTCCTTTCGAGCAGCTCAATCTGTTCCGAGAGAGGGAGGGGATGATAATCCCAAGAGTATCGGGATCCGGCTGCGATGCTTCGGCCTCGAATAGGCGAGGTAGTTATGGAAGGGGAAACCTCCATGTTGGCCATGATAATCCCATCCTTTCCAGTCTAGTGGTATCAGTTGTTGTCTAGAAAGAAGTATAGACCCTTTCAACGTTCTGCCAACAGGGAAGTGTTAAGTATTTTTAAATAGCTTTGGTAAAATGAAGGTCTATGCACGAAGATGTCTCAGAACTCGTACGCCGGAATATTGAACTGACCAAAGAAAATAATCGTCTTCTGCGTTCCATGCGCCGGGCGGCGTGGTGGGGGACATTCTTTAGAATCCTCTGGATGGCAGTCATTATCGGCGTTCCCGTCTTCCTGTACTACTATTTTTTCATGCCGTATTACCAGGGTCTCTCGGCAGGATACCAGCAGTTTCAAAGGGAATCGGGTGGTTTCCAGATTCCGGGTTTCGGGCCAGTACTTGACCAATGGCTCGGTGGCAGGAATTCAATACCCGACGAACGCGTCCAGTAAGTTGTTGACAGTACTTGAAAATATTCGTACCGGCGATGATACAATATAGTTATGGAAGGGGTTCGAGATCAAGCTTTAAGACTCCGGCTGCAAGGCAGAAGCTATAATGAAATTAACCAAGAATTGGGAATACCCAAATCAACCCTTTCTGGATGGTTTTCTAGCGTAAGACTTTCCGTTCCGGCTCAGCAGCGTCTTGCTTCTAGGGTAGCTCAAGGTACTTTGAATGGACTGGTAAAAAGAAATAAGTTGCAAACCCGTTTAGCTCGTGATCGCGCCAGAATTACAAGACAAATAGCAAAAGCAGAAATTGGAAAGTTGTCCAAGCGAGAACGATGGCTCATCGGAATAGCTTTATATTGGGCTGAGGGATACAAAAAGGCTATTGTTCGAAATGGAAAAGAAATAACATCGCATATAATCTGTTTCACAAACTCAGATGCACGAATGGTTCGTGGCTTTGTGAGATTTCTGAGATTCTTTATGGAAGTTTCTAAGGAGGACATTACTCTCGAATTGAGATTATTTGACCCATTACAGGAGCAGGTTGCTATAAGATTTTGGAAGAATATTACAGGATTAGAAGATGACAATTTTACTCACATTTCATATGTGATCAGTAGATCTAGCCTAAGAAAACGGCCTTTTAATCAATTGCCTTTTGGAACAATCCAAGTTAGAGTATCAAGCACTGAAAAGTTCCATAAACTTATGGGATGGATTGAGGGAGTTGCAGGTAGTAAATAACTGCCGAGATAGCTCAGTTGGTAGAGCATTCGCCTGAAGAGCGAAGGGTCCCCGGTTCGAGCCCGGGTCTCGGCACCAAAAACAAAACCACCGGCCTTGTGGCCGGTGGTTTTGTTAATTTGATTTGACCTTGATCTTGGTCTGCTTCTCCTTGTCGATCTTGGGGAGGCGAAGCGTCAGGAGTCCGTGCTTTTCTGTAGCTTCTGCCTCCTCCACTTCAATTTCCTGTGGCAGGAGAATGGTTCGGGAGAATGCTCCCCAATACAGTTCTTTATAAAAATAATTCCCATCCTCTACTTCGCGAGCTTCTTCGCGCTTGCCCTTGATGGTGACCATGTCGCGGGTAATGGAGATATCGAGGTCTTCGGGGCGAACACCAGCTACATGAGCTCGAATGACGATGTGCTCCGGAGTCTGGTAAACATCCACCGTGAGTTGACCCTCGCCGCTGTCTTCCTCAAGCCATGCTTCTCGCGGGCCACCCCCTTCGTGCCGCACGTCTTCTCCCGATATGTGCTTTTCAGGAATAGAAGTTCCCGGACGCCGCGTGTCGCGACGTTCTGCTATCTCGACGTCTTCGAAGTCGTCTTCATAATCATCGATATTTATGGCACCGGTGAGCCGCTCGAAGAATGAACGCTTGTTTCGTGGCATGGAGTAAGTTACTGCTGCTCTAGTTTAGTAATCCGGAACGGTAGAGGTCGTGGGATGCGCTTGATCTTTTCAAAGAGGAGAATCAGAACGATGATGCCGATCCAGATGGCCAGAAATGCGGAGAGAATCCCTTCACTCTTGCCGCTTTGCGATATTATAGAAAAGTTGAATAGTGCGTGCAACGCAGTTGCGAGGATAAGGCCGAGAGCTGCGGAGATGTCACGCCATACATGTCCTCGATAAAATGCCATGGCGATGAAAATGCCGATCGTTGCGGAAGCCAGGGTGTGCAAGAGCGTGGCTCCCAAGAAGCGAAGGTTCCCGGTCAGCAGGGTTTCTGCGATGAGGCCATCTCCTAAGGGCGAGAGGAGGAAGAGGGCGTTTTCAAGCGCTGCGAACCCGAGCGCGACCGTGATCATATAAATGACGGCGTCCACAGGCTCATCCATTTCCTTGTGCCGCAGTACTGCTATGTAGGCTGCCAGGAACTTCATAGCCTCTTCGATCATGGCCCACAACACCACCATGAGGGTGCCGCTTGCAACAGTTGCTACCGCCCGCTCCAAGGGAATGACGAGCGGCACAGCTATCATACCGGCAAGAAATGAGATCAGGATGAGAACCGTGGGCTCAGGGTGGCATCGGTCTTCTTTAAGCCAAAACCAGAGCCACAGGAGCGTGGGAATGAGACCTCCTAAAAGAGCATAGATAATAACCTCAGGAGCTATCATGGTGTGTTCTTAGAATAACATAGGTTTTAAAGAGAAAGGCCGCCTGATGAGTCAGGCGGCCTAGGCTTCGATAATAGAAGTGCACGAAATATCGAGCGTTCCTTTATAGAGGATGTGGGGAATGTGTACGAACAAGAGCGGACGCACCCCCTTGTGCTTGCACTCACGATAATGTTCCCGTGTTGCTTCCGGAATAGCGGCATAATGCGGTAAGCGCGCCACGTCGAATGATTCGTATTCTTCGGGGAGGTTCTGATTCCGGGTCTGATGCAACATTACTGTTGCTTTTGAGAGATCGAGCATTGTTGTGTCGATCTCGAAAAAGCGAAAGGGAAGTGGGTGTGGAATCTCGAGCTCATCGTGTACGTGCCGTAACTCCTGGGGGCTGACAGCTGTTAAAAACAGCACGTCATTCCATAGGCAGTCTAGGGGATAAATACGGTGTGAGAAAAGACGCTCTCTCCCGACGTATTTTTTTCGGTATTCCTCGTACAGTTCTGGATGCACCTCTTTCAGTTGGTTGAGAGGATAGAGAGTGGTTCCCACAAGTGTGCGAGGAACCATATGATAAAGGCTCGGCACAGGAGTCCTCTGTGTAGATCTTATTTTATTATATCACATTTATGTTGCTTACGCAACTAGTTTTGTGGCCACTTTGCGACCATGAGGAGATCGCTGTCTTTCTGCGGCAGGAGCTGCCAGATAGTTTCCGTCACAAAAGGCATAAAAGGATGCAGGGCCTTGAGGGAGCGGATAAGGATAGCGTACAGGAGGTGCTGACGCGACGCTTTGGCCCCGGCATCTTCGCCGTTTATGATCGGCTTGCTCTCCTCAATGATGACATCAGCGAATGTGTGCCAGACGTAATGATAAAGTTTTTCACCGGCCAGGTAGAGGCGGTAATGCTCAAGATCTGCGCTTACATCGGTGAGCAGGGCATCGTAGTCTCCCAACAGTTTTGCGTCGGTCTCAGTGAATGGCACTGGAGTCTTGTGATCTATTCCTTCTACACTCGTGAGAACGAAGCGCGCAATATTCCAGAGCTTGTTGGCAAAGTTTTTGTAGCCTTTGATGCGCTCCTCAGCGAGTTTGATGTCCGTTCCGGGAGCAGCGCCGATGATGAGCGAAAGTCTTGTTGCGTCGGCGCCGTATTTCTCTGCCATGTCGACGGGGTCAATGATGTTGCCCAGAGACTTCGACATCTTGCGGCCCTTAGCGTCACGCACGAGGCCGTGGAGGTAAACGGTTTTAAAAGGAATCTGGCCACGCAGAAAGCCACTCATGAGCACCATGCGCGCCACCCAGAAGAAGAGGATATCGTAGCCGGTCTCAAGCAGGTTAGTGGGGTGGTAGTTCTTAAGGTCAGCTGTCTCATCGGGCCATCCGAGTGTCGAGAATGTCCAGAGGCCGGAGGAGAACCAGGTGTCGAGCGTGTCAGGATCCTGTTGCCATCCATCTCCCTGAGGTGGTGTTACGTCGCAATAGACCTCAGAACCCCGATACCAGACTGGAATACGGTGACCGAACCAGATCTGCCTACTGATGCACCACGGGCGCAGGTTGTCGATCCAGTGGAAATATGTCTTGTCGAAGTAGTCGGGAATGATCTCGATCTGCTTGCTCTCGACGACGGTGCGCATGATGTCCTTCAGTGTCGTCTCCTCACCGCTCGTTATCCCCGCGATTTCAGAGTGAGGCATCGTAAACGTTTTGTTCACGTCGACAAACCACTGCTCTTTTATTTGTGGCTCGATGACGCCTCCACCGCGGCTGTTGGTGGCGACGTTGTGGGTGTAAGGCTCTTCCTTTATGAGGAGACCTTTGGCTTTAAGTTTCTCGATAATGGCAGGGCGGGCTTTCTTGATATGCGTCCCGGCAAATTCTCCGGCAATGGGAAGGAGGATGCCTTTAAAATCGATGATCTGTTCTTTGTCCAAGCCGTGGCGCTCTGCAATATCGAAGTCCGTAAGGTCATGCCAAGGCGTAATCGTCATGACGCCGGTACCGAACTCGCGATCAATGGACGCATCTTTGATGATGGTTGCAGTTATAGGGCCATTTATCCACTCTACGTTGAGCTTCTGACCATGCGCATACTCCTTGTAGCGCTCGTCCTCGGGGTGCATCACGACATACTTGTCGCCAAATTTTGTCTCAGGGCGAGCGGTGGCGATAGTAAAGGGGCCGTATTTGAGGTAGTAGAAGCTTGTCTGCTCCTCTTTCCACTCTATCTCATCATCAGAAACAGTGGTTTGCAATTTGGGATCCCAGTTGACGATGCGGGCGCCTTTAAAAATGAGACCGGCGTCATACATGCGTTTAAACGCCGTCATCACGGCTCTGTAACGCGTCTCGTCGAGCGTATACGCTTCGCGGCTCCAGTCCACTGATGATCCCATGCGGCGAATTTGTCCTGTGATCGTGCCATGGCTCTCTGTGGTGAATTCATTTATACGTTCAAGAAGTACCTCTCGCCCCACATCATGTCGTGTCTTGTTCTCCTTTTTATACAAAAGCTCTTCCACCTTGCTCTGGGTTGCAAGTGCGGCGGAGTCGGTGCCGGGTATCCAGAGTGTTCGGTCTCCTTTCATGCGGTGGTAGCGCACGACGGTGTCCTCTATGGCGAGCATGGCGGCGTGCCCCATATGGAGGGTCCCGGTCACATTAGGAGGGGGAAGGACGATGGAGAAGGAGGGAGATTCGGGGGTGGTGAGGCCTGCTTCGATGCACTTGTCGGGACTAAAAAAACCGCTCTCCTCCCAGAGCTTGTAGATCTCGCCCTCGTTCTCTGCAGGGTTGTAGGGTTTGAGGAATTTCTCGCGTGCCCCGTTAAAAATAGCTTTTGATTGATCTGCTTGGTCCATGATAATTGCTAACAGCACAGTTGAAATCTCCCGACGTTCAGTTCTCAGGTTATTTTGATTCGGGGTTCATAAACGTCTGATGCTCCCCATACTAACAGAAGGATGAGGGCTAAAAAAGCCTTGAAAATAAAGGCGCCCGACTCCTCAGGAGTCGGGCGGAAAGGGTTACATTCGGTCGAGATCGGTACCGGTATCATAGGCCCCGATAGGGACGCGTTCGAGATTGAGGCTGAACCACCGTTTACGACACGCGAAAACGACGGGGTCCTTATTGAATCTAGCTTCCTCAAAGAAGATGTCCTGGATTCCTGATACCTGTCGCATTCGTGCGACTACATGGCCAGGTATTTCCGCAGAAACAGTCTTTCCGAGGTAGAAGTATTCCCAGCGCGCTGCTGCCCCCGTTTTCCCCAGTGCTTCGTAAGTGTGCAAGGTGCTGAGGAAAAGAGTGAAAAGAACAGGCGCCCCCAGAAGCGCTGCGCTCATCAGGAACAGTGATGTGTCGTTAAACAGCACTCCCAGAGCAAGACTTACACATCCGAAGATTGCAAGTGCCACTAGAAGCAGTGCTCCTGCTGTTGTCTGCACAAAGAAATTGCAGAATCTGAAGAGGAATCCGATCCACGGAGGCCGCTCCATCTTCAGAAGAGTGCACATGTGTGCACGCACCTGCGTGCGTGGAAGAATCACAACCCCACGCTGACGCAGCTCTGCCTCGAGCGGATACAGGATCTTCCACAATGCGTGGAGGATGATGTAAAGAGGGTCTCGAAACTGCTTCCAGACGGACGCGGAAGCCGATGGGCCGTCAAAAGCGGCAATGGTCATGGCTAAGCTCCCTCAGGGACGATTTGTCCAGAGCAATTGAAACTTTTTTGCAGGGAAAGGTCAATAAATAGATCCTGACAGGGGAAAATATGTAAGCCTCATGGGCCGTACTCGTCTGTTGATAGCGGGGTTTGCCATGTGGGGTGCGCATGGGATCCTGAGATTAGGGGACGCAGTCCCTCTTTGTTGGAATTAATAGGAAGATACAGATTATGAAATATATAGGCGGAACAGCACTGGGCTTGTGCGCGCTCGCAGTGCTCTTTGTGGCAGTGCCGGCACATGCAGAGACTGCTACGACGACGTCGGGGCTTACAAGCGAGCTTAAGGCGCTTCTCAAGCAGGTGAGCGATTTGCAGGCGCAGCTTGAAAAGCTTCACAAGCAACGTGCAGAGTTAGGCAAGCAGATTATTGAGACCCGCATCGCTCTCACTAAGAATCTTCGTGAGGGCATGACCGATGAAGAGGTAAAGGTGCTCCAAGAGCTTTTGGCTGCGGATCCTACGATCTACCCCGAAGGTCTTGTTACAGGCTACTTTGGTCCTTTGACCACCAAGGCTTTGAAGCGTTTCCAGGAGAAACATGGTATCGAGGCCGTGGGTGAAGTTGGACCCAAGACCCTGGTGAAGCTCAATGAGGAAGTAAGCAAGGGTGCGTGGAAGGCAGGCAACTTGCCTCCGGGCATCGCAAAGAAGTTCAGTTCAACGACAGCTGAGATGCTTCCGCCAGGTATCTACAAGAAATTTGTCGAACAATTCTGGAGCAAGAAGGAAGAGGCTAAGAAGGACAAGAAGGGTAAGGAGGATGACGATGATACCGCAACCTCAACGCTTGCTATCGATGAGATTGAGGTAGATGACATAACCGATTCCTCTGCGGTTGTAAGCTGGGAGACCAATGAAAAGACGACCGGCATCGTCTACTACGGCACCAGCACACCGTTGTCAATCTCTGCTTCTTCAACTCTCATGAAGAAGAGTACGACTAAGCAGGTGGAGCACAGCGTAACGCTTACGGGTCTTGAGGAAGATGAGGACTACTACTTCATCATCGAAGCTAAGAATGCTGACGGTGATAAGGTAAAGTCATCAGAGGATTCTTTTGAGACTGACGAGGAAGACGAAGATGATGAGGATAAAGATAACGAGGACGATGACTAAGTAGTCTTCTCTCGAACAAAAACCCCCGTTTCGAAAGAAGCGGGGGTTTTGCTATGTAATAACTAGTTCAGGAACTCTTTGCCGATCTCCTCAGGGCTTTGCTCAGCCGTGAAAATCAGAAGCGCAAATCCTGATGCGCCATACATGATCAGGGCGAAGAGGCAGTAGAGGACATATTCGTACTGTGCTCCGAAAGAGAGCGGAAGTATCAGGATAGTACTCAGGATGACGGGAGTGGCGACCAGAAGAAACAGCCAATTACTGGGCCGCTTCAGGAAGATCCACAGACTTCCTCCTGCTCCATTATATCGGCGATATAAGCCGACGAAGGCCCAGAAGAAGCAGGGCCGGAATGTGTGAAAGTGATCCAAGAAAGCCTCTTTGAGGAACCTTAAAGTCATGGCGATGTTCTCCTCCAGTTAAGATCTAGGGGAACGCTATCAGAAAGTCTCTTGGGAGGGAAGTCCGTGGAGTTTTAAATTACCTTCAGCGCGGAGGGTTTCTTCTTCGTGGTTCTCCAGGGCTCGTGAACGGTTGTAATAACCTGCGATAGCTATCATGACGGCGTTGTCGGTTGTAAGCGAGATGTCGGGAATATAGAGCGCGAGATCGGGGAATTCCTCGGAGAGCTTTTCTTTAAAGAGAGTACGCAAGTAACGATTGGCTGAGACACCGCCCCCCATGATAAAAGTCTGGGCGCCATGTTTTTCTATTGCACGTATGGTCTTTTTAAGAAGAACCTCGCCCACGACATTCTCGAATGCCAGAGCGACATCGGTTCGAACCTCTTCGGTGATTTTTGGGAGCTTCTCCAGATAGTAGCGTACCGCTGTTTTAAGGCCTGAGAACGAAAAATCGAAGTCCTTGCTCGTGAGCATGGGGCGGGGAAGTTCCACCCGTGGTTCCACTCCCGCGGCGCGTGCACTCTCGGCGTACTTCGAGATCTGCGGTCCTCCGGGATAGGGAAGCCCCAGCATGCGTGCCACCTTATCGAAAGCCTCGCCTACAGCGTCGTCGCGGGTTGATCCGATAAGTTCGTAGTCTCCGGGCTCTTTAAGGAGGACAAGCTCAGTGTGACCTCCTGAAATGAGGAGGGCGACTCCAGGAAGAGAGATTGTAGGAATTTTGAATATGCTTCCTTCACTCTTTTCCAAAATTGAAGAGAAAATATGCCCCTCCATGTGGTTGACCGGAATCACAGGAACTTTCCAAAGGTGGGATAGGGCCCGAGCGGCATTGATGCCAACCCAGAGCGCTGGCTCAAGGCCCGGGCCGCGTGTGACGGCTATGGCGTCGATCTGGGGCGCTTCGGCGGCTGTGACGAGCTGTATGAGTTCCTTGAAAAGTTCCGGCTCTCGTTCCAGGTACTTTTGGAGCGTAATGATATCTACGGGGCTGAGAGGATTCATCGCCTGACGGAACTCTCCCGCCTCTTTAAGTACTTCAAAGATAAGGGGGCCGAGGTTCTTCGCGTGCTCGCGCTTAGCGAGGTTGGGATAGACGCCGCCGTACTGTTCATGGAGCTTCACTTGCGACAATAGTTTATTGCCGAGCACGCGCGCTTCGGTGCTGTTCTTAGTCTCTGTGACCTCAACGAGGCTTACGGCTGTCTCGTCGCAGGATGTTTCGATGGAAAGGATTTTCATCAGGTAAAAAATAAGGCCGTCGCATAAAGCGCGGCCAGGTGGTTGGTTCTGAACAATATGAGCATTGGGCGCTTAAAAGCTATCTGTTGCTTTTGTCGTGGTTTAGGAACCGGTGAGTTCTCGCCCGACTCATAGCAACGCCCCGCTTAGTGGTATGGCCTTCTGCCCGTGGTTCAGAACCCCCCAGAACAGCCTACTCTCAGGGTAGAGGGGTGTCAAATGGAGGATTCGGTCACGACTCACTAAGCTCGTAGGCTCGCTAAGTGGTCGCGACCCCAGCTCAGAAATTCATTCCCAATGAATTTCTTCCGCTTTTCGAATCCTCTTCGCAAGACGCAAAATCCTCCTGCAAGGTGCAGGAGGATTTTGATCTTGTGGGCGATAGAGGATTCGAACCTCTGACCCTCCCCACGTCAAGGGGATGCTCTACCAACTGAGCTAACCGCCCAAATTAAGTTGCTCTAGAATAGCATGTCTACTAGGCGATTCAATACTCGACTCTTTATGAAGATTTAGGTAGACAACCTGTGCAGATTCGGTATCGTAAATGCAGAGGGATGTGCCAGGGCAAGAAAGGAGAACATCATGCCCAAAGGACACATCAAGGTGACGGCTTGTTTCATCCATCGTCCAGACGGTGAAGCAGGGGTGCCGGTTTTGACACTTCCCAAGTTGCGTAAGCTCATCTTCGACTATGCACGACTCGAATTTGACGGGCTTCCCGGACCCAAGCATCCTCGTGGCCTCAAGAAGCTTGCGGTTGTCGTGGAGCGTGAGCTTATGGTGGATGCTCCTGAGCTTAGGGCCGGGTTTGCAGATTTCCCCGACGAGGACGCTGCTATCCGGTTTCAGGATCAGCTGAGTTGGCTTCGGATGGCGTTCAAGAATGAGTGGGATGTTGCAGCTCTCATTGATGAGCGGATCCATCACGAAAATGATCCTGAGTCCCGCAAGAAGGGGCATGTCAGTAAGTCTCGAGGGCCTGACTTCATGGATGAAGAGACACTCGTTCTTTTCATCGGTTCTCGAGGTTTTCTGCAGCTCAATGCTCTGATGGTCATCGAGTGGTCTGGTGGGAGCTTCAGGAAACTGATTCGTCACTACACGTATCTTATCGCTCGCTTAGGGGAGTTCGATCGGCTTAATCCTTCCAACGGAGTGTGTACGCATGTGAAGTTGGAGGTGATCGACGAAAAGGAGAAGCTGTATCCAGGGTACTTCAATGCGCTTCTCGAGAATGAGGCTTTTGCAAAGCGGCTTCGTACCGATGATGTGCTGAGAATGATCGAGGAACGGCACGGCGAGGATGAGGAGGAACAAGAAGATCATTTCGCAGACGAAGGAGAAGGAATATGAGCGAGAGCAGGTGGCACAAGGGACGCCTGCTCTCCTCATACATTTTTTATAACGAGCGTACTTCATTTTCTTTTCATACATTACTCGTATAGTTGAGAATGTCCTTATTTTGCATGGACTCTGAACCCATGGACTCTAGCGCACCCACATCCCATTCACACGCGCTTTCGCGGACGCCTCTGTTTCAAGCACCACACCTTAAATACTTCTTAGACGCTCTTTCCCATTTTGCCTGGCTTGCCCGAGCAGATGGGAGGGTTGAATATTGCAACCGCTCGTGGCGTGAATATGCAGGGCTTACTGACAGTCCTGCTTCTTACGATGTGCTCTGGAAACGTTTGGTATGGCCTGAAGACTGGCCGGCTTTTGAGGCGTGGTATGAGGACGTTATTGCAGGAAAGATGCATCTGAGTCCCGAAATTCGGTTGCGCAGCGCCAATCATCGCGCCGACTTGCACTGGTATGTTCTCGATATTGCTCCCCTGCGTACCGGCGCGCTGACGTCGCCTGTGGAGTGGATTGGCCTCTGCACCGACATCACCAAGCTCAAACGGACAATGGTGGAGTTGAAGGAGAGTCAGGAACGATTTCGCACCATCTTCGATTCCAACATCGTGGGCCTCGTAGTTTCTGACCTTGATGAGCGCATCATTGAATCTAACGATGCCTTTTTAAATATCATCGGCTACTCCCGCGAAGAAGTACTGGGTGGCCGCGTGACGTGGTCTGCACTTACGCCGCCGGAGTATGATGATCTCGATCGTGCGAAGGTGCATCAGGTGCTCAAGCACGGGTCTGTCCAACCGTTTGAAAAGGAGTATGTCCGCAAAGACGGAACGCGGGTTCCTGTGCTCGTGGGAGCTGCACGGGTGCATCCGGATTCCACGACGAGTATCAGTTTTGCTCTCGATATCAGCCGGCAGAAAGCGAGCGAGCGCCGCAAGGATGAGTTCATGGGTATGGCAAGTCACGAACTCAAAACGCCGCTTGCCGTACAGAAACTCTATATTCACATGCTCACCAAGGCAGTGCTGGGGGAAGGGGACAAGGAGGATCTTCGGAATCTCGTGGGAAAGATCGAGCAACAGACAGAAAAGCTCGATAGCATCGTAACTGACATGCTCGACGTTGTGCGTGTAGAGGCGAACCGGATCGTTCTTAACAAAACGGTCTTTGATCCCGATGTTCTCCTGAAGGAGATCGTAGACGATTTCCGCCTGATGCATCATCACGAGAACATTAAACTTGTGGGCAGGATCGGCTCCTCCGTATGCGCCGATCGTGAGCGTATGAGTCAGGTGTTCACCAATCTCATATCAAATGCTGTTAAGTATTCACCGCCGCAGAAGCCCATCGTGGTGCATGCTCATCAGAAAGACGGCCGGGCGCACTTCTGCATACAGGACTTCGGTATCGGCATCGGGGAAAGAGATCTGCCGCACATCTTTGACCGTTTCTATCGCGTAGAAGGTGCAAGTGAGCATACGTACCCCGGGATGGGTGTGGGGCTTTTTATAGTGGCCGATATTCTTAAGCGCCATCAGGGGCGTATCTGGGTAGAAAGCAAAAAGGGAGAGGGGAGTTCGTTTTACTTCGAATTGCCGCTCGCTGGAACTTCTTAATCATTAAGCATGAAAACACCACGTAAAATTCTCGTCGTAGATGACAATGATGATATTGCCGAGGCGCTCGTTCTCCTTCTGAAGGGAAGCGGGTACGATGCCGACCGCGCCTTTAGTGCTGAGGAGTGCATGTACAAGGTAGAAGAAGAGCAGCCGGACTTGATACTGCTCGACATCTTTCTCTCAGGAGGCGATGGGCGGGAAGTGTGCAAGAAACTTCGTGCTCAGCCGGAGACAGAAAGCCTGCCGATTATCATTATTTCGGCGCATCCTAATATGCGCGAGCCTGCGATTGCCGCAGGTGCGGATGACTTCATCTCCAAGCCGTTTGTTGTTGACGATCTCCTGAAGAAAATCGAGAACTTCCTGCCGGCGAGGGTTTAGGAAGTTTCTTACTTAAAGCGGAGATCTACGTCGAGTGTCTCTAGGGCTTCTCTCACGCTTGAATATTTTCTTTCTTCAAGAATTGGAGTGGGCTCGTTCTTGAACCAGGTTAGTGAAATTACTGGATGACCTTAGTGCTCACTTTGGAACCCAGAGCGATAGATAGTCGCGTCTGTTTGAGGACCAGTCGAAATTATAGAGACAGGTACCTGTACCTCCTTCTCAAGAGTCTCAATAAATTCTCGACTTTTGCTCGAAAGCTGTTCATAGGAGGTTGTGACGGCATCTTTCGGCTCAAAGTAGTCAATACCCGTAACAGCTAGCTCCGTAGGGGTATTTAGAACAACTGCACGACGCACATCTTCTATAGCCAATCGACCAACTCGTCGGCGTTTGTTGTCTATTCCCCACGATCCGCCTCCATATTCTTGTATACCCAACTTGTCTGATTCTTCAACGCTCATCTCATTGGGTAAGCGGCCATTATGGTTCCGCGTTGGAAAAGCCTTTATAACAAGCACTATACGCAGCGGATACCGTACTCCCAATCCAAGCTCCGAAAGTAAAGCAGCGGCTGTTGCATCTCGATTGGAAGTATAAGGATAGTCACCGTGATAATTTGAAAGACCGGCGCCCTGATGTCCTTCAACTAAAATATGTTTACCCTGTTTTAGTAGATCCTGGAGCCTCTCCGGTACATTTCCCAGCATAGGCTGGAGTTCAGAGTAATCTCTGGCGAGTCGAAGCTTGCGTAACGCTCGTTGAGCTGTTGCGTGACCTGTTCCTGTGAGCGTTGAACCTATCTCGGTGTATCTGGAGTCTGCCCTCTGAGAAGTTACTTCTGCATCACTTACAACTCCTGTTTGATAATCAATCAGTATTTTGTCTGGTGTAACCTCAAGGAGCTTCATTTCTTCAAAAAGAGTGGGGATGTGGACCAGTGAGCCGGCCCCGTAAATTATTTGTCCAGTAAAGCCAGCCGTACAAGAAGTGGGAAGTTGTCGAAGATCATACGTCTTCCCATTTTCGACAGCGGTATGCTTTGAATTCACTCCACCTGTACGACACACTGCAGCAGTGTGGAGAATAGATTTCGCTAAAAACGCTGCTATCTTTCCCTTACCCTCTCCGCCATACTGTCCTCCTACAACAAGAGTGATCATATCGTGATTATATCGCGGGAAATCTCGAATTCAATTTATTTAGTGAAGCTTTTGACCATAGGATTTTTGTATCGAACTTTAGTTTTTTAACATGCCTCGTGTTTATTTAAGAGAAAGGCAGATTTCACTTTCTGTCACTGTGGGTGAACCGTATCGAGCACGTTCTCGAACTTCTCTAATGTGACACGACCGCCCCCGAAGGAGCGGCCGAAAGCAACTATACTTGTTTAACCCCACTCATCGATGTACTGCTCTGCCGAATGGCCGAGGAAGTCTAGTTCGTCTTCGTTCATCGTCTTTCCATCGACGGCCATTTGTGCAGAATCCTTGTCGTACGCGGCCCCCCGTTCAATGATGAGCTGCAGTTCCTCCTTTGTCAGCCGCTTGGCACGAGCGATGTGACGCTGTCTCTCTTCCTCAAAGAAGAGCGTATTACGCTCGTCTTTTCCAGCAAGAGGATACTTCGCCTTCATCGTCGAATGGTCACGGGCGATACACTCCTCCTGACACGGGGCGCAGACATGAAATCGTTCAGCGTCAAACAGGGTGGTCACCACTCCGCACCAGTAGCAGGGGTACCCCGGTCCTCCAGACGGACGGAATCCGAAAACAGCGCGCACAAGGGTTGAGATAAGATCCATGACGTCCTCCACACGGCGATGTACCAGAAGACACTATGTCTTTGATTTCCGGTCGCATCGGATGTGGAGGAAAGTGATCTGAAAGCAATCAAACCATATTTAAAAAATTTGTCTAGGAGGAGTACTGGTGACCCTACGGGGAATCGACGCAGCTCGCTAATTCACTTCGTTCATAAGCGGCTCCTGTCCTGCCTCGGCTTCGCCTCCGGCTTTCGATTCTCTCCTCAGGAGACCATGATGGACAAAAGAAAATACCGGGCAAAGCCGGTACTTTCTTTTACCCATGAACCCATTGTACTTAGAATGGAACACCTTGAAAAACGAAGTTATCCGCTGGAATGAAGCTATACCGCTTATTAGTCCCGCCTTCGAAAAGCAGTTTTCTGCCCTTGAGTACCAAGCAGTTTCCTAATTTCGGCTTCTGAAAGTATCTACCTCATTGGTAATAGAACTATGTATTACCACTAGCATCAGAGAGGAGAGGAAAGTAAGAAGAAGCAACATCAAACTGCAAAATTATTTTTGGTGTTCCAGTTGGAATCCAGAAAATCTTTACGCTAAACCACGTTAGCAGCGACCCCTAAATGTCATTGAATTTAGGGCTTATTTTCTATACAATTTAGGTACAACTGGATTCAGTTGGGAGACCTAACCCTTGTGGCGTTGTCGCAAGGTATGGCTCTAAATCGCGACAAACATAAAGAACCCGTCATTAGGGCGTTTGTCGCGTTATGTGGGGGAAACCCTACATAGGGGCTTCGGCTCTCCTAGTGGCGGGCTTTTTGTACCCAAAAGAAGCTCGCCCTTTTACAAGTTAGAAGGGTGAGGAAATATGGAAAGCGCGACAAACACCTCTGGGGCAAAGAGGACAAAAATATGCCCGCATTGCAGACAGGAGGTTGATTATCAAGCCAGTCGTTGCCCGCACTGCCACGGCAAGATTTATGTTTGGACTTGGGGTCGAAAACTAGCCGCTGGAGGTTTAGTGCTAGTCGCAGTAATTGGCGTTGCAAATATGCTCGGTTCGGATGGCAGCGATAGCCCTGCTACTCCGAGCATCCAGCAAATCGCACTCAGCGAGGAACAATGCCAAGTCCTCAAAGGTGAGTTCTACTCGCTTATTGCGGGAGAACCTACGGAAAAGACGCAATTGGCAAAGGAGGTGCTTGAACAGTACGCCTTTGACGGTGGCATTCCCGTAAAAAAGAGCAATCCAAACGTGCGCTATACTCTTCCGTCATCTGACTGTGGCGACAATCTTGCCACCGCGCTGAACGTTATCGTGGAAGGTGAGAAAAACGCACGCTAAAGCACTCCCAAAACTCCCATTTTTCACGTCTGCAAGGACTTGAACAACTTGGATGAAATCGACTCCGGAAACTCGGATTTTTCGGATGCTTTTCGAGTCGAAAAGCGAGTATAAATTACGTGATATATCCTTGTTTTACGGGCTATTTCAGCCATTAGGAGGAAAATCTAAATACCTCGGAATCGGAGTCAGTGCTTTTTACGAAATTCAAGTTGGCACTTGTGCACCTTCGCCATTGCTTTGGTAGTGGTGCTTGGTAGGTTCAATACATACCCCTTTATGGCTAAAACTATCTACACAATCGGGCATAGCAATAAAACGCTACCTGTCTTCCTAAAGACCCTCAAAAAACACGGGATTCAAGTATTGGTGGATGTACGCACCATACCCCTCTCCCGCTTTTACCCGCATTTCAACAGAAATGCCCTCCAGAGCGCGCTAGAGAAGCGGGATATCCAATACCTATGGCGGGGGCAGAACCTCGGCGGTAGAGGCGTAAACGTGGGCTACGAGGACGCCATTGATGAAGTCGTCAGAATGGCTAAGGGTAAGCGGGTCTGCGTGATGTGCTCGGAGGGCGACTATCACAAATGCCATCGCCTGACGATGCTTGCCCCATCATTCGAGGAGCGAGGGCTAGAGGTCGTACACACCGTATATGAGAAATCTACTGGCAATAAGTGAGACACGGGCAAGAGCCGAAACGATTTTCGATGGTCTCGATGTAAGCGAAACCACCCGAAAGGACTACTCCGCAAGAGTAGGTCTTTTTCTTTCATACGTGCAGGCAAATGGATTCAATCAGCAAAGCTACTTCTCATTCAAGCGACATCTCCAAACTCAAACGCGGTACACGGTATCCACGAAGAACAAATACCTAGCCACTGCTCGTGTATTCCTCAAAGAGCTAAATCGTCGGGGCATACTCCCGATAGACATTACGCACAACGTAAAGCAGTTCAGGCAAAGTAAAAGGCACAAGAAAGAAGGGTTGACCGACCGAGAGGTGCAGCTAATCAGCGTAAAGCTCAAGTTCCTAGCTCCAACTCTCCGCAACACACGACTCCGTGCGTTGTTTGCGTTATTGGCATTTCAGGGACTGAGGCAAATAGAAGTCGTACGGCTCGATGTTACGGATATTGATTTCAATCGGAAGATTGCGTACGTACACGGCAAAGGCACAGATGACAAAGAACCTGTGTACCTAGCTCCTGCCACGGTAAAGGCACTCAAGGAGTATCTACGAGTACATAAACTCAAGCGAGGAGCACTGTTCAGAAGCTTGGGCAACCGCAAGAGCGAGAGAATCAGCACAATGACTATCAAGCGCGATATGGGCGATTTATTCTACGAGCTTGGCATTGAAAAGACCGTACACGGCTTCCGCCACTTTTATGTTACTGAACTACTCAAATCTATGGACGTACGAGACGTGCGGAAGTTCAGCCGCCACCGCTCGCTAGAGATGCTTATGGTCTACGACGACGAGGTAAACGTCGAACGAAAGGCGCATCACGTATTCAAGGCGATGGAGCGGTTCGCGTACTAGAGGTCTTCTGCTATTTCAATCGCGTCGTCCTCATCTACGCCCTCATCAATAAGCTCTTGGGCTTGTTCAGCTACGCTCTCGTCCACCTGATGCTCGCGCATCAGACGGGACACGTCCTCATCTTCGGGGATGTCGTCGCGCATTTGATAGCCGTCTCTATGTGTCATAACTCTACTTACATTACATTCACCTACTCTCTACCCGCGAACGCATATACCTTTTCTTTTAGGGAGTGGACGAAGCCGTACAGTCCGTCAGGATATTTTTCTTGAATAGCTTCTTTTTTGGCATTCATATTCGGTAGCAAGAAAGCGTCTGCGGAAAGATTTTCCTCTCCACTGTTCTTGTACTTATCCATAATCTCCCTGATTGCTTCGCTTATTTGTTTACCATACTGGTCAATACTCTGGGCATTTTGTCGCATAAACTGCTTCACGCGGTCTTCGCGAGTTAGAAGTGGAGCGTTGAACGCCAGATGAGCAATGATGTCGAATGTGTCGATATCTTCTAGGTTTTCGATGGACTTTATAAGCCCGATATTTACTTTCTTAGATTCGAGGTCTGTAATAAACTTTTCTCGTCTTTCTGGGTCAAGCCAAATCTCACGCAACTCCTTTGTTGAATGTACGGTTTGTTCGATTTTGTCCTTAGAATACTTGCGGTATTCCGCGTAGGACAATTTCACACCGTCGAACTCTACTTCTATCTCTTCGTCGATAGTTACTTCGATGCCTTTGACAGTTATTTTCTTCGCTGTAGCTTTCCACGGTTTTAGACGAAACTCGTAAGGAGTTTCTTCTTCGGTCACGTGGGGCTTCAGTTTTTTAGTGGTCTTCTTATAGTTGTCGTGTTCAATACTGACTGACACGACATCATTTGAGGGAAGACCGAATATCTTGAAGAAGCCCTGTTCGTCGGTCTTGTCAGTTTTTTCCCAACGACCAAGCTTTATTTTTACTACCGCGCTTGCAATTGGATTCTCAGTTTTGTTATCGACAATCACACCCATAAGAAGCTTATCCATAGGAGGTAGAGGTTGTTCGGGCGGCTCTGGTGGAAGCGGAGGTTCGGGGGGAATATCCCATTCATCAATGAGGCGAGTAGCGTTAGTGAAGTCGATGATTCGGAAATATCCCTTTCCATCAAATAAGCGCGAGCCGCGACCAATGATTTGCTTGAAGAGCACGCGTGAAGCGATTGGGCGCATAAAGACGATATTTTGAACGTGCGGAATATCCACCCCTGTTGAAAGAAGGTCTACGGTAGTTGCGATGACAGGCATTGCCCGCTCCTTGTCTCTGAATCTAGTCAGGTCATCTTTATCTTCTGCTACTACACGAGTCGCATATTCCTCGTTCCCCTTCAGTTGGTTGAGTTTGTCTTTTACTGATTGGGCGTGTGCCATATCAACGCAAAAAACAATAGTTTTGCCGTATGGATTAGTTTTATCTAACAAGTCGATTACTTTCTGTGCCAGTACGTCAATCTGTTCAGGTATCGTGACTGCACGCTCATACTCTGAAGGTTCGTAAAAATCCTTTATATCTTCAGGTTGAATCTCATCGTCATAAATGACCTCTTCTGCGGTGGCGACACTCAAACCATCTTTATAGAGATTAGTCATTACCTTGTAAATTTTGTACGGCACAAGGTAACCATCTTCTATTGCCTGTCCGAGTGAATATTCAAACACTGGTTCACCAAAGTACTCGTAGACATCTATGTTATCCTCTCGCTTTGGTGTAGCAGTCATTCCTAACTGCTTTGCTGATTGGAAGTGCTCAAGAATTGAACCCCAGTCGCCATAACGGGAACGATGACACTCATCTATGATGATGAGGTCAAAGAAATCTGGAGGTATTTCTTTATAAAGGTCATCTGTGAATAGTGTTTGATAAGTCGCGAAATACATTCCACGATTCTTATTGAAGTCGCCACCTTCGATTTTGCATCTTGCCTCTCCAAAGGGTTCAAAATCTCTGCTGTATGAATCGTCACGCAGAATCACTCTGTCGCAAAGGAATAGGACGCGGTGATGGGTCTTGGACTTGACCAGCTTCCACGCAATCTGAAAGGAAGTGTATGTCTTACCCGTACCCGTAGCCATCGTTATTAGGGCGGTTTGCTTGCCGTTGATAAATGCCTCAATTGCTTTCTTTACTCCGGTCTCCTGATAAGCACGTGGACGTTTAGAGCCAGTCAAGTAGAGAGGATACGTAAGTGCATCCACCTTTTTATGTGTCAGACCTTTCCATTCTAAGTAAACCTCGTAAATCTGTTCTGGTGTTAGATAGTCCTTCACCTCCTCCGTCTTTAGGGTGCGGCGGTCGTGCAGGTATATAGTTTTCCCATTCGTAATATAGGCAAGAGGGACATCAAGTCGCTTAGCGTAATCTTGTGCTTGACCAAGATGTTTCAATGGGTCTTCGTCTTCTGCCTTTGCTTCCAGTACAGCGATAATGACGTTATTGAAGTTGAGAACGTAGTCGGCAAACTTTGCAGTATTGAGACGCTTGAAATCTTCGCCCTCAACGAAGAAGCGATTATCGGAAATTGCGTACTGGCGAAGGAGATATTCTTCCTTCCAGCCGTAACTGCTTATTTTTGGGTCTATCAGTTTGACCCTTGTGTCGTCCTCCGAGTAAGTCATATCTGTTTTAGTAATTTTTTATCCCAACCCTGCGTTTTGATGAATGCAAGGGTTTTCGACACGTCCTCATCGTCGAATTTATTGGGCTTCCATACTTGCAATTTAGCTCTTATTACACGCTCATCCGTTGTTCGTTCATCCTCGATGATTTTGCAGAGGGTCGCCAGACGCTCAATCCCCGCACTATCACTCTGACTAAATAAACTAAGCATTTGGTCGAGATAATCGTTTGTCTTTCTTGCCAGATTGGATGTCGAGTACTTCAATATCTTGTCGGCATTTGCACCGAGAGTAAGTACTTGATTTGTTCCTGAACCTTTTTTAGAAAAGAATCTGTTTCTTGGGGAAAGACCAGCGGTTACCGCTTTCTTGACCGCTGTGTCATATGGTCCGAAGTTCTGTGCACTGAACTGAATGTTTGTCGGAACATCAAAAATTACTTGCCCTATATAAAGCACCTTCGCGACAACCATTTCACCCCGTTCAAATCGTCTCAGAATCTGTGCTACAGCTTGCTGGACATCGAACATTCTCGGTGCAGTTGTTGGTTGAATCGGACTAATAACAGGTGATTCGACCTTCTCTTCTACACCTTGTCCAACAAACGCATAATACAGAGAGGACGCTTTCAGTTGTTTTGCTAGTTGCTTCCTGTGCAATACTTTACTCTTTAGTTCTTCCGCTTTATCCAAGACCGCCACGATTCTCCGTTGCGTTGCGATGTCGGGGATTTTTATAGGGATATCCGAAAGTTTTGATATAGGAATTGTGACGTTTGCGACACCCCGCATTAGAGTTACCAGCAATTCGTTTTTATAGAAAGAGAGGTAGTAGTAAAGATATTTTGGGAGTACTTTTTCTTTATCTTGAGAAATGACTGCCGCCATTATATTAGCTAGCGCAAACTTTCCGTTTTCATAATGGATGCGGTGAAGTGAAGCGTGTCCGTGACCAGTTGAGGAGACGAGAGGTATGCAAACCGCTTCGTCATCGAATTGGTACGCATTTGCTGTGCGTCTTTTTTCTGACGTAACGACAAAGCTATATATACCCCCAGGTGTCTTGAGTGTCGGGAATGTGCCTTTTGTAATCTCACAGACACCACCGAGAGAAACGGCGTTCGCCTCAATACTTTCTAATTCCTGTTGTGTAATTGATTGGCAAAGTTTTTGAGCCAAATCCTCATCCTTACTTCCTTTTTCATCAAGTTTCTCTAGGTTGTCCAAACCTTCAACAATACGTCTCTGTGCCGCGATGTTCGGGACAGGAATTTCATAGTGCTTGATTTTCGACCACGTCGTTCGAGGGAGGTTCATACCCGAAACGGTGCTGTTAGCAAATTCAACGAAATCATTGTTGCTCATTGCGTAAACAATGTACTTCGGTATGACCTGCTTCTTAGCTCGAAGAACTAAAATGTCTGTAGAGCAAATGCCTGCCCTATCTGCCAAAACACATTTATTCAAGTAAGGGCGAAGCTTGCCGTAAAGAATGTCATCGGATTGGAATTTCCACTTTGTGCTCTTCGCCTGATTAGATTTACCTGCTCTCTTGAGAACGAAGTCGTAGCTCGATATGTCTTCAAGCCCTACGTAGGGAACGTCACCAAAATCCTTCGGTTGTATTTGTATCGAAACTGGCTCAACAACTTCCTCAAGCTTTAGTTTGGTGCTATTCATATCATTTGAGAAAGCTCTTGAGAGAAGCAATCAGATTCTCCACCTCCTTCTGGTTTTGCTCTATATCGCTCAATATTTCCTTAGGTGGAATAATTGTGCCGTTATCAGAACTATTTGGATTGTGTGCAGAGAGGTCAAAACCTCGCTCTTTTATTTTTTCTATAGGAACAATCCAAGAGGTATTTGAAATTTCTCTTTTCTGCCACTTACCAAAAACCTCATCGAGGTGTTCACTTTGTATGGCTCTGGTACGTGTGAACTTTCCCTTGACTTCGCCATACCATATTTCTTTAGTTGAGCCCGTCTTATCGAAAAAGACCAGATTCGTCTTTACTCCTGCGCCCATCTGTGCAAATGCACCTTGTGGCAAAGCTATAATGGTATGCACATTGAACTTAGACAAAAGTTCTTCGCGAATCTTCGCCATTGCGCCTCCACCAAACAAAACTCCGCCCTCAGGCAGAATCACGCCACAACGACCCCCATTTTTGAGGCGCTTCATTATGTACTGCAATGCAAGGGCTTCGGTTGCAGATACTTGGATTGGGTAGTTATTTTGAACCGCCTCTGTTTCCTCTGCGCCAAACGGCGGATTGGTCAAAATCACATCCATCTTTGCACTTTCGGGCATATTATGGACGTCCTCCATAAAAGTATTCGAGCGCGTCAGATTTGGTACAAGAATGTGATGCAGTATTAGATTCATCGTACCGATAAGGAAGGGCAATGGTTTCTTTTCCTGTCCGTAAAACGTTTTTGTCTGCAAGGTTCTCCAAGCCCTTACATCCTTTGCCGATTTCTCGTAGAGATAGTTGAAGCTCTCGACAAGAAAACCGCCCGAGCCCACAAATGGGTCAAATACTGTTTCGCCGAGCTGCGGGTTTACCATTTTCACCATCAAGCGAATGATTGGGCGCGGCGTATAAAACTCACCAGACCATCCGCCCTCACTACCCATTGCTTGGAGTATTTCTTCGTATACCTGCGAGAGAAGGTGGGTGTCTTGGAAGTGATGCTTTTCAATCTTGTCGAGAATGTCTACGACATCAAGGAGGTTGTGAGCAGAACGTATCCGATTACCAGCAAGCTCCCGGAAGATTTCGCCTATTTTGTCTCGCTCTCTTGTACCTTTGAGATTTTTCAGGTATGGGAAAAGCTTTTGATTTATGAAATGAATAAGCTCGTCTTTATCTTTCCAATCTTTCGTAGCCCAAGACGACCACTGATACTCGGCTTCAATAACAGGTTTATGCTTCCTGCCTTCTGCCTCATCTAGTTCTTTCAGTTGTCCTTCAACACCTTCAAATACCTTCAAAAAGAGTAGCCACGAAAACTGCTCGATATAATCTTTTGCCCCCACGCCATCATCACGACGGAGAATATCGCAGACACGTTTGATATCCGCTTTGGTGAGGGCTTCCTTTTTGTTTGTCGCGGTTTTGGTTGCCATTTCAGGTAATTCTAGCTCTACTTTTTCCTGTGCTTTTTTGTTGCCTTATGCTTTGCAATTCTCTCCTTCGTCTGTACTTCAGCAAGCTTGTGGTGAATATTGGAATTTTCTTCCAAAAACTTTCTCAAATCGCTCAGTTTGATACGCCAGTAGCCAATCTTGCTTGCCTTTAGTCGACCGCTATGGATGTACCTAAAAACCGAGCGTTCGCTTACGCGCAGTGTCTCGGCGACCTGCTGCAAACTATACAGGGGGTCTTTCATAAGCACGTGATTCAAGCTTAGCGCAACTACGTCAGATTGGCAAAATGTGTCAAGGTGGTAAATAGCTTACTACCCACAAAATCGACCTTGACACATCTTGACACCCATCTACAATAAAGAGACCCCCAATCGGAAACTTTTTATGATTACCATTCAAGCTTTCAGGAAGTCGCTAGGCAAAGTCGGTAAAAACCTTTCCGAGCAGGAGTTAGCGAACCTCCTCAATTTTCAATATCGCCTATCAAACGTACTTTTTGATATTTGGAAAGATAAGCACCAGTCAGACATTCAGATAGCGGCTAAAGTTGTTGTTCGAACGAAGGACGGGCACGCGGCGAGTGTTGAGTTTTATGGTGAGTTCAATCTCGCGCCTGCATATGCCTACTAATGAGGAACGGAAAAACTGTATCATCGGTTGTCGAGTAAGCGATGAGATTCAGCTAAAGGGTGGAAGCTTGGAAGACCAAGAGGTGGTCGGTCGAATGCTAGCCGATAGGAATGGCTGGAATGTAGTAAAAGTTTTCAGGAAACCTCACTCCGCCACGACTACAAATCGGGATGACATAGACGAGGTCATCGCCTATGTAAAAAGCTGCAAGGTCCCGATTCATTACTACATCTTCAAGTGCATAGACCGCTTCACGCGAGGCGGCTTTACAGAATATGAGCGACTAAAGAATAAACTTGAGGCAGTGGGTGTCCAAATTATTGATACATACGGCATTATTCAGCCCAAACGGAACACGCTGGCGCACCTCGGGGAGTTTGAATATAAATGGAGCGTTTATTCGCCGACTGAAGCAGCGGAAATGTTGGCGGCTTTCGGAGGCAAACAGGAAGGAAGAGATATCCTGACCCGTCTTGTTGGTGCAGAGATTCGATTAGTCCAAGAAGGTTACGCGGTGCGGCGTGCTCCTGATGGAATGCTCAATAAAAGGGTTTTTCTTGGTAATAAAGAGAGGTGTATTCGTATTCCTGACCCAGAGAGAGCCCCTTTCTTTCAGAAGATGTTTGAGCTTCGTGCTCAAGGAGTGGAAGATAACGAAATCGTACAGCGACTCAATGCAATGGGCTTTAGGACGAAAGTGTATCGCGCTTGGGATCGGAGTGATACAGAAAATCCGAAAGTCATTGGGAAACGAGGGGGTCGCTTACTTACGGTAAAGCAACTGCAACGCTATGTGCTTCAGACCGAATATGCGGGAGCCATTTGTGAGAAATGGACAAACTATCAACCAATTCGAATGCAACAGTTCAATGGTCTGGTGCCAATAGATACTTTCAATCTTGCTAATAAGGGCAAGATTTATCTCAAGGAGAACGACGACGGCTCTCTCCAAGTTCTGTATAACTACACGCAGTACGGCAAAGTCCTGTCAAAACGACAGAAGAATAATCCCGACTTTCCCTTCAAGTTCCTGCCGTGCTCAATATGCGGCAAGCCGATGCTGGGAAGCTACTCTCGTGGAAAATTAGGGACTCGATATGCGGCATACCATTGCGGTGGCGTACCAAGCCGAGCACATAAGTACATCCGTTACCCAAAGCACGAATTCGAAGCAGTCATCAAGATGTTTGTGCAATCTCTGAAGTTCGACCCAGCATTCTTGAAGAGCTTTGAGCTAGTTCTAAATGACACTTACCGAACCCGAGAGAAGGAAGTTGTTTCCCAATCATCAATGATTAGCATCAGCGTAGGTAAATTGAAGGAACAGCAAGCGTCAATGCTCGACACTTTGATAACGACGCAAAATGCAACTGCTCGTGCGAAGCTTGAGGAGAAAATCGAGGAGCTTGAAAAACAGATTCAAGACGCCCAACGTCAACGGCAGGAAATTGAAATTACAGAGCGGGATATAAAGTCCTTCGTTCGGTACGTCAAAACCGTAATGGAACACCCGTCAGAAATCCTTATTGATACTGAAGATATGCGTGCTCAGCGCACTCTTTTTGGGCTCGTCTTTGAAGAAATGCCGACCTATCAGGAAATACTCAATGGAACACCCAAACTATCGCTTGTTTTCAAGCTTTCTGAAGAATGGGATTCCTTGAAATCCCAACTAGTGACCCCACGGGGAATCGAACCCCGATTTCCACCGTGAAAGGGTGGCGTCCTAACCGTTAGACGATGAGGCCTTGCAATTGACGAAAAGATAATAGCATTTTATGACGAAAATGCTAGGATATTTCGGTATTTCTATAAATTGGAGGAGTGGCTGAGTGGACGAAAGTCTGCGGAACAGGGTTTTGTCCGAGCAAAGCGAGGCGGGCAACCCGAAGCTACTTCGTCCAAAGGATAAAACAAAGTGAATCGGGGAGGAGTGGCTGAGTGGTTGAAGGCACCGGTTTCGAAAACCGGCATTCGGGAAACCGAATCGGGAGTTCGAATCTCCCCTCCTCCGCAGTTGGTTTATAATTCTCTGGGAAAGGAGAAATCATATGACCGCGATACCACATCTGCCTGAGCCAGGTTTCTACTATCACTACAAACACGATCCGAATGGGCCTATAAACAACTACGCCTATGAATTCGTGGGTGTAGGGCACCACACGGAGGACGATTGCCGGCCTGAGGATCAGTACATGCTTGTGTACCGGCCGCTGTACGAAGACGCCTTCGTTTACAAGCAAGGGAAGCTCTTCGACCTTCGTCCCTTAGACATGATCTCAGAGATGGTGGAGAAGGACGGTACACAGATTCCTCGCTTCACTAAAATTACGGATCAGAAAGTGATTGAGACACTCTCGAGCATCAGAGACAAAATGTACCGTTGATTCCATAAAATAACGCCGCTCCATTTGGAGCGGCGTTCGAGTCTAGACAGCCGGCACCTGTGAGTATCTGGCCTCATAGGCCTCATTGAACCACGTATCCCTCCACTCGCTCCCCATCTTCATGCGACCGAAGACGAGTGGAAAAACGACGGGCGGCATCTCATCGCCGGAGAGCTTGAATAGGTTCTTGGGGTGAGGTGTCTCGGGGTTGAGGCGGTGGATGCTCACCCCCGTCTCGTCGGTGAACTCATAGCCCAGATCTTCGACCTCCAGAGCGGTTTTCAGGGCGAGGGAAAAATTGTGCGTGACCATTACCGGAGTGTTCACGGGACCATGACCGGTCTGGTGAAGAACTGACACAACGTAGAGCATGGGCTCTCCTTTCTACGTTAAGAGTTAGACAATGTGCTATAAGATCACCAGTGTCAAGTCGTCCACTTAGGCCTTGAGATAGAGATAGAGATCCTCGAGCGCTTTGACGGCATCGCCAACGGCAATATTGTTCTGGTGGTAGAGCTCGTCGGTGCAGTCGCCCGCGGCCCAGATACCCTCGACGGAAGTCCGTTGGTTCTTTGGGTTCACGACGATATGTTTGGTTGCATCAAACTCCACGAGTCCTTCGGCGAAGGATGTCGAGGGAATGATACCGATTTCTACGAAGATCCCCGTTACGGGGAGATCCTTGACCTCTCCCGTGTTCTTATCTTTGTACGTAAGCCCTGTCACGAATTTATCTCCTTTTATCTCAAGCGTCTCGGCGTTTGAGATTGCCTTCATGTTTGGGTGCTCCAGGACCTTCTTTACCGTAATGGGGTCTGCTTTAAAGCCAGGCTGAACATCGAGCAGGGTCACGCTTTTGGTGTAGGCGAGGAGCTGCACGGCAGTCTCAAAGCCGGCGTTGCCGCCGCCGATAACGGCGACCTCTTGGCCGGAAAAGAGGGGGCCATCGCAGGAGGCGCAGTACGTGAGTCCTTTTTGATCGTACTCTGCAGCACCGGGTACGGAGAGTGTCCGGCGGTTGGCTCCTGAGGTGATGAGGACAGTCTTAGCTTCAAATACTTTTCCAGACGAGGTAGTAATGGCAAATGCTTCACCTTTTTTCTCCATCTTTGCCGCGCGTTCGCCTTCGCTGATATCGACGACTCCGGGAGCATATACTTTTAGGTGCTTCTCGAGATCTTTGGCGAGTTTCTCTCCTGAGATTGAGGGTGTTCCAATCCAGTTTTGAATATCGGCCGATACGGTGCTCTGTCCTCCCCAGACGTCAGTAATAAAAATCGTTTTCAATAATTTCCGAGATGCATAGACACCGCCGGCAACGCCTGCTGGTCCGCCTCCGATGATTGCTAAGTCGTACATATGTAGGGTATAGGGTAGCGGTTTTGGGTTGTACGGGCAAGTAAGAATAAACAAACTCCGCACTTGAGTGCAGAGTTTGTTTATATCTTTTCTTAAGTCTCGGTTACTTCAGCTTGCTTCTGCGGAGAAACGCAGGCACCGCCTCTTACAGAGGCTGCCCACTTGCCGGATCTTTTACTTCCCCTAGTCGTAAAAGTTCACGGCAAGTCTTGAGGCAGTCTCCCAGACTGCCTCATCCCACTCTCCGATTGGGGCGCCGTTACTTCAGCTTGCTTCTTCGAAGGAAAGCTGGAACAGCGCCCCAATCGTCATCGTCGTCATCGAGAGGTGCTGGCTTTTTTGCTGTCTTGTCCTCAGCGGATGCTGGAGCGGGTTGAGGAGGAGGTGGGGTGAGGGGAGATGGGGCTGGTTTTGGAGCTGGGGGAGGTGTTGGAACCGTATTGTAAATGCGCCCCTTGGACAGGTCTGAAGAGGCAGGAGTCTCAACGGGCGCTGGTGCCGGAGCCGGACGGTCCTTAGAGAACTGGAAGAGCGAGGAACTTGATGTCCGAGGCGTAAAACCTCCCTCGGGGAATCCAGTGGCGATAACGGTGACCTTGATATCGTTCTTCTTGAGCTTGTCGTCTTTGGTTGTTCCGAAGATAACCTTGGCTTGCGGATCGATAGATTCCGTAATAACCTTTGCGGCCTCCTGGATTTCGAGCATACCGAGGTCATCGCCGCCGGCAACAGAGAAGAGTACGCCCTTGGCGCCGTTGATGGAGATCTCAAGCAAAGGAGAGCTGATCGCCATGCGGGCCGCTTCAATAGCGCGATTGTCGCCAGAGGCGGTACCAACGCCCATGAGTGCTGAACCTGCGTTCTCCATGACGGAGCGGATATCGGCAAAGTCGACGTTGATGATACCGGGGGTTGTAATGAGGTCGGAGATGCCCTCCACCGCTTGGCGGAGGATGTCGTCACACATCGCAAACGCATTCTTTACCGTTGTCTGCTTCTCAACGGTTGCGAGGAGGCGATCATTCGGGATCACGATAAGTGCATCCACCTCTTTCTTGAGCTCCTCGAGTCCCTGTTCAGCTAAGCGCGCACGCTGCTGGCCTTCAAAGGAGAAGGGCTTCGTCACGACGCCGACGGTGAGCGCACCCAATTCACGCGCCGTTCGTGCAACGACAGGTGCTGCACCGGTTCCGGTGCCGCCGCCCATACCGCAGGCAATGAACACCATGTCAGAGCCCTTGAGTGACTCCTGCAATTCTTCTTTTGTTTCTTCTGCGGCACGCTTGCCGAGCTCCGGATTCATGCCGGTGCCGAGGCCGCGCGTCAGATTCTTTCCTATGTGAATCTTCTTTTTCGCGAGTGAGTGGTGCAGGTCTTGTGCATCCGTATTGGCGACGAGGAATTCAACGCCTCGCACCTTTGAATTGATCATGTGATTGATCGCATTGCGTCCGGAACCTCCGACTCCAACGACTCGTATACGCGCGAAAGCTTCCACGTCTGGTTGTACTTGCTTCATATCCTTATTAGTTTCGACAGCTTTCATAAGCGTACCTCTGATTAGGTACTTTTCGTGTGCTCCCTCCCCTTCAATCGTTCTCAATCATACCAGAGGAAACTGAAATGCAAACTTTGACAGCGGTCCATTTTGCTGTCTTGACAAGCTAATTATGAAGGTGATCGCAATAAAAAACGACCCCATCGCCATCAGGCGAAGGGGTCATAGTCGAAGTCCAGAGTGATGTCGAGCAGGCGGATGATCTCAGGCATCACCTGTACTGCCGTTGTCGGCACTACGGGCGTGCGCGAGATTATCTCACGCGAGCGCTCGGATTCGATGATCTGGAAGGAGCGATGGGGTACGAAGTGTACCCACCCGGTGCGGAAGACCATGTTGTGACCGGAGACCCGGAAGCTGTTGCCGACCATGTGATACTCGGAGAAGCCAGGCTTCGCAGGGTCCGTTCTGCTGTGCAAGAGCGCCATCACGACGGCGCAACGCTCGTCATCAGCCGCGTACACAGCACGCTGGCAGCAAACGGGGTCGCCATCCAGTGAGTGCGCTTGAAACGGCAAGAGCACTCGATGGAGGTTCTTTGACCCGTGCAGGTAATGGCCATTTGCCAAGCCGTACCTGATGGTTTCGAGGCGTCTCGTCACGACATTCATCGTTTAAACCTCCCGATATATCCTGTTATTAATTATACCACAATAATAATAAAAATGTCAAGTAAGTACCCCAGTCACTGTGGTGACTGGGGTAGGGGATCTTCAATCTTTAGTTGTTGGAGTAGTGCAGCTTTTTCGCGAGGCCTGTAGGGGTGACTGGTGTAGGTCTGCTTATGTCCCAGGGCCGTCATTTCTTGTTCTCGTTCGCGTGCCTCCGATTCTGTTCTCCCGTCGCAAATGAGATAGCTCCTGCCGCTCTCATCAGTGCGGATCACGAGCCAGAGGGTGTTGTCTGGGTACATGGAGCACTCCCTTAGGAACTCTGGCCGTAGTGTACCACTTCTCTTACGAGTGTTGGATTTAGGGCAGGAACTGCTTGATCCAGGAGAGAAGGGTAGAGCCCGTCTTGCGTGCGAGTCGCAGGCCGTTTGATTCCGATTCTTGCGTGTTGCCCCAAATACATAGTCCGTAGGCGACAGCCCACGATGCATCTTTGACGAGCATACGTTCAGAAGAATTAATCGCAGCGGTCTTTGAGGGAAGGCGCAGTGAGGCTCGGGCAAGGTCTTCGATCGTGGAGATACCTGTGCCGCCTCCGGTGAGTATGATGCCGGCCGGAAGGAGACCACTCTTCCCGATTTTCTTCAGATGCGCTTCGATGAGCTGGAAGATATCGCGCAAACGTACGGCAATGATTTCGTCGAGCTGTTTGCGTGGAACGCTGGTGCCGGTGATGGCGCCCAGTTTCATCTGCTCAGCTTCCTCAAGTGAAATCTTGAGGCCAAGGGCGATGTCGTGCGTGATGTCGCGCGACCCCAGGGGGAATACCTTTACCGACTGGGGGATGTTGTTTTCAAAGACGGCAATGGAGACGGTCTCAGCGCCAATGTTGGCGAGTACGCAGCCGGCAATTTTTTGCGCTTTGGTGAGCGTCACAAAGCTTGCCGCCAAGGGCGATGCCATGACGTCCTCCACTTCGATGCCGACGGCTTCAACGGCCTGAATGAGATCATTTAAATGCTGTTCAAGGCAGGTTATGAAGAGCGCTTCCACAGAGAGCTTGGTGCCCTTCATGCCGTGCGGACGGCCGAGGACCATCTCGCCGTCAATGCGGTAGGAGAGCGGAATGGCGTGAAGGACCTTGCGGTTTACCGTGCGATCGCGAATCCGCTTCTCGCTGTCAGCCAGAACTTTTTCAAGATCAAGATCGGTTACTTCGGAATCGGCCCGGGTGATGGTGATCTCGCTGTGCGAGCGGATCTCGTCGAGGCCGACACCGCCCATGGAGAGGTAGGCTTTTTTAATCCGTACACCAGCCGCTTTCTCCGCCTGCCGGATAGCAGAGGCGATACTGCGGGAGGTGTCGCCAGGGTTCACAATATAGCCGTGGCGAAGACCGCGGGATCCTGAGAATCCGGTGCCAATGATCGTCGGGTGGGAGCGGGACTTACCGGTTCCGCTTTCCGCTATAACGACCTTCACGTGGTGCGTGCCGATGTCTATGCCCGCTGTGATGTTTCGTGCCATACAAAGTGCCCCGTCTCTGCGCCCGGCTTCCGCGCGATGTACGCGTGAAGTTTAAGAGAGCTTGAAGCGACGAAGAAGACGTCGCTCAATGGACTCCATTGTAGCGCCATGATGAAGGCCTTTCAAATGAAGGCAGGCGTGGATAAATAGGAATGCGAGGTACGTGCGCTCGCTCATTTCAAATTGTGGCGCCTCGCGCTTCACTCGACGTGGATTTATAAAAATCTCTCCCTCACGAGCGCTCAGGGGGAAGGAGAGCACATTTGGGATGTAGCTTTTCCTGCGATAACGTCGGTTGAGGGCGCGGGCTGTGGTATCGCCCACGAAGACAAGACTGAGACTGTAGCGTGGCCCCAGGACGCTGTCCTTAATACGCTTGAAGGCCAAGCTCGGAAGCTTGGCCTTAGTTTGGTTTGCGATTGAAAATGTCTCCCGCATTCTTCCTAGCGGCCAGTGGGACGCTCAGCTATCTTTCCGAGTTTCAGGAGCTCCTCGTAGGTCTCCTTGCGCTTGAGGCGGATCAGCTTGCGCTTCTTTTGAGTTTGCTTGGACTTGATACGTTTGTGGTAGCGGATCTCGCGCAGACGCGGCAAAATGCCCGAACCCTGCATGCGCTTCGTGAAGCGGCGAATCAGGCTCGTCGTATTCTCGTTCGGATTCTTCTGGACTTCGATATTGACTGTCATCGGCGAAAAGATACCACAGGCTTGAAAAAGCCGCAAGATCAAAGGGTTATTATTAAATGCGCAGGGAGGTCTTAAGGTAATCGGTCAATACTCCGATCGGCACGACTTCCTGGGCCTGAGAGTGCACGTTCCTTACGATGACGGTCTTATCCAGAACCTCGCGCTGGCCCATGATGATGAGATAGGGAGCCTTGGTGGTCTTTGCAGCCTCAAGCTGGTCGCGCAAAGAGTCATTATTAATAGTCTGGTGGACGGGGATCCGGGCCTTGCGTAAGGACTCGAGGATTGTGAGGGAGAGCAGCTTTGCGCTAAAGCCCAATTGAACCAGAAAGAATTTGGGCGCCTTGGGACGGTTTTTTGCTGGGGCGTCTGGCTTTTTACCTGGATCGTGCTCGAACACGGCTCCCACAACAGGAATAGTACTGCGGAAACTCTTGCGTACGAGTTCATCGCACCGGCCGCCGCGAACTAAGGTTTCGGATTTACCGTCGCCCTCGCCTGGCTTCCGTATTTCAAAGAGTGTCTGCGAGTAGCAGTCGCGGTGACCCACTAGTTTATCCTCGATGGCATAGGAAACACCGTCAAGCTCCAGGAATTCGAGCACTTCGCGCAGATGGCGGCGGCTCACTTCAGAGAGGAAGTGCAGCGGCCGCGGCAGTGTCTCGCATAAGGGAAGCTCCTTCTCGGTGAGAATCTCGAGCGCTTCGAACGCATCGCGTTTTAGGGCCTGCTGGCATTGAGGAGGAAGATCATCGATGTGGCGGCGCAAGTAAGTGGTGAGTTCCCGCGCGAATCGGGCGGCCGAATCGCGATCACCCACGCTGTTGAGGTACACCGTCGAGCCATTAATGCCCAGATCCTCGAGGATGGCCAGCGAAGTTTTGATGATGAGAGCCTCACCAATGCTCTTGCTGCAGCCGAGGACAGCGAGGCCGAACTTTACGGGGTGCTGAGCTGCGGTAGCCGTGCCGCGCTTTCGCTGTGCAGCGTAGTAGATGAGCGTCGGTTCCTTGCGCCGCGATGCGATGAGGTTCTTTGCTGTGCAGTGTTCAAGGAGGGAGACGGCGATACTGCCGAAAGGATCTTTTCGAATCGCTTCAGTAATTTCCGGTAATTCAGCATCAGCGCGCTTATTGGGATGTGCATCGGCGGCTTCGAGCGCCTCGAGCGGAATAAAACCATAGTGTTCAGCCACTAAAGATGCCTTTTTCAGAAAATCGCGTGTGGAGAGCGTTGAGAGAGTGGTCATAGAGCGTTACTCAGATGCCGTCTCACTATGACTTCCAGGCAATACGCCGTAGTGGCGCACCGGCAGGAGTCGCAAAAATGCCCGTCCGACGATATTCTCCTGCGGGAGCGGGCCCCAGATGCGGGAATCCGAACTGGCGCGGCGATTGTCGCCCATAACGAAATATTGATCCGATGCGAGAGTGATGGTCATGCTCGTTGGACCGGCGTTGGCGTCATCCAGATAAGGCTCCGTGAGGAGATAACCGCTCGGATGCTCCTCATTTTCTATGTAAATGTTACTGCCCTCGATACGGATGGTCTCTCCAGGGAGGCCGATCACGCGCTTGATGAAATACTTCGAGGGATCTTTCGGATATTTGAAGATAACCACTTCGCCGCGCTGTGGTGTTTCAAATCGGTACGTGAGTTGGTCGACGATGAGGTATTCGCCGGAGGCAAATGTAGGTTCCATTGATGCGCCGCTTACGATGAACGGCTGAGCGATGAAGAACCGGATAGGAATCACTATGAGAAGCGCAAGAATGGAAAACTTTACAATGTCTTTGAAAAAGCTTTCGTGTTGTTGCGTGTCATCGTGCATAATCAGTGCGCACATTGTAGTACACGCAGGTTATTGACACAAGATTAAAGTGCGTGCCGTGCTCTCACTTTCATATTTCCTTTCACGCTTCTTCATGCGTGTTACACTTTAGTGCGATGTCACATCTCATTGTCGGACTTGGAAACCCCGGAAAAGAGTATGCAGGAACGCGTCATAACGCAGGGCGCATTGTGCTCGATGCGTTTCGCCGCGCGCAAAACTTTTCCGAGTGGGAAAAGCGTAACGAGCTCGAAGCATTTTCTTCGCGGGGAGAGGTTGCGGGTGATTCCGTCCTGCTACTGCTTCCCGAAACGTACATGAACAACTCCGGCCGCGCTGTCAAAAAAGCGCTCAAAGGCTTGTCCGTAGATGCGGAGGTTACGGTTGTGTACGACGAGATTGATATGCCGCTTGGAGCTCTTAAGATTTCATACGATCGCGGTTCCGGAGGTCATCACGGCGTAGACTCTCTGATGGAAGCATTGGGGACGCGCGCCTTTACGCGCCTGCGCATTGGCATTGCTCCCGTTTATGAGGGAGTGATGCGCAAACCAAAAGGGGAGGAGGCCGTACATTCTTTTCTTATGAAGCCGTTTACGCCTGAGGAACGTACGGTACTTGAAGGTGTCTCTACAAAAGCGAACACGGGACTTGAACTTCTTATCAAAGAGGGAAGGGCAGCGGCGATGAACGCTATAAACTAGAGAAATTAAAGAGCCGGCACTCTGTGGGAAGCCGGCTCGTAGGTCTACTTCTTTTTTCGTTTCTTCTTTTTATTGCGCTGCATTCTCTTCCATGCGTCCATAAGCGGCTTCCCGCTCACTTTCCATGGAGGAGTGGGTGCTTTTGCTGGTCGGGACGGTTCATCGTCCGGAATATCGACACCGCCGTCTTCACGCTCTTCGCTTCTCAGTGCTGCAACAATACCAGCTCCGATGCGTGCTGTGTCTAACATATCTAACCCCCGATAGTACCGCCTTTGAATGTAGCACGGTCGTGAAAACAAATCACCCGCCATAAGGCGGGTGATTGTGCATTTCTTTCTGACGTCGTTTACTTCTTTTTCTTCTCTCCGGCGAAGGAGAGCGTCATGCGCTGTTCTTTGGGCTCAAAGAGCGTAATCGTAAACGGATAGCTCTTGCCGAGCTCAAGTGCGTTGCGGAGTTCCTCTTCGCTCTCAAACTCTGAGATGTGGACAAGACCGGCAACGCCTTCCTCAATAGAGGCGAGTGCTCCGTGCCGGTTGTACTTGATGACAACGGCGGGGACGGTGTCGCCCTTCTTGTACTTGCTCTTAGCGGATTCCCACGGGTTTTCCTTGAGTGCTTTGATGGAGAGGGAGATCTTGCCGTCGCGGATTTCGATGATCTTCACCTTCACCTTGTCATTCATGCGGAAGAGCGCGCGGGGATCCTCAACGAGACCCCAATCGATCTCCGAGATGTGGACGAGACCTTCAAGGCCTTCCTCCAGTTTTACGAAGACGCCGAAGTCCACGATGCCTGTAACCTCGCCCTCAATGGTGTCGCCGATCTGGTACTTATCGATGATCTGCTCTTTCTCTTTCTTCTCAGGGTCTTTCTCAGAGAAGATGAGCTTACCCTCCTTGGCGTCAGCCGTGATGATAGAGACAGCGAGGCGAGTGCCCACAAGTTTGCGGAGCTCCTCGAGGATCTTGTCCTTGTCGCCGTCCTCAACGCGCGGGTAGTGCTCAGATTTAAGCTGAGAGGCGGGGAGGAAGCCCTGGATACCCTGCCACTCGAGGATAAGGCCGCCCTTATTGGCATCTTTGACAGGAATCTCGAAAATGTTCTTGCCAAGTATCGCTGACTCAGCCTCGCTCCAGATGAGCGCCTGACGTGCCTCTTTGAGTGAAAGTTCGACGTAACCGTCGCGGCCTTCAGGCTCGACGACTTTGGCGGCGATAGTGTCGCCGAGATTCACCTTGCGGAGGATGTCGCTCGCGTTTAAGAACTCACGGCCGTAGATGATGCCGATACCGTAGGGGGGAAGGTCGATGTAGACGCTCGACTTCTCAATGGCGATGACGGGACCCTCCACGAGGTCGCCTGCCTCCGGGTGGCTTGCTGTTTCAGCCACGTACTTGGACATCAAGGTCTCCTTTTTGGTCTTTTTCTTGGGGGACTCGTCACCTCCTTCCGCCTCGATGTCGTCAGCGGCTTCGGTGGTGTGCTCCTTTGTAATACTATCCATAGTTCCAAATGTGCTTGTTTCGGGTGTTAGGCCTTCACGGCGGTCATTTCGCGGCCTAAGGGTTATTCCTTACAAGCTTCTATTAAATTTGGGTATGTAAAAATCCGCCAAATGCGGACAGGAAGACTATACCTTTTTATAAGAGGGAAGTAAAGCATAACCCCTCAGAGCGTGCTCTGAGGGGTTTGAGGCCTACGTCATGGCCTAGATGGCGTAACCTGCGCCGATGCAGGCTGTACCATCGATGCATGCCGGCGCATCGCGGCTGTCGCCATCTTCCGGCTTCACGCACTCTGGTTTGGCGATGTGGCCGTTGATACCGCGCCGGATGATCTCCGGTTTTCGGTCTTCCATATGAGCCTCCGGAAGGGAAGTGGACTCAAGAGAACGCAACTAAGTTAATTTTAACTGGTATCTGCCACAAAGGCTATAGGTATAGACACAAACAGACACTTCATGAAGATGAAGAAATTTGACTTTTTCTTCATAATCTGATATTATTTAGAAAGGATAGGGCAGGGGATCCTTCCCTTCCAGTGGCACTTTCTTTCCTGAGCGCGACAGGATTCGTTCTCGGCAAAGAGAGTGGCACGTTGTACCTTTACACAACGAGCACAGCACGTCGCGTTGTGCCAAGCCTCTCTTTAACTGGATATGCGGTATGAGAATCAACCGCGCTATAGGACTTGGGATCGCGATTATCGTGCTCAAGCTCCTGATGTTTGGTGTCATGGTGGGTTTTGAGAGCCTTCTCATCACCGCGTTTGAAACCGGTGAAGTGATGCTCCAGAGCGCTCAGGTCGAGGCTCCTTTTAGTCTCCCTGACATGCCCCGCTGACACAAAAAGCCTCGAGTGTGTTTCCTTCGGAAACTCCCCTCTCGAGGCTTTTTCTTTTTGAAAGCAGGTTTGAGTTTTTGAAAATGACGCCGTACACTAGCGGCTATGGTAATCACGCATCACGGAGGAGAATTCTTTAAGGTCAGCTTTGGCGACACCACACTCGCCTTCAACCCCATTTCCAAAGATTCAAAGCTCAAGGGAACGCGTTTTGGTGCTGACATTGCGCTTGTCTCTGTCAATCACGAAGATATGAACGGCGCCGCTGAAATGAGTTACGGCGATCGGGAGCCCTTTGTTATTGTTGGTCCCGGCGAGTACGAGGTACGCGGGGTTTTCATCAGAGGGCTTCAGAGCGAGTCGAACTACAAAGGGGAGCCGCGCGTGAACACGATTTACACGGTAGAGCTTGAAGGCATGCAGCTGTGCTTCTTGGGAGCGCTTTCCAATCGCAAGCTACCATCTGAGACCAAGGGTGCCATGCCGGATATCGATATTCTCTTTGTGCCGATCGGCGGCGGTGACGTCCTCTCGCCTACTGAGGCGCACGAACTTGCCGTAGAACTTGAGGCGAAGATTGTCATCCCGATGCACTATGATGAGATCGCCAGTGAAAAAGATGCTCTAAAGCATTTTCTTAAGGAAGAAGGCGGCTCCGTCTCCCCCATTGAAAAACTGACGCTTAAAAAGAAAGATCTCGAAGGAAAGGAGGGTGAGATTGTGGTCTTAGCAAATTAGCAAACGTATAGCGGATGTATAATTTGGTTAGATCCCCCATCACTTTTATTCAAAAGTGATGGGGGGGGGATGACAATCTTGTAGAATATTTTTTCACTTCGTTAAAAATTATTAACAAAATCTGTCATGTGGGAGTGGATTGAACGATTGCAGAGTATGCCCGAGACCGCACGCCGTCGCGCGGCGCTTCTCATCGCAGCATTCCTTACGCTTCTCATTATTCTTGCGTGGGTGCTCGTTGAGCTCATGACGGCTCCCTCATTTACGCCGCCGGACCCTCCTCCCTACGCGCAGGAAGACTCATTTAAATCATTGCGGGAAGACGTCGAACGTCTCAAGGAGGCGGGGCAGGACCAAGCGGAGACGTGGCGCACGATGATGGAGGCCTTCAAATCGATGCCCAGCCAAGAATAGGCTGCATTTCAGAGTCTGAACATAAATCGATGAAATGCTAGGCGCCAAGGAGCGAGAGCGCGAAGCGTACTTGTAGCTACGGTGAGCGTTTGAGCGACGCAGGCAACAAAGCAGATCGCGATTTATGTCGGACTCGCCTAAAAGGCTTACAATCTATGCCTTTTTGTGCTAAACTAGGGGCATAACTATGGCAAAAGCGGAGAACGAAAAACAGCCAGAGAAAGTGGAGAAGCGGGGTATCGTGGCGCGCGATATCAGCGAGGAGATGCGTAAGTCTTACATCGATTACGCGATGTCGGTCATCACTGCCCGTGCCCTTCCGGATGTCCGCGATGGCTTAAAGCCGGTGCATCGCCGCATTCTTTACTCCATGAATGAGCTGGGTCTCTCTGCTACAGCAAAGACGCGAAAATCCGCCGCCGTTGTCGGAGATGTGCTCGGTAAATACCACCCACACGGCGAGGCGTCAGTGTACGACGCTTTGGTGAAAATGGCCCAGGATTTTTCGCTACGCTATCCTCTCGTGATAGGTCAGGGAAACTTCGGCTCAATTGACGGTGACAATGCTGCCGCGCCGCGCTACACCGAGGCGAAGATGTCACGCATTGCCGCTGAGATGCTGCGCGACATTGATAAAGAGACTGTGAATTGGCAGCCCAACTACGAAAACAACCGCAAGGAGCCAGTAGTGCTTCCTTCTACTCTCCCGAACTTGCTGTTGAATGGAACCCTCGGTATTGCCGTCGGTATGGCGACTAACATTCCTCCGCACAACTTGCGTGAGGTCACGGAAGCCACGATGCATTTGATTGATAATCCTGAGGCAAGCAACGACGAGCTCTTGCAGTTTGTGAAGGGGCCCGACTTCCCCACCGGCGGGATCGCATTTAACCAGAAGGACATCCAACATGCGTACGTCAACGGGCGCGGCGGTGTCGTCGTGCGCGGTGATGCAGAGATCGTCGAAGACAAGAAGGGCAACTTCCAGATCATCATCACTTCCATTCCTTACCGCGTGAACAAGGCCGAACTCATCAAGAAGATTGCCGACCTCGTGCACGAGAAGAAGCTTGAGGGTATTCGCGATCTGCGCGATGAGTCCACTAAGGACATTCGCATCGTTGTTGATCTTAAGAATGGCGCTCAACCGCAGAAGGCGCTCAACTACCTCTACAAGCACACCCAGCTTGAAGAGACGTTCCACTACAACATGGTGGCGCTCGTTGACGGTGTGCCGCAGACACTCTCCCTTCGCGGCATGCTCGAATCCTTCGTCGGCCACCGCCGCGAGGTGATTCGCCGCCGTACGGAATTTGATCTGAAGAAGGCTGAAGACCGCGAGCACATTCTTCTTGGTCTCAAGAAGGCGCTCGATCACATCGACGAGATCATCAAGCTCATCCGCGCTGCCAAGGACGTGCCTACGGCGCACGCGGGGCTCATGAGCAAGTTCAAGTTCTCTGACCGTCAGGCAACGGCCATTCTTGAGATGCGCCTGCAGAAGCTCGCCGGGCTTGAACGCAAGAAGATTGAGGATGAACTCGCCGAGGTACAGGCCTTGATTGCAGAGCTGAAGGACCTTCTGGCGCATCCTAAAAAGATCCTCGGTGTCATTAAAAAAGAGCTCGGCGAGATGAGCGAGAAATACGGCGACGATCGCCGCACGCGCGTGGTGAAGGGTGGGGTGAAAATGATCTCCGTCGAAGACCTGGTGCCTGAGGAGGAGAACGTGCTCGTCTTAACCCAGGGCGGCTACATCAAGCGCACGAATCCGGAAGAGTACCGCAAGCAGAAGCGCGGCGGTGTGGGCGTTATCGATTTGAATACTAAAGAGGAGGACTTCGTGACGATGTTCCTCACCGCAAGCACGCACAGTGACATCCTTTTCTTCTCCGATAAAGGTAAGGCGTACAAGATGAAGATGTTTGAGCTTCCGGAGGGACGCCGTGCCACGAAGGGTAAATCCATCGTGAACTTTCTCTCGCTCATGCCGGAGGAGCGTATCACCTCGGTCTTGGCGCTTCCAAAGGAGAAGAAGGACGGCCTCTCGATGCTTTTGGTTACCAAGCAGGGTACCGCCAAGCGCGTGGCCGCCGAGAGCTTCTTTGAAGTGCGCAGGAGCGGTCTCATTGCGATCAGTCTTGAGACGGGTGACGAGCTGATCTCCGCAACCTTTATAGAAAAGAATGACACGGCGTCTATTGTGACTGCCGGCGGCCAATCCATCCGTTTTAAGGCGGGAGATATTCGAGAGATGGGCCGCGGTGCAGGGGGTGTGCGTGCCATCAAGCTTGGCAAAAATGACTACGTCATTGCTGCAGGTACGATTCCTTCAGAGATTAAAGAGCCCTGTGTGCTCGTGGTCTCAGAAATTGGCTATGGAAAGCGCACGGCGCTTAAGGAGTACAAGGTGCAGAAGCGCGGTGGTTCCGGCATTAAGACGGCAAAGGTGACGGCGAAGACCGGCAAGCTCGTAGCGGCGCACGTGGTGGACGGCGAAGAGGGCGAACTCGTCGTGATGTCGAAGAAGGGGCAGGTGATCCGTGTGGATCTCAAGGAAGTCCCGTCGCTTGGTCGGCAAACGCAGGGCGTGCGCGTGATGCGTCTGCGAGAAGGCGACAGCATCGCGTCGCTCACGATTCTTTAAGAGCATACAATCCCCCACTTTAAAGAAGGTGGGGGATTTTGCTATTCACAGGAACAATCGGTCAGGGAGAGGAGAAACAGGTATAATGCACAAAAGCGTGCGTGAGGCACGCCCCATTGCACATGGCATTTTCAGATCCGAAGCAGGTATTAGCAGAGAGCGGCATTGTGGACGGCTCCATGGTGGCAGAGTTTGGAGCTGGCTCAGGCCACTACGCTGTTGCTGCAGGAAAGCTCGTTGGTGCGCGCGGCCGTGTCTATGCCATTGATATTCAGAAAGATCTTCTCAATCGGCTGAAACGGGAAGCGGGAGCGCAGGGCGTGCGGAACGTCGAGATCGTCTGGGGAGATTTGGAAGCGGAGGGGGGCAGTAAGCTGCGCGGTGGGACGGTGGATACCGTTATCCTCGCCAACACACTGTTTCAATCGGAGCATCGCAGTTCACTCCTGGAGGAAGCGAAGCGTGTGCTTCGCCCAGGAGGTAAGCTTATTTTCATAGAATGGAGCGAATCGTTTGGCGGTATGGGGCCGCGTTCAAGCGACGTTATTCCGGAGCCTCTCGCGCGTGAGCTTTTGACGCGGGCAGGGTTTACTTTTGAGCGGGCGCTTAGGAATGTGGGGGATCATCATTACGGTTTGATCGTAAAGAAATCTTAGGACATGGGAAATCTCAGCAGTTTTCAGCTCTCGCTCCTCATTGCTTTTGTGGCGGCCGCTCTTGTTGGAGTGTTGCTCTTTGCGCTCGGCATCGGTCCCACGCAGAAGAATGCCATTGGTCCTGTGGTGATTTGGGGCACGCTTCCTAATGAGGTGGTGGATCAGGTGCTTGAGTATATCCGAGTAGAGGATGACCGATTCTCCGAGGTGGTCTATGTGGAGAAAGACCCGCGGACCTACAGCGAGGACTTCACAGAGGCACTTGCAGCCGGGCGCGGGCCTGACCTCTTCTTCCTCTCCGAGGAGAATCTCTATGAAGAGCAGGACAAGATTCTTTTCATCCCGTACGACATACTCTCACAGCGGGCGTTTAAGGATACGTTTACTGAGGCAGGCGAGGTGTACCTCGCGCCTGCCGGCATGGCCGCGCTTCCCCTCTTAATCGATCCCTTAGTGATGTACTGGAACCGCGACATCTTTGCCGATGTGGCAATCGCACAGCCGCCGCGCTACTGGGACGAGTTCTTTACGATGTCGCCGCGCATAACGCAGCGCGACCAATCCTCCAATATCGTACGGAGCTTCATCGCTTTCGGAGAATACCGCAACGTCAATCGTTCGAAGGACATTCTCTCCGCACTTATTTTGCAGACGGGGAATCCCATCATCTTTAAATCTGAGACCGGGCAGGTGCGCTCGGTGCTCTCGAGTGCGCTCGATCAGGCGACGCCTCCAGCCGAAGCAGCGCTTCGCTTCTATACCGAGTTTTCCAATCCTTCAAAGGCTGTCTATTCCTGGAACCGGGCGCTTCCCGAAGCACGGCAGTCATTTCTGGGAGGGGACGTGGCGCTCTACGTTGATGTTGCGAGCCAGTACGAAGGGCTTAAGCGCGCGAACCCCAATCTTAACTTTGACGTAACTCCCCTGCCGCAATCGCGCGATGCCGAGCGGCGGATTACTCTGGGGCACACGCTCGCTATTGCGGTACCGCGGGGAAGCGCTAACCCTAACGGCGCCATGGAGACTGCGCTCATGTTCGCGTCTTCAGCGCATGTCGCGGCGCTCTCGAAGCTCACAGGCCTTCCCCCGGCCCGCCGCGATCTCCTAAGTCAAAACCAGCAGGATCCGGAGCAGGAGATTTTCTACGAAGCGGCGATCGCATCGCGTTCGTGGCTTGACCCCAGCGATACTGAGACGGAAGGTGTCTTCCAGCGTATGATTGAAGCGTATGTCTCCGGCCGCTTGCGTTTGCATGAGTCGGTACAGACAGCGCACAAAGAACTTGAGCAGTTGTTAGTGCAATAATCCCATGATTCTTTTAAAGAATAAAATTACGCTTCTTCTCCTGGTTTCACTTTTGGGGATCAGTTTTACGACTGCGCTATCAGTGCAAATAGCCAATGCACAAGGAGCTCTTCCAGAAGAGCCTCAATTAGGTCCAGGAGAAGATATCCCAGCCTTCAGACCCACTACACAAGATCCTCTGGTACAGCCTCGCCAGGACCCTATAGTAAATCCCAGACAAGATCCGCTCATTCAGGGTGGTGGGGGTGGTGTAACTAATCCTCTCAATTTCAGCAGTATCCAGCAATTCTTTGCGAAGCTCCTGGAATTTTTAGTGATGCTTGCTGTTCCTTTTCTCATATTCATGATCATCTACACGGGATTCAAATTTGTGATGGCGCAAGGGAATTCTGAAGCGCTCGCAGAAGCTCGGCGCATGTTCCTCTATACCATCATCGGCGGCCTGCTTATCCTTGGAGCATCCATAGTTGCCCAAATTGTTAAGGGCACTGTCGACAGCGTCACGACCGGCATGATTCTTGATCACGTACTTCAGGCGGCAGCCCCGCTCTTTAACTTCTGATGAAAAAACTCTTCCTCAGTGCATTTCTTTTTGCTCTCGCTCCCGGAGTGGTTTTTGCTCAGCCCCGCAACTTCAGTGAGGTCGCAAATATTGTAGTCAATTTCTTGAGTGCTTTGCTGCCGGTTCTCGTCGCTATCGCACTCCTTGTCTTCTTCTGGGGTCTCATCAAGTACATCGCACGCGCTGATAGTTCTGATGCGCGCGAGGAAGGAAAGCAGATTATGGGGTGGGGTGTTGTTGCACTCTTTGTCATGGTCTCTATCTGGGGTCTCGTCGCCTTCATGCAGGTTGCCCTGTTTGATCGTGTGCTCACGCCGGCAACGGGAGGCGAGGGCGGTGTAGAGCCTGGCCAGCAGTTTTACCCGGGACAGGGAACTGTATTTCCTGAAATTCCGTAGCTCGTTAATCCACACGCCTTAATTTACATTTAAGGGTGCTTCTCGTACGATTTAAGTAATTTCTTCAGCTTAGGCTGAACAGTAATTAAAGGTTTACTATTTAACTTTTAGAACACCTACCATCATGAAGCGACATATGATCCTTAAGGCAGGTCTTGGCGGCGCCTTGCTCCTCGCTCCGTTTGCTGCGTTTGCGCAGGATCTGAGCAACATCACGCGCCTCATTAGTGCTATTCAGAATATCGTCAACACACTCCTGCCGATCCTTGTTACGATTGCACTCCTTGTCTTCTTCTGGGGTCTCATTCAGTACATTCGTTCTGCAAATGATCCTGAAGCAGCTAACAATGGCAAGAGCATCATGATTGCCGGCATTATAGCGCTCTTCGTGATGGTCTCCGTCTGGGGCATCGTCGGATTCATCGGCCGTGCGCTCAACATTGAGCAGGGGGGTTCGATCAACGTTCCTAAGGTCAATCGTTAAGGCTTAAATAGCGTATCTCCCATGGGAAACGTTACCGCACTCATAAACGGTATTGTTCGGGAGATCATAAACCCGATAGTCGCAGTGCTCTTTACTGCGGCTATTGTCGTCTTTTTCTGGGGTCTCATTCAGTTCATCTATGCCGCCGGAGGCGATGAGGATCGCGAGAAAGGAAAGCAGCACATGCTCTGGGGTGTGATTGGAATATTCATCATGCTCTCAGCGTATGGAATCCTGACGCTCTTCACCAATACATTTGGTATTCGGATTCCCTAGATTAAGTAGATTAAAACTCGGACAAAAGAAAAAGAGCGGGGCCTTGCGGCTTCCGCTCTTCAGTGTTTGGAATGTGCTAGCGTCTATGTCTACCCGGTGTTACCGGTGGGCAGACAAACTGTCCTCCTGATTGATAGCCGGGAGGGTACTGTGTTGTCCCGACCTCGAGCATCTTGGTGTTGCCGGAGAGGAATGCGATTACTCTGCTATCCTCCAGCTTTCCAGTTTCTCCTTCGGCAACGACCCATTCACTCCGGTGTCGTACTACTTCGACTCCGTTTTCCCGGGTTTTTACCCAGTAATTGCCGCGATCCGAATGTAAGCAGTTTGCACCAGTGACCTGCTCCCATCCGGGAAAGTCCGAGGCCTCCGGTTTCTTGCCTTGGGGTAATACTCTATAGGCCGGAGCTATTACTGTCTTGTAAAGCGGCTTCAGGGGTTCCTGAACAGGTAATTGCTGAACGCCCGCCGCTCGTTGTGCTGCTTTTTGGGTAGCTTCGTCTCCCACTAAAGCAATGAGCTTCAGTGAGAGATGAATGAAAAAGGCGATACTCAGCACGCCCAACACTACAACGCGAGCAGTCCTGATCCGACGAGGCTTCGACTCCTTGTACTTTGCAGTGCCAAGTCTCCGAGCCTCTTGCTGGGCTTCCTGGAAGTTCATGGCTGTTGTCCTCCATCCTGCGGGTTAATCGCGGATCCGAGTACCGCACCGGCACCCAGAATGCTCCTGTCACCCGAAACATCATGAATGTTGATCTTGCCTTCGGCGCTCTTCGAGGCGATGAGGGCAAGTTGGAGATACTGCTGGTACTGGCGTCGAGTGATGATATTGTTCCCCAATGCGGCGAGCAGGTCGTCGTGATTCTTGAAGCCCGCAATTATCGCGATTTGCTGCTTCACAAGCTCCAATTGGGCACCTGCGTCACGCGTCTTCTGAACAGCCTCAGGAAGATCAAGACCGGCGAGGCCGACTGCGATAATGTCGATCCCAAGCTCCTCCTCTACGTCTGTTGGGGGATCAACTCCGGGCATTCGAGCATCACCACCTGGTGTGGTAATACCGAAGTCGTTGGTGAGTACTCCAGAGATTTGCTCAATCTCCGGGAGTTGATCCTCGGCTTTCTTTCCTGACAGCATACTCTGCAAGCGTCCTGTGACTTTCCCCACAAGACCTTGCTTGAGCGTCGGTTCATCAATCTGAGCGAATCTTTGCACTCTGCGCATACTCGCTCGAAACAAGATAAACCCTAATGCCTTGAGCGCTGAGCTCTGAGTAGGTATATCCTCGAGGAAGTCGAGCGTGAGGATCTTGGTTGAGATATTACCCTCCTCGCTCGTGTCCTCAAAGGCGCTTGAGATATGAAGCCCTGGTCCATAAGGGACCATGGCCCCCTCTTCCTCCGCGCCGACGAAGTCGGTGAGGAGGTTGGTTGTGACTAGTGCTTGGTTCCGCGGTACAATCTTTGTGAGCCGTGAACCAAATAGAGTTGCGAATCCGAGGCCGCCTGCAAAGGCACCCACCCATCCAAAGACAAACGGGGCCCAAGCAGCCGAGGTGGGAAAGAGGATGCGCAGTGGCCAGGTTACCAGATAGGCGCCCAGCAGGGCTCCACCCCCAATAAGGAGGAGAAGCCAACCACCAAGCTCTATCCATCGAATGATCCAGTTGCGGTTAGTGTCCGAATCTTTTTCAATCGGCGTGACCCGCATACGCGGTCGCTGACCAGGAGACCCGGTCCCAGTGCTAGTGTCAGCCATTTTTCTATCCTCCAGTTGTCGATGATCCGTAGGGCCGGAATGGCCCATTTAGATTCCTCTAATATAATAGCATACTTTAATACAAAAGTCAAGTTTTAAAACGTCCAAAAAGCCAGCATTTGCAATGCTTTTTGAGGACTCTACAAGAGTGGGCGAGAGAGGAGAAAGCGACGGGGGTAGCTTTCTCAACCTACTCCTTGCGCGATGAAAAGCTCCCCCAGAGCTTTTCATCGCGCGGCAGGCATGTTTCCTAAATTCTTTGTGGGCAAGGGGGAGATTTCTCTGGGAGAGGAATCTCCGAACATCACCCAATGTCCCGTCCTACGTTCTACAAACTAAGCACTGTGCGTGGGAGAGGACTCGAACCTCCAACCCCTTACGGGACCTGCTCCTAAGGCAGGCGTGTCTACCAATTTCACCACCCACGCACACTACTTACTTTGTAACGAACTTTTCTTCACTATCGTTCAGAAGTAGATAAAAAGCAAAGCAGTTTGCTTTTTATTCCGGCGGCTGATGCGTCTACCAATTTCACCACTCGCCCGGCAAAAATCACTCTAGCATAAGAGTGATTTTAAAGCTTCACGATCTGCTCCGCTTGAGCATGACGCCCGGCACGCCTTCTCGCCAAATCCGGGTTTTGCGAATAGTGATACTGACATTGTTAACTCGATTGTCTTCAAGAATCTCACTGCACATCTGCTCTGCGAGATGCTCCACTAAATTGACCCGTTTACCCTCAATAGTCCGCTGGACGATATCCTTAACGGCAGCGTAATCAAGTGTGTCAGCGAGCTTGTCGCTTTCGCCCGCACGCTTCAAGTCGAGTGTAAGTTCAACATCAACGGCGAAAGGTTGCTCACGAGTCTTCTCAAAGGAAAGAAGTCCGTGACGACCCCAGAAGACGAGGTTCTCGATAAATATAGTATCCATGGATGCAAAGCTTAGGGGAAATAAAAGGGAAGGCTTTGCAGAGCGTTAGATCATGGAAGTTGGTTTATGGGAAGATTGTAGCATATAGTTCTTTCGCTTGTTTAGCTGAAAATCCTGTAGTACAGTCTTAAAACACATACCCGCCCGTAGCTCAGTTGGTAGAGCTGCTCCCTCTTAAGGAGAAGGTCGTAGGTTCGAGCCCTACCGGGCGGACAAAAGACAGAAATACCTGCCCAGAAGGCAGGTTTTCTGCTTTTGTCCGAGACGGAGTTATGTCGTGAATACATGGAACGACAAACGAGTCGGGATCGCGAGCACTTATAAGCGGAGCGAATTAGTGACTCGTGATGACTAGCATCTCTATCTCGAGAGAATACGAAACCTACACTGCGCTGTAAGCCGAGAGATGATCCCTAACGGCCGAATACAAAAACAGCACCTAGGTGCTGTTTTTGTATTTCTGGTTGTGCCGAGAGTGGGAATCGAACCCACACGAGCAAAGAGATGCTCACAACATTTTAAGTGTTGCGTGTCTACCAGTTTCACCATCTCGGCGTGCCTTCTTATTTTTACCACGGTGTGTGGGTTTTAGGCTGTGACAGTTTGGGCAAAGAACTCTAAGATTTTCTAGCCTATTATCATGCCTGTCTCCATTTATGTGATCAAGTTCCAAAGGTATTCGACCGTCTTCACTTCTGTTTGCCCATGCACACTCTTCACAAGCTTCTTTTTTCAGTCCTTCTTTGAAAAGTCGAAGTTTCAGTTTATAGCTTTGAAAAAAGCTATTTGTTCTCAAAATTTGAGAGAGGGGAATTACCGGTTCACGAGGTATTTGCAATCCCTTCTTCCAGGCTTTTCCTCTGAAGTGTGAGATATCAATCTTAAATTCAGTCACGTACTTCTTAAGCTGTTCGTAATTTCCACCAGCTTCTCGTAGTCCAAGTTTAGTGAGAATCTGACGAAAACTACTTGAGATTTTCGCAGCTTCCTCTAGTTGTTTGACTGACCAAGATCTATTTCTCACCTCTTCAGTATATAACGGAAGACGTCCATTAATGGAAGACTTATAAACAGAAGAGTGTTTGCTGGAGGCCTGGGCGGGAATCGAACCCGCGTATGACAGTTTTGCAAACTGTAGTCTTACCACTTGACGACCAGGCCTTACATAATCTCTTCGATGCCGCGCCGATGCGCTTCACCGCGGTCGAGTTCAAATTCAATGTGCGGGATCCTCCGCAGGCGCATGTGCTCCTTGATGTAATCGCGCAGTGCGCTCCGCTGGCGCATGAGAAATCCGAGCGCCTCCTCGGCTCGGTCCTCAGGATACACGGTTACGAGAAAGGTTACGTGACCAAGCTCGTCAGTTGAGCGCAGGCCGGTGACCGTAATCAACGAGAGCCGGTTGGATTCGCGGCTTAAAAATTCTGCAGCATGGCGCTGCAGCAGGTCTTCAATTCTTTCTTTTTGCCGTGATTCCATGGCGTAGGCGCCCCTCTGGGGCAGAGCCATTATGGCACAATTTGGAGCAGACGTACTAGCTTGTCGTACGGACGATCATCTCAATGTAGTCGCCGGGCATGAGCTCAATTTTGGACTGAATTTGGGTTCCAAATTCACCGGTCTCCACCTTAGACTCCGCAACTTTGTTCTGCTGCAGCGAGGTGATGTGGCCACGGCCCACTTCGATGTCGCGGCGGATGATACGAATGTGCGCTTTGAGCTTGAGCGAGCCGCTCTCCATGCGCGCACCCACGACGTGCTTATCCTTGACCGAGCTGAAGGTCTTTAAGACCTTTGCACGGCCCAGCACTTCCTCAGTCTCCACCTTGGGCGTTCGGGCGGTGACGACTTCTGCGAGCCACTCGGAAAGCTTATAAATGATGTCGAAGGTTTTAATCTCCACTTCAGCGCGCTCGGCGAGATCGCGTGCCGGGGAATCGATCTTTGTATTAAACCCCAGGACGAGCGTACCTTCGACGCCGCTTGCCACCTTCACATCGTTTTCTGAGATACTGCCGACGTTCTTCTGGATCACTCGCAGACGAACGCGGTCCGTTTCGAGCTTTTTGAGCTCGTGCTCAATGGCGTCGAGGGACCCGAGCACATCGGCCTTAAGGATAATGGGAATCACCGCTTTCTCCGCAGAAGCTTCTTCCGCAATGGTTTGCGCCACGGTGCTCTTCTGTGCGGCACTTGAAAGGTCAGCAGCCTGCTCGGCATCTTTTTTTGACGTAAATGTTCCAAAGGCAGCACCGGCCTGGGGGAGCATGCTCCAGCCGACGATGCGAATGGGGCTTGAAAAGCTCGCTTCAGCAATCTGCGCTCCAGTGAAGTCCTCCATGATGCGCACCGGTGCTGTGGCTCCGCCGGCGGCAACGAACATGCCTTTTTTGATGGCGCCGTCGCGGATGATGAGTGTGGCCGAGATGCCCTTCTTAGGGTCAAGGTTGGATTCGATCACCACGCCCTCTGCGAGCTTCTCTGGCGTGCCAGTGAGCTCCTGAAGCTCTGCCACAAGAAGCATCATGTCGAGAAGCTCGGGTACACCGTCGCCGTGCTTGGCAGAAATGGGAACGTAGGGGACGTCGCCGCCCATGCCTTCGAGATAAATGGCATGCTCGAGCAGGGTCTGCTTCGTGCGCTCGATGTTGGCGTTGGGTTTGTCGATCTTGTTGATGGCGACAATAAAAGGAATGCCGCTCTTGTTGATGCACTCAAGCGCTTCCACCGTCTGCGCCTTCACGCCGTCTTCTGCAGAGACAACGAGAATGGCGATGTCGGCGATCTCCGCGCCGCGAAAGCGCATCTTCTGAAATGCTTCGTGTCCCGGGGTATCGAGGAAGGTGATGCGCATCTCAGTGCCCTTGTCATTTTTATGCGTGACCTCGTAGGCGCTGATGTGCTGGGTGATGCCGCCTGCTTCCTTCTCGACGACGTTCGTCTTGCGGATGTAATCAAGAAGCGTCGACTTGCCGTGGTCGATGTGGCCCATAACCACAATAATGGGCGGGCGCGGGGTAGTGGATGCAGTTGTCGGTGTTTTTGTTGCCATAGGTTATGCGGGGGTGCTTGGCGGCGGAAGCGAATGCTTCGCCCGCTTCACCGCTTCGCGCTCTTCCGTAGAAAGTTCGTGTTCGGAGGCAAAGCTCTTGATGGGCTTTGCAAAGACGCACATGCGGTCGCGGGCGTAGATGCTTGAAAAGACCACGCCGTCGCCCTCTTCGTTTATGAGTGCGGTCGCAAAGCTCTGGTTGCCGCCGCTGCCGTCGCCTTCAAACGGGTTGAAGCGGATTGTCTCCGTTCCCTGGAGTGATCGCCGCAGGCGTTCCTCCACAGAGCGAAGGTAGATCTTAAGTTCGTCGCGAAAGCGCAGGGTCTCTTCGTACTGGTCTTTGAGTATCGTGATGCCGCTCTCGAGGCTCCCGCCGTTTTTTCCTACGGTGAATCGTCGGAGCTTTACCTCAAGACGGATGACCCAGATGAGCAGCAGGATGGAAACTACTGCAAGCGCAAGCAGTATATAAAGGAGGAGAGCTGGGTCAAGTTGTGCATTAAGAAAAGCCATCGCGAAGGGAGACTAAAAGGTGTGGACATTATACCTTTCTTCCACTGTATTTCCAGCTTTTGCTGCATTGCAAAGCGGCCCGGCCTCGCTACAATGCGCCTATGTTCAAATGGCTTTCACAGTTTGTGCCAGGGCATCGCCGTATTTATCTCGATGCCGCGTCGACGACTCCGGTCCGCCCCGAGGTCCTTTCCGCAATGCTGCCGTATTTTTCCGATACGTTTGGGAATCCTGGTGCGCTGTATCGTGAGGGCGTCCATGCCGCAGCTGCGCTTAAGGAGGCGCGCATTAGAGCTGCCCGTGCGCTCTCCGTGCGTGGGGAAGAGATCACCTTTACCTCCGGCGGCACCGAAGCCAATAATCTTGCTGTCTTGGGATTTGTCCGCGCCGAGCTCGCACAGGGAAAAAAGCCGGGCGATATTCATGTTATCTCGACTGCGATCGAACACAGTTCTGTTGCAGTACCTCTTAAGGAGCTCGAAAAGGAGGGGGTGCGTGTGGGTTATGTGCCAATCAACCGTGATGGCCTCATTGATCTTTCCGAACTCAGGAAACTCCTTACTCCGCAGACCCGGCTTATCTCCATTCATTTAGTTAATAATGAGATCGGGGTGATCCAGCCACTTCGCGATGTAGCACGGCTTCTCGATGAGAAGTACCGCAAAGGCGAGCGCCCCGTGCTTCACACCGATGCCAGCCAAGCGCCGCTTTTTCTCAACTGCGCTCCTGAGCGTCTCAGGGTCGATCTCATGACTCTCGACGGACAGAAGATCTATGGACCGAAGGGTGTGGGTCTTCTCGTTCACCGTCGCAACATCACGCTTATGCCTACTATATATGGAGGAGGGCAGGAGCAGGGCTTACGCTCGGGCACCGAACCGGTGCCGCTTATCGTTGGCCTGGCAGTGGCGCTTGCGCATGCCGTCTCAGAGCGGCAAGTCGTGACTGAGCGCGTGCGCGGATTGCGCGACCGATTCCTTAGGGAACTTCTGCACCGCTTGCCTCAGGCAGAGCTTAACGGTTCTGCGAAAGAGCGCATTGCAAATAACGTCAATATATCTATTCCGGGCGTTGATACGGAATTCTTAGTCTTGCACCTCGACAAAGCAGGAATCGCTGTCTCTACTAAGAGTACGTGTCTGAGCGATGAGCCGCAGTCGTACACGGTCGCGGCCCTGGGGAAGGGTCCGGAATATGCAAACAGCACGCTGCGCATCACGCTGCACCTTCATACAACCTGGAGAGAGCTTGCGCGTGCGCTCGATGTGCTCGTACATACCGTAGAGAAGCTCAAAAATCTTGACAGACGCTAAATAACGTTATATTTTAAGGGTATTCTGGGAGAAGGGGCGGCAGTGTGGAGCACTCGTGTTTCTTGCTGGCGCATCGTGCTTTCGATACTATAGCTATGATGGATATTGAACAGCTGACGAAAGCACAGATTGTCCTTTTGACGCTCTTAGTCAGCTTTATCACCTCGATTGCAACCGGCATTGTCACCGTAAGCCTCATGGATCAGGCGCCTGCCGGCGTGACACAGACTATAAATCGCGTGGTAGAGCGCACGGTAGAGCGGGTCATCCCGGATGAAAATGGCGTTGCCAGCGTTGCTGTACCAGGCGAGCGCGTCAAAGAGGTGACGGTCGTCGTTAAAGAAAACGACCTCATCACGGAGGCGATCGCAAAGAATACGGAGTGCCTGGTGCGCATCAGCAGACGTTCAGGAGGTGCGTTCATCGGTGTGGGATTCTTCGTTCGCGGCGACGGCATTATTGCCACGGATGCCACACTCATCGGCAGAGAGGCATACGAGATTACGACCCAGACGGGAGCAACCTACACTGCACGTTTGATCCCTGATATGCCAAAGAGTCCTGTTGCACTTTTGAGAATTGAAAAGACTGACGGCGTTGCATTTCCTGCCATTCAACCTGCGGATCTCTCGATCGTGAAGCTCGGTCAATCCGTGATCTCGCTTTCGGGTGAATCACGCACGAGCGTCGCTGTGGGCGTGGTCACCGATATCGAGGCTACGGAGCCTACGGAGACCAAAGCAGGCAGTATCATGCGCGTGCGTACGGACATTACTGACAGCCGTGTCGGCTTCGGCAGTCCGCTCTTCAATCTCTTCGGCGAAGTGGTGGGCATCCACACTGCGGCGGCACAGACTCCCGGTACTGCATCCTTTGCACCGCTTACAGATGCCCTTGCGGCACTACCTGCGACGCTCTAAAACATTCCCGTCTTGCTGAGCGCGGCTCACTTACCTCTCGTAACTAGTAATTACCATGCTTCCATTTGATAACTTCACTGCAAAGGCAAAAGAAGCCGTGCGCAAGGCGCACGAACTTGCCATTGAGCGGGGTCAGAATCACGTGAACCCGCTCCACCTCCTTGCGGCCTTGGTGCTCCAGGAGGAGAGCATGGTGTTCTCTGTGCTCGAGAAGCTCGACATCGATACGCTGATGCTCACGGATACTCTGCTTGAGCTCATCGAAGGACCGGAGAACGCCTCTGTACTCTCGCCGTCCTATCAGATTTACCTCACACCGGAACTTGCTCAGGTGCTCGAGGCATCGAGCAAGGTCGCTACGTCCTTTGGTGACCAGTATGTCTCAACGGAGCACCTCCTCGTTGCCATCTTCGATGCGCCAGGCCCTGCCCAGAATGTGCTCGCTCGTTTCCGCCTCGACAAGGCGTCCGTTGCGCGGGTCTTAAATGAACTGAAGCACAGCGGCGATGCCGCTGAAACGCAGGAGGCGCCTAAGCGTTTCCGTGCGCTTTCAAAATACACCCGCTCGCTCACCAAACTTGCCGCCGAGAAGAAGCTCGACCCCGTCATTGGCCGCGACGCTGAGATCAACCGTGTCGTGCAGATCATCTCGCGCCGCACGAAGAACAACCCAATTCTCATCGGCGAGGCCGGTGTGGGCAAGACGGCCATCGCCGAGGGTTTGGCGAGCCGCATGGCCGCAGGGGACGTTCCCGAATCACTCAAGGACAAAGAGCTCGTCTCACTTGACCTGGGACTGCTCATTGCCGGTACAAAGTACCGCGGCGAATTCGAAGAGCGCCTGAAGAACATCATGAAAGAGATCGAGAAGGCCGAGGGCCAGATCATTGTCTTCATCGACGAGATCCACACGCTCGTCGGCGCCGGCGCCGCTGAAGGCGCGATGGATGCTTCCAATATGCTGAAGCCAGCTTTGGCGCGCGGCGAGATTCGCGTGGTGGGAGCTACGACGCTCAAGGAGTACCAGAAATATATCGAGCGCGACCCTGCACTCACGCGTCGCTTCCAGCCTGTCTTTGTAAATGAGCCGTCGGTTGAGGATGGTATTGCTATTCTGCGGGGACTTCGCGAGCGCTACGAGCTGTATCACGGTGTACGCATCACTGACGACGCCATCGTCTCTGCCGTAACGCTCTCGTCGCGCTACATCACGGACCGGTTCCTGCCGGATAAGGCCATTGATCTCATCGACGAGGCGGCTTCCGCACTGCGCATGTCGCTTGAGAACAAGCCGCCGCAGCTTGAAGAGGCGCACCGCAAGATTATGCGTCTGGAAATTGAACGCGAAGCGCTGAAGAAAGACGTGGATGCCACGGATGATAAGGATGCCAAAGCGCGCATACGGAAAATTGATAAGGAGATCGCCGACCTTAAGGAGAAGACCTCTGAACTGGAGCTCAAATGGGGAAATGAAAAGGAGGTGCTCACTGAGATCAAGCGCCTGAAGAAAGAGCTCGAGAGTCTGCGCATCGACGCGGAGCGCGCTGAAGCATCGGCTGACCTCGTGAAGGCCGCGGAGATTCGCTACGGAAAGATTCCGACAGCAGAGAAGGATCTCGACACAAAGGCAAAGCGCCTCAAGTCACTCCAGAAGTCACGTCGTATTCTCAAAGAGGAGATCAACGAGGAAGATATCGCTAAAGTTGTCTCGCAGTGGACGGGGGTTCCGGTCTCACGCATGCTCGAAGAAGAGGCCGAGAAGCTCGCCCGCATGGAGGAGTACCTGAAGCGCCGCATCGTGGGACAGGAGGATGCTGTTACGAAGGTCTCCGATGCCGTAAAGCGCAGTCGCGCCGGTATCGCCGATCCGCACCGTCCTATAGGCTCCTTCCTCTTTTTGGGGCCTACCGGCGTGGGCAAGACCGAACTCACCAAGGCGCTCGCTGAGTTTATGTTTGATGATGACAAGGCGCTTATCCGCATCGACATGTCGGAGTACATGGAGAAACATGCGGTCAGTAAGATCATCGGATCGCCTCCAGGCTATGTGGGGCACGAGGAGGGCGGAACGCTTACTGAGCTCGTTCGCCACCGCCCGTATGCCGTCCTTCTCTTCGATGAGATCGAGAAGGCACATCCGGAGGTGTTCAACATCCTTCTGCAGGTGCTCGACAGCGGAACGCTCACGGACGCCAAGGGCCGCAAGGTGAACTTCAAGAACACCATTGTGGTCTTGACCTCAAACATCGGTGCTGAGCACATCGACCGCATGACGCGTTTTGGCTTCAGCGCCACGAACAATGACACGGCGCAGTACGAGCAGGCCAAGGAGCGGGTGATGGGATCGCTCAAGGATTACTTCCGCCCCGAGTTCCTCAACCGTCTGGACGAGATCATTCTCTTCAACATCCTCTCGCCGGAAGCAATTCGCAATATTGTGCTCATGCAGATCAATATCGTGAAGGGACGCCTCTTGGAGAAGGACATCACGCTTACGGTCTCTGAAGAGGTGCTCGCGTTTCTTGCAAAGGAAGGCTACAACCCGCAGTACGGCGCACGACCGCTGAAGCGTTTGATCCAGAGCAAGATTCTCACCCCGCTTGCCTCAATGATGATCTCGCAGGGCATGCTCGAGGGGGGCTCTGTGGCGGTGGATCTTGGCAAGGACGGAGAATTTACCTTTGACGTAAAGAAATCAGCGCGCACGAAACTCAAGGCTCGAAAAGAAATTGAACCGCACGTTGCGGTCTAAAGAAACCGCCCGCTCCTCGGAGCGGGCGGTTTTCGTTTGCGTAAAAAGAAAAACCGGTGCTCCAGATTGCTCTGGAGCACCGATGGATGCCTAGTGATGGGCGGAACTACCCTCCGCAGCCGCCTTGGAGGCGAGCTGGTTCTTGCCGGTGCCCGGCGGCCGACCACGGCGCTTTGCTCCCGGGGTCGGGCCGGCGATCGACTTCACCAATTCGCCGATCTTGCGGCGCACTATCGGGTCACTGATCCGGTAGTAAGCGCGCACCAGCTCGATGGTCTCGCGCCGGCTCATGGCTTCGACTTCAATGGAGTCCATGGGTGGTGACTCGCTCAACCCCGAAAGGGCTGTGGGCGGAGCCGCTGTGCCGGCGTGCTCAGGCGGCAGGTCGTCGAAAAAGAAGGCGATCGGCACGTCGAGCACTTGCGAAAGCTTGTGCAGTCGTGAAGAGCTTATGCGATTGACGCCGCGCTCGTATTTCTGCACCTGCTGGAACGTGAGTCCGACGGCCTGGCCGAGTCTCTCTTGACTCATGCCGAGGAGCGTCCGGCGCAGCCGGACGCGTTGTCCGACGTGCACATCGACGGGATTGGCACGTGCAACCATACTATATTCCCCCTAAAAGGAGCACATTGAAGCGACATGCCTCAACTAAGGTTAATTATAACATATATAATCTAAGTGTCAATAATTCTGTTTCTATAAAAATGCACCCAGAAGCTTTGTTCTGGGTGCTCAGGCTAATTTTTCTTTCGCTTTCTCTTGGGCGGATCACGAAGATTATTGGGGAGACCTTCGTAGAACTCATCTACACGAACGCCGAGCGTATCTGCAATCTTGCTGAGAAGCCGGGCTCCTGGACGCACGACTCCTCGTTCCACATCTTCAAGCTCAATAACTGATATCCCAATCTCTTGTGCAAACTGAGCGGGATCCCGCCGTCGGTTTTTCCTTATTTTTGCAATCCTTCTCCCAACATGCGTGTCCACGGGATTGAGAGCCATGACTGCCTCCACAGGAAGTGACTGATTCTTCTGTACTATAAAGAATAACTGGGTGTCAACGTTTCAAAAAAGCCGGCCGCGAGTTATTCGCTTGTACCGGCTCAGGGTGTCATGAGGAGGCGTCGCTGGTGCTCTGCTTCCAGATCTTTCGGCATTTCCTTATAGAAGTAGAAGACGTCGACTTCGAGTGCGTGAGCGATGCGCATCTGCTGGTGGAAGTTAGGTCGGAGCAGGTTACGCTCGTAAGCCCTTAGGGTACTGATGCTCATGCCCGCCTTGTCGGCGACTTCCTTGGGTGTCATGTAGAGCGTGCGACGGCGCAAACGCATGCGGTTGCCGATGTGCGCGTAGAGGCGTGCGAAATAATCCAACGAACTCTCCCAGACGGTACTGATTCAGCTGCCTCTATTAAAACAGGAGGGGGTGAAGAGCGGGTGAGGATCAAAGTGCAAGACGATACACGTTGGTTTCCTTAATCCTGAATCCAAGCTTTTGGTACAATTTATTAGCTTCGACTCTACTTGGATGACTGGTGAGATTGCACTGGCTTACGCCACGTTCTCGGGCGGCTGCGATAAGGCCGTTCATGAGTTCTGTCGCGATACCCTTTCCTCGATAACCTTCATCCACAACGACATCCTCGACAAATCCAAGCGTTCTGGTTGCTTTGTGCATTATGTATATCGAGGCAATTCCAACGAGTTTGTTTTCTGAAAATGCTCCTATAGTTACTGCTGAAGGATTATCTAAATAGAGCGCGAGCTGTTCTTCGTGAAGTTGTCGTTTTTGACCTGAGAGCTGTTGAAGGAGTGAGCCCAGTTCAGGTACATGTTTCAAAGCCACATCGAAAGAGAGAGGTTGATACGTAACCGTCATTGCGTAGGGTGCTTACTTCTTGGGTAGCTCTGTCGTAATCCAAACATCATCGGCTTCGCACTGATACACGGTGCGCGTGTATTGCTCACCTGTCGTAGGGTTGCCACTGATATCAGTTCTGGCTACCCTCATCTCGTTTTGACACTGAGGACATTGCATATGAGTAAGTATACAACGTTGTTTCTGAGGAAAAGAAGAACCGCCTCGCCGAGAGAACGACGAGGCGTTCCTTTCAGCGGGCGGTGACTTATCTTTCATTCCCGTTCATTTGAAATAACCGACGAGCAAATAGTGCCCTGCATTCTTGGGCCAGCGGTTAATAGAACCAGTGATGAACTTGTCGTCTACGGCTTCCATGGGACAGCCGATCTCAGTACCTGAGTGGGTGACAGGGCCGATTTTCATACGGATGTGAATCTCGCGTCCATACTTTGCCTTTGCCATCTGCCGGATTTCCTCGATGGTATTTGTTGGCGGCACCTCAACGGTAAAGTGAGTACCTGCCTTGATCTCTTGCTCCGCTACCATGGGACAGCACCCTTCTGGTTATGGTGGGCCTGACTAATAGACTAAGAATGATCATGACATCCGTACGGTGTACTGTCAATATCTGTGCGCCGGGGATTGATCCCGCGATCACTAATTTAGATCGGGATTCGACCTTGTCCCGCGGTGCGACTCGCTCCCAGCGAGTCGGTTCGAATCCCTCGGGTGGCTTCATTAGCAATGAAAAAGCGCTGGCAGATGCCAGGCTATTTCATTTAGTGCGCCGGGGTGGACTCGAACCACCGATGCCAATTAAGGCGGCGGATTTACAGTCCGCTGGAATAGCCGCTATCCGACCGACGCATACTTGAATTTGTACGATTCTATCAGATTCAGCAGGTCCCGCAATAACTTTTTGTCGCTGTATCGAATGTGAACCAAGCCATATGTCATCTTACGAGCGTCTGCGCGGTAGTCATTGCGTACGTATGCCTTTGTAAATTGACTTTCAGGAATCGTAAGCAGTCTGCTCCAGAAGGCAGTAATTTCAGGCACCTTCTGATTACTGTAACAATAGAGCGAAGCTCGTAGCCGCGCTTCATCAAGCATATACCGCGACCTAAGAAACCGCATGAAAAGAGCTACCATCTGTGGATCACTGTTAGCAAAATCGATCCCTGTTGCAAGTTGAGTCTTATATCCTTCCGCCCAATACAGCATTGCTCCTATAGCCTCAAGCATCTTCTGCTCGTTATCTCGGGGCCGTCGTATCTTGAATGAAAGAGGCTTTTGCTCAAAGCGAACTCGATTTATCTCGCTAAAAGAACGACGGGGAATATTGAGCTTTCGGAGTACATAGGTGACTGCATCAATGGATACCTTAAATTTCTCTGCAACTTCGCGCATTGATTTGCCTGAGACATATAGCAGTTCGACCCGCTTCCAGTTCTCTTTCGGAATTGCGCTCATATTTCTAATAGTGACGAGTGGCGCACAGGGAGTCAATAGAGTCTGTACACAGGAATATCCTGTTTGACTAGTTCCATTTCCACACAACGTCGTTGTGGTACGGGGCGCCTCCACCTATCATGATGCTATGGACAATTTTTCTCCCGTGGACCCAATGGCTCCTCAACAGCCATTCCCGTGGCTTGCTGTCATAGGCGGAGCCGTTTTCTTTTTCCTGATCGTTTTTGGAATGCTCTTTTTCTTTGTTCCGGGGTTTAATCCCTTAAATATTGTTGGAGTCCAGCAGGAAGAATTGCTCAATAACACAGGCACTGCCTATACAGATTACTACGTCATACGAATCGCACAGTCAGCAGATCTGCGGGACGCGCAGGATCTCGTGGAAAGTGTAGGCGGAGAGGTCTCATATATCCTTTCGCGATCGCGCGTCATTGTGGCACGCATTACGGAGGACGAAAAAAGCCGTCTCGAGCAGGACGAGCGGGTGGTGTGGGTTGAGCGCCAGCAGAAAATTGAGCGAAGTGGAAAAACGATACTGCTTGCACAGGCAGACAGGGTGCCTGCCGCGGCGTCGGAAGACGGTATTGATGTTTTTATCATCGATACAGGAGCGGGGAGTATTCCAGGTCTCAACTACGCGAGCAAGTCAGGAGTACAGATCACCTATGAGTCTGGAGAGCGCGTCGATGTCGGTATTGAGGATACACTTGGACATGGAACCAAGGTCGCGTATGCATTTCAAACATACTTGAAAAACGCTTCGGGCGTCAGGATGCACTCCATTAAAGATGGTGACGAGGATGGCACTGTCGACATGACGGCTGAGGCCATCTTTATGGCCATAGAACAAGGGGCTGAAGTAGTTAATATTTCGTCGGGATCTTTTGGAGGCGGCGATACGCAGATATTTAATGAGGCTATCGATGCAGCGAAGGCTGCGGGAGTGGTGGTCGTGGTTGCCGCAGGGAACGAGTCAGGACTCAAGGGCGAAAATTATCTGACGCAAGATCCTTACGTAATTTCTGCTGGTGCCTTAAATGCTAACGGCACGGTTGCTGATTATTCGGACGGCCTCATCGCCGGAGACGAAGCAGACGTGTTTGCCCTCGGCGATGTTGCACTTCCGGGTGAGGAAACAGCTCAAGGCACGTCGTTTGCCGCTCCACGGGTTTCGGGTGCTATCGCTCAGTTCATGGCACAACCTATCCCTTCAACATTCGATGCAGATGGTGACGGAAGATGGGACCCGGACGAAGTGCGTGAGCGTCTCAAAGATGGTGTGCGCAAGGGAGAATTTCCGGTTATGCGGGATGGTGAGGAGGTTGTTGCGAGTGTGACTGCAGCCGGTTCAATAGCAACAGACGCCCCCAGCAGCGGGGCTACAAGTACTCCAATTACAGGAGGGACCGTAGGCACTACCGGTACGGTAGGCAGTGGTGGTCCTGTGGTTGGAGGAAATACAGTATTTGGAGGCGATACAACCTTTGGGGGAAATACAACCTATGGAATCGATGGCGGATCTTCTGAAGGCACTTCAGGCTCTGGAGGTTCTCAATCCTCAACTCTTGGAGGCAGCGGTTCAGGGGGTGCTCGTCTGGCTCAGCAGAACACCAATGCTCTCACATTCCCGCAAGATGAGGGGTCGGGAGGTCTGGTGCCATGCGGGGATAGCAGTGACCAGATAGTGAATGGAGTGGATAACAAGGTCTGTCAGATCTGTCATGTGGAAGTGCTGGCGCGGGATACGCTTAAGCTCGTCATCTACGTCGCAGTTTTCATGGCGACGCTGATGATTGCCTATGCTGGTTTTAAAATGGTTACGGCGCAGGGAGATTCAAGTGCAATCACGGAGGCCAAAGCCATGCTGCTTAAGGTCATCATCGGCCTCTTTATAGTCCTTGCTGCGTGGCTCATCGTGGATACCCTTATGCGTGTCTTCTTCCGTACGAACGCCTACCCGGGTGCACTGCAGTGGTATGACTTCGGTTCTTGCCTCGAGCAGCCACGGGGTAATTTAACCGGCCAGGCTCCTCCAGAGGAAACGGGTGGAGTTGGGGTAGGGAGCCAGCAGAATCCTTTTGTTTCAACAGGAAAGAAAGGAAGTGACGCGGAGAATAGAGCACTTCTCAACAGTCTCGGAATTCCCGTGAATAAAACTGAGAGCCAGGGAACCTCACTTGAGGGAACGGATCAGAATCTGCTGAAGACGCTTGGGGAAATTAAGACTGCAACTGGTGAAAAGTACACGGTGACCGGAGGTTCAGAAAATGTGCATCAGAACGTTTGTCATCGAGGAGGAAGCTGTATTGATGTGGTTTGCACAACCTGCGGCGACGATCCCACCAAGATTAATAACTTCATCAAGGCCGCTCAAAGCAAAAACTATTGCGCAGTTTATGAACCTGGACCAGGTAACTCATGCCCCGCAGGTGTGAGTCCCTGTCTTACGGGGGTGGGTACGGGAAAGCACTTCTCGCTCTATATGAGTCCTACGCAGAGTCCCTCTTGTAACCGTTGAGGTTGCAAAATAAGGCCTTGTGGGTTATAGTTTGCCCACCTAAATTTGAATTATGTCCCAGGATCACCTTATAAAACTGCAGTGCACCGAGACCAAGCGGATCAGCTACTGGACGCGCAAGAACAAGAAAAGCGTGCAGGAGAAGCTTGAGCTCATGAAGTACAATCCGCTCGTGCGTAAGCACACCCTCCACAAGGAGGTGAAGAAATAGACTTTCTATTTCTGTGATATTATTTTCCTCAACAGCCTCCGTTATGGAGGCTTTTGAGTAAAAGGGCCTATAGTTTCAATGGTAAAACATCGGTCTCCAAAACCGAGGTTCCAGGTTCGAGTCCTGGTGGGCCCGCCAAGGAAAGCACCCTGAAGAGGGTGCTTTCTCGATGGCGGGGCCAAGCAGCCGTTAAGGCTGCATCCAGGACTCGAACGACGGAGCATGTCGCTTTGCGACGGTGAGTCGGTGCCCAGACATATTTTGCTTATGCAAAATATAGTCGAGGGAGAGATTTCTAGTGGGCCCGCCTTTCAGTCGTTGAAGAAGTTTTTGATTTCGATTTATAGGTGTATGTGGGAGGAGCGTTATTATTTCAAGAAACCTTCAATAAGATCTGAAATATTTTTCTCCTCCTCGCGCTTGAACCAGTGGATGCGTGTATCTTTTCTAAACCACGTGCGCTGGCGCTTGGCGTAGTGCCAAAGCTCATAGACCATCTTTTCTCTAAGTTCCTCAAGCGTTAACTTTCCTTCGAGGTGTTCCGCGGTGAGACGGTACTCGTAGCCGAATTCGTTGATACGTTCCCGAGGAACGGTGCTGAGTAAGTTTGTGACCTCCTCAAGAAGTCCACGTCCAATTTGGCTCTCCAGTCGTACAGTAATTCGTTCTCTGAGCACGTCATCAGGAGTTTCGATACCAATGTAAAGCACGTCGTAGGGGGGAAAGCTCCGAAGCGGCGGAACCTTTCCGAACGCTTCTGTAATTTCAAGCGCTCGGATGAGACGTCGCGGATTTTTGGCTTCAATAGTTGCCGCTCGATCCGGATCTTTTCCTTTAAGGAGTTCGTAGAGTTCTGCAGGGCTCTTTTCCTGCAGTTCCGTGCGCAGTTTAACGTTCGGCGGCACCTCCGGCATGACAAGGCCATCGAGGAGCGCCTGGATGTAAAAACCGGTACCGCCGACTACAAACGGCACGTGCCCGCGTGCGGTGATCTGTGCAATTGCCACATCTGCGAGCCGTTTAAAATCTGCTGCGGAGAAGGTCTCTACGGGCCCTGCGACGCTCAAGAGGTGGTGGGGGACGCCGCGCATCTCTTCGGGGGTGATCTTCTCAGTTCCTACATCGAGCCCCTTATATACTTGCCGTGAATCTGCAGAGATGATCTCGCCCTGAAAATGCTCGGCGAGTTCTACCGAGATGGCGGTTTTTCCCGAAGCGGTGGGACCGACGATGGCTATCACGCGCGTACGCGGAGAGGTGGTCATGGTAAAATGATGTCGTTGCTAACCTAACACATAACGGCTTATGAATCACGATGATGCAGAGATGGCGCCGGACTTTATCTCCCAAGTGATGGTGGGGCACACGGTTCCGGATTTTGAGATTGATGTTTACACAGAGGACGATTTCAGCACGGTAAAACTCTCCGATTATCACAAAAAATGGCTGGTGCTCTTTTTCTACCCCGCCGACTTTACGTTTGTGTGCCCTACAGAGCTCGAGGAGATGGCGGCGCTCTACGAGGAATTTAAGAAAGAAGGAGCCGAAGTGATCTCGGTGAGTACGGACACGAAGTGGTCGCATAAGGCGTGGCACGACACTTCGGAGGCTGTGGGGAAGATTACGTTCCCAATGGCCGCGGATCCCACGGGGAATCTTTCACGAGCGTTTGGTGTTTATATCGAGGAGTCAGGGGTAACATTGCGCGGTAGTTTTGTGATTGACCCCAAGGGCGTACTTCAGGCGATGGAGGTCCATGCCGACGGCATTGGCAGAAATGCCAAGGAACTCCTGCGCAAGCTTCGCGCAGCAAAATTTGTGCATGAAAATGGCAACCAAGTCTGTCCGGCTTCGTGGGAACCAGGAGCAGAGACCCTGGAGCCCGGTGTAAAGCTCGTCGGAAAAATCTAAAAAGTAAACGACCTCTGGGAGACCAGAGGTCGTTAGGTAGTGAGGGGCTTACTCACGGCACACCTCCGTTCTGCGGAAGAGTGCAATTCGCTCGCATCCCTTGACGATAGTGTGGTCGGCGCCGTTTTCTCGTTCGAGGAAACCGATAATCCGCACCACTTTGTAGCCGCGTACCCGGAGTGCATAGGTGCGGCGCTCGATTTCTTCCAGGTACTGACTGCCAGTGCCTACGTGTTCATCCTCAATGAGGACGACGTTATAGGGGTAGTCATTTAACGGATTGCCGCGCTCAACGATGACATGTCCCTGGTGGTCTTGTGTAAGCTCCAGGACTGCTGGTTGGGTCGCGTGATGACGCTTTTGCCATGCTCGGCCAGCGGCCTGCGCTAGCAAAAAGGCGTTTCCCAACCCTGCGATGGCAGTGACAGGCATGACAGGTCTGCCCGGCAACCACGTACGCAGGAGAAGGACGAGCTCTTCACCAAGATAGTCCACCAAATGCAGAAGCAGGTTGTAGTCCACCTTTCCTGCTTCTGAATTCTTTGTGAGCAGTCGCCAGAGCTGCCGGCGGGTCAGTCGCTTAGGTCTGAGCACAGTGATGATCTGAGTCATGGGATGTCCCCCGAAGTACAAGAGTCTATGCGCATAGTAGCTGCATAGTCCCGCAAAAATCAATAGTGCATAACTAGAAAAGCGGCGGTTTTCAATCCCCTCCAGTCTTCACCTTGAATAAAATAAAAACCCCGCGCTCGCCATGGGTGGCGTGCGCGGGGTCGGAGTCTACGAGGATGCCGGTAGCTTGCTCATGGCCTCCGTGAAGCCATCGAACGCGCTGGGCCGCAGCGTTGCGGGAAGGCGACTGAGCAGGTGGTGCAGCCCCTCGGATTTCCGCAGGGCTAAAATGAGCTCCCAGTAAGCATCCTTGATGTCCTGCTTCTCCTCCAACACCGTCGACAGATTCACCTGGAGCTGACGAAATCGTTCCTGCTCGCGGCTGATCTGGGCAGCATACGCGGCGCTGGTGCTTTCGCTCTGCGCGAGCGCTGCCTTGGTGTCCGCGAGCAGGTCACGCGCTTTCTGCTCGGAGGTGGCTCGTTCGCCGAGTTCCTCCAAGGTGAGTTTCCGGGTGATGTACTCGAGGATTGCGTCCATCGAGACTGTCTTGTATGTCCACGCCGGATCGACATTCTGGCGAGGCAGATGGTCCGAGACGTAGGCGGTCCTATGTTCTGCATCGGTCACCAAAATGTCGGTCTCCGAGCGGACGAACGGATTGAATTTCGCCAACTCGCTTCCCGACAGCGCCGTGTCGCTCTTCACGATTGCCTTCCCGTTCTCCATCCAGCTGAAAAGCACCAAGGTGCTTAAGCGCGGTTTGTGGTCGAGTCGGGCTGTTTTGCCGCTGCCCACACGATGCGGGCCGTCGTGCCGGCAAAAGAGGGAAATGGCATCTACTCCTTCCGGAACCGCAAACGAGAACTTGTTGATCGCGGTTCCCACCGGAACGACGGGGAACGTCGATCCAGTGAGGATGATTTTAGCTCCCTCGCCCAGCCCACTGCTGAGGAGGTCCACATACGCGATTTTTTCTTCGACCTTGAGATAGGCATACATTGGTTTTTCTCCTCTTTGACATCGTCAAAGTACTGTCGGCTTCTGCAACATCGTTGCAGACCCTCACCCTCATGCCCGGGTGTCTGGGCCCTTGAAGCATCGCTTCCAGTGGTTACATTATATACTATTTAGCTCTTATTGTCAATAGACGATTAGTTATAGTAGTTATAGTGCCGGGAGAAGAAATTGGTCTGGGAGACGGATTTCTCGAACTCTCAAGGTTTTTGTGCGGGAGGTGGGACTCGAACCCTCACCCTTTGCGAGACACGATTTTGAGTCGCGGACAAGATTCTCCCAGAATCTTGTCCTACCAATTCCTAGTGCCGGGAGAGAGAATCGAACTCTCATGGGTTGCCCCGTACGATTTTGAGACTATATGCTTCAATCCAAATGGTGGGCGAGGAGGGAATCGAACCCTCACCCCTTGCGAGACACGATTTTGAGTCGTGCGCGTCTACCAATTCCGCCACTCGCCCATCATTTGCCTTGAAGCTAACCTTCTTGGCTTCCCAAACCAAGAAGTACCAATTCCCTGCCTGCGCAGGCAGGCGCCATCCCGGCTTGTGTCACATCGTAAATGAAGTCTACTCAAAATCCACTGCGCTCGCAATTTTGCACAGGAGCGGACAGTGCTACAATAGGGGTAATTAAGAGGAAGTGAAATGGCGGATTCACGTTTTTACAACGACTCTATCTTCTGGGTAGAGGTCGATAAGATAACCCCCAACCCTTACCAGCCTCGTCATGAGTTTGATGAGGCGAAGCTTAAGGATTTAGCTGACTCCATCAGGCAGTATGGAGTACTGCAGCCCTTGGTCGTAACGCGTAATGAAGTTGCGCGGGAGGATGGCGGACTCTCTGTCACCTATGAGCTCATCGCCGGTGAGCGCCGTTTGCGCGCGTCAAAGATCGCAGGGCTCACTCAGGTTCCCGTCATCATCAGAAGCGGCGAAGAGCAGAACCGGATGAAGCTCGAGCTCGCCATCATCGAGAATCTTCAGCGCGAGGACCTCAATCCTATGGATCGCGCTCGTGCGTTTGCGCGGCTCGTTGAAGAATTCGGCCTCAAGCATGCTCAGATTGGCCAGAAGATGGGCAAGAGCCGCGAGTACGTCTCGAACTCTCTCCGCCTTCTCTCCCTTCCGCAGGAGATTCAAGATGCGCTCTCGGGGGGAAAGATCTCCGAAGGCCACGCGCGTCCCATCATGATGCTCGCTGATCGCCCTGAGGAGCAGATGACGCTCTTTAAGGAGATCATGTACAAGAAGCTTACCGTGCGTGAAGCGGAGGGTATTGCCCGCCGTATCGCTCAGGACCGCGTCCGCAAGAAGGAGTTTGGCGTGACGCCGGAGATGATGGAGATTGAAAAACAGCTCACGGAAGCCTTGGGTACTCGCGTGCAGATTGAACAGCGCGAAGCGGGAGGCAAAATCCTTATCGACTATTTCTCAACGGAGGATTTACGGAGCCTCTTGGAACTCCTCAAACATAGTAATAAAGAGGGCAAGCCCGTGAATCTCCTGGAGCGCTTCATGACACAGCTTCCCGCTATGCCTGCACAGGCTGTCGCGGCAGAACCGGTCTCCGTTGCAGCCTCGGCCGCACCTATTGATGATCGCTCTACGGAGGAAAAAGAGACTGAAGAGGATCTCTATTCAATCAAGAATTTTAGCATCTAGGCTCCCTGGTGCTTGTTGAGGTAGGACTGTATGTGGCGTCGCGCAAGCGACGTCTTTGCCATATCGAGCCACTTGGTTGTCGGTGCGCTTCCGGTTTTTGTCAGGATCTCGACGATGTCGCCATTCTTAAGCTCCGTATCAAGCGCAGTCATCTTGCCGTTGACCTTGGCGCCTGCGACGTGGTCCCCAATGTCCGAGTGGATGGCATACGCAAAATCGATAGGGGTTGAGTTAATGGGGAGGTCGACGACGTCGCCCTGCGGCGTAAAGACGAAGATGCGGTGGCTGAAGAAGTCGGTCTTGAGCGTATTGAGGAATTCCTCTGACTGGGAGACGTTGAGCTGTGTCTCAGCGAGCTCCTTAACCCATTCAGGTGCGCTCGGGATGATGCTGCGCTCTTTAAGCTTGAGTTCGGGGGGAGCATTGCGCGCAGCGAGCTGGCGCTTGAGTGCTGTGATGGAGGGAAGCAGAGATTTAATCCAGAGCAGATTGCTGGTTTCTTTAGGCGTCCGCTCCTCCTCAGGCATGTGTTTATAGGAGAGGTGCGAGGCGATGCCGAACTCCGCCTCGTAGTGCATTTCTCGGGTGCGGATCTGGATCTCGAGGATGCCGCCGTCCCCTGTGAAGATTGTCGTGTGGAGGCTCTGATAGCCGTTAGGCTTTTTAAATGCGATGTAGTCCTTGATCTTCCCGGGAAGCGGCCGCCAGTTGCTGTGAATGACGCCGAGGATCTTGTAACAGTCGCCGACGGTGGGGACGATGATACGGAGCGCCGAGAGGTCATGAATCTTGTCGATGTCCCAGCCCTTGCGCTCGAGTTTGCGGAAGAGGCTGTAGAGTCGCTTGATGCGGTAATCCATCTCGAAGGTAGTGATGCCCTGCTTTGCGAACTCCTTTTTAAGGGAGCGGCTGAACTTCTCGAGATGTTCAACGTTCTCGGTGTTCTTCTGCTTCAGGAGCTTTTTAACTTCCTCGTACTCCTGCGGGTACACGTAGGGGAACGCTAAGTCCTCGAGCTCGCCCTTGAGCCGTCCCATACCGAGACGCTCTGCAACCGGCGCATAAATCTCGAGTGTCTCAAGCGCGATGCGGCGCTGCTTTTCGGGACTCACGTGCTGCAATGTCCGCATGTTGTGCAGACGATCAGAGAGCTTGATGATCACGACCCGGATGTCCTGTGACATTGCAACGAAGAGCTTGCGCAGGCTCTCGGTATGACGCGTCATGCCCTGATACTTAAGAGTTCCGAGTTTGGTGACGCCTTCAACAAGATTGAGGATCTCTGTACCAAACTCCTTCTCAATGGTCTGCGGCGTGACGCCAACATCTTCAATGCTGTCGTGCAGGAGCCCTGCGGCGATGGTCTTAGGGCCCATGCCGAGCTCAGCAAGGATTTTTGCAGTTTCTACGAGGTGGACGAAGTAGGGTTCACCGGACTTGCGCTGGTGATCTTTGTGGGCAACTTCGGAGAATTCGTAAGCCTTGGTGACGAGCGCAATGTCGTCCGCCGTCGGCTGATTCATAAGAGAGGTGATGTCCTTGACACTTGCCATAATTTAGTGTATTTTGCCACAATATTGTTCTTTACGGAAGGGGGTAGAATGTCACTGACGTTGGTTGAAAGTTCCCAGCCCCGTGCGCAGTGCCGGGAAGGGGTTCGCGCAGCGGATGAATACGTTGCTTTCACCTATCCGGGCATGACTCGGGTGGAGCCTGAAAAGATTCAGTGCGCGCGGGGCAATTTCCGTCTCGCAGCGTACACGGATCGCGACGGCCAAGAAGTCTGGGTAACCGAGCTTTGCAAGACGTAGCCCGTTCTCGTTTTTTATGGGTCCGCATCTGAGTTAGGTGCGGGCCTTTTGTTTTGCTACATAACAAACCAGCACCACGATATATCGTGGTGCTGGTTTACGGCGCGGAGGAGCTACAGGATTATCTATCCAGAAGTGCTATCGCGTCTTCGAGTTCGAACTTCTCAAGGTTCGTATTATCGGGCAGATAGATACGGCGCAGGCCGAGCTTGAGGAAGTAGCCCGATTTTGATTCGTAAACGACGAGATCTTTCTTCGTGCGGGGGTGCTTGCCGAGCTTCTTTGCCAGTTTAGCTCCGCGCGGAGCTGCCTTCTCTTCTGCAAGAATCTCAAGCGCCCGTTTGAGGTCGACGGTGTAGACATCATCTTTTTTAAGCGATCTGAAATCACCGTCGTGTACGATGTACGGTCCGAAGCGGCCCACGCCGGCCATGATGGGCTTTTCAGTGTCAGGGTGTATTCCCACTTCGCGCGGCAGACTCAGGTACTTTATGGCGTCTACCAGGGTCACGTTCGCGGTGTTGACCCCGGCCGGCACGCTGCCGCGGCGAGGTTTCGGATTTTCCTTCGTCTTAAGTCCGAGCTGGACGTAGGGGCCGAAGCGACCCTCAAGAAGGTACACAGGTTCATTATGCTCCGGGTGCATCCCCAAAGGTTCTTCCGGCTGAAGCTCCTTGCCTTCGATGGTGCGGGCGCCGTCACAGTCAGGGAAACGCGAACAGCTCATGAACTTGCCGCCGCGGCCGAGTTTGATCACCATCGAGCTCCCGCACTTGGGGCAGAGAAATTCTTTCGGAGCCTCACCAAGCGTGGTGAGTTTCTCAATGTTCTCCTTACCTTTCACATCTTTTGTAAAAGGCCCGTAGAAAGCTTTGAGAGTCTTCTCATACTCGCGTTTTCCTTCCGCGATTTCATCGAGCTCGTTCTCCATCTCCGCAGTGAAGTCGTCACTGATGTACTGCGCAAAATTGTTCTCCAGAAAATCACTCACGACCTCGCCGGTGTCCGTAGGGAAGAGGGTGCGGCCCTGCTTCTCCACATAGCCGCGGTCTGCGAGAGTTTTCATGATGCTCGCGTACGTAGATGGCCGGCCGATACCGCGCTTTTCAAGTTCTTTAATGAGTCCGGCCTCGGTGTAGCGGGAGGGCGGCTGTGTCTGCTTCGCTTCGCTCTTGATCTCAATAAGCTTGAGGTCTTCGCCGACGCTCACCTTCGGCACTTCGACGTCCTCGCCGCGTGCAGCAGGGTCAGCCTTGAGCCACCCGTCGAATTTGATACGGGAGCCGTTGATCGCGAAATCCGGAATGGTCTTACTCTTCACGTTTGCCGTTATCTTGGTCTTCAAAAGTTTTGCATCGGCCATCTGCGAAGCAACGGTGCGCGCCCAGATGAGGCGGTACAGCCGCTTCTGCTCCTCGGTAGTGCCCGCTGTCTCACGGGAGACATCGGTAGGGCGGATCGCTTCGTGAGCTTCCTGTGCGGAGCGGCTCTTCGTCTTGTAGGCGCGGCTCTCCACGTACTCCTTGCCGTAATTTCTTTCAACAAGTCGTGCAATCTGTCCCTGAGCTACCGATGAGAGATTGACGCTATCGGTGCGCATGTAGGTGATAAGGCCCGCTTCATAGAGGCGCTGTGCCACGCCCATGGTGCGGGAGGGTGCCATACCCAAGCGCGTGCTTGCGGCCTGTTGAAGCGTAGAGGTTGTAAACGGCGGGCGCGGAGACCGTTTGGCGTCGCTCTCCTTTATATCAATGACGCTCCAACGCTCTTTCTCTGCAATGTCGAGGATACGCTTCACTTCCTTCTCCTCGCGCGGCTCTACGGTGCACGTAAGCGTGAACGGATCACCCGCTTCGCTTTTGACGTCCGCTGTGATGACCCAGAAGTCTTCGGGGATAAAAGCACGAATTTCGCGCTCACGCTCCATGAGAATGCGCAGAGCGGGGGATTGCACGCGGCCGGCAGAGAGGCCATAGCGGACTTTCTTCCAGATAAGTCCTGAGAGGTCATAGCCCACCAGGCGGTCGAGCACGCGGCGCGCCTCCTGAGCACGACGAAGATTGTCGTCGATCGTCTCAGGCTTTTGCATTGCCTCCTTGATGGCGTCCTTGGTGATCTCGTAGAACCGGACCCGCTTTGTCTTCTTTTTGTTTAAATCGAGTGCCTCGGCAAGGTGCCAGGCGATAGCTTCTCCTTCGCGGTCAGGGTCGGTGGCGAGTACGACTTCCTCAGCCTTCTTGGAGAGGTTTTGGAGGTCGGAGATAACGCGCTCTTTGCCCTTTACGATTTCGTAGTTAGGTACAAAACCGCCCTCGATATCGATGGCGTTCTTGTTGCTCTTCGGGAGGTCGCGGACGTGTCCCACCGAAGCGCGAACGGTATATTCGTTATCCAAATACTTGGATATCGTCTTCGCCTTCGCAGGCGACTCTACAATCAAGAGTTTCATTGCTTGTACTGCGTAGTATTACACCAAACCATTTTTTTGTACAAATGACAAAATGAAAAGCCACTCCGGTGGAAGGGAGTGGCTTGCCGGGTTTGGAAGCCGGCATCTTTATTTAAGAGGCTCGACCTCAGAGGCAATGCAGTTGATTGTTGCCCTGACTCCGGCTTGTGCAACCAAAGAGGTGAGATGTCTCATGGCTTGGCAATCAGCAAAGCCGAGTGCAAGGGGTTCAACGCAAAGCAATACAGGGTCGCCTTGGTGAGCACGGCACACCAAGAGTGCCTGGTCCAGGTTTTCACAGATGATCACTTTGTGACCGTCGCCTTCAGCACAGGCTTGAAGATGGGGGCGCCGAAACTTCTGAGCCAGAATGATTTCTATGGCCATGTTTTCCTCCGCGTTCAGAAACTCAAAGAACAAAAACATTCAGACCCCCGATGGTCGGGGGTCTGTTGCATCATTCTTCAAATTCTTAGAGAAGACTAACGGGACAGAACCCCGACCAGGTTGTCGGTGCTAAAGCTAAACCACCAATAGCTCTGTCCTGTCTTGTTCATTACTTAAAATTTAGCACAGTATTATTTTCGTGCAAGCTCATACCCGCATCACTTTGCCGCCGCTCTCCTTTATATAGCCTTTAATCTCAAGAAGCGAAAAGAGCGAGCTCGCTGTTACCACGTCAAAGGAGAGCTGGCCTAGAAGCACTTCCTTTTCTGTGGGAGATTTCAGAAGCAGCAGAATCTCTCGTTCACCCTCACTGCAATCGGCGGGTATTTCGTAAGATTCGCTAGGTGTCGTTTGTGGCAGGATGTGGAGTGCATCAAGGATCTCTTCTGATGATGTGACGGGGGTTGCTCCTACGCGCAGGAGGTAGTGGTTGCCGCGACTTGTCTCGGAGAATATTGAACCCGGCACGGTGAGCACGTCGCGGTTGTATTCTGCTGCGAGGCGGGCTGTAACGAGCGTTCCTGAACGAAAGCCCGCTTCAATAACGAGGACCGCATGCGAGAGGCCTGCCATGATGCGGTTTCTCTGCAGAAAATTTTCAGGACGCGCTCTGTGCTCGGGTGGGAATTCAGAAAGAAGCGCCCCTCCTGCTTTAAGGATCCGCTGTGCAAGATTGAAGTTAGTGCGAGGGTAAAGCACTGCATCGCTGAGTCCAGATCCGGGGATGGCAACGGTGGAGAGCCCTGCGGCAAGGGCCGCTTCGTGAGCGATAGCGTCAATGCCGAGCGCGAGTCCCGAGACGATGCAGACGGGGTGTCCGCGAAGTCCTCCGATGAGTTTCTCGCACGCGCTCTTGCCATACGATGTGTACTTGCGGGAGCCGACAACGGCGAGAAATTTAAGTTCCGCAGAGGGATAGGTACCCCGCAGGTAGATGATCTCCGGAGGATCGGTGATCTCCCGGAGAAGGGCGGGGAAGTCGGCGAAGGCGCGTTGTTCTACAAGGCCCTCCATAGTAGTATCTATAGTACTATTTAAGGCTGTTTTACCTATGCTCGATATCAAGTTTATCCGCGAGAACCGGGAGATTGTTGAGAAAGCAATTCAAGACAAACAGGTGGAGGGAGTGAGGCTCGACGAAGTCATTTCGCTTCACGACAAACGCAAAGAACTCCAGCAGCAGCTCTCGGACAAGAATGCAGAGCGCAACAAGGCAGCAGACGCGCGCGACATAGAGACGGGCCGGCGGCTCAAAGAAGAGGTGCAGGGGATTGAGGCCGAGATCGATGGGCTCACGAAGGAGTTCGTGAAGCTCATGTCGGCCATCCCCAACATTCCGTCCCCCGACACTCCCATTGGAAAGGACGAGAGCGGCAACAAAGTTCTGCGACAATGGGGGGATAAGCGTAAGTTCGGCTTTCCTCCGAAGGCGCACTGGGATTTGGGCAAGGATCTTGATGTTATCGATACTGAGCGTGCAGGAGAGATTTCCGGCGCGCGCTTTGCCTATCTCAAGGGGGGTCTGGCGCTCATGCAGCTAGGGCTCATGCAGTGGGTGATGCAGGTGCTCACGAATCGTGAGACGCTCGATGTCATTGCACAGGAAGCGAATCTCTCCATAAATACCAAGCCCTTCATTCCGGTGATTGTGCCGGTGATGATGCGCTCTGCCGTGATGAATCGCATGGCACGTCTGCATCCTTTGGATGAGCGTTACTATTTTGAAAAAGACGACCTCGTTTTGATCGGGAGCGCGGAGCACACGCTTGGGCCCCTGCACATGGACGAAGTGCTCGAGGAGTCACAGCTTCCCATTCGCTATATAGGCTACTCAACGGCGTTTCGGCGCGAAGCAGGCTCCTATGGCAAAGACACCAAAGGTATTCTTCGCCAGCATCAGTTCGACAAACTCGAGATGGAGACGTTCTGTTTGCCTGAGCACTCGTATCTGGAGCAGGATTTTCTTGTTGCCATCCAGGAGTACCTTCTGCGCAAACTCAAGCTTCCATACCAGGCTGTGATCGTCTGCACGGGGGACATGGGCAAGCCTGATCATCGCCAGATCGACATTGAGACGTGGATGCCGGGACAGGATACATACCGTGAGACGCACAGCGCCGATCTCATGCAGGGCTATCAAGCGCGGCGCCTCAACTCCCGGTTCCGCCGAGCTGACGGCAAGCTCGAGCATGTGCACATGAATGACGCGACGGCTTTTGCCATCGGTCGGACTCTCATCGCTATTATGGAAAACTATCAGCAGAGCGATGGCTCGATCATGGTTCCCGAGGTGCTGCGTCCGTACGTGGGGCTAGATGTTATCTCCAAAGCTGTCTGATTTCTATGCCGCCGTTTCGCAATCGGCTGCGCACACCTGAATTCTCGCGCAAGAAGCGGAGAATCTTGTACGTAAAGATGGCACTCCTCGTATTGCTCGTGAGCGCTGTCGTGGGCGGACTCTCCTATGTCTCGCACCGTGACACTTTGCGCGTGAATGAGGTTGTTATCGAGGGCGGCGAAGTCGTCGATGAGAGAGCGCTTAGGAACCTCATCATGTCGAAGCTCTCGGGAAAGTACCTTTTTCTCTTCCCTAAGGACAACGCCTTTCTGTACTCGCGCAGCGGACTTGAAGCAGCTGCGCTTCAGAGCTTTAAGCGCCTCAAAACCGTTGAAGTTTCTACCGACGGTTTGCAGACAGTGGTGCTCTCCGTCTCGGAACGCGAGCCGACGGCACTCTGGTGCGGGGAAAATCGTCCCTGGGGGGAGATCAGTACTGCGTGCTATTTCATGGATGAGGAGGGCTATATATATGCTGAGTCACCGGGTTTTACGGGTGATGCCTATCGCCGTTTCTATGGACCACTTGCAAGTGGTGAGCCCGTGGGGCAGGCTTTTATTGAGTCTGTGCGATTCCGAGAATTCTTGAATTTCTTCTCTGAGCTTGAGAAAGAAGAGGTTTTTGCATCAGAGCTTGTGATCCTTGGAGATGGTGAATACGAACTCTACCTGGAAGACGGTACGCGTATAGTATTTTCTGACGCGCAGACGCTTACGCGCGTCTATGACAACCTGCTCTCGGTACTCTCCTCCGAAGAGCTCAAGGACAGGGTGCCCCTTAATCTTGAGTACATCGACTTGCGTTTTGGTAATAAGGTCTACTACAAAGAAAGAGTGGATAGTGAATAGCTGATGGTGTAAGGTTTGCCCATGTCCTCATTTTGGAATAGCTTGCCTAAGCCGTTTACGGTATTAGCGCCGATGGCAGACGTCACGGACGCGGCGTTTCGCCGTATCATCGCGCGCACGGGAAAGCCCGATGTGATGTGGACAGAATTCGTCTCAGCGGATGGGCTCTTTCTGGGCGGCAAGGAAGCCCTGATGAAGGACCTTATCTTTACAGAAGAGGAACGTCCTATCGTAGCGCAGTTTTTTACGTCGCGGCCGGACATGATGGAGAAGGCGGCAGCGCTTGCACAGGAGCTCGGCTTCGATGGTATCGATATAAATATGGGGTGTCCTGACCGCGGCGTGGAGAAGCAGGGTGCGGGGGCGGGACTTATCAAGAATCCAAAGCTTGCGCAGGAGATCATTTACGCCGCAAAGCGCGGAGCCGGGGATCTTCCGGTTTCCGTAAAGACCCGCATTGGCTACAACAAAGACGAGCTCGATACGTGGATTCCCGCAGTGCTTGAGACAAAACCCGCCGCTCTCACCATCCATGCGCGCACCCGCAAAGAGATGTCGAAGGTTCCTGCGCGCTGGGAGATGGTGCGGAGGGCGGCTGCGCTGCGGGATGCATGTGCTCCGGAGACGCTCATTCTTGGTAATGGCGACGTCATGAGTGTCTCTGAAGCTCACGCGAAGGCGCGGGAGTATGGTGCTGACGGCGTGATGCTCGGCCGCGCTATCTTTGGCAATCCCTGGCTCTGGAGCGGAAGAGACCCTGAAGCTATTCCTATCCCAGAGCGCCTTGAGATGCTGATACTCCACACCAAGACCTACGAGGAGCTTTTGGGAGACGTGAAGAGTTTTGCCATCATGAAAAAACACTACAAAGCCTACGTGCACGGATGGCCTGCCTGCGCAGGCAGGGGCGGCGCTAAAGAGCTGCGCATGGCACTCATGGAGTGCGAGAATGCGGCAGCTGTTGAAAGTGTGGTGAGGACCTACCTAAGGGCTCTGTAGTATACTGAGGTTATGTCGGAGGTATTGCAGGCAAATATATTTTTCTTCATCACCTCAGTTGCCGTCGTCGTGCTGACCATCCTGCTTGTGGCGGTCTTAGTCTACGTACTCATGATCGTTCGCAATGTGAAAGACATAACCGATCGTCTGAAGGAAGGCAGCGAGCTCATCGCGAGCGACCTTGCGGCGTTTCGCGAGCGACTCTACGGGGCGGGCAACAGATTGCAGGGGATGGGAGCTGCAATCCTCGGCAGGCTATTTTCCCGTTCTCGACGAGCGCGGCGCTCTGCGAAGCGAGAGGAAGAGAGCGAATCATAAATTTATAAATAAGCAGCTATAACTATGGCAAAGCAGAAAAGCAGTAAGGCAGGACTTACGGTGGCACTCGGAGCGGCAGCACTCGCTTCCGCGGGGGCGTACCTTTTATACGGCAGCAAAAATGCAAAGAAGAATCGTCAGAAGGTGAGGAGCTGGGCGCTTAAGGCGAAGGCCGAAGTGCTTGAGCAGGTTGAGAAGGCCAAGCAACTGGATACGGACGAGTACAAGGGAATGGTGGACACGGTGCTTGAGCGCTACAAGGGAGTGCAGGGCGTTGCGGAGCGGGAGCTCAAGGCGCTCGGCAACGAACTGAAGGGGTACTGGGCAGACCTCACAAAGGCCTCGGCGAAGAAAAAAAGGCCAGCAAAAAAGAAGAAGTAAAATCTGAAGAGGCCCTCCAATGGAGGGCCTCTTCATTTAGGCTTCATCTACGATGCTATAGGCTTGACTATAGTAAGTACAAGAAACTGGGTTGCAGCGCAGCAGAGATAGGGAGGAAGCTACGTCTGGACATTAAGAAGCGCGACTCAGATACGCGACGAAAATAACTACCTAAGCGCCGGTATTATCCCCCACCTCACACTAAATTATTAGTGTACGGCGCTTTTTTCTTTTTAGGGGTCCTGATCTGCTATAATCTCGCTACCTATGGCAGAGACTGCACTCTATCGGAAGTACCGACCGCACTCTTTTAAAGATGTTCTCGGACAGGAGCATATCGTGCCTACGCTTAAGGGCTCCATCGAGCAGGGCAACATTGCCCACGCCTACCTGTTTGCCGGCTCCCGCGGTACGGGGAAGACGACCATCGCGCGTATCTTTGCCCGTGAAATTGGAACTTCAGATAAGGATCTCTATGAAATAGACGCGGCGAGCAACCGCGGCATTGATGATATTCGTGAACTGCGCGATGCGGTGCACGTATTGCCGTTTGAATCAAAGTACAAGGTGTACATCCTCGATGAGGCCCACATGCTCACGAAGGAAGCCTTCAACGCGCTTTTGAAGACGCTAGAGGAGCCGCCAGCGCACGCCGTGTTTATTCTCGCCACGACGGAGTCAGAGAAGCTTCCGGAGACTATCGTCTCGCGCTGTCAGACTTTCTCCTTCAAAAAACCGACGACGGTAGAGCTTAAGAAGATGGTCACAGCAGTGGCTAAGAAGGAAGGATTTGAACTTGAGCCAGCTTCTGCGGATCTCATTGCGCTCTTGGCCGACGGATCGTTTCGCGATGCACACGGCATTCTGCAGAAGATACTCGGGAGTTCTTCGGATAAGAAGGTGAGTCTTAAGGAGGTGGAACAGGTCACTGGCGCTCCGCGCGGAGAGCTCATTAATGACATCGTGCGCGCCATTGACGGTAGCGAGCTCGAGCGCGGGCTTGCGGCACTTGCACAAGCCTCAGAGCAGAACGTGGATATGAAGCTATTCCTCAAATTGCTCCTGGAGAAGGTGCGGACCATACTTCTCCTTAAATACGCCCCTGAACTCACTGCCGAGCTTTCACAGCAGTATTCTGAGCACGACCAGACCTTCCTCAAGGAGCTGTCGGAGAAGAAGGAAACAGGCATCAACTCTTCTGCTCTTCGCGCGTTACTCGAGGCGTATGAGCTGACCGGACGAACCTACGTGCCGCAGCTTCCTCTGGAGCTCACCCTTATTGATCTCAGTAATCGGAAGACATGAGGGTGCTCTTTGTCCGTCACGGGGAGACCGCTTTTAACGCTGCGCGCCGGTTTCAGACCAAAGACATTGCCCTTTCCGAGCGTGGCAAGATCGAAGCTCACTTGATGTCGCGTCGGATAAAAGAGTCGTTTCCTGCAGAAGCACTCATCGCGAGCGATATGTAGCGCTCCCAGCAGACGGCGGAGATTCTCGAGAGTGTCCTTAACGTGACGGCGGAATACTCTGACACACTGCGCGAAGTGCGCCGTCCTTCAGAGATTGCAGGGAAGAGTGTATTTAATCCCTATGCAGCAGGTGTGCATTTACTCACTGCACTCCATGGACGAGATCCTGACTACCGCTTCAGTGACGAAGAGACGGTGAATGAGGCGCGCGAGCGGGCGCAGATGGTGCTCAATCACCTCGCCGCGCGACCCGAATCCCACCTCGTCGTCGTATCGCACGAAATGTTTATAAAGACGTTACTCGAGGCCATGACCATCGCTTCTGACGCGCGCGGCATGACAACCTACCGGCTGTTCCGTCCTTTCTTGATCTTGCGGAATGCGAGCATCACGGAATGTGTGTGGGATGGAGCATGGCACATCGCTTCTATAAACGATACCAATCACCTGCGCTCGCAGGACCTGTCCCTGGTGCCACGGTAATAAGGAAATATTTCTGTTGCATGTCAAGGTAATGGAGGTCTGCTCCTTTCGTCTTCATGTACGGGTGGAAAATGGCTCAACCAGAGGGCTTCTATTACTAACGTAATACCAGGTTTACTATGAATCTTCTTATTACCTTGGCAGCAACCGTTCTCATTGGAGGCAGCGCCTTCTTTGTGAGCACGGTAGCGCCTGATTCAGTTAAGACTGAAAGTGATGCGCAGGCTCACGTCTCGGCAGATACTGAGGTTTCTGCACAGACTCATGAGAGTGCGCATGTGGAGGAGAGCGCCGACGCTTCTTTCGGGGCCAAGGTGAAAAGCTTTCTTCAGATCAATTCAGACGATGAGGTTCACGTAGAGGAGGAGGCTTCAACAAGCGTTCACACCGATGTGAGCGCAGAAGCTTCCTCAGACAGTCACGCTGAGACCCGAGTCAACACTGAGACGAAAGGTTCTACCCTCATTGATCTCGATCTCTAATATTTTTGCTACGTACCTGCCTGCGCAGGCAGGGCATGCTACGTAACAACAAACACCTCGATTAATCGAGGTGTTTGTTGTGTTGGAAATTGAATTTAGGACTATTTTGATATACTTTACCCGTATTGCCGGATCGTCTAATGGTAGGACATCGCCCTTTGGAGGCGAGTATCTTGGTTCGAATCCAAGTCCGGCAGCTGAGGAATGCTATGACGAAGATGCTGGACTTGGATTCGAACTGGGAAGGGGTAGGGAAGCAGGAGTTTCCCTTGGCGGAATTATTCAAACCGAGGGGTTTGAAAGCGCAGCGAAGCGAGCAGTGAGTGTTCCAAGTCCGGCAGCCAACATATTTTGTACTTTGCAAAGGGTGCGGACTATGGACAATGAGGTAAGAGTGCGTAGCTAGAAGCTCGTTTGTACTTAAAGCTATGGGTACTACTGTCCTTAATTCTGTCTAGGGTGCAGAACCTGTCTTGGACATCGAACTTTTTACATGACCGAAAAAGAAAAGAAAAAGATCCTGCAGGGACTTACCACCAGAATATCTACCGGAGTCGACTTTTTGTATTTTAACTACCTGATAGAACATTCCACTCCAGATCCTGCATGGATACGCAACATCTACATACTGTTCTCGTTCTATACCGAGTTGCTATTAAAGGCCATCTTTGTTGCTGTGCATGAATTTAAAGATATTGATTCCTTGGATGCTAGGTTAAGAGCTTTTGGCCACAATCTTGAAACTGCTTGCCGCGCGATTCCAAGCAAACAACTCAGATCTTTTGGACTTAAGTCCGTGCGTTATGAAAAGAAGGAATACCTTGTAGAAACCGAGTGGGGGAGTTTTTGGGTGAAAGATTTTACGGACATTCGATATGATTTTCTAGACGGTAGGGTGCGCACTCTCACGGGGGAGGAGCACAAAATGTTTGAAGAACAAAGAGAAGCAATTTTAAAGATCTTGGAGAAATTGAAACCGATTGCTTGGGGGTGGTCGGATTCTCGCTGATATAACTTTTCTATGATTCCTCCGCGACTCATTCTGCGATTCACGGCATGGACATCAATCCCGAAGCAGAAAAACGTAATCGGCCGTCCCCGAAGGAGACGGCCGTAAGAAACTTGGTCAGGCGGTTGTCGCACAGATCCACGCGTCGTGCGGAATTTCGTAGTTGACCAGCCCCTTGGCCTTGAGGTTCTCCACCACCCGATTGGCTTGGTCCGGCGGTATCCGCATGCTGTGCACGATGTCCTGTCCGAAGTTGAGGGTGCTGGTGCGGTTGTTCTGAATCGCGCCAAGAATCAATTGCTCGGCTTCCAGATCGGGTCGCTCGATGAAGTATGTCGGGCTTAACCTTCCTCCGGAGATGGCATTCAACAAGCGTCGTATCATCGTCTTCCTCCACACGGCGACGTACCAGAAGACGTCGGGTCTTCGGTTTCCGGTCCGTCGGATGTGGGGGATTCTTAGTCTCTAACAATTAGATCAAAAGTGGTGAAGCTTGCCAACTGGCCGTACCTGTCCGCACTTCCTCCTAGGATTCCCCCGCGACTCACCCTACGATTCGCGGCATGGGCATCACCACAGAGTCACTAGAGAAACTCCAAGCCATACTCAAAGCTGACCACGGTCGTGACTTCACCCTCGATGAGACACGGGAGATAGGACGTCGTCTCCTTACCTTCGTCGAAGGCTACTGTAAGTGGTATGAGCGGCAGCACAGGGAGCCGGGTGAGCAGCTTACCCTAGGCTTTGACGAGCAAAGGTAAAGATGGTTTAACTACCGCAGCTCCGTCCTTCCGCTTGTCCAGAACAAGCCCGGTTCATGGGGAACTTGGCTTCTGTTGGACAACTGGAGGATCGTCATGGCCAAGGATGCTGAAAGCAAAGAGATATTGGAGGCTTTATCAAAAGCCCGACAGAAACTGAATTCGTCGGTCCAGGCTATCGAATCGGCAGCGGCGCGGGGTCAGGTTCACGATCCCGATGTTCTTACCTATGCAGCGGAATCGCTGCTGCTCATGGCCGCTCTTCTTCATGTAGTGGCGGCGAAGAGTTCCTAGTCGGCCTAGGTCCTTTGGTCACCTTCCTCACGGGAGGTGGCCGTATTCTTTTGAAGTCTGCACCCTTTTCCTAAACCATCCCTCTGTTAAGCTAGCTTCACAGCATGAGCAGCTTTCTCGCTATGCTGCTAACTGATCATCCACGTCCTTGTGAGTAAAGTATTGCTCAAGGTGTTTAACTTCCTCGAGCCGCTCGCGGAATTTAGGATTCTCCGTGCACAAAAAAGTTTCAGTTATGTCCAACATCCCCAGCTGAGGAATGCTATGACGAAGATGCTGGACTTGGATTCGAACTGGGAAGGGGTAGGGAAACAGGAGTTTCCCTTGGCGGAATTATTCAAACCGAGGGGTTTGAAAGCGCAGCGAAGCGAGCAGTGAGTGTTCCAAGTCCGGCAGCCAACTTGAGATAGGTTCAGACTCCGATGATCGTACTATCTAGATTAAAAATTTTATGAAAAACCATTACCTTAATCTCATATCTACAGACAAGCGGGTAAATATCGCTGCCACTAATGGAACAGAAACGCTTGCGTCCGCCGATGATGTATTCAACTATATCGACTCTAACTTTAAAAATTGGGGATGCGATAAGGCAGAACAACCGACCAAGGAAATGGATGTCGAAGTGTATGAACAAATAGAGGACGCTGATTATCAAAAGATTTTCGGCAACTTCAACCAGGACCTCGATAGTTTGTTCCTCACTACTGCACAGATCAAAAGTTTCGTGCTAAATAATGCAAAAGATTATGTGCGTGAAGCAGAAGAATGGACCACTTTCAGATTCCTTTTTAAAGTCGGGAATGAATTCTTTGTTGCGGACACACGTGTTCACTCTGATGGTAAACGGGATGTTCGCGTTCGTCGCTTCTCATACGACGGTGTCTGTCACGCTGAGCACCATCATCGCATCGTGGTTCCGCAAAGGTTTACAGATTAGTTCTTTTGATAGAAGACTAAACTTTTGTAAGGAAATAGGTTCTAACTTCGTCCACGCCCCGCAGCTGACTGGAACAGTTTTGGAAAGGGCTCCGACCTTTAGAAAAGAGTATGGATTTTAACAATGTGGACACCATAAGATTTGCAATAGATTCATCGATCATGTTTCTCATTGGCTCGATGTGGTTTGGCGCTGTTGTGTTTCTTCGGCTGAAGAAAAATAAAAATTTCGTATATTTGGTGTTCTTCACGATATTCTTTGTCTACATCGTTAAGGTTCTGGACTACACGCTATTTCAATTTCAGTCTCTGCTTCTCCTAAAGCAATTCATGCCAAACCTTATCCTCAACGGACAAGGAGCGGGTGAAAGTATAAATCTTATTCCAATCGTCACGCTTACGGGAGAGGCTCTGCAAACTTCGCTTCTGAACATTCTGCTTCTGATTCCTTTCGGCTTCGGATTGCCATTCATTACCCCCCTGCGTATGAAGTGGGTGGTAGTTGTTGGCGCACTCTTCAGTATTGCCATCGAGTGTCTGCAGCTCGTAACGGGACTGATGGCAAACATTACGTTCCGGATTGCCGACATTAATGATGTGATATTCAATACACTCGGTGTTGTGGCTGGTTATGTGCTATTTATTGGACTTGTGCGTATCTGTCGTCGCTTATTTCCCAATGCAGAAATGAGAGGATTTCCGATCTTACGTTATATTGCCAAACGGCCTCAGGTAGATAAATAACGCCGGCTCAATTAAGGGAGGGTTAGTAATAGTAGCCATGGCGAGCGGCTCAATCGGGGTTTTGTTTTTGCGCTTTAAAAGGTGGTATAGTCCAGACAGTCTAGACAAGGAGGACTGCATGCCTGCGGTTCAGGGCAACATAGTGCAAGCGGAGTTCTTCCTTAATCGGTGGAAGAATAAGTGCACCGTTCGCTTTTACGACGAAAAGAGTGTGGTTACTCGCTTCGCGGAGCGGGCTTCCTGGTGGCAGGAGCGGCGCGAGCATTTTATGCGAGAGCTGGCGAAAGACTCCTCGCTTCTCGAGAGTCGCATTGAACGCTGGAAACAGCACTTTGTTCTTCGGCGCATTATTGCTCACCAGCGGCGGCGACGTGATGTCGCTCTGCAAGGCCTTCAGTCTGCGATAGCGCGAGGGGAGGTTATTGCCATCGATTACCCTGGACCTTTTCATATAGAGGAGGCTTCAGGGGCTCTGTGCGCTTTTGACCTACTTCGCCGATCGTGGGATGTCTGGCTCTTTATCTACGAGCCGGATGAGAGCTTACTTCAACCGCGTTCGTCACTCGTTGTTTCGTACCTCATGTAGTTTCCCCGGCCTGCTGTGCAGGCCGGGTTTTTCGTAAAAAATAAAGCCGCATGAATTCATGCGGCTTTTCGGAAGGGAATGACGTTACTCGTTCTTTCTTCCTCAAAGTCATCGGGGTTCTCAGGGCACATGGGACTTGAGTGCATTTTGTTTACCAACAGCCACTTTTCTTTTACCCGCGTGTACACAATTACCTCGGCGGCATACCAATCTCCTGGAAATATCGGTATGTCGCAGTAACAGCAGGTATGCTGCTCTGAGGCTTGCCGCTCGAAGCTTCGCAGTACACGCTTCCGTGTAAAGTGAAACATTGCGGCCTCCTACGATCCGATGTCGACGACGGCGAATCCTCGTCGCGTCTTTATCAGAACGTGCCGGGCTCGGTGGGCTTCAAGCTCACCTCGCCAGTCACGTCTGCGAATCGTCTGCTTGCAATCTCCGTTGCAATCGAGCACCGGGCAGTCCTCGTGGTGCCTCACCACACTTTCGAATGTGGGGCAGACGAAAACACCGGGGGCGGCGTATTCGGGATGTTCGTGCGTCGTTTCCTGACATCCGCAATGGACGCAGGGTTCTCCATTTGCCATGGCTTCCTCCGTTTATCTGCACAGACTCTATCAAGCCCTGCAAGAGACGCAAAGTTTAAACGTCGTGTAGAATTAAGCTATGAACCGCGGCGCTATTCTCATAACTCTTGTCTTTGTGCTGGTGGCAGTGGCTGCACTCCTTTTCTATATCCGTCACAGTGTGGAGCCTCAGGAAGAGCAGCTGCCGCCTGTGGGCCAGAATCTCTTTGAACAGAGTGTCTCGACGCCTGAGATCACGTTTAGTTACCCTAAGGATTTTGCTCTCGCGGTGCAGGAAGAACAAGTGCTCGTCTCTTCCTATATTCCTCCGTGCTCGGAAGGATTTGACTACTGTCTTTACTACAAAGGTGGAGCATACGAAGGAACCAACTTTGATTCTGCAGGACTCCGCATACAGCGCCGATTTGATCTGAATGACGAGGACGCATGCCTCACGACACCGCCGGAAGGTTACGAGAAAGCGGAGCCCGTAACGCGCACCTCAGAAGGATACGCAACGAGTTTCTTCTCGGGTCTGGGCGATGCAGGAGCAGGGCATTACGCAGAAGAGGATCTCTACCGACTTTCCATAGGCGGCACTTGCTATGAGTTTGAGACGCGTATCGGTGCATCCCAGTACGAGAATTACGAATCCGGTACGATTAAGGAATTTACTCAGAGTCACAGAGCAGTTGTAGAAGGAGCTCTTGCCGGTATACTTGAGAACATAACGTTTACGGAATCCAAGACGAAAGTGGAATTTCCTCGCTAATCGAATCTTCACAAAGGGCGGTGCTATACTGCCTTCATTAAAGGTAATGCTCATTTCTATGAATAAGGGATGGATCGTGCTTGGAGTGGTGGTTGCCATTGTCGCTGTGGGAGCTTTTTACGTCATGACGGGAGACGGAGTGGGAACGGGTCTGCGGAGCATGGAGGAGATCACCGAAGGGGAAGCGACTTCGGCACAAGACGATGAGTCTGCCGCTGTCACAGGAAGCATGCAGGATCTCATGGCTCGCGGCGGTTCCTGGAAGTGCGATTTCACACACTCAACCGATGCAGGTGATTCCACCGGTACCGTGTACACCTCAGGTGGCATGGTCCGCGGCAACTTCACGACACAGGTTCCGCAGATGGGAGCCGTAGAGAGTCACATGATTGCGCGCGACGGTTTTGTCTACACCTGGTCAAATATGATGCCGCAGGGTGTGAAGATCCCGATGGCTTCTGCGGAGAGTCCGGCGCAAGCGCAGGGCCAGACGAACTACTACGCGCAGGAACTCGATTACAACTGCGTATCGTGGAATGCTGACAACGCTCTCTTTGAGGTTCCGACATCGGTAACCTTTATGGAGCTCGGTCGGTAATCGAACAGTCCTGCTCAGCAGGAAAAAAGGAAAACGCCCGTGGTCATGCTGACCACGGGCGGGTTTCTATCTGCGGGAACCCTTACGGAAGGTGCGCAGGGTCTTCCTCTTGCTGTTTTTCGGACGTTTGCGCTTGTGGCTCCAGTGCGCCCGATTGGTGCAGAGAGGACAGCAGACCCCGCGATAGTGCGAACTCACCGAAATGGGTTCGCAGGTGAGGTTGAACTGGGTGCTCATAGGCGTCTCCTTGATCAGCCTATTCGCATGGGGGCCTCCATCGAGCTGTTGTGCTGGAAGATATTAAATATTGATATATGATGGCTGTCAAGTCAGTGTAATTGACACTAGGGTTATTTTGGTATATAATGGTTTTATACCTTATATCTCTTGGTTTTTGCGTTAAGGAATCTCCTTAATCACTGAGTCTCTTCTCTGGCTTATCTAAAACCTCAACGGGATGTACGAGCCACCCTTTTTATTTTAGGGCTCGAAGGGTTTAGAAAAAGTCATGTTCAATCATCGTTATTCCCATTCCTCCGGTTCGGCAGCGCGTTCATCACGCCCTCGAAGCGGATCATTCAAACGACGTTCTCCGTCGAGCGCTTCTGCGAGCGGTTCATTTAACCGGGGCCGTCGTCCTTCTTCTGCACGCCGCCCTCAGGGCGGGATGCGTTTTGATCGCATCGATCCGAATAAGTTTATTAACAAGGCCGTTATCACGGAAGAGATCGAGCACTTTGTGCCCGAGCATAAGTTCAGCGACTTCAAAATTGATGAGGCACTGAAGAAGACTATCTCCGCAAAGGGCTACGTCGACCCGACGCCGATCCAAGACCGCGCCATTGCGCACGTTCTTGAAGGGCGCGATGTTGTCGGCATCGCCAATACTGGTACCGGAAAGACGGCGGCATTCCTGATTCCGCTTCTCAACAAAATCCGTCACAGCCCCAAAGAGCGTGTGTTGATTCTCGTACCGACGCGAGAACTCGCGCTTCAGATCGACGAAGAGCTCAAGGGCTTCGCCCGTGGCATGCACATCTACTCGGTGTGCACCGTAGGCGGCATGAACATCAATCCACAGATCGCTGGGCTGCGCCGCTCATATAACTTCGTGATCGGTACGCCGGGCCGCGTAAAGGATTTGATCGAGCGCCGCAGTCTTCGCCTCTCCGACTTCCGCACGGTAGTGCTCGATGAGGCTGACCGCATGCTCGACATGGGGTTTGTGAACGACATGCGTTTCGTCATGAAGGGTATGGCAGAAGACCGCCACACGCTCTTCTTCTCAGCGACGCTCTCGTCTGAGATCGAGAAGCTCATCGGCGAGTTTCTGCGGGAGCCTGTCCGCATCTCGGTTAAAACCCGCGACACTTCAAAGAACGTGGACCAGGACATCGTGAAAGTCTCAGGAGGCGCCAAGCTCGACGTGCTCCACGATCTGCTTAATAAAAATGAGTTCAGCAAGGTGATTGTCTTCGGGCGCACCAAGCACGGCGTGGAGAAGCTTTCCAAGGAACTCGTAAAGCGCGGCTTTAAAGCCGACTCGATCCACGGCAACAAGACGCACGGTAAGCGTCAGCGCGCGCTCTCGTCCTTTAAAGCAGGGCACGTGCAGGTTCTCGTCGCGACCGATGTGGCGGCGCGAGGCCTCGATATCGCTGACGTGAGTCACGTCATCAACTACGACCTTCCGGCGACTTACGATGACTATGTACACCGCATCGGCCGCACGGGTCGCGGAGAGAAAAAGGGCGTAGCATTAACCTTTATTGAATAAGCTTATGCTTCCAACACCATCAAAGACATTTCAGAAGGATGGCAAGTGGGTTGAGAAGCCCGCAACAGCGAACAAGGTTCTTGTCTGCACTTCTTGCGGTACGAAATACCTGAAGACCCGCAAGAATCAGGCGACGTGCATCCGCTGCATGTATAAGTAAGCCATTCTTTTTCAAAAGCCCGCGTCCCAAGGACGCGGGCTTTTGCGCTGTTCAACCTTCGTATTTTCTGCTACTTTCTAATTCATGAATCCTCAAAAACGACTACTCACCGGGGCGAAGCCCAGCGGCGACATCCACATCGGCAATTATCTTGGCATGATGCGGCCCGTCCTTGAGCTTCAGGATAACTACGAGACCTTTGTCTTTGTGGCTGACTTTCATGCGCTCAATCAAATCCAAGATCCAAAAGAGATGCATCGCCTCTCGCTTGAGATTGCAAAGGCGTACATCGCCATTGGCCTCGATACGTCAAAAGTGACACTCTTTCGCCAGTCCGATGTGCCCAAGCACGCTGAGCTCACGTGGATTCTCAATACGCTCACGCCGATGTCCTTGCTTGAGCTTGCGCACGCGTACAAGGATGCTGTGGCGAAGGGGAAGCCAGTCCACGTCGGTCTCTTCGATTATCCCGTCCTTATGGCGGCCGACATCATTCTCTACGACACGCAGATTGTTCCGGTGGGAAGTGACCAGAAACAGCACGTCGAGATCGCCCGCGAGCTCGTGCGCTATTTCAACCGCATCTTCGGGGCTACCTTCGTAGAGCCACAGGAGTTGATCCGCGAGGAAGTAGGTATCATTCCGGGTCTCGACGGCCGCAAGATGAGCAAGAGTTACGGCAACGTCATTGGCCTCTTCGATTCTCCAGAGAAAACCAAGGAACGGGTGATGACAATCGTTACGGATTCTCGCGGGCAGAATGATCCTAAGGACCCAGCAACCTGCAATATTTTTGCCCTCCACAAATTCTTCAGCGCCGATATTCTGTCCGAGCTTGATACGCGCTATCGGGAAGGCACGATCTCGTACAAAGAATCAAAAGAAATTCTCGCTGAGAACCTGAACGCGTATCTTGCGCCGATCCGGGCCAAGAAAGCTGAGCTTGATGCCAATGAAGATCAGGTGCTTGCGATTCTTGAGACAGGACGGCAGAAGGCAGAGGCGCTTGCCAGTGAAAAGATGAAGCTGGTACGCGAGCGCTGCGGTTTCCGGGCCTAAAGAGCTTTCCACGCATGCCCTGTCAGCGCAGGCAGGTACGTAACAAATCCTGCTTAAGCTTTATGCACCGAAAACCCACTATGATATATCATAGTGGGTTTTCGGTAGGGTATGTCGCATTATTTTCCTATTTCGCCAATTTTATTCCGAGCTCTTTGAACTGCTTTTCGCTGATTTCGGAGGGCGCTCCCATCATTGGGTCGCGGCCTTCGCCGGTCTTAGGGAAGGCGATCACTTCGCGGATGTTGGGCTCGTTCTGAAGGAGCATGACGATGCGATCGATGCCCGGTGCGAACCCGCCGTGCGGCGGCGTCCCGTACTTGAAGGCCTCGAGCATATGGCCGAACTTGGCCTGCTGCGTTTCCTCATCAATGCCCAAGAGTTCAAAAACGCGCGCCTGTATCTCTGCCTTGTGGATGCGGATGGAGCCCGAGGAGAGTTCGTAGCCATTGAGAACAAGATCGTATGCGTTGGCGCGCAGGGAGAGGAGATCTTCTCCTTTCATAAATTTCTCCACGTCTTCTTCCTTTACGGAGCAGAAGGGATGGTGGGTGGCCGCGAGGTTCCCCTCGTCGTCTTTCTCAAACATGGGGAAGTCGACGACCCACGCAAAGGCGAGTTCGCCCAGGTCTTCTTTGTTCTCGCGCAGGTCAGGCTTGTCAGAACCGTACTTTTCCATCGATTCTGCATAGGTGAGTCGCGGAAATGGTTTTGCGGCAATTTTTTTCTCGGGATAAAGCTTCTCCACAAGCGCGATAAACATCGCCTCCGTGTAGGCGAGGACCTCTTCCTGGGTCACGAACGACATCTCAAAATCAAGCTGGGTGAACTCCGGCTGGCGGTCGCCGCGGGTGTCTTCGTCGCGGAAACAGCGGGCGATCTGGAAGTACTTTTCAAAGCCCGCCACCATCGAGAGCTGTTTGAACTGCTGGGGCGACTGCGGGAGCACGTAGAATTTCCCGTTCTCAAGGCGTGAGGGAACCACGTATTCGCGGGAGCCCTCCGGCGTACCCTTCATAAGAATCGGCGTCTCGATCTCCACAAAGTCATGCTCGTGCATGTACTCGCGGAAGAAGGTGATGATGCGATCGCGAGCTCGGATATTTTTCTGCAGGCGTTCACGGCGCAGATCGAGGTAGCGGTGTTTGAGGCGGATTTCCTCATTGATGTCGCGTCCGTCGCCGCTTATGTCAAAAGGCGGGGTCTCAGCTTCGTTTAAGACACTGATGCTCGTCACTTCGATTTCGATGTCGCCGTTTACGATCTCTGCATTCACCATTTTCTCTGGGCGCTTGTTGACCATGCCGCGGACTTCAACAACCCACTCGGGGCGAACAGTGTTCGCCACCTGATGAGCTTCCGTGTGGTTAGGGAGTGCCACCATCTGCACTTTTCCTGAAGCGTCGCGCAGGTCAATAAAGATGAGCTTGCCGTGGTCGCGGCGAACATCTACCCACCCCTTGAGGAGGACTTCCTGCCCGATATGGCTTCCGAGCGTACCTATATGAGTTCGTTGCATGGCTCTGATCATAGCAATTTTTGGCATTTGGTGAAATGCGGCCTCCTTAATCCGTATTTCACGAGAAGCAGGGTATAGGTTAGGTATGAAAGCGATATTAGGAATCGTAGTTGTTATTGCTGTCGTTATAGTTTTGTACCTCTTTGCCCCCCAGATCTTTCCCTGGAATCGAACACAGGCTCTGAATGTACCTGAAAACCATCTTGCATATCGAAGCGCCGCATATGGGTTCTCCTTTGCCTATCCGGAGGAGTACGAAGCTCTTGAGTATACTGAAGAGAACGTTGCCATTGGACGCAGCACCCCTCAGGGCTTCGATGCTCTCGTGGAAGTCCGCCTCATGCAGTCGACTGATGGCGTGACCTATACCAATTATGAGGATTTTCTCTACGAGCGTGCGCGGCTCGCATGTGCGGCGGACGGTCCCAATGAGAGCATCAGTTGCACGACGGTTCAGCGCGAAGAAGCCTTTGAGAACGAGTCAGGCCTTACCGGTACACTTTTCTACCTTGAGGAGGTCCATACCAATCTCACCGATAACAGCATCACGACCTCCGTTGAGGGTCCTTTTCTCGCCTTTAACCTGTCGGCGAATGCTCCTGAAGATCAATTCATGGCGCTCATTATCCATCCGCCTGTAACCCTCTCGCCGGAGACGGTGAACACTGACCTCATCCGTAGTATTGCCAATTCCGTGGTCGCCGACCAAGTGAGGTGAGGTAAAACACAATCCTTGCTGTCGGTTGTCAATACATCGTATTTCTGGCAGTATGGCCGACGGACGTGTGACTACGTTTGACAGTAACAGGAGGACAGAACGATGCGTAACCTCTCTATGCCGGGGAATCCGCGCTACCAGCCGAAGGATCTTGTTGAGATATTCGGGTACGACAATCTCGCGCCATTTCTTGTGCGCGTTGAACTTGCGGTGATGAGGGCTCTTATGGGTAGAGGTATTATTCCGAGCGAGGATGCCGTTCTTCTTACCAAGGAGCGCGAGGAGCGCCTCTACGCTATTACGACATCGCAGATGGATAAGGTGGAGCGTGAGATTACCAAGCACGATATCCGTGCTTTGGTGAGGCTTATGCAGGAATGTCTACCGCCGCAGCTTGCTCGGTGGGTGCACGTGCCGCTCACGAGCTTCGATGTGCTTGAGACTGCTCGTGCGCTGCAGTTCAAGACCGCGCACGAGAAGGTGGTCGGGCCGAAGCTTGCCAAGGTTATCTCGCTTTTCAGCGAACGTGCGCTTGAATACGCGGACGTGCCGCAGATTGGGCGTACGCACGGTCAGCACGCCGTTCCAATCACGGTTGGCTTTTGGCTTGCCACTGTGCTAGATCGTATTCTTGCGAGTGGCGTTGAGATGGGGAAGCGCGCAGAAGAACTCTGTGGCAAGATCTCAGGACCAGTGGGTGCCTACAACGCACAGAAGGCTTTGGGTATTCAAGCGGAAGCAGGAAAAGGTTCGCTTGAGGATGAGGTGCTCAATAGCCTCGGTCTCGAGACTCCTCTCATTAGCACCCAGATCTTGGCGCCCGAGCCCATGGCCTATTACCTCTTCGCCTGCACCATGCTCTCGGCTGCGCTTGCACAGTTTGCAAATGATTGTCGGCACTTGATGCGAACTGAGATTGCGGAACTGGGTGAGCCGTTTGAAGCGGGTCAGGTAGGATCCTCCACGATGGCTCAGAAGCGGAATCCCGTCACCTTTGAGAACATCTGTGGGATGTGGCTTCGCAATCGTAACGCCTTTGGATTGGTGTTTGATACCCTGGTGTCCGAACATCAACGCGATCTGGTGGGTAGCTCGCTCATGCGTGATTTCCCGCAGATCATCGTCAATCTGGTCCACCAGCTCGACGCGTTGTTGCGGTTGGGAGGAGCGAACAAGCAGCCGTTCCTTGCTCGGATCAGCGTCGACGTTCTGCGGTGTCGTCAGAACGTGGACATGACGCGAGGGGTGATTCTCGCAGAGCCTGCGTATTTGGTTCTCCAGATGTACGGGTATGAGGGCGACGCGCATGAGCTCATAAACCACACGGTCGTTCCTCTGGTCGGCAGTACGGGTCTTACCTTCTACGATGCTCTGAGTCAGGTGGCGGAACGGGATCGGGACGTGAAGCTTGTCTGGGATCAGGTTCCCCACGAGTTGAAGGAGTTGTTTGGCCATCCTGAAAAGTACACAGGACGAGCTGTTGCGGCCACGCAGCAGATCTGTGCTTTTGCTGGGACGTTTGTCTAAGTTCATTCCAAACGCCGCAGGGCAACCTGCGGCGTTTTTTATTTTGATAAGAAAAGCACTCCGAAATTATCGGAGTGCAGGTGGGGAATGTTAGTGGCGAGTGTTCGTGTCGTTGCGGTCGAAGGGGTTGGGGATCTTTGCCACCACGTGGCGCCCGATGTTCATACCGGCCTCTTTCATGCCGGCAGCTGTACTCTTGGTGTGCGCCCATCCTACTGCTGTAGAGACGCGGAAGAATGCCGCAAGTTCGTACGTTTCGGTCCATCCGCTTTCGTGGCCGCGCCGTAGGACGGCAAGATCTTCTCGGAGTGAAACAATTTTCGCGTCGGCCTCGTGCGCACCATGTTCAAGCATGGTCTTTACAACACGTTCGGCGTGTTCGAGAAGGTCAGCTCGGGATTTGACGCCCGTAGCTGCCGTAAGGACATGGCCTCCGTAGCCAGCGGCGAGAGCTTTGGCCGCAATGGCGATACCAATGACAGGAACAGGCATTGAAGGTTCTCCCTCAAAAAACCGGATAGCTAAGCCGGCTTCAAAGCTTCATTAAGTATAGCAATTCTCGACAGAGTCAGGGAGGTGTGGGGTAATAACAGCAACTTGACTTTGTGTCAAATTCAGTGTATGTCTGAGGACGGCTATGGCAGGGGGATTACTCGTCTTGCCACGCGGTCATTGACAGCCGAATAAGTGTCAATTACGTACAATACCCCAACAACTGACTTACAGAGAGGTGTAAGATGGCAGCTACGTCGCAGACTACCCGTGCTCGTTCTCGGACCGAGGCGCCCCGCTCTCTTGTCTCCGCTCAGGAGACGATCGAGAAGCGCGGAAGTGCTCTACGGGAGCGTTTCGAGAAGGCCGAGGTCCAGACCCATCAGCTCAGCGATATCGCCTCCAGAATGAAGGAAGCGATGGCCGCAGGGAACATCGATCAAGTCCAGATTCTCAACGCTGATTTCGCATCGGCTCGGGCATCCTTGGCAGCTAATACCAAGGACCTTCAGGCGGCCATGATCGGTCTTACTGAGGGTATCCAAGGTATTGGCCTTGTGCTTGAGGAGGCGAAGAAGTATTCCTCCGAAGAGCAGCAGGTGGTTGATGCTGCCAATCAGCTCGTTGAGCGTATGCAGGGCCGTGTTACTGCGGCTTCCACTGCGCTTGCGACTGCAGAGCAGATGTCAGGTATTACCTCGTGGTTTGGGGCTCGTCGGCGGGCTATTGAAGCTGCGCAGACGGATCTCACGCGAGCACGCACTGAGCTCGATGCCGCAAAGGCGAACGTCGGATCCGCACAACAGATGGCGGACCAGATGAAGCGCGCGCGTCTTGAGAACATGTCGCTCGAACAATCCATGCAGCAGTTGCACAGTATCGGTGCGCAAATTGTCAGCATCGCGCGCGACCGCATTTCAGAGATCACTTCAAATCTGGAGATGATCACGGCGGGACGCGAAGAGACGATCGTTCAGCTTCAGCAGTGGGCACGTGACGTCGAAGATGGCGATCGCGAGATTGCCCGTGTAAAAGCGGAGCTCGAATCGCTTCGTCAGCAGCTCGAGGAGGTCCAGGAGAATTCATCCGAATGGATGACGCTCAAGGGTCAAATCGAAGCGAAGAACGCGGAGTTGGGTGAAGTCGAAGGAAAACGCAACAATGCGTTTTCGCTTTCCCAGGATGGTCAGCGCTTCCTCGAGATGTACAAGCTTCAGGAGGAATCGCAGCGGAGCCTGCTCCAGTTCCAGCAGACGTGGATTGCACTCCTCGAGGAGGGGTTGCGTCAGCGCAGTGCGCTGTATCAATCCCATCTGGGAGTTATCAAGGGCGCCGGCGATCAGGAGGCCATGAGCCTCCAAGACGCTGTCTCGGTTCGGACCGATGAAGTGGTTCAACAGTCCGCAGCAGAGCATGTCATTGCGCTTCGCAAGAATATTCTTGACCGAGCGAGGGCGATGCCTGAACAGGTCCGGCGTCTTCGAGAGATCACCAATGCCGATGCCCAATCGAAGGCTTCCTACGAGGAGGAGCTGGACAAGCTCTTCGAACAATTCCGTAATAATTATGGGACGGAGCCTCGGTACGACGATCCGGACGCTCAAAAACCTGCCGCGTAAGCGGAGGAGGTTGCGAGCGAATGCATAACCAGGGGGTCCCACAATCGGGGACCCCCTTCTTTCTACCTCTACGACTTCCACAGCCAAGGAGAAAGTGTTATGGACGCTCGCACCATCGAACGAATGGATCCGGTTCGGTACACCATGTACCTGAATCTATTGCGGCGGGTCTTCAAAGACGTGCGCCGCTACTACCGTGCACAGGAGAAAGTGGAGAAAACAACAGAAGCAGAGTCGATGGCGCTCTACGCGAAGAAATTCCTGGAGACCATCCGTGCGCTGAGACTGAAGTTTCTCTATAGCCCTATGTATCTGGCGCGTCCTTCCATCGATCTTCACCAGTCGGGTTTCCCGCACTTCTACGATATCTGTCAGCTTGATGCAGACCGTTCCACTCGCGAAGAGCGTTTGCCAAAGATTCCTGAGACGGATCTGCTCAAACAGCTTCTGCTTGAGCATGTGATGTCGGTGGGGTCTTCAACTGCAAATGAAGCTGATACGGAGAAGCTTAATAGTTATCTCTGGCAGATCTCTGAGCGGGCCTATCTGGAGAGACTTGATCTTCGGGTTCAGTTTTTCCAGTTTACGCCGGGCAAACTCATACCCATCACGTCTGCCGAAGGGCACGACGGGGATGATCGCCGCCGCTCCTACATGTTTTCGTGGGGCTGCTATGACGCAGAGACTAATTGTCCCTACGTCTATATTATGCTTCTGGAGCAGGAGCTCGCCGAGCAACCGCTCGATGCCCCTGACAATCCTGAGTATGTAAAGTTTCTCGACACCGTGCGGCATATCGCCGCGCGGGCGCCGATGAACTTGATGGCGATCGCCGCGCGACTGGATGAGAGCTTCCGGACGTTGTATCCGAAGGCGCTCAAACGTCTTTGTGTAGGTCCCCTCGTCTCTCCGCTCCTGCACAAGAACATCGGAGCGGTGGATCCGTCGTCGCTTCCTGCGCGGCTTCAGCCCATCTTTGAACGGGCTGATGTCGCTGATAATGACTACGTGCTCTGCTTTCGAGTGGAGTACGTGATGTCGGAGCGCGAAGAGCGGCCACGCGGCTTGCTCTCTGCGCTATCTACCCAGAAGGCGAAGCAAATCTTCCACGTACCCAAGAACGATCGTGAGTTGATGAGACGGGGCGCTTCGGCCGTCGTCTCATATGTCCTCATGTCGCACCAGCTGCGCCAACATCTTCTGGAAGAGGATCTGGCGGCGGTTCCGGAGCTTGTGGGGGCAACCTATCTCGTCTACCAGACAAACGGAGGAGAAATCGTCGATGTCAGCTAAAGCTGGATCGGAAATTCCGATCACAAACGATGAGCTAGCGCTGCTTAAGGGGAGCGCTACGACTTATCTCAAGGGTGTCTCTTTCAGGCCGCGAAAGACTGTTGCGCAGCAGCAGGCTGAGCTGGCTTCAAAGGATAAACCCAAAGGATGGTCGAGTGTCCGTGCCAGTGGTGCGGACTCGGCTCTCAAGTCTGTGTCGGTACTCGATATCGCCCGCACATTGGGTGGTGGAGAGGATCTCATGGACTCCACCATCAACACTACGCTCAACGAGGTTCGAAGAGGTCTTCAGATAGGTCTCCACCTCAGTCAGTTGTATGGGCGCTTCTCGGGGCTGCAAACCCTGCAGGAGCGTCGGAACAAGGGTCAGCTCAAAGATGACCCCGTCTCCGAATCACTATGGAAGTCACAGATGGAGACACAGGCCGCGATTGCAGTATTTGCGGCCGCGTACTACATCTGTTGGAAGCTCAACGATTACAAGCAGGGCGAGCTTTCGGGAGTGAGTAGCAGCTTTACCGCTCTTCCTGAGCCGGTGACGCTCGGCGGCCAGGCGGGCGCCTTCAGTGGACTTATGTTCCACTACGGTTCCTACCTGGAGCAGGCTCAAACGGCTCTTGAGTTTCTGAAGGTTACCCAGCTTTATTTCAAAGCGGTGCTCGATGAGCTCAAGGGTCGCGCGCAGGCACTCACGCACACTGAGGCGTTCACACAGAACAGCTACCGCCTCGAGAACACGACGTTTACGGTCAACGGCTTCCACGGAGAAATTCATGGCAGTTCGGGGGCTGCGCTCGAGTTCAAGCGAGTTGAGCTGGGCTCTATCGTCGGAAACCATGAGGCAAAACGCTTTGCGGCTCGCATTGCGCAATACATCATGGCGTACGACGTAGCTGAAAAGAAGAATCCCATGGTGGAGTTTGGCGCGTTTCCCTGGACGAGTATGTACATGGGAAAGCCCGGCACGGGTAAAACCCTGCTCCTCAGTGGGACGGTGACGCTCGTGCACGACTACTGCAAGGCTCTGGGTCTTCCATTCCGTTATCACCCGATGCCCAACACGATGGTTTCGACCTTCCAGGGGGGCAGCGCGGAGCAGATGCAGAACTGGATGAATCCGCTTAAGAACCCGAACGAAATCATCGTCGCCACTATCGACGACGCTGAGAATATGTTCGAGTCTCGGACGCGGCAGGGCACTTCAGAAGGTGTGCGCGGCATTATCAACACCTTCCTCGTAAACACAGAAGGTTCGTCAGCTATTGTTCGCGGCAACGCCATCGTGTGTTTTGCGACCAACCTTCCCGATCAAGTGGATGCTGCGGTCATGAACCGCATCCAGGCACGAGCTCGGGTGGACGGCGCGGAGACACGCGAAGATTTTGCCGATCAGTTCTATTTGTGGGCACAGCAGATCGGGAAGATGAACGAGGGTCTCGTCGACCTTAAAAAGCCGGCGGATTACGAGTTTCTTTCAGCCCAGAAGCTGCGCTCTAAAGTCGAGCGAAAACTCGAGCAGCTTGTCGCATTCAAGGACAAGCGGCTGGGGACTCTTCACGACGGTTTACGGCGTGAGGGGTTTACGTCCAACCAGTATGACTACTTTGGGCGCTATTTTGCGAAGCTCATTGTCGAGTTTCCGGCATTTTCGTCGCGGGATGTTCGCAACATTCAAACGGCGGTGATGACCCGATTCTTCGACTTTGACTTCCCGAAGGAGTGGCTCGAGACCCGTGCGGCTCTTGTCGAGAAGTCGTACGAGGAAAAACGTTCGATGATCCTCGAGATCGCGAAAGGGAATATGGGGAAACTCACGTTTTCAGACGTGCTCTTCGAGGAGACTGTGCAGTATCTCGACACCACCGTGGGAATTCTCGAAGGCGGGTTTGCCCGCCGCGTCGAGGAGCTTGTTGAGCAGGCGAGGGTCAACCAACGCGCACAAGACGTGCTCGCTGCTAAGACCTAGCCGCTTAATGTCCACGGTATCGGACGGCAGCCGGCGGCACAATGCCGCTGGCGCCGCTACTTAACCTACAGAAGGAGGACGGCCGTGGACACAAGCATGCGCCACTTCATCAAACGCGATCTCATGAACGCGGGGTTGGTGCAACTGACCCCGACACTCATCGATCGCTACAATGTTTGTCTTGAATCGATGGGACTTACGCCCACCGCGCGCCGACAGGTGTTTGTCGATGGTGTGGGATGGAGTCCGCAGGTTGCGCGAGAACAGAAGAATCCCTACTACCTGTGCAATGGTCTTGCCAATCCAACAGCAATTATCGTGAGCCCTGAGCAGTACCGGAAGCCGGTCTACACCCCGGTGTACTCCTGGATGCGCAGTCTCATGAAGTTCTTCTTCAGCAAGTATCACCGCGAGATCGCCGATATCACCGCAACACATGTGATATCGATTGATTTCGAAAATGGGCTTTCGAATTTCACAGGCCCGGAGGATCTTCTGCTGCTTTCGGGGATTACTGCGAATCCGAATTTTTCGGAACTTGCAGCCCGAGCACAGGAGCAGAAAAAGCTCGTGGAGCATTTTCTCGAAGGTCTTAACTGTCTTGACCCTCAGGTTCGCGCAGAACTTGGGGAGCATCGCAGGGAGTTCGGAGACTTGCGCCGCCGCAGGGTGGCTATGAGTTCGCTCGTCTTCGACCTCTTTTCCGACTTCTACACTGTCGCGTTTGACGGTGCAGCAGTTATTCGGAGCGGAGGGGACACGGATCTTCTCGTGCTTGAGAGTCAGGCAACGTTTGAGTCCGTGAAGAGCAAAGAGCGCAGTGTGGGTGCAGAGATCTGTTACCTGTACGATCCAAGCGCAAAGCCGTTTGAGTTGCTGCGCAAGGCGCGGAAGATCGAGTTTCCGATCGAGCGCTTTCGCAAAAATCCCGCCTATCTGGTTGAGAAGCGGGATCTATTGCTCGGTTTGTCGCTGTGCGACTGTGAACCGGGTCTCGATTGGAACAAAACGCCCGCATCGAAACGCAAGGCCCTTATGAGGAAACACGAGGACAAGGTCCCGCGTCTCTTTACAGAGCTCGAGCGTTTCATCGCAGCGTTAAAGCGGGGGACTAAGGTTCCGTCGATATCGGCAGAACTGTGGTATCTCCTTGCCGAACCATCGCATCTCCTGCCGACAACCTCGCAAGAAGTCATGTGGATTCTGCTTACGCGTAGGAGTCCTATGAACGTGCTCGAGTCGTATACCTACGACAAGAACCACTTCTTCGCGCTGCTGCCGCAGTGGAGCGATGCAAAACAAAAATGGGTCGCCGAGTACTTGGCCGCGCGGTACGTGCCGCGTATGTCTCAACCGTAGCGAAAGGAGGGGATGATGACCCCATTGATCTTCTCGTTCTGGGAGTACACGTTCAAGTGTCTCGTACTCTATGCGATTCTCGGCGTCATCTGGTACGTCGCGGATCGGAAGGTTGGCGTGCACGTCTATCGCTGGGCTTACGATCTATTCCATCGCAATCCCATGCCCAAAAGCGAAGAGCGCGGGTTTATGTACAACCAGCGTATGAATCGGAAGGCCACATTGGCATTCCTGATCTCGACCGTGCAAAGCGCCTACATGCTCTTCGGTGCTCCGCAGATCGATCTCCTGGTTGAGCTCGTGATGTGGATTCTTGAAGTCCCGGCCATGCTCGTGGGCTTCTGGGTCGGAGCATGGTTCTACCAGTATGTCGTGCTTCCGCGGCGTCAAATCTTCGATCGAGTGGACGAAGTAACTGACAAGCTGGAGCACGTCCACGTCAAGGATGTGAGGCAGGGTGCAGAGAAACTCGGCGGGCGATTGTTCGATTTCTTCGCTCGTCTTCCTGCAATGCTAACCTCACGTTCCGCAAGGACTGTGAAGTCTCCGGTTCTCCGAGAGACTCCACCGCCCGCCGTTCACGATGCGGTGCCGACAGCACAATCTGAGGAACAGCCTCCTCAGGCTGATTCTCAGGAAGCGCTTCGTAAGTACATCAGGCGCTGAGGGAGGAGAACGTGGGAGAATCGTCTTCGGAGATCTCGTCCGTTGCGATGCGGTGGCAGGAAGAACCGTGGTCAGTCATGGCTTTCTGCCACAACATTTGGAGTTGGTCGAAGAATCTCTTTTCGAGGCATCCGGTCCTTGCGACTGCGGGTCTCGTTGTTCTCGTCGCTGTGCTCTACGCGCTGCGATCGCTGTATCAACCGTACGCTCTACTATTGCGTATCTACTCCGGTGGAGTGATAGCGGCAGTGCTCGTACTTCTGTTGTGGTGGCTGGCATTTCGCCGTACGTCAGTTCGTGTAAAAACGTTTGGCAGTGCGGTACTGGTGCTCGTCATCGGTGCGCTGATTCTTCTGGCTTCGCCTATTCACGAGTACGTCGCGTCCTATTTTCGCTACCGGACGCTCGAGCTCGTGGATCTCTCGGCATTGCCTACGACGGATCACGAGCGTGTGATACCTCTCAACGGTGTCTACACGCTCGCGAAACAGCGCATGAATGAGACGGAGATGGTAGCGCCTCCGCACCTTGTTCGGGTCGGAGAGCGCTACGAGTGGACGATGGCTGTCGAACCGGCGAGGGTTATACAACAGCTGTTCTCGCCGATCGAAGAGATCATTAATTTGCCATCAACTGATGCATCTCCTGATCTGTCGAGGCGCAATGCGGTCAAGGTCAACTTTGATGTGGGTGAAAGCTTGCTCTTGTCGCGTCAGACGATGACGTGCACGCGGCGCGCCTTCGGTCCCTCACGATTCCTGAACTATGAACCGTCGACCGTTCTTTACATGAAGGACGACAACGGCGCGTGGGTACAGGTTGTGACCTTAATCAAGTGGAGCGGAATCTTCTTTCCCTGGCCGGAGTTTGGCGGGGTGCAGGTGATTCCGCAGGGAAACACCACAGTACTGGGTCGGGTTTTTCTGGGCTGTGGTACGTGGGTTCCCCCGCAGGAGGTGCACAAGCATGCGTTCCTGCGAGGACAGAACACTGTTCCGTACGAGGTGACGCGGTTCATGGCAGCGAGTCTTCGCTTTCAGGCCGGGTTCCTCGCTCCGCTTCCCGGAAGCCGCATTGGCGATATCCGGATCGCGGATTTACCGGATGACGTGAATCAACAGCCGTTTACGACCTACCTCAAGATGCCTACGCAGGTATCGCAGGCGGGTACGAATAAGCTGTATCACGCCTTTGCGCTCGAACCGTCGGATGAGGACAAGCGAGGGCTTGCAACGAGCTTCTTCGCTCCCGCGGATGGTATCGGGCCCGTCTATGCTTATCGGCACTTTGCGCGAAACGAAGCGCCGCTGGGTGTAAGCGCGGTCAGTGTGCAAGTAGAGGCGTCGCGGCGTACCTATGATTGGGCTCGCAATAGACCTGTGGAGCATCGCTTCTACATTCGCGATATCGCGGATGAGGCCGGCGAAGTAAGGCGGCGTTTGTTCTGGCTCACCACGGTCGTGACGTTGGAGAAAAAGAAAGAGGGAGGCCCTGCTGAGTTCACCTCAGGCAGTACTCCCGAGATAGCTCTTACCGAAGCCGGGAGAAGTGTCGTGGTATGGGTTAACCCCCATCGCTCCGACACCTGGCCCGATGAATTGCACAAGGCGCTCGGTCACATGTGGACCGATAAGCCGTGAAGCAGTACTGTTCTTTGCGCCAGCGTGCGCACCCGGGCGCCTCTCTTGAGAGGTGCCCGTTTTTTCTTTGCTCCTAAGAGCTAAACTTCCAGTCCATTTTCATGAAGGGGAGGGGTATTGACAAAAAATGTAAGATATGCTAGTATATAAGAGTCATTGGGGGATCCCAGATGACAGATCGCCTGAGCGGCCTGAAGGCCAGTCAGCCCATCGGTGAGGCCGGTGTAAGCTGACCGGAATTCTTCTGGTCGAACAAGACACGCCGTACCTTGCAAATAGAGGGTTTGTGCCCTCGGTCTCAGTCACCTCTGAACGAGGTCTGGATTACCTAGCCTGCACGTTCCAGCAGCCAATACTCTCGGCTGTAGAAAGCTGTGAAGCTTCCGTTTTGGAACTACCGGGTCCTAGGCCCAGAAAATGACTTACAGACCAACGATGAGGGGGAGAGGAAGCGACGGAGCGCCAAGACTGCGATGGTGTGCTGCAGATCATCTGCAGGTAGCCATTGAGGATACACGGCCGACGTCAAACCTCTCCCCAGATCGCTCGAGCTACTCGAGCGATTTTATTTTTTACAAAGAATTACCCCGGCACGTAGGTGCCGGGGGTTTCTGTTACATGGGTATCTGTAGTTCTCGAAACAACTGCATGAGTTCACTCGTGTAGTGGCGTTCTAGAATCTCCATCGACGTTACTGCCGGCGTGTCGAGATTCGCCAGATGATCTCTCACTGCTTGCAGAGCCTTTTGCAGGGTAAGGGCAGGTGCCCGTAAGTCTTCGCCGAGTTGGCCAGCAAAATCTTCTAGAGCCTCATCGCGTTGGACAATGAACCTCACGATATCATCCGGAATCTCACAGGGTTCCCCGATCGCAAAATGTGCCGCAAACCATTCCTTTGTGGGAACATAGCCACCAGCTATCCGATGATAACCATCGGTGCTCCAAGAAAGTATAAGTAGACCATATATGTTGTCTTCGTAGGGTCGGAAGTACAGATTTGCCTCGGGTGCATACAGCCATGCGGTACCCGTGGCATTTTCTGTGATGATATGACCACGCATGAGGTTTCCCTTCAGGTTTGGGTCTTTGCAGATAGTAGTAGTTTTTGAGGCAATTTCAAAGAGTTCCACATCGAGCTTCTGCTATGATGAGGTTATGACCCAGGAAGAGGCACTCAGAATTTTAAAGGCGGGGGCGAATGTGTTTCTGACCGGAGAGCCGGGAAGCGGTAAGACGCATACTATTAATAAGTACCTTGAGTACCTCCGATCCTGCGGCGTCGAGCCTGCCGTAACCGCGTCAACGGGTATCGCAGCAACGCACGTCGGCGGCATGACGATCCACGCCTGGAGTGGCATTGGGGTGCGGCGAACGCTCACACAGTTCGACCTCGATAAGCTCATGCAGAATGAGCGCTTGGTGCGTCGTCTCTCTGAGGCGCACGTGCTCGTGATCGACGAGGTCTCGATGCTCTCGGGCTCGGTGCTCTCGATGATCGAGATCGTCTGTCGGACATTGCGCCGAAAGCCGGGTGCCTTCGGCGGGCTTCAGGTGATTCTCGTCGGGGATTTTTTCCAATTGCCGCCGGTCATAAAGCGGGAAGAGGCGATGGAGGACCCGCACATCGATTTTGATTCCGGCGAGGAGGCGGGTACGTCGACTTCGCCCTTTGCATACCATTCCCGCGCGTGGAAGGCACTCAATCCGCTCGTCTGCTATCTCTCGGAGCAGCACCGTCAGGAGGACCTGACCTTTACCCAGATTCTCTCCGCCATCCGTCAGGGCGACCTGTCGCCGCGGCACTTCTCGCACCTCGGTGCGCGGCAGGTGAAGGATGTGGAGGATATCGCGCATGCCGGTATCACGAAATTGTTTCCGCACAACGTTGACGTTGACCGCATCAATGACGTGGCCCTCACGAAGCTCTCCGGCGAGCTGCGCGTCTTTCCCATGCAAGATCGCGGCGCACCTCCTTTGATTGAATCGTTAAAGCGCAACTGCCTCTCGCCGGAGACTCTGCGGCTTAAGATCGGCGCGAAGGTGATGTTCACCAAGAACGATCCTCAGCAGAAATATGTAAACGGGACGACGGGAGAAGTCTCAAGCTTCGCACCGAGCGGCTACCCGCTCGTCAAAACCCGCGATGGAAGTGTGATCGAGGCAGAGCCTGCGGAGTGGTCCATCGATGTAGAAGGGCGCTCGCTCGCTAAACTCATACAGATCCCCCTGCGGCTTGCGTGGGCTATCACCGTGCACAAGAGTCAGGGGATGTCCCTGGATGCCGCGCTCATCGATCTCTCGCAGGCGTTTGAATACGGGCAGGGCTACGTGGCGCTCTCGCGCGTGCGGAGTCTTGAAGGTCTGTATCTCATCGGCTGGAATGACCGCGCTCTTGAAGTGCATCCGGAAGTGCTCGAGAAAGACAGCGAGCTCAGGGAGTATTCCGCCGCTGCAGCCGAAAAGTTCGCGAGCTTAAGCGCAGAGGAGCTCGCACAGCTCCACGAGAACTTCCTGCGTGCCTGCGGCGGCAAGGCGGGAGCGGGGCCTAAGGTCCGCGAGAAGAAAGTGCCCGGCGGCACGTACGAGACGACGCGGGAACTGATCTTAGAGAAGCGCTCCATAAAAGAAATTGCCAAAAAGCGCGGCATGACGGAAGGGACGATCGTCGCGCACATCGAGAAACTCATCGAAGAGGGCAAGCTTGATCCTGCGCGAGACCTCAGACACATCGACCGGCCTAAGCGCTTCGATGACATCAAGAAAGCATTTGAAAAGATCGCCAAAAAAGAGAGGACGATGCCGCTCTCCTCCGCGCGGACGCTTCTGAAGAATAAGGTGAGCTACGACGACCTGCGCTTAGCGAGACTCTTCTTGCGAGCCTAGCAGAGAGACGTGTGAGAACGCTCCGTGGGGAGAGTGCGTCTTTGTGTTTTGAAGAAATTACAGTACGGTACGGTGATGCGCGGTGAAGCCGTTGTCAGATTTGAAGACGTATCGTTTGAATATGGTCCGAAGAAACCCATCTTAGATGCGGTGAGCTTCTCGGTGCGCCGCGGCAGCAAGATCACGATCATGGGGCAGAACGGCGCGGGAAAGACGACGATCTTTAAGCTCCTTACGGGCGAGCATAGTCCCGAAGAGGGGAAGATTCACCTCGCCCACGGTCTCTCTATCGCTACGGCGCGGCAGGTTATCCCGCGTGCTGAACTTGAGCTCACGGTGCGCGAGTTTTTTCAAAAGGTTTTTTCCAAGCCCATCTATGACATCGATCCGCGCATCGATGCCGTACTCGAAGCCGTAAACTTCCACGCTCCGCACGATCGCATCGTGAAGACTTTTTCGGGCGGCCAGCAGGCGCGGCTTCTCTTGGCCTCAGCACTTATTCAGAATCCGGATCTCCTCCTCTTGGATGAGCCCACGAACAATTTGGACAAAGACGGTATCGCTCATCTCACGAAGTTTCTGGTGGAGTACAAAAAGACCGTGATCGTGATCTCCCACGATGCGGAGTTTCTCAACGCGTTTACGCATGGCGTGCTGTACCTCGACGTGCATACACGTAAGGTAGAACAGTACGTCGGCGATTATCTGGATGTGGTAAATGAGATCTCCGCCCGTATTGAAAAAGAGAACCGCAAGAACGCGCTTCTGGCGAAGGAGATCCAGGAGAAAAAGGACAAGGCGAACTTCTTTGCGAACAAGGGCGGGCAGATGCGCATGGTCGCTAAGCGCATGCGTGCAAAAGCCGAGGAACTTGAGGAAGAGAAGGTGGACGTCCGCAAAGAGGACCGCACCATCCGCCCTTTCATCATTCCTGTCCAGCAGGACATCATGGGGGAGATCGTTACGATATCCTCGTACAAGGTGATCAAGAATCATAAAGCGGTGCAGAAGAAAAAGGAGCTCGTCCTGCGCCGGAATGAACACCTGCTGCTTAAGGGTCCTAACGGTATCGGCAAAAGCACGCTTCTGGAGAACATCGCGAACGAGACAGCGGCGGGTACGACGGTTGCACCTGGTGTGCGTATCGGCTACTACCGGCAGGATTTCTCCAATCTCGATTTCGAGAAGACCGTGTACGAGGAACTGGCTGGTGTCATGGAGCGTGAGATTGAGGAGAATCTTCGCGCTACGGCTGCCTCGTTTTTGATCTCACGGGAGGTTATCGATGCGAAGATCGGGACACTCTCGGAGGGGCAGAAGGGTCTCGTGGCATTTGCGCGCCTCGTCCTTTTAAAACCCGGGCTGCTCATTCTCGATGAGCCCACCAACCATATTAACTTCCGGCATATCCCCGTCATCGCGGAGGCGCTCAACAAGTACGAAGGAGCCATGATCCTGGTCTCCCACGTCCCTGATTTTGTCGCGAAGATTCGGATAGACGAGACGCTCGATCTCGAGAAATAACTTTCCAAGGGCAGCCCTTGGAAAACTTTACATATACGGAATATGTGCTATTGTGCGCTTATGACCTATTGGACACACCAGGTTAATACAGCAACGGTAACGCCGCACTACGGAAGCTCTATGAGCATTTCCGATAAGGCAGGCGTGCTTGTGCTTGGCCGTGGTGGTTCCTACTCCTCGTAATCAGTAACTGATTTTTAAGTAGCAAAAACCTCGGCCAAGCGGAAGCCGAGGTTTTTGTTTGGCAGGATTGTTCTTTAACAGAAGGAGAACACAGATGACAAGCAGGGTTGTTTTTCGTAAGGGCACGAAGGTGCTCTTGCGGCCGCTGGAGGAAGAAGATTCCGATGCGGCGCGTGCAGGACTCAATGATCCTGAAGTGACGCAATTTTTGGCACGGGTTTTTCCTCTGTACCAAAAGGAGCAGCGCGATTTCATCGCGGGACTCTCCGGGCGGAGCAACGATATTTCACTCGGTATTGTCCAGGTGGAAAGCGGAAAGCTGATTGGCTCCCTCGGGCTCCACATGATCAACTGGGTGAATCGCACTGCGATCACGGGAACGGTCATCTGGGAGAAGGCGTGCTGGAACAAGGGCTACGCTACGGAGGCAAAAATGCTGCTTCTGGATCTGGCGTTCAATGCCCTTGATCTCTACGTGGTACAGTCCCGAGTCTTTGCTCCTAATGGAGCGAGTCTCAGCTACGGGAAAAAGTGCGGCTACCGTGAAGTGGCGCGTATACCTCAGTGGGGACGCATGAAGGACGGAACCCGTGCTGATGAGGTCATCCTCACGGTTACTCAGGAGGAGTGGCGTCCTCTGTGGCAGAAGTATCTGGAGGAGCAGAAGAGCAAGGCAGGGTGAGGGCTTGAGGCGTGTCCGTGTGACACGCCTCTTTCTTTTGGAAGATCTCTTGACAAGGTGTAGTAAGTAGGTTATTGTCACTATCTGCTGAGTATAGAGTGGTTCGGAATTCTTTCTCGGTAGGCAATTATCATGACCAACATCATTGCATACATCGAATATACAAGCGCGGCCATCATGCCGTGGGCTTATTCCGTTTCTGGATCAAAGCTCGGTGCATTCCGCGTGCTTTCGTCTGTAAGGCGAGGTGTTGTGATGACTTAACGTTTTTAAACTTTGAGTACTTGAAACACCCCGCCTTTCTGGCGGGGTGTTTCGTTCTTTGACAAGTCCACAACAGCTTCTACGGAGGGAGACATGCTCGACGGCTCACGAAACCCTATCAGCTACCTGTTCAGTGCCATGTGGCACTACAGTGCTCACGAACATCGTCGCATTGTACTGTTCTGGTCGTTTTTTGCGATTGCTGAGACGGTTCACGTGTTCGGGTACCCGTTTGTCTGGGCTCAGATTATAACCACGGTTCAGCTCAAAGGCGTCACTGAGGAAAGCATCAGTGAGTTAATCTCACTGCTCGCGCTGATTGTCGTACTGGAGCTTCTGCTGTGGTGCCTGCACGGACCGGGGCGGTATCTCGAGGAGGCGACAGCCTTCTGCATTCGCAGAAACTACCGTCGTCACTTGCTGTGGGGAGTACTCTCGCTGCCACTTGATTGGCATAGCGAGCACCACTCTGGTGACACGATCGACAAGATCGAAAAGGGAACGAGCGGACTCTACGAATTCTCGCGCGTGACCTTCCAGTTAGTGTATCGGGCCATTCAACTTACCGGCAGCTTCGCGGTGCTAGCGTATTTCTCGCTACCCGCGGGGGGCATTGTTGCAGGCTCAGTTCTTTTGGTGGGCGTGATAATCGTTACCTTCGATCGCGTGCTTGTTAAGCAGTATGAGCATTTGAACCAATCCGAGAACATAATCTCGGAAAGCGTGTTTGACGCTGTGTCTAACGTCTCGACGGTCATAATTCTTCGTGTAGAGAAGCTCGTCTTCGATGCCATCATGCACAAGGTGGAAGAACCGTTCGCTCTGCTCAAGCTCAACACGCGTATCAACGAGTGGAAGTGGTTCACGGTGAGTATGTGCTGTTATGTCATGTCCGCGTTGGTACTCGGTGTCTATTTTTGGCAGCACCTTGGAACAGCAGAGGGAGTACTCGTAGGAAGTGTGTTTCTGCTTATCCAGTACTTGGGCAACGTGAGAGATCAATTCTACGAATTCACGACTATGTACGGCGAGTTGCTTCGCCGAAAGGCGCGAGTACTAAATGCGGAGCGCCTTTCCGTAGATTTCCGCCCAGAAAACCTGGTGAACCATGTGTTGCCTGCGGGGTGGAGACAGCTCGACGTGACAGGTCTTACGTTCTCCTATGATCAGGTCGGTGTCAGTGCACACCTCGACGACGTATCGTTCTCTGCACGACGCGGAGAGCGTATTGCCCTGGTTGGGGAATCAGGAAGTGGCAAAACAACGCTCCTAAAACTCATGCGCGATCTCTACCATCCGCAGCGGCTCACGCTTTCTGTGGATGGTGAAATCATCCCTGAGGGGTTTCCAGGAATTAGTCGTGCCATCGCTCTGGTTCCACAAGATCCAGAAATCTTTGCCACAACTATCCTTGAGAACATAACCTTAGGGGCTGACTACGAGGATGATCTTATTGATCATTACGTAGCGATGGCCTGCTTTGAGTCAGTGGTGGAAAGTCTGCCGCAGAAGCTTCACTCCTCGATCAAAGAGAAGGGAGTGAATCTCAGTGGTGGGCAGCAGCAGCGGCTTGCGCTTGCGCGCGGGCTTCTGGCATGTCACGGAAAAGATGTTGTCCTGTTGGACGAGCCAACCAGCAGTTTGGACGCGAAGACAGAAATGCAGGTCTACCGGAACATCTTCCAGGGATTCCCGGATAAGACCATCATTTCTTCGATTCACAGACTGCATCTACTGCCTCTCTTCGATCGAATCTGTATGTTCGAACGTGGCAGAATTGTAGCCTCGGGTACCTTCGATGAATTGCTCACTGCATGTCCAGCATTCACTGCTATGTGGGAAGCGATGCAGCACGACGAAACTCGTGCCGGAGGTAAGTAATCATTGTTCTTTCAGGGGCGTGTCCGTGTGACACGCCTCTTTTTCTTTATGCAGGGTTATACTATTTCCATATGAAAGGATACGTCGCCAATATTGAGAAACTTAGCCTTGAGAACGAGTACTTTAGAAACGTGCTCTATACTGATTCGCGGCTGCAGCTTGTGGTGATGAGCTTGCTTCCAAATGAGGATATTGGAGAGGAAGTGCACCAACTTGATCAGTTCATCCGCATTGAAAAAGGAGAGGGCAAGGCGGTGCTCGATGGCGAAGAGTCGACCCTTACAGACGGCTCCGTCGTGATCATCCCCGCAGGAACGCGGCACAACATCATTAACACCTCAAGTTTGGAATCTCTAAAACTGTACACGCTCTACGCTCCGCCCAACCATAGGGAGGGAACGGTGCACAAGACAAAAGCAGACGCTCTGGCTGATGAGGGCGAGCATTACGAAGGGTAACTAGACAAAAAGAAACGGCGAGGCCATGGGCCTCGCCGGATTTGTAGTGAGCGTGAGCTATTCCTTCTGGCTGAGCGGTTCGCTGCAGCTATACAGCTCGAGCCCGACTGCGTCCCTGCAGAGTGAACGGAATCGCTCGAACGGCTCCGCCTGCATCAGGAGAACGGCGTTTGGCATTTTGCGAAGATAGTCCATCAGGTTGTGGTCTCGAGCGCTGTAGTGCTCCCGAAAGGTGGGAGGTCGGGTTCGCTCGAACAGCTTGATCTCCCAGTGTGCGCCCGGATGGAAAGCATAGCCTGAGACGTAGGCGAAGTATTCGTATCCCTCTACCAAGTGAGGTGGTATCTTCGACTGGCGGATGAATGCTTCGCTTCCATGCTCAGGTTTGAGCACAATCGAGCTGAACTGTGGCGTCGTGATGACGCAGAACTTTCTGGCCATGGGTCCTCCTCTCTGTGGTCCCGGGCTGACAATAAAGGATTAAAGAGGACTGTCAATCCTTCATCTTTTTCCCAAGTGCTATGACGTATATAGTTAGAAAGTCTTAATTACTTCTAATAATCACTACCTATATGAATCCTGTCGTTCACTTTGAGATGCCGGGCGATGATATTGAGCGTATGAAGAAGTTTTACGCAGAAGCCTTTGGCTGGAAGATGATTCAGTACGGCCCCGAGTTTGGCGGCTATGTCATGGCACAGACGGATGAGACCGATGAGAAGGGAATGCTTAAGGAGACCAATAGGATCAATGGCGGTTTCTACAAGAAGACGCCGGAGCAGGCAGGACATCATCCTTCAGTAGTGATTGCCGTCGATGACATCAATGCTGCCATTGAAAAAGTGAAGGCCGCTGGAGGAACCATCTCCGATAACCCTATGGAAATTCCTACGATTGGTACGTACGCAGCCTTTATCGACACCGAAGGCAATCGCGTAGGGATGCTCCAGCCGTCACAGCAAATGTAAACGATAACCCCGCCAGTAATCTGGCGGGGTTTAGGTTAGGGAATGGAACTTAATGTGCGGGTATTCTTGTTTCCAGAACGTCGGAGTTACCGGCATCACGGCGATCGGGGTTACGGGTTTCCGTGACGCAAAGTGCCACGAATTCGGCAGCTGACGAAACGAAAGGCGCGGAACGATATAAATGTACCCAGGTCCGAGTTTGAGATTTCTTCCTTCGACAATAAACGGAGGAATGCCCCGTTTATGTTTGTACCATTCGTGGGGTATGTACCAGCGAATCATACCAGGCTCAGTGCGAGCGAGGGCCCGAATGAGCGCAACCTCAATGACTGGTGTCGCATACACAGCACACTGTCGCCATTCAGATCGTGGCGGCCTACCGGGCGGTGTGTAGGGTCTCAGGACTCCGTAGGGTCCACCTTCTCCTTCAATTGACCCATGGAGAAGGTAATCCTCATGGGGAAGTTTTCGCAAGAACGCAGAAATCTCTTGGGGGAGCATCGAGCTTCTCCAGCAGTCTTAGCCGAAATCATAGAACCATCACCTCGAGTATTTGTCAAAAAATAAACGCCGCGCTGGAATTTCAGGGCGGCGTGAGAAGGAACTTATCATTGTGTGATGCGCACGAGGGCGAGCCTGCGCTCTTGTGTCCACGCCCCGATGCGTCGCAGACGATAGGGCAGACCTCCTTCTTTTAGGTACCGGTTGAGAACTTCGTCGCCGCGCAGTCCATGTGGAGGCGGGAACAGTACTTCCGCTGGTTGAGCGGTGTTTTTTGCTGCACGTAGCTTCTCAACGACTGACTTGAATCGGCACTTGGTGAGAATGAGCAGTAATTGCTTCCACTCAGAATTTTTCAGCTTTGCGGGAGCAGTTTCGATCCGGCCTGCCATGTGCAATCTCCTTCTATTAAGCCGCTACTGACTATACGTTTCACTTTCTGAAGAGAAAATGAAACCGCTCGGCATAGCCGAGCGGTACGTTCACACAAATCCTGCGGGTTGGACGGGTGCAGGGCTGCGTTCGGGGATGAATTCAACGAGCTCATCGGGATCGAACAGTTCTGGACCTCGTGCTCCATTTGATTTCCAGAATCCTTTCATCTCCAGCCACTTCACAGGGATGTGACTCTTCTCCCCGAGCTTCTGGTAGGTGTCGCCATTTTTGCGGCGATACGCGGTTTTGTAGGTTGGGTCGTGCGGAATATCGCCGATTCTCACAAGCTTCCCGGACATGTTTTCCTCCTAGGCTTGGTACGAAGCAATGACCTTCACGGTTGACTTCAAGGGAAGGAGAGCCTGAAGGATCTTGTGAACCTCATGCTCGTGGTCTCCTCGCGTAGAGCGGACGCGGACCACTTCCTCGCCATTGTACTCAGGCGGCAGCTCGAACTTATCACTGCAGATCACGATCTCAATCGGTTCGCTGCATGTGAGGTTTCGAACGTGGTCGCGGATCAATCGGTACTTCGCCATGGCAAGCTCCCGGTCTCGAACGCCATGGATCTCTATGCTTGGCATTGCACACCTCGTTCTCTAGCCATGAGCATACAATCATTCCTCGCAAAGATAGTCAAAAAGAAATCGCCGCCCGGCACAGAGCCAGGCGGCGGGGGTTACCAGTAGCGGTTCGCAATACGGACGAACCAGGGATGTACAAGGAACTTGAGTATGCCTGCGTACATAAGCCCGAAGACAAGCATTACGGGGAGAAATTCCCAGTCATTCCAGCGGGGTGCAAAGCGAATCGTACAAACGATGGCGATGATCCCGACCACTGGAATGCCCAAGCCCCACAGGTGGCCATACAGTCGGTACAGCGGGGAATCCCTCGGGATCTCCCGGACGGGGTCTCGGAAGATGTCGCTCATGTCTGCCTCGCTTGCGGCTTTAACTTGCACAACAAAATCATTTTTCAGGAAAATAGTCAAAAGGAAACCGCTCAGCCGACAGGCTGAGCGGTACGCAGATGACGAAACTCGGACGTTGTCCTACCTCCGATGCTCACACTTCTGTCGTCCTGCACGAGGAGCTCTAGTGTTCCGTGACAGCATGTGCTCGGATCCCACCTGACTTCAACAGCTCGTCCCTCAAGCTTGTGATCATAATATTGCGCGGAGAACCGTGCAGGGGCTTGGGGGAGGTGGTGTTGGTGGGACTCCACCCACTTTCGTGCGGCGGCTTCGGCGCCCTCCTTGCTGATGCAGAGCGGGCTCGTTGGTTCAGAGTGTGACATGTCATCCTCCCAGTTGCTGGCGACATAGAACCACTACCGTAGAGAATTGTCAAAAAGAAAGCTGTATCGAAATACGATACAGCTCAGGTCTGGGGGACTAGTTCTTCACCCAGATAAAGGCATTGAGCCCGTGCTCTTGCGCGCCTTCGTTACAGGCACGGGCGACGAGAGAGTCGGTCTCGTAGATCAGGGAACCTTTATGATCATATTTCCCCCAGTGGTCGAGCTTTTCCTGCTTACCCTCGACGATCAGTCCGGCAATTCCGCCGGTGAATTTCCGATTCTCTGAATAGCCCGTCAAATATAACACTTCGCCACCCACCATCTCGGTGATGAAATACTGACAGGTGATCGGCATACCTATTAGAGCGCTTGCCACGGTGTACTTCTTGGTGATCACTCTTCCCACGTCGTTGTCCATGAACAACTTAAAGGCAAATAGTGCCGACACAACGAGTCCGACGGCAACGCCGCCCAGAAACTTCCCCATGTGAGCCTCCTTAAGGCTGGATAGAAATAACCGTTCGGACTGAAAATACAATTGAAGTACCGGTAAGTCAATATCTCAATATCTCTGATATATCACAAAAGTAAAACCCCTCCCTGTTGCCAGGGAGGGGTAGCAGCGACATGCTCACAACGATTCGAGGAACTCTCGCGCCGCTGGGCTCATGCCATGAACCGATCTCGTTCTCGGAAGAACAACGCCGAGTAGATGGAGGTATTCCTCCAACCACCGGAGCGTCCTTGTTCCGAGTTTCGCCATGCCCTTCACTTCTGAAGGTGTAAGCGAAGCGAGAACTGATAGCCGCTCACGGCCTGTCTTCTGTGCAAAGGTGCTCAATACCTTCTTCCGCACGAGTGTTATCGACGTTGAGGAGCGTAGGAGCATTGCCCGAGGCGTATCATCCTTCGCAACCTTCCGATCGAGCACTTCTCGAACGAATTCAGGGTCTAGAACTTCCGTAAGCCCGAGAGACAAAGCCTTCGATCGCGTGCTTTTCATGTTCCTCATCCTTCAGCTTGAGATAGCATGGCCCCTTCCGGGACCTAACCACTCAACATCCAGAAGAGGTCTGCCAAGACAATAGTAGCATATAACTAATATAAAGTCAATAGTTAGAAAATGCCCAGAAATATAAAGAAAAAATGGGCCACGATTGCTCGTGGCCCAAGTGACAGGGAGGCCATTCCACATGGAATGGCTCTAGCGATTATATAGCCAAATTTCATGAATTTGCTAGGCTGAGCGCATGAAAAAAGAGCCTCCAGTGGGATTCATATTTCTTTGTTCTGATCAAACAGAACAAGAATGTCTAAGTAGAAATTTGTTTGGTGGGACTGAGAAATACGAATCTCGCGTTCGGGGCTTAAGTAAAGGATGCAAAGTATTTTTATACAACCGAAGTCAGTCAACGTTGCTAGGTCTATTCGAGGCTATCGCTGATCCAGGGATTGATATTGAAGCGGATGCTTGGCAAAAGAGTTTTCCGTATCAAGTGAGAGTAAAGAGGATTAGAGAGTATAAACCGGTATCTCGATACGAAATCCCAAATACATTATTTGGCTTTGATCGTGCAAATAGACCGCCGGGTCGGTTAGATCGCTTTCAGGTTGAAAAATTGGAGGAGATTTTCCAGTCAGAGAAAAGAATCCAAAGGCATCAGGCGGACCGATTTAGGGCCGATGACGGACATTTCGTAAAAAGTAAGGCAGAGGTTTGTATTGATAATTGGCTTTATCAAAACAGGATCCCACACGAGTACGAACCACAAATAGGAATCTACCAAGGAGATTTCAAGATCCCTCTATTAAACGGAATGAACGTATATATTGAGTACTGGGGGCTGGAGGATGAAAAATATACAGAGAATAAAAATAAAAAGCTTGAGTTCTATGAGAAACAGGATCTTAAATTAATCGAACTAACCTCTCCAGATTTAACGAATCTGGGCGTGCTTCTAGGTGAAAGGCTCAAGAATTTAGAGGGTTAGATTGATCTTTCTGAAAAAACGGTGACTGTCACCATTTTTGTGGCGACGGCTTGACTAAAAGCGGTGAACATGTTGATATCTCTCTGGACACGCCGTCCAGCTCTGGCGGAACGCCAGTTCTTTGACTACGGAACGTAGGAGATTACCCATGCGTGTAGATGCGCAGAAGAACCAAAAGCTTCTCGACCAGTTCAAATTTTTGCGTCGTATTCTCGTGCTCCCTTTAGAGCCATACGCTGGAGAATTCGCTGATCAGAAGGGGCTGATAATCGACGATCTCACTATTACGGTGGAGAAAGCCGACGGCGACCTCATGTTCCGCCAGGGCGGCAACATTGGCCTTGGCGAGATCAGCTACTTCTTTGGCACCAAGGGTGATCGGAAAGATCAGATTGGCAAACAGGGCGAGTACTTATTCGCCGTCGACGCCGCTGATCGAATCATCCGCCGTGTTGATTGGCCTAGGAATCGTGAGGAAGCCCGCGGCAAGCATCCTATTTATGGCTACCACGCTCTGTGGGGCAAAGATCTTGGCAATCGGCACCTGACGGACTGTCTTTACGATAAAGTGAAGTTTCTTGTATGGGTCACTGTCAGTACGTGGCACGAATCGACCAAAAACGCCGATCAGCCGTTTGGCAAAGTCTGCACCCGGCTCATGCAGATTACTGTCTATGGTCAGCCAGAGGAGGGATTTGCTATTCTCAAGGAGAATTCAAGTGTCTACGGGAATCTCTATCTCTCAAACGATGTTCTCATCGGAGGCTCGCTTAACAAGGATCGTGACATTATTACAATCAACGGTCATCTTGGTGAGCTGTGCCACTCGTTCCAAGAAGATGTGTACTTCAATGGGATGAAAAAGATCCTTGATAAGGGGAAGTACCGTGGCGCTTCCGGACAATTTGGTCCGGCGAGCGTCTTGGCCGCTGAGATGTGCGGCTATGACCGAGTGATGTTGCAGGACAACACCTGTTGGGTGACATACCAGCTTCGACCGGGAGGCCGGAATATGTACGTACTGGGATGCGGCGGCACACTACCCCAGCTTCGCCGTTTAACCCGATCTGTCATCGAGGCCTGGAGAAATCCCGAGAATCACAAGAAGTTCCAGCCTGACAAGGAAGTTTCCGTTATATGAGCCGCACTGGCTCGGGCCCGCCACAGTATGTGGCGGGCTTTCCTTTTCTCTTTGTTGGGCAATTTAGCTAAGAGATTTTGTTATACTAAAATTTCTGATAGAAAGTCTTATCTCAGCCACAACAATATAAATTTACTGGCAGTCACCATTGTTCATTATTCTGCAAACATATGAATCCTGAATCCACTATGTCTCACACTCCAAATCTTTTAAATGATGATGGAACGGCTTCGATGGCCACCATGCTCATGATGTCGCATCATGCGTTCCGTCGGGACATCACACGTTTTATTCGTGCTGTGGAGCAGATTAAAGCTGGTGATACTTCTCGCGCTGACGCTGTGCGGGGCGAGTGGGACACGAGTTATCGGCTGGCACTCCATGGGCATCACACTATCGAAGATTCGACCATTTTCCCTGACATAAAAAGTAAGCATCCGGAACTCGCGCCTGTTGTCGACAAACTCACAATGGAAAATGGTGACAGTCACCATTTTGTGCTAATCGAACATTGACCTTCATGAAATTGGAGCTACTCTTGAGACTATGAAATATTTACTCACAATAATTTTGGTCGCAGTCACACTGGTTGGTGGATGGTTTTACTACCAAAAGATGCAGGCTCCAGATCCTGGTACTGTAAAGCTCTATTTTTATGATGGTGGGGATGCAAACGGCGGTTACAAGGTAACGACGCAGGAGGTTCCGCCATCGCCCCATCTTGAAGACGTAGCGATTCGGGCTCTAATTGATGTGGAGCTTGATCACCTCTTTCCTTCTATCGAGGATGACTTCCTGGGCGTTACTATCGAAAACGGCGTTGCAATGGTGAACTTTAAAAAAGCCCAAGATCAGTTGTATTTAACTGGCGTACCAGGCTATACGGGGGTTGTAACAAATTCGATCACCAAGACGCTGATGCAATTTCCTACTATCAAAAAGGTGCAGTTTGCGATTGACGGAAAGGTAATAACAGAGTGGGATGCCTGATATTGTGTTTCACTCCCTTATGAAATACGTACTCTTTTTTCTCGTTATAGTAGCCACGCTCGGCGGGGGTGTCTATTATTACCTTCAGTATAAGAATGCCCCTTTCTACATTATGGTAGAAAGTCCCCAAGGAGGAGAGACGTACAGAACGGGAGAGACTATTGTGGTGAAATGGCGCGCCTATAACCTGCACACCATCTCGCCAGAGCGCATGAAATATATAAATGTCCGTTTAGGGCTTGCTCAACCTGAAACAGTGGGGATGGAGCCGGCGATATATGAGATTTCAAAGGAGTTGCCGCTCGAAGAAGAGGGAGCCTTTACGTGGACGATTGACGAGAATATAAAGCCGGGAGACTACAAACTGCGCGTTGCCACCCTGGGGGTGGGGAAAGCCCCTTCAGGAGACTTGCTCTGGGGTCTTGCCTACCACAGCTTGGATGCATTCACGATCGCGAATGAGTGAGTAGACTGTTTGGTCGATCTCTCGGGCATGCCGTTTTGCTATACTCGCTTATATGCCTCAAACACCCAACCTTCTCAATGATGATGGAACGGCCTCGATGGCCACGATGCTCATGATGTCGCATCATGCGTTCCGTCGGGACATCACACGTTTTATTCGTGCTGTGGAGCAGATTAAAGCTGGTGATACTTCTCGCGCTGACGCTGTGCGGGGCGAGTGGGACACGAGTTATCGGCTGGCACTTCACGGACACCACTCGATAGAAGACTCGACTATCTTTCCGGATATAAAAAGTAAGCATCCGGAACTCGCGCCTGTCGTCGACAAGCTCATGGAACAGCATCATGGGATTGATCCTCTGCTTGCAGAAGGAGACGCAGCCTTTGCTGATCTTGCACATCCGGAGAAGGCCGAGGCGGTGCTTTCTGCGCTGAAGACGCTTCTTGATGAACATTTGGCCTATGAAGAGGCAAACATCACCCCGCATCTCCGCGATGCGAAGGAATTTCCCACACCACCTGACGAGAGTGCCGCAAACATGTATGTGAACGGTTTCGCTTGGAGCATGCAGGGCATTGCTCCTCACGTACTTGATGAGGTTAAAAAGATGTTGCCCGAGATTTTGCTCGCTAAACTTCCGGCCGCACAAGCGGAATTTGAAGCGCGCTCAGGGCGCGTATGGGGAACGTATAGCGTAGGGTCTGCAACCACGCCCATTCCTGAGATTTCATAACAGGCTGGCCTGACGATGAGCCCTGTTTGACAGTCGCTCAATAGAAAATTAAGGTGGGAGTAGCAACGGAAAGGAGCAAGACATGGGCTGGCCTCGTAACCTCGTGATGGTTCGTCACGCGGAGTCGGAAGGTAACGTGCTCACTGCTGATGAGCGGGCGGAGTACGATTGCGCAACTGATCGCTACCGTCTTACGGAGCGCGGCAGGAAACAGGCTGAGCTCACGGCGCGGTTCCTCTACAAGAGGTACCCTGAAGGCTTTGCGGCGTACTACACGTCATATTACGTGCGGTCGCGGGAAACCATGGAAATCATGTACCCCAAGGCGAAGATCTACGAAGATCCACGCCTTGCCGAAGCAACGCGCGGAATATGGCACACCATGAGTGCGGCGCAGATGGAGGCGCGCTTTCCTGAAGAAGTGAAGCGCAAGGAACGTGAGGGTCTTTATCACTACCGACCGCTCGGCGGGGAGAATTGGCCCGATATCGAGCTTCGCATTCACAGCTTTCTGGGGACCCTCAGTCGGGATTACGAGGGGCGGGATGTTCTCATGGTCGTCCATGGCCATTGGCTCATTCTTCTCCAGCGCCTCATCCACCATTTTTCGATCGAGGAAGCTGTCCGTCTGTACAAGCAGGGGCACTTTCACAATGCCTCGGTAACAAGTTATTGGGTAGATCGAGATACTGCTGGCAGGCAGCGTTTTGTGTGCGATCTGAACAACTACGCTCCTTGGAAGGAGGAGCTTAAGGACTGACCGTCCCCAACAAAAAGCCGTTGGAGGACGGCTTTTTAATTTGGTACAGAGTGAGATCTTCTCTTTATGCAGGTATATACTGAGCTTATGAAATTTAAACTTATTGAAAAAAGAAACGAAGTACCGAACGTAACATCATTTATATTTCAGCCGGAAGCGCCGGTTCAGTGGCAGGCAGGGCAGTACATCCATTACATGCTCCCGCATGAGTCCGTCGATGACCGAGGTGCGGAGCGGTGGTTTACCGTCGCTTCAGCTCCGTATGAAACGACACCCATGATCACGACGCGGCATGCAAGTGAGCATGGAAGCTCCTTTAAGGAAAAGCTCTTCAGTTTGGAAGCGGGAGACAATGTAGAGGCAGGTATGCCGGAAGGAGATTTTGTTTTGGAAGCGACTGACCGTGCCTATGTGTTTATCGCCGGCGGTATCGGGATCACACCGTTTCATTCGATCTTGAAGCAGGCAGACCACGACGGCACGAAGCTCAACGTGACGCTTCTGTATGGGAACCGCGATAAGCAGGCTCCGTATAAGGCAGAGCTCGAAGCATTTGCAGAACGTAACCCCAACTTGAAGATACAGTACATCCTGTCGCCGCAAGTCATTGATGAGGCAGTCGTTCGCCAGTATGTACCCGATCTCTCAGCACCGCTGTTTTACCTTTCCGGACCGGAACCGATGGTAAAAGGCCTCGCGCAGACGCTCGAGAGCATGGGTGTGGCACCAGAGCGGATAAAGCTCGATGACTTCCCCGGCTACGAAGCGCATCAGGGATAGGCTCAGCCGATAACAATAAAATCACGAATCCATGGACAACCCCGCGCATTGCGCGGGGGTTTGTTACGTACCTGCCTGCGCAGGCAGGGCATGCTACGTAACAAAATATTGACAAATTATACAAAAATGTTACTATTCTTCCGAATCGGTCTTTATAGGAGGTTTCGATGCGAACACTGTTGTATGTTCCCATGATCCATCGTATGGATGAGACTCTCTTGGGCGCGGAATCCTACCAGGATGAGGAACAGGCAGAGTTGGGTGAGTCCTTGCTTGATGTGTATTGGAATCTCATCCTTAAGGTGCTCACGCGGAGGATCCAGGAGTTGGGTCTGCAAAGTAAGGGGGGTCTCGATTTGGATGTGTTTTGCGAATCGTGGACTTATCCCGAACAGATCGCTTTTCTAACGCGTCACGCTATGGCGATGGAAGAAATGGTTCCCAGCGTTCATGCTCTCAGTGGCATGTTGGCAAAAGTCGGGGCTCGCTTGCGGGTTACTGAAAATATGATTGTGCACTGGCTTGAGGGAGTTGCGTATAAGTTGCAGTTTTCTCGAGAACGTCCGCCTTTTGGCAAGACTTTGATGGAGTGGCGTGATCTGAGCATTGTTGGCAATCTCAATCGTCAAGTGAAGGAGGGAGGGACAGCTGTTTTGTTTCTCGGCGCAGGTCATGACGTCCCCGCTTTTCTTGATCAGGACTGGCGTGTGGAGGTTCTCACCGCTGCAGAAATAGCGATTTTCATCCGTCACATAGATGCTACACCTAAAGTGTGGACGGATCTCTACACCAAGCAGAGCGATCGCCATCGCATCACTTCGGGAGAGTTGGACGAAGTCATCTGACTTCGTGAGAGTACCGCTCGGTCATTGTGGCCGGGCGGTTTTGTTATACTAATTTCCTATGGACAGTTTGATCACGCAAACAGAGATATTTTTTGTCGTGGATCTATTGCTCGCGCTTGCGATTGGCTATGCGATTGGCGCAGAGCGTGAATCGCGGGGGAAAGATGCTGGCATTAGCACGCACGTCTTGGTGATCTCAGGAGCGATGCTCTTTACGTTTCTCTCGAGCATGGTGGATCCGGCCTCAAAGTCACGCATTGCGGCGCAGATTGTAAGCGGCATTGGCTTTCTTGGCGCGGGACTCATCCTTAAGGAAGGAGCCAGTGTCAAAAACCTCACCACCGCAGCGAGCATCTGGTTTGCTGGTGCCATCGGTATGGCCATCGGCTTTAACTACCACATCATTGCCGTTGCGGCAGGCCTTTTTGCGATCTTCGTCCCTCGCATTCCGCACATCAGCAAGCGCAGTCCTGAAGCGCGGGAAGTGAATTCTTGAAAATTTGAATCAAGGAAGAAAGGATGCGAAGCATGCAAGTTACGTAACAGTGCTTTTTGACATACCAGTACAATTGTTGTAGTATAGTGCAGTAGTTCTTTCCACGGGGGTTACGATGAACGACGTCATCACTTTGGGACGACTGAGCTTTCTTCCAAACTCGAAGCTTGTCTATTGGGACAGCAAGAAGGTAAAGCTCTCCTGGGGCAGGAGCGCGATTGTGGAAATCCTTGCACGCTCCCCAGGCACCTCCTTTCACCAGCGGGATCTCTACAAGCTTTTGCGGGATAGAGGTCTTGGCCATAAGGGCGAGCGCGCCGGCTATGTTGTGATGCGCAGCGCCATCCGGCACATTCGCCGCTGTTTCCGGAATATTGACCCGGCCTTCGATGCCATCAAGACCGCTCGTTGCGGGGGCTACTACTGGCACTGCCCAGAGGCAAAACCTTGTTCTGCCGACAGCGTAGATCTGCAGAAGGCAGCGTAATCACAAACCCACGAAGCACAGATTGCTTCCGTGGGTTTTCTTTTTACAAATTGACACAAGGGTAGGGAGGGGCTATTTTCGTAAGTGGTAGGTTGGCGGTCATATGCGCTGAGCTGGTTCTACCCCGCACCAGCTCACGCGATCACACCGGAATCCCTTGTGTTGGAGAGTGCGTACTTTCTCTCCCGTGGTTATGCCTTGCAGACCCTCTGCAGGTTCGCGCAAACGGGACCCGTGGCCAAAGCCCCTGCTTTGGGCCAACCTACCCCACGCTCTTTTGAGTCTTCTCGTTCAAACCGTCTTCGATTCTTATCGCAGGCGGTTTTATTTTGATCAAATGAAAACCCCGCCGTTCGTTTCCTACTAGGCGGGGCAGATTCTACTGTGTGACTCCCTTTTCGTAATGCTCGATCCATGCGGTGAGGCTCTGAAACCCCTCCGGGAGTTTGTCGATAGAGGGCTCCTCCCAACTATCGGTTACAAATTCCCAGACGTTGCTACCGCTAAGCTTTCGCTCGATGACGTATCGAGTGTTCTGGTCGGGCGGGAGATACAAATCTCCTGAACGCTGAAGGAAAAGAATGTAGAGCGCGAACTGGGCGTCCATGCCATACCAGACTTCAACTTCAGTCCGGCCCACCTCAACGCAATCTGCGTAGCGCGTGGAGCCGGGACCTTCATCGTGGGTGAAGAAACCTTCCTCGGTCTTTCCAATGACACGGTAGTCATAAAGCGACATGATGACCCCCTTGTTGCAGCAGATTATTCCCAGTTAACATAATAGCACAAAATACATACGTTGTCAATCTACTTTTTCATCACGGCGATGACTTTGCCGCGGACGGTGAAATCGTCCTCGCTTGAGAGGTAAATGGGCTTGTGGCTGGAGTTACTGGACTCGGGCATGAGAATGATCTGCTCTGTCTCGCGGTCGCGGGTGAATTTTTTGATATTGGCGCAGCCGTCGATGATGGAGAGGACGTAGTCGCCGTTTTTGGGGTTGTCCTGCTGTGTATCGATGACCAAAAAGTCCCCGTGCTCGATACTCTTTCCCTTTATATTGGCGCGGTTCATAGAGTCGCCGTCGGCGCGCAGGACAAAGATGCCGTCGCGTTTGTTTAAGAGCCGCGTCGAGATGCTGAGATACCCTTCAGGATTTTCTTCAGCGAAGATCAGGGCCTCGCCGCAGTTAGCGCGGCCGAGGATAGGGAGGGAGATCGAGGTTGCAGAAGAGAAGAGCGAGCTCTTCTTAACATCAAGGAACTGAATGGGGCTTATGCTCATAGCCCGGGGCTGGTTGGGTTCCCGTTTGAGGTAGCCGAGCTCTTCAAGCTTTTTCATGTGGTGGTGCGCTGTGGAAGGCGAAGCGAGTTTGAAGCGCGAGCGTATTTCCTCCAGCGAGGGAGCGTAGCCTTTTGCTTTAATAAAGGACTGTACGTAGTCGAGGACGAGTTTTTGTTTTTTAGTGATCATAGGGAGGTTATCAACACTTTCCACATACTTACTAACATATCTAAAGCATAGAAAAAGAATAGAAAACACGGAAGAGGGGTTTTCCCCAGGAAGGAAGATCTGCTGCTGGCTATGGAGCGAGGAAGAGAAGACAATGGTGGGATATGGAACCCTTACACACCCCTACGCCCCCACCGCGTCGTCTGAATACGCGTCGTGTCATCAAAGGGCTTGTGATTGGCGTTGTTGTCATCGGCGCGCTCATTGCTATAAAAGACGAGGTTGCATGGAGGCTGGATCCAGGTGGCTATGCCGAAGATTATTACAGTGATGACTATGCCTACAGTTACATCCCTGATTACAGCGGCTGTAACGTAGCGAAGGTGCCGCTGTATGGTGACCTCATGACGTATCCCGGGCTCTACGCCGTGGATGAGTTCTCTTCCGTAACGCAGACGATGGCGGGGGATGTGGTGGCTTCACTTGAAGCGGCGGCGGATTCGGATGATGTGAAGGCCATTATTCTCGAAGTGGACAGCGGCGGCGGTGACCCGGTTTCTTCCAAGGAGATTGCCGATGCGCTGAAGCGCATCGAAAAGCCGACGATTGCCGTGATACGCAGTCAGGGGGCTTCGGCGGCGTACATGTCAGCGACGGGGGCAGACCGCATCTATGCTTCGGCGTTTTCAGACGTGGGCTCTATCGGCGTTACGTCTTCGTATCTCGATAACTCGCTTTACAACAAAGAGAACGGCTATGTCTTCAATGATCTTTCGTCAGCAAAATTTAAAGACGTGGGGAATCCCGATCGTGCGCTTACGGAAGAGGACAAGACACGAATTCTGAAGGACATAAACCGCTTGCACGAGCTTCTGGTGGATATGGTGGCCGAGAACCGCAACCTTCCGCGCGAGAATATCGCGGCGCTTGCCGATGGCTCGACGATGCTGGGCATCGATGCCCTCGAAAGCGGGCTTATCGACGGCGTGGGCGATCTGCGCACTGTGAAGGATCTGCTCGCGAGCGAGCTTGGGGAGAAAGTGACGTTCTGCGAATAAACGATTTTGTTTGCTACGTAACATGCTACGTAGCACATGCAGTTGTAAAATGAGTCCGAATGGTCTAGTCTTTTGGCAGATGAAATGACTCTTGCTTGGAGGAAGTCATGGCTATATCGCGTGTTTTCTCTCGGTCTCCTGAACGAGTGTACGGGCTCACCTTTGTATCTGCTGGGAAATTTCCTCAGATTGCATGTGTTGTTGAAGCTCGGCATGCGCCTCATCTCGATGAGCTTATTCGCAGTTTTGCGAAGCGGCTTTTGAAGCCGGGATGTGACATGCACAAATACTTAGGCGGTTACACCCACTTTTATTGGGGTGAGGGAAAATCCTTTGGCTTCGATAGATGTGGCGAGCGTGTCATGGGAGATGGTGAGATCTGCTACGGTGTTAGACTTCGTAATCATCAAGAAGCTACAAACGCTGCCGCAACGCTGTCTGTAATACTGCAGTGTTGCTCAGCGGCTGTTGGACTGTTGCAGCCTGCTGAAGGACCAGAATTCATTCCGAATCGCCATCAGCTTCTCGATGCGTATTCGAGTGTTGATAAAGGCGGGCATCTCCATAGCCATCCTGTGCATGGCTTTGTCTATCCGAGTCTGGGTCGATGGCTTGCTGAGCGGGGGAGAAAATTTCCTAGAAACCCTTCGGCGCTCACGCCAGAAGCATACCGTGGCTTTTCATTGCCGTTAGAGATAGTTCAGGTAATGCAGCGAGTCTGGCGCATTACGGCACCTCCGTCGGTGAAACAGTACAAGCGAGACTGCTATGCTGGCATTACCCACGAGGGGCGCTTCTCTTTCCGTTGTTTTGGAGATGCGTGCGATGTAAGCATGTATCCGGATCAGATGCTGAGCGCGGACTGGAGAGTGCCAGCTGCCTTTGCCTGTCATAATCTCGATTCGGCGCATCAGCAGCTTACGCTCATTGCCGGGCTTGCAGCCTTGCATGATCTCGCTGTAAAAGACTTGGGGTGACTTCCGCCGCGCTGGCATGCCAGCGCGGCATTTTTCCTTCATTGTATTTTTGCTTTTGCCCCGTATAGTGCAGGCAGAGGTGTTTTGGGAAGGGGAAGATGATGGAGAAGAGGCTTGCGGTATTCGTCTCGGGACGTGGCTCGTTGCTTGAGCCTATTGCTCGGACTGCACCCATTCACTTGGTGATTGCCGATCGTCCGTGTCCCGCCGTTGAGGTGGCGAGGGGTCTTGATCTGTTGACGGTTGAATATCATGAGCACAAGCTCTATGGGGCAGAGGAAAACCGGCAGCACTTCACGCGCAATCTGGCAGCGCAGCTGCGCTCCCAGAAGATTACCCACGTTGCTCTTGCGGGTTTCAGGAAAATACTACATGCGTGCATGTTCACGCCTGATCTGTACAAGGACAGGGTGGTCAACGTGCACCCGTCGCTTCTGCCGGCATTTCCAGGAGCCTATGCAGTGCGTGATGCACTTAGAGCTGGCGTCACCGAGACGGGGTGTACTGTTCACGTCGTAACAGAGAAGGTGGATGACGGTCTCATTCTCGCGCAGGAAGTAGTGCCTATACTGCCGGGAGATACGGAAGAGACACTCCATGGCCGTATTAACGATGTCGAGCGGAAGTTGTTTCCGCAGGTCATCCGCTCGTTCATGGGGTTATAAACTTTTCGCCGCGCCGGTATCTCGGCGCGGCTTTTGTTGACTCGAAAGCCAGGAATTATTGGGTTTGATGGAGATGTGGTACAGGAGGGCCATCGATATTCCATTGCAATTTGAAGGGGGTCCACTTTTCCTGTATGGTTGCGGTGGATCTGTTCTGAGGAGGGCTTTCCATGACGTCAGTTGCCGCAAAAACACGACCGGATCAGCTGGTGCGTGTGTGCTGTCCGAACTGTGGAGAGGACGTGCAGGTGTACGGTAATCCGGACGACCTGCGCTACGCAGTCCACAATGCCACGCTGCTCCCAGGTCAGCGCTCGAGTGCTAACTGCATCATGAGCGATCGCCCGGTCAAAGCGCTCTCATAATTTCAACCATCGCCTGCTTCGCAGGCGATTTTCTTTGCTTGACAGGGGAAGCTGGCTGAGGTTTGCTTCTCTCGGAACTGCGGTTCCTTCTGCATCTCTCGTTCTGGAAGGAGTAAACAATGGTAGAAACCAATACCAGCGTACGCGCGATTCTTACCGGTCGCGTGAAGGTCAATCGTCGCGAAGTAACTTCAGCAGAGTGGCTTGCGCTCGTCGACTCCGCGATTGAAGGGATCCATCTGGGATTTCTCACGGAGTTTCGGCCACTTGTCGAGCATGTACAGTCAGGTTTTCGTGACAAGGGGGCTATTGCAGCCTACGTCTTGCGCGTATTTGATCCTCCGATACTTGAGGCTGCCCTTGCTTCACTTGCGTGGGCGACCTCAAAGACGGGCTTTCTCAAGCTTGCGGAGATCGTCCCCTTTCCTCGCATCGATGAGTTGCCTCGTGGTGGGGAGACCGGTGACTCTACGGTACTCCACGATGTCCTCTCTGTTGAGGAGCGTCTGCTGCTCTTGAGCAGAAAAGGAAATCTTTTCGAGTTACAAATGCTGTGGCAGCCTGTTGCATCAGTTGTCGTAACTCCGCATGGATCAATACCGGCGGAGTTTACCCTTAGCTCTGCACAACTGAAGGAGCTTACCGCTGATGAATTCCTTGCGATTCTAGAGGAAGAAATCGCAGAGCAAGCCGGAAGGTCTGCTGAGGATGGCGGTATGCTTCTCGGAGAGCAGGTAGTCGACAGTCTGCTCGACGTTTGCGCGCGGTCAGCTTCGCAGCTCAATCAGCGGGCAGATCAGCTTGATGCGTCACATTCTGAGCTTGGCATGCGCATGAGCGTATTCAGTTCCTTTTGGTAACAGATTTGTTAAAGGCCAGCAGCATTGCTGCTGGCCTTTTGTTTTTGTAAAAGTCTGCAACAATACATTTGTTATGTCTGAGCAGAATGTACTTATCGGGGCGGTCCTCCTTGTCGTCATCAGTGTGGGCGCCTATCTTCTCTGGCCTCAAGCGGCGATAAAAAATTATCCGCCGGATGGCACGACGATTGTCGCCTTCGGCGATAGTCTGGTAGAGGGCGTCGGAGCAACTGATGGAAATGATTTTGTCTCGGTGCTCTCGCGCGAGATCGGGGAGCCGATCATAAATCTGGGTATCTCCGGCAATACGACAGAGCAGGGGCTTGCGCGCATTGACGATGTGCTTTCACAGGATCCGAAAATAGTGATTCTGCTTTTGGGCGGCAATGACTATTTGCGCCGCATTCCGCAGACGACGACGCGGCAAAACCTCGCAACGATGATCGAGCGCATTCAGGCAGAAGGGGCTGTCGTGGTGCTTTTGGGGGTGCGCGGCGGGATACTGAGGGACAATTTTGATGCGATGTACGAGGAGCTTGCGGATACTTACGACACCGCGTATGTCTCTGACGTGCTCGACGGTCTTTTTGGGAACAATGCGTACATGGCCGATGGCATCCATCCGAACGATGCGGGCTATGCGCTCATTGCCGAGCGTGTGGCCAATGAACTTGAGCCACTGCTGAAATGAAGAGCTGTCGTAAGCGTCTACAGCAAGACATCAGGAACTTTTTAAGATTACAAGCGTTATAGTTTCAACCATGAATCGAACAGCTATCGTCATTCTCGTCATCGTTCTTCTGGGACTTCTGGGTGTCTACGCATTTTACCTGCGAGACAGCGGAGCCGTAGACCGTTCTGTGGCGGTCTCCGGCGAAGAGGAAACTGAGGTGCGCGAGACGGTTATGGAATTTGGTCAGCGCATGAAGATGGTGTCGCTCCTCTCGCCGCAGGCAGGTGAAGAGATGGAGGCGCAGTACAGCAGGCTCGTCTCGCCGGAGCTTCTAGGGCAGTGGAAGGCAGATCCATCTGCCGCCATTGGCCGCGCTGTCTCAAATCCTGTTCCTGACAGCATCGATATCGTTTCGGTGGAGAGCGTCGCTGATGGCACGTATCGCGTCTCCGGCAACGTGATCGAAGTAACGGCGAGCGACCCGAAGAAACCAGCGGCGGTCTACCCGCTCACGCTCATCGTGGAGCGTCGTGGCGGCGCGTGGCTCATCACGGCCACTGAGAAGGGGGCGTACTCAGAACTCCCCCAGGAGAGAACGCTTACGGGCGAGACGGTGTGTCTGCCGCACAAAGATACGAGCGGGATCACCCTTGAGTGCGCCATCGGGCTTCAGACGGGACCAGAGGAATTTTACGGGCTTGATATGAGCGGCCTTCAGTCGGGGACCTATCTCGACACCGGAAAGCGCGTGGAAGTCACCGGTACGGTCACACCGGTTGAGGCTCTAAGCTCCATCCAAAAGTACGACATCCGCGGCGTGATGCGCGTGATGAGCGTCCGCGAACGTTAGCATGGAAACACCATGACTTGCAGAAGTTATAGAGTGGTGGAAAAGTAGGATTTACTATATCGCAATGATGTGGTATAAATAGACTATGAAAAAGGGGATACTATCTTTCTTCAAGCGTGATCCGAAAAGCATAAAAAAAGTTGCCGAGCGGCAGCTTAAGAAGAATGTCCGGGTAATTGAGTCGCTTCGAGATTATGATGCCGGAAAAAAAGATATTTCAACCCGTAACATCGAGCGACGTCTGCCGAATATACGAACTACTGTATAGCGAGGGTCTCGTCTCCTTCCCTCTCGTTGCCGCTGGACTCAACAAAGTTGATGCGTTGGTCGCGACCATAACTCAGTCTTACTTTGGCACCGAAATATACTCGACTGTCGAAGAAAAGGCAGTTGCCTATTTATACTTTTTGATCAAAGATCATCCTTTCATCGACGGAAATAAGCGCACCGCCAGCCTTGTGTTCTTGGTGGTATGAGATCTTAATGATTTGCAGCCTGTTTTTGAGGAATTCTCTCTGGATACTATTGCAGTTTTCATAGAGAAGGTACAGGATGCTGACCATCATAAGACAATTGCTACGATTGCCGCTCTTTTGTTCCCTCGTGAAGAAAGTCCTGCTGTTGATTAGGTAAACGGTGCATAGCCAGGGGTAGCATATAATAAGGAGGTGCCAACCTCGAATCTCAAAGCGACGCTCGCGAAGCTCATTAAGGGAGATGTAGACGACTCACCCGAGACACGGGAAAAATACAGCCGCGATGCGAGCCTCTTTGTGGTGAAGCCGCAGGTTGTGGTCTATCCCAAAGACGCACAGGATGTCGAGAAACTCGTGCAGTTTGTCGTCGCTGAGGCAAAGCAGGGACATCACGCTATTAATCTCACGCCGCGCGCGGGCGGGACGGACATGAGCGGAGGACCCTTGGGGAACTCGATCGTGATCGACGTCACGCGGTACCTCAACAAACTAATCTCCCTTCACGACGACTACGCAGTAGTGGAGCCGGGCATGTACTTCAGGGATTTTGATAAGGCCACGATGGCAGAGGGCCGCTTTCTGCCGAGCTACACCGCATCGCGCGAGATTTGCACGGTGGGCGGCATGACGGCCAACAACTCCGGCGGCGAAAAGAATTTGAAATATGGCAAAACAGCGGACTACGTTGAAGAGGTGGAGATGGTGCTTTCCGACGGCTTGCGCCACACCTTCCGCGAACTGACACGCTCTGAGCTTGAGGCGTACTGCGATCGCTCTGATTTCCTGGGGCAGGTGTACCGGCAGATGCGCGCGCTTGTGGAGGAGAACCGCGAGTTGATTGAGCGGGCACGGCCGACGGTGTCTAAGAATTCTTCCGGCTATGCGCTTTGGAAGGTTGAAGACCCGGAACACGAGACCTTTAATCTGGCGCCGGTGATCGTCGGCTCGCAGGGGACGCTTGGCATCATCACGAAGATAAAGTTCAGGCTCGTGAAGCCGCAACCACATACGGCGATGGCTGTTATTTTTCTTCCGGATCTCAAGGAGCTGGGTCATGTGACGACGACCGTGCTCGCCCGCGAGCCGGAGAGCTTTGAATCGTACGATGACCACACGTTTGGCCTCGCGGTGAAGTATTTCCCTGAGTTCGCTCTGCAGATGAAAAGCAACATCTTCGGACTCGGCCTGTCCTTCCTGCCGGAAGTGCTCTCAGTAATGCTCGGCGGCGTGCCGAAGCTCGTACTTCTGGCAGAGTTTGCCGGTGAGACGGCGCACTCCGCAGAGAGTAAGGCACGGGCTTTGGGGACTGAAGTGCGTAAGAAGTTTGGCGTTACGGTAAAGATTGCACCCAATGAGAAAGCGGCCCGAAAATACTGGGTGGTGCGTCGGGAGAGCTTTAATCTCCTGCGCAGAAAGGTGCGCGGTTTGCGCACAGCGCCGTTTATCGATGATTTTGTGGTGCCGCCTCTCTCGCTTCCAGAATTTCTCCCGAAGCTCGAAGTGCTTTTGAAGCAGTACACGTTTACTTACACCATCGCTGGGCACGTGGGCGACGGCAACTTCCACATCATTCCGCTGGTTGACCCCAAAGATCCTGAGACGCCGAAGATGATCGATAAACTCTCGCATCAGGTGTACGATCTCGTCCTTGAATACAAGGGCTCGATTAGCGGGGAGCACAACGATGGGCTCATCCGTACGCCGTACGTGGAGAAGATGTTCGGTTCCGAGATGCTGGGACTTTTCAAGGCTGTGAAGAAGACATTTGATCCGCACAATATTCTCAATCCGGGCAAGAAGGTGGGGACCACATTCGAGCAGGCGTATCGCCACCTCGACTTGGCAGGTGTGCAGAAAGCGAGATAGACGGGATGTATGTCTGCATTTCCTAAGTCGCTCTACATTCCCTTAGTTCTTGGAGGCATTCTTCTGATGGCGGCGCTGTTACATACCCCTGAACCAGAACCCGAAAAGCTTCCACCCCCTCAGGAAGAGAAGTCACAGGAGCAACAGCAGAATTCACTCTCATTCGCATCAACAACGGTAGCATCAGCCCCTGCGCATCGTTTTGAGTTCAGTCGTCCCGCTGACTGGCGAACGGTGGAAAGCAAGAATAGTGTTACGCTTTATGCTCCTTTTGCGACAGGTCAGCGAAGTCGCATCGTTGTGGCTCCATACTATGGTTATTTGGAGGCGTACTGCATGAAAGAAATTTCAGCGGAGGCATTTGATGTCCCTAAGATTAATTGGGAGGTGCGGACATTTGTAGCGGACGAAGATTGCCCGGGCATATACGTTGATGGGGACAGTCGCAGCATCTACGTTTTATACAAGCAGCCGTTTGAGGGACGGGAGGGGTGGATGATACTCGCTCACTATCAACAGGAAGAGGAAGATAGTTTTCTGCGTGCCCTGCAGGAAGTGGTGAATACGTTCTCGGCTTTCTAGCGATAGCGGATGGAGTTGGTTGCTCCCTTGATTAATCCGTGCTGTAATCTTCTTCGGAGGTAGATCATGAAATATCCTGAGATTGCGCAGGAGCTTCTGGCTATGCGCGAGACTGACCAATCGATGCGGAGGAAACTTCGTGAGGGAGGTGTGTGGGACGGGACTGTTGATAAAAAGAATACTGCTCGGCTCAGGGAGATGGTGGCAGATATTGGCTGGCCGACCATCTCGAAGGTAGGAGAGGATGCTTCCTACGCCGCATGGCTCATAGTCCAGCATGCTGATCATGAGGTGGAGTTTCAAGAGCAGTGTCTGGAACTGATGCGTGCTGCCGAAGATGATGTCGATCCTGCAAATGTCGCACTGCTCACTGATAGGACACGGGTCGGCCGTAATAAGCTGCAAGTGTACGGCACTCAGTTCTATCGACATCAGCTCAGCGATGACTACGTTCCGCGCCCCATTGAAGATGAGGTGAATGTCAACATGCGGCGGGCCTCGGTAGGGCTGCCCACTCTGGAAGAGGACGCACGGATTCTCAACAAAAAATGATTTCCTTGGTGCCGGTTAGCAGGTTGCTTCCCGGCACTTTATTTTTGGGTAGTTGACAAAACATGCAAAAGGAGTATAATATTAAATAGAGGCTTTGATCCTGAGAAGCTATTTCTGGGGTGGTGTCCCAGAGATAGGGGATCAGCAGAGGAAAGCGCCCGCTTTCCCAGGCGAGGCCGATGGCATCGGATCCACACGCGTGTTGCCCCTGCAGGCGTTGGTGAGTAGCCATCAGGCCACCGCGATCCGTCCACTGAGGTGTGACGAGCGCTCTAACTGCACCAACCCCAACCTGTCGACTCGCATTCTTATGCGACTTCAGGTTGGGGTTTTTGATTTACGAATTGACTTATTTATATATCTGGGGTCTAATTACGTTAGCCTGAGACAACGGAGGAGAAACATCATGCCACCTTTTACTGCGCTAATGATGGCCAGTGGGGTACTGGTAGCAGGGATTGGCATTATGCTCCTAATGCGAGCCAGTACCCTTTCTATCCGAGCTGAAGTAATCGCACGTCCTTTCCAGCAAGAGATGGTAGTTCGTTCTTCCCATCTAAGATTTCGTGGAGGCTTGTTGTTTATAAGCGGCATTGCTCTGGCGCTTTTCCCTGCGTTTTTCGAAGTTCATGGCGCGAACCCACTGTTTCCATGGATTCTGGGTGGGCTTAGTGTTCTTGCGAATACAGTGGTGTGGGGTTCTGTGTTAGTTCTTGGACTCCCTATTCTGCTTCGCAAGTCTGATATACAGGAACTCTCATCGTTGGGGGAAAGAAACAGAGATTTTGTAGAAGATCTCGCTCTGGATACGGCAGAAGAGGACTTGAAGCGATTCCAAGTACGATGGAAGGCCTGGTGGCCGTATCTGCGAGATGCGGGCATCGCTGCCTTCCTCCTGTGTGTGGTGCTCTATGTACTTGTAGGATGGAGTTGATGTAACGGGGTGACCAACAGGTCACCTCGTTTTCGCTTTTACGCTATGGCAAAAAGAGCCTTGTTTTGCTAGGCTTTATGGATCTTAGCCTCAAACATTATGCAAAAGCGCTACAACCCGGGAGCAATCGAAAAGAAGTGGCAAAAGGTCTGGCAGAGTAAAAAGACGCACGAGCCGAATTTAAAAACGGCCAAGCACCCTTTTTATAACCTCATGATGTTCCCGTACCCCTCCGCTGAGGGTCTCCACGCGGGGAACATGTACGCGTTTACGGGCTCGGATATCTACGGCCGCTTTAAGCGCATGCAGGGAAATAACGTCTTTGAGCCGGTGGGACTCGATGGCTTCGGCATCCACTCGGAGAACTACGCGATGAAGATCGGGACGCATCCGATGAAGCAGTCGAAGGTCTCGGAGAAGCGCTTCTACAAGCAGATGCAGATGATCGGCAACAGCTTTGCCTGGAGCGCGCATCTTGAGACGTATGATTCGGAATACTACCAGTGGACGCAGTGGGTGTTTCTGCAGATGTGGAAGCGGGGACTTGCGTACCGCAAGAAGCAGGCAGTCAACTGGTGTCCGTCGTGCAAGACGGTGCTGGCTGACGAGCAGGTGATTTCAGGCGAGTGCGAGCGCTGTGGGAGCACGGTTATAAAAAAAGAACTTGAGCAGTGGTTCTTCCGCATCACGAAGTATGCGGATCGGCTCTTGAAAAATCTTGAGAAGCTCGATTGGAGTGAGAAAGTGAAGATCGCGCAGAAGAACTGGATCGGCAAGAGCGAAGGCGCGGAGATCAGCTGGAGGGTCTGCGATGAATTTGGCGGCGAGAGCGGCCAGACACTCGTGACCTTCACGACACGCAAGGACACGATTCCGGGCGTTACCTTCATCGTGCTGGCTCCGGAGTCGGAGTACGTGCGGGAGGTGACGACGGGAGCACATGAGGAGGAAGTTGCTGCGTATATAAAAGAAGCGGTACGTCGGGAGAACCGCGGCGAAGATGTGAAGACCGGTGTGTTTACCGGAGCGTATGCGAAAAATCCCTTCAATGGGCAGATTGTTCCGATCTACGTCGCTGATTACGTGCTCGGCGGTTATGGCACAGGGGCAGTGATGGGCATGCCCGGGCACGACGAGCGCGACCGCGCTTTTGCAGGGGTTTTCAATCTACCGACAATTCTCACAACACAGCTTCCGGAAGGTGCCGCGGAATCCGAGATCTACACCGGAGATGGTGTGCAGATTAACACCGGTGAGGGTTATGACGGACTTCCGCAGGCTGAGGCGGCGCAAAAGATTTTCGATAAACTCTCACGGGAGGGCATGGCGAAAGCTTCCACGCAGTATCGTCTGCGCGATTGGCTCATTTCGCGCCAGCGCTACTGGGGACCGCCCATACCGATGATTCACTGCGAGTCCTGTGCGCAGACAGGAAAGGGCGAGCATAAAGAGATGCCGGGCTGGTATGCGGTGCCCGAGAGACAACTGCCGGTGAAGCTTCCGATGGTCAAAGAATTCCGCCCGACGGGCAAGGACGAGTCGCCGCTTGCCTCGGTTAAATCCTTCTACGAGGTGAAGTGCCCGGCCTGCAAAGGAAAAGCACGCCGCGAGACCGACGTCTCCGATACGTTCCTCGATTCCGCATGGTATTTCTTCCGCTACATCGATGTAAAAAACAAAAAAGCTGCCTTTGATACAAAACTCGCGAAGAAGTGGCTGCCGGTTGATATATATATCGGCGGTGCTGAACACTCGGTACTCCATCTCTTGTACTCGCGTTTTGTGACGATGGTCTTTAAAGATGCGAAACTCATTTCCTTCGATGAGCCGTTTAAGAAGTTCCGCGCGCACGGTCTCATCATCAAGGACGGCGCCAAGATGTCGAAGAGCAAGGGCAACGTCATCAACCCCGACGAATACATCAAGAAGTACGGCGCTGACGTCCTGCGCACCTATCTCATGTTCCTGGCGCCATTTGAAGCCGGCGGCGACTTCCAGGATCGCGGTATCTATGGCATCGTCCGCTTCTTTGAACGTCTATGGCGTTTCTATGGGAGTAACGTTTCGAAAAAGGCTAAGCCCTCAAAAGAATTTCGGCAGGTTCTCCACCAGACGATTGCGAAGGTGACGGACGATATAGAAAATCTTCACTACAACACCGCGATCAGCGCGCTTATGGTGCTCCTGAATGCTGCTGAGAAGGAGGGTTCCATGGATGCGGAGTCCGCAAAGATCTTCCTCAAGCTCTTGAATCCGTTCGCTCCGCATCTCTGTCAGGAGCTCTGGAGCCAGCTTGGCAGCAAGTCGATGCTCGACTGCGAGTTGTGGCCGAAAGCGAACAAGAAGCTCGCACAGGCGAGCACCTTTGAGCTCGTGATCCAGATCAACAGCAAGATCCGCGCTCGCGTACAAGCGCCTCAGAATATCTCAGAGGAGAAGGCCGAAGAGCTCGCGCTCTCGCTCCCTGAGATCAAAAAGTGGATGGAGGGGAAAACTGCCCGCAAGAAGATTTTTGTTCCCAATCGCATCCTCAATATCATCGTAGCGTAGGCTACATTGTTTCTTCAGAATAGTGCGGTTTACACTAATGGTATGAAAAACCTCATCGGTATTTTTATCGTACTCATTATCATTATTGCAGGTGCGTTTATATGGCATCGTATGCAAACAGATAATACAGCGGGGGGTGATCAGGCCAATTCAGCCATGTTGAGTGGCGGCGAGGACGTCGCTATTGCGGAGGAGACGGTTTCGTACACGTCGGGAGTCGCAGGATTCTATGCACGTCCCGAAGCCGAAGGCGGATATCCGGGCGTTGTCATGATCCACGAGTGGTGGGGGCTCAACGACAACATCAAAGACATGGCGCGTGATCTTGCCCGCAAAGGCTACCAGGTGCTCGCCGTGGATCTTTACGGTGAGGTGGCGACGACGCGCGAGCGCGCCGGAGAACTTACCGGTTCTCTCGACCAAGCAGAAGCTACCGCTAATATGAAAGCAGCGGCAAACTACTTGCGCGAAAGAGGGGCGGAGCGCATGGCCTCCCTCGGGTGGTGTTTTGGAGGCAAGCAATCACTTGAGCTTGCGCTGTCGGGAGAGAAACTTGACGGCACGGTGATCTACTACGGTCAGCTGGTAACTGATCCTCAGCGCCTTTCCGCTATTACGTGGCCCGTGCTCGGTATTTTCGGAGCGGAGGACACGTCTATTCCGGTTGCAAACGTACAGGCCTTTGAAGCCGGCCTCAATGAGGCGAATGTCAAAAACAGTATCCACATCTACCCCGGTGTGGGACACGCCTTTGCCAATCCCTCAGGTATGAACTATGCCCCGGAGCCTACACGCGATGCGTGGGAGAAGACGCTCACGTTCCTCGACGAGAATCTGAAGTAAAAGACAATAGTGGGATGTACCCATAGTGCCCATAGCCATGGGTACATTTGCATTGTACAGTGAGAGTACCCAATACCCTCGTTATTACTAGGTATTTTTCTATTTCATGAAAGTGCTCACACTTACAGGCCTTCTCTTGGGGCTAATTTTATTAAGCGGCCCTGCGTTTGCGGAAGTAACCGGTGAAGGATCAGACGATTTTCCTTCAGGTGCTACACAGGAGCAGCCTACGGCATCGAAGTATTGCCCTACACTTTCTCTAACTATGGAGCGCGGTGCCCGTGACGCATCCACTTCCGGGCAAGTTAGTGAGTTGCAGAGATTTCTTGCTGCTCACTATAGTTTGGATCAAGCCGAGATAGTAACAGGCTTTTTTGGCAGTATTACGCAAAGTTTTGTTTCTAGATTCCAGCAAGAACAGGGACTCCCCACGTTCGGAGTTGCCGGTTCGCTTACGCGCGCCGCAATAGCCAAGATCTGCGGTGGAACTTCGCAATCAGGCGCGAGCATTTCTGTTTCTGTTGACCAGGATTTCGTTCTTACGGTGACCTACAAAAACCTTTTTGCATCACATATAGAGCTCGTAAGCGTTGCTACAGGAGAGACTACAGATGTCGATGGTGAGGTGTCGAGCAATCAGACCGTTACATTTCAGCAAAGCAATAGAACGCCGGGCTTTTACTATCTCTCGGCCGTCGATGGAGCGAAGGGGCATGAGATCGTGAGAAGTAATACCTTTTATCTTGGTGGGAACAATGCGCTCGACGTAAAGGTTAAGGTCCTATCCCCAAACGGGGGTGAATCTTATTCATTTGGTTCAGGAAACAGACTAAAGATCAGTTGGAAAGGCGCAAATGTGGCGCAGGGGTCGCAAGCCTGCATCAGTCTCATGCGTCTCTCTGAGCCCAACGCGGAGATAAGCATGGGATGCGTAGCTGCAAAAAATGGGGTGCAGACGCATACAAGTACGCTGTCCCACACCAGAACCGGAGATCTCTCACCCGGGACCTATCAAGCACGGGTTACAATCTTCGGCCCTCGTTCTTCGGGCGACGGTAAAGAGAGACCGGTGCATGCGTTTGATGAAAGTGACAGCAACTTCACGTTATATGAAAAGGATCCTGTGGCAACAAAGTCGTGTACGATTAGTGTTAGCCCAAAGAACCCGAAGGTAAACGAACCCTTCACGATTTCATGGAAAAGCCAGGGCGTTGCATCTGTCGGGCTCAGCGAAAACAGGAAAGGTGGCGGTGTCGCTACAGTGGCGGTACGCGGAAGCCAAACATTCTACGAATATTCTCCCGGGGTGATCTCCTTTGATATCATCGAGCAGGCAAACGGCGGGAACTCCTCGTATAAGCCCATTTGTTCGGTACAAGTAACGGTTCTTTCGGGAGAGACAACGTCCACTCCGCAATTGAGTATCATTAGTCCTTTGCTAAATGATAAATACAAGCGGGGAGAAACGTATACGTTGCAATGGAAGTCAAATCTTCCTTCCACTGAACGAGTCGATCTGTTTGTGCTTTCAAGCGACGGTACCAAGAGAGGTAACATTGTCACGGGAGCTCCAAATTTAGGGAGTTACATATGGAAGATCCCCATGACTCAACTTGAAGGAGCTCATCGTTTCTACGTTGAGGTGCCGGCTCGCAATATCTCAGCTAACAGTCAGGTTTTTGAGATTTGGGATCCCTCACATCCGGTGTGGGGAACAACTACCCGAGTTCCAGTTATAAATAGCTTCAGTGCCACCCCTGCCTCAGTCTCCGACGGACAAGTCTCCAAACTTTCTTGGAGCTCTACAAATACTACGAAGTGTGAGCTTGGATATGGTAATGGTATTTCGACTCCCGCGGTGCTTGCAAACACAGTCTTGAGTCAGGGAACATCAGGATCGGCCCTCACTCCTGCTCTTGCCGCTGAAGGGAGTCCGTTCACCTTTCTCTTGATCTGCAGTGGTGCGGGAGGAACAGTACAAAAGACTGTCGTGATTACGGTGGGAGCGTCAGTCTCAGTTTCGGTGAACTCACTTACTACGACAGCCTCTAAGCCCATTATCTCCGGGACAGCCACAGGTATTTCAACCATTGGTATGTCTATTGGAAACGGTGGCGGCAAAGTGTACGGAAGCGGATCTACAATTTCTGTAGTAAATGGCAAGTGGCAACATCAGGTAGCGACGACCCTAAATCCTGGACTGTATACCGTGCAGCTCTATAGTCCCTCGAGTGTACTTCTGGCCACAGGATCGCTCACAATCTCCGCCGCTCCTTCTGTAACCGGTGGCTCGGCAACTGTCATTCCAACGCTGGTTGCCCCCACGTGCACAAGTGGTGGAACCACAGGATCTCTCTCGCTCAAGTTTGACTTACGGGAGCGGACCCCCGCATGTTACGGCGGTGCTAATTATGCCTATCTCAATTATCCTACCTCTGCAACCTACCCGGGAGTAAATACGAAGGTTTACGATCGCTTTGGGAAGGTGGTTGGAGAAGCTGATAATCTCGACGGTGCCACGACTCTTTTTACGGGATATGAATGTGTAGGGACTCAAACAGTCCGGGGATTAAGCGGAGGAAATTACACGTGGAAACTCTCCAGTCGCAATGATGATTCTATTGTGTATGGGCAGGGAACAGCGACGGTGCCTTCCTGCACTACGGCGGGGGTATCAAATACTTCTCTCGTGGCTAGCGCAGGTGCTGCCGTACCCCCCATTGTCTCTGCTACAGCGATCTCCCCCGAGGCTAGTTCGGGCATTACATTTACCAAAGACCTTTTTCGAGGTGTAACAGGCAGTGAAGTACGTGCCCTTCAACAAGCTCTTTCACAGTTGGGACTCTATGATGCCGAAGTTACGGGAGAATTCTTCGATGCCACGCGAGCAGCTGTAATTGAGTTCCAGAAACAGCATGGCATACCTGCAACCGGGTATGTGGGCCCTGCAACACGGCAAAAACTTAACGAATTGTTCTAAAATCTATTTTGCAGGCGCGTTGTTGAGGGTGTCCCACAGAATGCGGCAGGCGTAGCTTCTATAGGGTGCCCAGCACTGCGCCAGTTTCGTGGCCGCTTCCGGTGAAGGGAGCTTCCGCTTCTTGTAGAGCTTCATGATGGCTGTGCGAAGTCCCAGATCACCGGGAGAGAAGACGTCCTCGCGGCCGAGGTAGAAAATCAAAAACATCTCTGCGCTCCAGGGGCCGATACCTTTTACCTTGGTGAGTTCCTCTTTGATCTCATCGTTGCTCATCTGTTCAAACTTCCTCAAGTGCAGTTTCTTTTCGATGACGTGCCGTGCCAGATCGCGCACGGCAGCAGTCTTCGATGTTGAAAGGCCTGCACTGCGGATCTTCGCATCAGTGAGCTTAAGCACTGCAGCTGCTCGTGGCTTGTTGTTAGGAAAGAGTGCGCAGAATTTATTGAAAATGGACTGTGCGGCCTTCGTGGAGACCTGCTGGCCCACGATGATGCGGCAGAGTCCCGTGAAGTGATCGTGGGTGCGTGTGAGCGTCTGCCAGCCAGTGCCGTTTATGGCGGCGTGGAGGATAGGGTCTGTTTTTTTAAAATGCCGTATAACGTGGTTCATGTCGAGGTTATAGCAGAATCAAAAGGATTTGTTGATAGGGGTCTCCCTCAGAGTGAAATCTGCCGCCATTATTGGCCGTAAAGAGCTCCTGGTTAACTTCATGAATCTCATCCAATCTTCAGATATGTCGTAGTACGCTCTCCGTATCACGTAAACCTTATAGGTCTTGCACGGAGGCTGTGGATAGGTGTATATGCATGGTATATGGATCGTCTGCGTGAACTCTTAGCGGAGCATCGAGAACTGCTTGCTGCAGCCGTATTGATCAATCTCGCGCTTACGGCGCTTGTTGTGGCTGGTTTCTTGCTTCTGGTGCTCTCAAATCAGGGAGGTATCTTCAGTTATTTCGCGTCTCATTACCAGAAGGAACGAAGTTCAGCGGCACTCACCGGCGCGATGCTTGACCCTGATCCGCTGGCTGAAGAATCCCGCGTGGTCAAGATTGTCGAGCGCGCAAGCCCCGCTGTCGTCTCCGTAGTGGTTACAAAAGATGTGCCTATCATCGAGCGGTACTATGAAGAGTTCAATCCCGGGGGCGGTTTTTTTGGACCTGGTACGAACTTTCTCATACCGCGTCTGCGGGAGCGGGGGACACAAGAGCAGCAAGTAGGGGGCGGTTCAGGATTTATTGTTTCGCAGGACGGCATGGTGATCACCAACAGCCACGTGGTGGATGACACGGCAGCTTCCTATTCCGTTCTTACGAACGACGGAGATTCCTACGAAGTGGACGTCATTGCGCGGGATGCCGTCGCTGATATTGCTGTGCTGAAAATAAAATCAGAAGAAGTTTTTCCCTATTTGGATTTTGGCGACTCCGATGGGCTTAAAGCGGGGCAGACGGTGATCGCGATCGGCAACGCCTTAGGAGAATTCAGGAATTCAGTTTCTGTAGGAGTAGTCTCAGGACTGGCCCGCTCGGTGACTGCGGGAGACCGGTTTGGGAACACGGAGCAGCTCGACGAGGTCATTCAGACAGACGCCGCTATTAACCCGGGCAATTCAGGTGGGCCGCTTCTCAATAACGAAGGGCAGGTGGTGGGGGTGAATGTCGCTATGGCGATAGGTTCGGAGAATATAGGGTTTGCACTTCCCGGAAACATTGCGCACAGCATCGTCCTTTCAGTAAAGGAGTATGGCGAGATCGTCCGCCCGTACATGGGGGTTCGGTATGTGCAGGTTAACTCGCAGATTCAGGAGCGCAACGATCTGCCGGTGAATTACGGAGCGCTTGTCATTGCCGGAGGCAGCGAGATGGCTGTCGTACCGGGGTCGCCTGCGGAGAAGGCCGGCATTATTGAAAATGACCTCATTCTCTCCATTGACGGCGTGTCACTTGAGGGAAAATCGCTTGCCTCGGTCATACGGAGCAAGAGCGTGGGGGATCTCGTTCGTCTTCGCGTTCTGCGCGGTGAGCGAGAGCGTACAGTACAGCTCACCTTGGAGCGCGCTCCAGCGCCATAACCTCTTTCAAAATTCGCTTTCGAGTCGAGCATGCTAGCACTGTAGCGAGACGCGAGTCGGAGGGCGAAGCGTATCTGTAGATACGATGAGTCCGAGACGAAGCGCTGCAGCACAGGGATAACATGTCGCAGACCGGAATGGAATTTTGAAAGAGGTTCAAGTACTATATCGGCATGACACATCCCATTGCCCTTGGTCTCATGGCCATCGTGCTCGTTTTGGGTCTTGCTGTTGGCTTCACTATTCATTCTGTTCGCGACTACGACAGCAGCGGACCGGACAGTTCATCAATCAGCTCAGGGAAGCGTACCTCGCAGTCAGGCCAACGCTTCGGGTTCATTCGTTCTGTGGAGAATACGGACGGCCGCGTCTATCTCAGTTTTGACGAAGCACAATTCTATACCGGTGAAGCGGCGCAAAATGCCGCTCTTGCGGCGGGACGCTGTACGCCGGAGACTTTGTCCGAGTGCACGCCGAATGATTTTTACATCGAGAATACCTCTGATGAGCTCTCGTGGAGAGCCGTTGATCCGGATGTGCGCATTACCATGGAGACGCTCCGCTACACCGACACTGGTTCGTACGCTTCAGGCGAGAACATTACGCTTTCTGAATTTCAGAATCTGTTTACGGAGACGTCCTTGTGGCGGAGCATACCATTTTGGATAATGGTAGAGGACGGCAGAGTGACAGAGATTCAGGAGCAGTACATTCCTTAACCTTAACGAGTTAACATCAACGTTATGGAAGAACAGCAACAGCACAATAAGGTCCTCGTGTTTGCGCTTGTGGGCGTGGCGCTCCTTCTTGTTGTCGGAGGCGTCTACTATCTCACAACGCGTTCCGGAGAATCTCCAGCACCGGAGACAGAGGAAGAAATTACGGAAGAGCCCGGGGGAGGTATCACAACGGGCGGTACCGAGATGTTTGAGACAGCTTCAGGACTGACCTTTACGTATCCGGACACGTACACCGCTGTCTCTCCCGAGATGCTTGATTTAAGCGCTGAGGAAGTCGTCAATCTCTTTGATAAGGATGACTACCGTGAACTTATGGAGAGCACAGAGCCGCGCGAAGGCCCGACGGCGATCACGCTTCAGGTTTTTGATAATCCCGAGAACCAGGCAGCCGGCGAGTGGATCATGGAACACGCACAGACGGTCAATTACAACCCGGATTTGGGCCGCCTCCAGCCGCGTGAAATTGCGCGTGAGGACGGTGTGGCTTACCGCTTCACAGGCTTGTACGAAGGCGATGCAGCAGCGTTTACCGCGGGCGGAAAGTTGTATCTCTTTACGGTTACCTGGATGGGTCCTAATGACCAGATCCGTGAGGATTTTGAAGGGGTGCTCAGTTCGATCTCAGTGAACTAAACGCGTATACTGCCCCCACGATGCAGGAAGAAGTTTCAGGAGATGTCCGCGGAGTAAGTCTCATCATATTTGGCGCTACAGGCGACCTTTCGCGCCGTAAGCTTTTGCCTGCGCTCTTTGATCTCTATTTGCGGGGCTATCTGCCTAAGCACTTCCGTGTGATAGGAGTGGCGCGGCGCCCGCTTCCTGAGAGCGAGTTTCGAGCCTTCGTGTGCGATGCGCTGGTTGCGGAATTCAAAGATCCTCCGGAGAGCGACGTCTCCGCCTACCTGGAGCACTTCTTTTACACATCGGGTGAGTTCGACGCTCCTGCCACGTATGAGACGCTTACGCGCTTTGTTGAGGAGCTCGACGGCACGCGCGGTCCCTGCCCAAACCGTCTGATCTATCTCGCGGTGCCTCCCCGCTCGTACGACGTGATGTTTGACCGCTTGGCGGAGTCGAAGCTCATCGCCTCAGGAGGAGATCGCTGGGCCCGGATTTTAGTCGAGAAGCCCTTCGGCAGCGATCTCGTGACGGCGCAGGCCCTGGACCGGAAGCTCGGAAGCCTCTTTAAGGAGGAGCAGATTTTCCGCATCGATCACTATCTCGCCAAGGCCTCGGTGCAGAATATTCTGGCATTCCGCTTTTCCAACGCGCTCTTTGAAGAGACATGGTCAGGGAAGCATATCGAGCGCGTGCACATAAAGCTCTACGAAGAGGGCGGTGTGGAGCACCGGGGTTCTTTTTACGACGGCATAGGAGCTCTGCGCGATGTGGGCCAGAATCACGTACTTCAGATGCTTTCCATGGTGGCGATGGAGAACCCCAAGAGCTTTGCGGGCGAGTCGCTGTGTGCGGCACGCGCGGCAGTGTTTGAAAAGCTGCGCAGAGCGGATGATCGGGATGCATTGTTTGGTCAGTACGAGGGGTATCTTGATGTAGCCGATGTGCGGGAGCAGAGCACGACGGAGACTTACTTTAAGCTCACGGCGTACGTTGATAACGAGCGCTGGCGGGGAGTGCCGTTCATTCTTGAAGGAGGAAAAAGTCTGCACAAAAACCTGGGGGAAATCGAGATATGGTACAAGGCGCCTCACGAAGGAGTCTGCCACAGCATCGAGACGGATGCGTGCCAAAATCGGGTGACGATCGGCATCAACCCGGCGCAATATGTTTCCGTTCGGCTCTGGGGGCGTAAGCCGGGGCTTCACTTTGAGCTTGAGCCGCACGATCTGCGCTTTGAACTCCCGGCGATGGGGAGCGTGCGCGTGCCCGATGCGTATGCGAAGGTGCTCTACGACGGCATCGCGGGGGACAGAACGCTCTTTATGACAACGCGGGAGCTTCAGGCGTCGTGGCAGTTTATCTCGCCTATTCTTGAGACGTGGAGAGATAAGCAGCCGATTCGCTACAGTAGAGGAGCGGATCCGATGACGTTTGCAAAATAAAAGACTATCTAAAAGATAAAAAAGAAATCATGAGGCTAGGCTATGTGGGTTTGGGGAAGATGGGAGGAGGGATGGTGGAGCGGCTCATCGAACACGGGCACGAGGTGGTGGCGTATGACAAGGACGCACATCTCCTCTCACAGGCACAGGAGGGCGGCGCCGAAGTGTCGGAAAGTCTGCACGACCTCGTTTCAAAGCTGAGTGCTCCGCGCCTCATCTGGCTCATGGTCCCGCACGAGGCAGTGAGCGCCGTCCTCGATGAGCTTCTGCCGCTTCTTGCACAGGGGGACGTCATTATCGATGGCGGCAACAGCCATTTTGAGCACACGCTTGAGCACGCGAAACAGGCGGCAGAATATACTGTTGGTTTTATGGATGTGGGAACTTCAGGAGGACCGCATGGTGCACGAAGCGGCGCCTGTCTCATGATCGGAGGTCCCAAGGATCTCTACGACCGCTACGAAGAACTCTTTGAGAGTATCGCCGCGCCCCAGGCGTACCGGTACCTGGGAACTGTTGGAGCAGGACATTTCACGAAGATGGTGCATAACGGCATTGAGTACGGCATGATGCAGAGCATCGCTGACGGCGTGGAGCTCCTCACGCGCGCTCCGTTTGGTATTGATCTCATTGCGGCGTTTGAGATTTACAACAATCGAAGTGTGATCGAATCGCGGCTTGTCGGCTGGATGCTCGAAGGGTTCAAAAACTTTGGCGTAGAGCTTGAAGGAGTCTCAAGTACGGTGGGACACACCGGCGAGGGCCAGTGGACCGTGGACACGGCGAAGAAGTGGAATGTGCCCGTGCCGGCGATCGAGACGGCGATGGAATTCCGCAAGCAGTCGGGGGATCATCCGAGTTTTGCCGGCAAAGCGCTCTCCGCAATGCGCAACATGTTCGGCGGGCACTCGGTTGCCAGTAAGGAGTAGGGATCATGCTCACGACATGCGTAACTGACAGACCGCGTGAAGAGGCGGCGCGCGTGCTCTCAGACTGGCTTCTCGTGTCAAAAGAGCGGCCTGTCCTCCTTTTGCTCTCGGGAGGCTCGGCGTTCTCCTTCCTCGACCTCGTGGGGATTCCTTCGAGTGCACGGCTTACGGTGAGCATGCTCGATGAGCGTTTCAGTATTGATCCCGCTGTCAATAATTTTCTTGGGCTCTCTCAGACGCAATTTTTTACACGGGCAATAGAAAAAGGCGTGGAAATGCTTCCCACGATTCCTGAGGATACGGAGTCGCTCTTGGCATTTGCTAAACGCCTGGAAGCTCAGATCATTTCCTGGCGAGAGATGCACCCTGAGGGATCTGTGATCGTAACGCAGGGGATAGGGAGCGACGGGCACACAGCCGGCATTCTTCCACACCTAAGCGATCCGGATCTCTTTCGTACACTCTTTTGTGACAATGCTCGACTGTTTGTCGGATACGAGGCTCCAGAGGGATCCTCGCCGTTCCGGGAGCGAGCCACCGTGACCATCCCGTTTTTAACGGGTGTCGTAGAGCGGGCGCTCGTGTTTGCTGCAGGCCCTGAAAAAGTTGCTGTCGTAGAGCGGCTTTTGAAAGGGGATGGAGAGGTGTATGAATACCCCATGGTCGCGATCAGAGGCATGCAAAACGCCCATCTTGTAACGGATATAGACAAGGAATAGCGCGTGCTAGAATAATTGTATGAAGATTTCCTGGCAGAACACGGCCCTCATTCCCGAGACTTCTTTCGCGACGTATCAATCAGGCCTCGCTCCCTACACGGAGAGGCTTAAGGAGCTCTGGCGGGGCGGAGGGTACGAAGCTCCTGAGGCTTCCCTCAATCTTCCCTTTGACGGAGCAATCGTGAAGAGTGTTAAGGAAGCAGCACAGACACTTGCGACTTCCGAGCTCTCGCATGTCGTTATCATCGGCATCGGCGGCTCCAATCTCGGCGCTCGGGCTGTCTACGATGCCCTGCAGGGGTTTACTGACCCGCTTTCGCCCCGGAAGCGGCCGAAGGCGCTCTTTCTGGAGACGCTCGACGGTGAGTACCTTAAGGCCTGTGTCGAGCTCCTCCACTCCTGCTCCACATCGCGCGAATTTGCCATTGTGATTGCGAGTAAATCCGGAACAACGACAGAGACGATTGCAAACGCTGCACTGCTCTTTCAGGAACTCTCAGGAAAGTTCACCGATATCTTTGCGCGCACGGCCGTGATTTCGGATGAAGGCACTCCGCTTGCTCGCGTTGGAAGGGAGCAAGGTTCAGTCGTGCTTACTATTCCGAAGTCTGTGGGCGGCCGCTACTCGGTCTTCTCGCCTGTCGGACTTCTGCCGCTTACTCTGCTTGGTATTGATGTGGATGCGCTCGTGCGCGGAGCCGCCGAACTCACCTCTGCAGCACTTGAGGGAACAGATACGGGGGCGCTCGAGAGTGCGGTGGCGCTTGCGTATCACCATGACAGCGGCCGACACATCCACGACATGTTTTTATTCTCCCCCCGCCTGGAATCTCTCGGCAAGTGGTACCGGCAGCTTTTGGCTGAGAGTATCGGCAAGGAGCGCAGCATAGGCGCCACGACGGCGCGGGTGGGACTCACCCCCACTGTCTCGATCGGCACGATGGATTTGCACTCGGTAGCACAGTTATACCTCGGAGGCCCTCGCGACAAGGTGACGACATTTGTGAACGTAACCGCAGAGGCTTCGGCCGTGCAGATACATCCGTCGCCGCTTGCGGAAATTGCGTCGCAGGTGGGAATGCGCACTATGCCGGAACTTCTTACGGCAGTACTCACAGGAGTGAAGGAAGCGTACCGGGCTAACGAGCTGCCGTTTCTTGAGGTGGAGCTTGCCGGGGCAGTAGAGCATGAGCTGGGTGCATTTATGCAGCACGCAATGCTTCAGACGATGTACCTGGGCAAGCTTCTTAACGTAAATGCTTTCGATCAGCCTGCCGTTGAGGAGTACAAGAAGCGAATCGCCGCTTATTAGCTTTTAACTGCGCCATGTTTATTCTGTTTGACATCGGAGGCACTAAGATGCGCGTTGCCGCCACGGAAGTGCTCAACGGTTTTGAGGAGCCAGTGATTTTGGATACGCCGCAAAGTTTTGATGAAGGCGTTCGCGTACTCACCGAGACGGCTCGCTCGCTTGCGAAGGGGAGGGCCATACAGAGCATGGTGGGCGGGCTCCCGGGACCTGTAAATCGGGAGCACAGCGCGCTCGAGAATGCGCCGCACCTTCAAGATTGGATTGGCAAACCCTTTAAATTGCAATTAGAGACTGCGCTCAACGTCTCTGTACATATGGAGAACGATTCCGCCATGGTAGGCCTCGGAGAGGCCAATTTTGGCGCCGGACGGGGCTTCAGCACGGTGGCGTATATCACGGTCTCCACGGGAGTGGGCGGCACGCGCATTGTTCAGGGAAGGCTCGATTCGAGCACCAAGGGGTATGAGCCGGGACACCAGATCATCGATTTCGGCCGCACCTTGTGCCCTGAGTGCAAGAGCGGGAGCCTTGAAGATCACGTCTCCGGAACGGCAGTGAAGGAGCGCATGGGCAAAGAGCCCAACGAGATCACGGATTCGGCTTTCTGGGATGAGATCGCGCGCTGGCTTGCCGTGGGTGTTATGAATACGACACTCCACTGGACTCCCGATGTCGTTGTGCTCGGCGGTTCAATGATAGTGAAGCAGCCCGGCGTTGATGTGAGCCGCGTCGCGCACCATCTTGCGGACATTCTCACGATCTATCCGACGCCGCCTGCAGTGAAGGCTGCGGAGCTCGGAGCTTTGGGCGGCCTCTATGGAGCCCTTGCGCTTCTAGAGCAGGTTGGAATAGCAACGCCGTAGGCAATTACTACCTAACACGATAGCCATGAATACACGAGTATTGGTAGGAGGTCTTGTCGCACTAGCCTTTATCATCTTCGGAGTCACGCTGTACTACTCGCTCTCTGATCGCGAGAGAAGCGAAGTGCCTCGTGAAGAGGAGACCGAGGAGACAGGGTTTATTCCTGATGTCATTAATGTATTGCACCAGTTTAAGGATGGTACGCATACCGTAGCGGGTGAGATTGAGATGCCGACTCCTTGTGATCTTCTTGAATTAGAGCCGGCTGTCGAGGTCCGGGAGCCGCAGGAGGATCGCGCTCTTCTGCAGTTCACGACGGTCCATGAGGGGGAAGTGTGTGCTCAGATGATTACGCCGGTGCGGTTTAAAGATAGTTTTAACGCCGGTGAGGGCGCAGAGCTTACAGGTACGTGGAACGGCCGCGCTGTAGAGCTCAACGTGATCGAGGTGGACTCAGACGATAACATCGATGACTTCGAATTGTACTTTAAAGGCTGATTCAGTTTCGTAGCAAAGTATGACGGGTAAGCAGATTCTCCTGGGGGCAGCTGCCATAATCTTCCTGCTCCTTCTCCTTTCCTGGGGAAAAGTGACGGGGACGCTTGAGCGCACGTGGGCGGATACGGAGGTTCCCTGCCTCATAAACGGGCATACGACGGTGTCACAACATATTCATGCCGAACTCCACATTTTCGTGGATGGTATCGAAGAGATGCTCCCGGTCAATGCAGGTATTACAGAAGAGTGCATGGCTGAAGTGCACACGCACGAAGAGCCCTACGTCATTCATATTGAGACGGCAGAGCCGGATACACGCTATCCGCTCAAGACTTTCTTCGAGGTCAGTGGCCGTCAGTATGAGCGGGAGGGTTACAGTGTGGCACTACTTGTCGATGGCGCGCCAAACTCTGCGGGTGAGAGCCTGATGCTCAAGGACGGCCAGGTTATTGAGCTTCGGTATGAAAGTCCCGAGTACATAAACAGCCGCACCGAAGCAGTGCCGCTGGAGGAGCTCTTCCCCGAGGAGGAGAAGAAAAAGCCAGCGGGCCCTATGCGTCTGCAGTTTCAGTAGCGGCTATGCGTGCAGGTGTTGCAGTCCTGAAGAAGAATCGAGTGCACGTCGCTGTTCTTACGGCGGTCTTCTTTTTGGCACTCGTTCCGCTTTTTCTTGATGAAGCGGCACGTGCTTCGTTCGCTGAGTATCTGCCAGGACACTCGACAGAGATTCTTTTTACGGGGGATGCGATGTTTGACCGGACAGTGCGGACGGCAGGAGAGGAGCGCGGCTATGAGTACGTGATTGAGCCACTGCTCCCAACCTTTAAAGAGCACGATCTCGTGGTGATGAATATAGAGGGGCCGATTACCTCCTCGTCGTCCTTGAGTCAGTGGAGTAAGGTGGGGGACCTTTTTAATATGCGATTTACGATGAGTCCCGAGGTTGCGGAGCTTTTAGGGAAGTACGACATCATCGCGCATCTGGGGAATAACCACATTTGGGATTTCGGTGCTGAGGGTATCAGAGAGACTGAGCAGTTTCTGACTGCCGAGTCGGTTGACTTCTTCGGAGACAGCAATGGGATTCTTCCTGAGGCGCTCGTACAAGAGGTCGATGGAGTGCAGGTTGGTTTTGTAAGCTACAACGAGTTTGCCGGTGGCAGCCGCGCGCGGGCGTTTGCTTCGCTTGCGGAGCTTAACGACGAAGTAGATTTTTTAGTGCTCTATACGCACTGGGGGAATGAGTACGAGACGACACCACGGCAGGATCAAACGGAGTTAGCGCGGCAGTTTGTGGATGCGGGGGCGGATATCGTGGTGGGGTCACACCCTCATGTCGTGCAGACGGCAGAGGAGTACAAAGGCGTGCCTATTTATTACTCGCTTGGGAATTTAGTATTTGATCAATACTGGGAGAAAAACGTTCGGTGCGGCGCCCTGCTTTCGGTTGAAATAAGGAATGGAAAAGTGAAATCACACGAGCTCATTCCTGTCCGCATGGAGAAGAGTCGGCAGACTACACTTAATGAATGTAAATAGCATAAAAGTGAGACCCCGCCAGCACGCTGGCGGGGTCTTTCTCATGTACTTCTTCGAGTCTTTACACCGCGGCGTTCACGATGCCGCCTTTGTCTCAGTTCTTCCATGCACCACGGATGAGATTCGCGGGTTTTGGCTGCCCAGGTGCAGTATTCACACCGATGATAGCCAAGATGCTTGATCTTCAACTCGCTGATAGGCCACGTGATGTGGTGCGACAGAGGCCACCAGAAGTGGAACCAAAACCAAAATCGAAGTTTCTGCGGGATGGGCATCGATTCCTCCTATTCGAGAATTATTCTGAAATAGGAGTTCCGCCTTGCTTAGTCCGACCGAAGCCGGTGGGGAGGCAGAGACTTTTTCTCGCATTTCATAACGCTTACGCGTGTCCTGTACCCCTCTGGGACTGCGAGGTTTAGCTATCTTTAATTATACCATTTATATAATACGCGGTCAAACATTATGAATTCCTTCATGAAAATGGGCTTATTTCATAAGGGTTTTTCCACTTGATCAAGAACATAGGTTCCGTGCTAGACTCATGCTCTCATGCGATCTCTCTCCCTCAAGGGCCAGAAAATCTCCTATGAAGTCCGCCGCAACCGGCGGGCTCGTCATGTCAGCCTTACCGCACAGAGCAATGGCACCTTCATGCTTACTCTTCCGCCGGGGGTGACGGTGGAAAGCGGCAAGCGCTTTATCTACGAGAAGGTGAACTGGATCTTAAAGACAATGCAATTCTTCCGCCGGTACGGGATTCCGCGTGCTGCGGCAAACCGCAAGCGCGATGCCCGCGTCTCGTACCTACAGTACCGCGAACGGGCGCGCGATCTCATCGCGCGAAGGCTCAGCTACTTCAACCGTTACTACGGTCTCGAGTTCAAACGCGTTGCCATTAAGAACCAGTGTACGCAGTGGGGAAGCTGTTCGTCCCGCAAAAATCTGAACTTCAACTATCGCGTCTATTTCCTGCCCCCGCATTTGGCAGATTACGTTGTCGTGCACGAACTGTGCCACCTCAGGCACTTCAATCACTCCACGGCCTTCTGGAATCTGGTGGGAGAGACCATCGAGGACTACAAGGAGCGTGAAGCCGAACTGCGCCGCTACCTGCTTCTCTGAGACTTAACGGTGGTTATGTTGCATAAGGCTGAATGAGACTTCACTAAGAACTTAGGCATATACACCTACAACACGCTGTAGCGTGTTGTAGGTGTATGTGGAGAGTTTTAGTCGATGAGTGGAGCGCACAGAGGAAAAGGCGAAAGTTATCCACGTGAGCGCACGGCGGTCTTGAGCTACTATGTCTTCATAGGATCGAATCTCACCCATGTCCACTGATGAAAAAATCGCCGTAGGGGTTGCGCTCGTCGTTGTCGGAGCCCTCTTCATAAGCTTTTTTCCTGCCTTCGCAGCTTATGAGGAAAAACAGAGCATGCAAGCTTCTGCAACGGCTCCTAGCCTGAACGTCTTGCCGTAATGATTTTCAAAACATACCTCGATTAATCGAGGTATGTTTTGCTTCAATAACCTTCCAATAACCAAGGGGCACAACTTGCGTTTCCACTCGCTCTTCGTATGCTTCTCATATGCCGCTCACATTTACTATTACAGAGCGTCTCCCCGGAAAGTCCGGAAGAGCGGGAGAGCTTGAAACTCCCCACGGCGTCATACAGACGCCGGCTTTTGTGACGGTGGGCACCAAGGCGACGGTCAAAGCCGTGACCCCGGAAGCTGTAAAAGCTGCCGGAGCACAGGTCGTGCTCGCTAACACGTACCACCTCTACCTCCAGCCAGGAGAGGATCTCATTGCACAGGCGGGGGGACTGGGGAAGTTTATGCACTGGGAGGGACCTACGATGACGGATTCCGGCGGATTCCAGGTCTTTTCCTTAGGGGCGGCCTATGGCCACCGATTGGGAAAGATTGTACAGGCAGCAGAGCTTGAGAAAGCGGAAAGTGAAACGATCTCCGTCTATGACGAGTCCTTGGCAACCCAGCACGGTCGTCTCGCCATTATCGATGAGGAAGGCGTTTCATTTACGTCGCATCTTGACGGCAGTTTTCACCGCTTTACTCCCGAGCGCTCGATAGAAATTCAACACAAGATCGGCGCTGACATGATCTTTGCGTTTGACGAATGTACGTCGCCTACAGCGCCTTATGAGTACCAAAAAGAGGCACTCGATCGAACCCATCGTTGGGCCAAGCGTAGTCTCGACGCGCACCGCACGAATCTCTCTGCCCGAAAGAGCCAGGGAATTTTCGGCGTCGTCCAAGGTGGGCGCTACGAAGACCTGCGCCGGGAGAGCGCCCGGGAACTGGCGCGACTTGAATTTGATGGCTTTGGCATCGGTGGGTCCTTCTCCAAGGAGGACATGAATACGGCAGTCGGGTGGGTCTGTGAGGAGCTTCCTGAGGAGAAGCCACGGCACTTGCTTGGCATTGGAGAGCCACTGGATTTATTTGGCGGTATTGAAAATGGCGCCGATCTCTTTGACTGTGTGGCGCCGACGCGCATCGCGCGCACTGGGATGGTGTACACGAAGCAGGGGAAGATAAACCTGTTCAACGAGCGCTACAGAAATGACTTTACGCCGCTTGATGAGGGATGCGGCTGTGCTACCTGCACCCACTACACCAAGGCGTATCTCTCGCACCTCTTCCGCGCTAAGGAGATGCTCGCGGCTACCCTGGCAACACAGCATAACCTCCATTTCCTGATCCACCTCGTCGAGAATATTCGCACGGCACTTCTGGAGGGACGCTTCGAGCAGTATAAGGAGGAATTTCTTTCGGTCTATAAAAGTTAAGGGCCGCGCGTCTATGTGACGGCGGCCCTCAGTCGTATGCCTCATGCGGCGGGTCTCAGATGTTCAGCTTCGGAGGCAGGGAGTGCGAGGACTTCTGAAGCCATCGCTCGTCCTGCCGTCGCAAGTTCGAGCATGAGGATGTCCCCGTCGAGTACGTTCTTGTCGATCCGGTCGCTGCACAGTACGGTGATTCGCGACTGGTTCCCTGGCGGGAAGAACTGAAAGTAGGCTCCAGGCCCCACTTGGCGGATCGCCGCAAGGATCGTAAGTCCGATCCTAAGGGCTTCATCCTCCCTGCAGGGAAGATGGAACTCTCCAGGCGCCGAAGATGACTGGTGTTCCTCCGTAGACATAACCCCATCCTCCTCTTTGATGAACCTTTCATGAAGGGTGTACCATGCGCTTGATAAGGTTGTCAAGTTCCTGCTTTGATGTGCTATAGTCTTCTACACATGAGTGGCTTCAAGCTTAAATCTGAACACAAGCCGGCGGGCGATCAGCCGAAGGCGATTGCCACGCTCACTGAAGGCATCATCAAGGGTCTGAAACACCAGACCCTCTTGGGCGTAACTGGCTCAGGAAAGACCTTTACCGCAGCGAATGTCATACAGAATATTCAGAAGCCTACGCTCGTCATTGCGCACAATAAGACGCTCGCTGCACAACTCGCGCAGGAATATCGGGAATTTTTCCCCGACAACGCCGTTCACTATTTTGTCTCTTACTACGACTACTACCAGCCGGAAGCATACCTGCCGGTAACCGATACCTATATTGAAAAGGAGGCGATGATTAACGAGGAGATCGATCGCCTTCGTCACGCCTCGACGCAGGCCTTGCTCACGCGCCGCGACGTCATCATTGTGGCCTCGGTTTCCTGCATCTACAGCTTGGGTTCTCCCGCTGAGTACGAGAAGGTCCACGTCAAGCTTGAGAAGGGCATGCAAGTGAGCCGCACCGAGCTCATCCGGCGTCTCGTGTACATTCACTTCGAGCGCACCAACGCTGATCTTGAGCCGGGACTCTTCCGGGCGATTGGCAATTCGGTGGAGGTGATGCCGACGGGAGAGAAAGTAATTTACCGCCTCAACTTCTCGGGCAGTGAGCTTGAACACATTGAAAAGATCGATGCGATCTCCCGCGCTGTCCTCGACACCCCTGCCTCGGTCTTCCTGTTTCCCGCCAAGCACTTTGTCACGCCCGAGAACGAACGCGATCGTGCGGTTAAAGACATTGAATTTGAACTCAAAGAGCGGCTCAAGGAACTTGAGAGCGCGGGGAAGGTGCTCGAGCACGAGCGCCTGAAGCGCCGCACCAAACATGATCTCGCGATGATTAAGGAGATCGGCTACTGCTCCGGCATTGAGAACTACTCGCGTCACTTCGACGGGCGAAAGCCCGGCGAGCCGCCGTTTACCCTGCTCTCGTATTTTCCGCACAAGTCTGACGGCACCCCTGATTTTCTCACCGTGATCGACGAGTCGCACGTAACGCTTCCGCAGTTGGGAGGCATGTATGCCGGTGACCGCTCACGAAAACTTACGCTCATTGAGCACGGCTTCCGTCTCCCCAGTGCCGTAGACAACCGTCCGCTTCAGTTTGAAGAGTTTGAGGAGCGTGTCGGCCAGTGCATCTATACCTCCGCTACTCCCGGCGACTACGAACATGAGCACTCTGTGGCTCCGCACGGTCAATTCGCTGAGCAGATTATTCGTCCTACAGGGCTCATCGATCCAGAGATAACCGTAAAGCCCGTCGTTGAGAGTGGGGACTTCCAGGGCCAGGTAAAAGATTTCATTGAAGAAGCAATTGCGACGGTAGAGAAAGGAGGGCGTGTGCTCACCACCACGCTCACAAAAAAGATGGCAGAGGATTTGAGTGAATTCCTCAAGGAGCGGGGGATGAAGGCCGAATACCTGCACAGCGACATCAAGACCATTGAGCGCATCCAGATTCTTACGGCCTTCCGCAAGGGGGATTTCGATATTCTCGTCGGCGTAAACCTCCTGCGCGAAGGACTTGATCTGCCGGAGGTGATGCTCGTCGGTATTCTCGATGCTGACAAAGAGGGCTTTCTTCGTTCCGAGACCTCGCTCATTCAGACGATCGGCCGTGCGGCACGCAACGTAAATGGCCGCGTGATTCTCTATGCCGATAGGGTGACAGGCTCTATGAAAGCGGCGATCGATGAGACCAACCGCCGCCGCACACTGCAGCTTGCTTATAACAAAGAGCACGGCATTACGCCGCAGACGATCAAGAAGGCAATCAAGGACATCACCGATCAGCTCATGACAGAGCACAACAAGGCAGTGGGAGAGTTGCTCACCATCGATCGTGCACTCCTAGAGAAGAACCCAGGTAAGCTCATGAAAGAGAAGCGCAGACAGATGGAGGATGCGGTTAAAGTGCTCGATTTTGAGACGGCTGCCATCCTGCGCGACGAGATTCGGGAATTGGAGCGGCTCGCACAAGCACAGAAATGAGAATCTGCCGTATACGTGTGTGGACAGGCGCGTTTAAGTAAACACGTTTATTCCGTATGATGAAGGCACGCTATGACATCTCTCATCGCGCTGTACCGGCGTCGAGGAACTGTACTTCTCATAACTATGGGGCTCTCGCTTACAGCGCTTCTCGTTGCGCTTGTGCTTGGCTTTGATTCAGGTCTTACGGGCCACGTTCTTGAGGAGAGCGACGCTGCGCTTATGGCCTCCCTGAGAGAGCCGCTCTCTCAAGGTCTTGCCGTGCTGTTCTGGTTTACGCTTTCAATGATTCTGGGGATCATCTGGTCGCGGGCTCTTCTGCGTTCCACGGATCTCTCCGAGATCTACCTCGTGGGAGCTCTTATGGGGGCGGCGGGATTTCCCATACTTTACGGAGTACTGAGTCTCTTTTTCTACGGGCTCAGTCAGCTTGAGGATATGCCAGTGTTTCTTATGGAGGGAAACATACAGAGCTACGCACTCACCGGTTTGTTTCTTTTGCTTCTGTTCGGTGTCCTCGTGCTTATTGGCCGCGAAGCACTAAATGCAGCCCGTAAACCTGTCTGATATGACACCTGAGACACTGAACGTTTACGAGTTTATCCCTGGCATGTTTAAGCTTGCCGAACGCGCGTGGGGGCTTGCGCTCACGAATTTCATCGCAGTGCCGCAGCTGTTTTTAATGCTCACCGCCCTGCTTTTGATCTTCGCCTCACTCGTGAATGTGCATGGTCCGGCTCTGCGAGTGAAGGTACTCAAGGGAAGTATCATGGGGGGAGGATTTCTGCTTGCCGTAGGAACGGGAGCTGCGTGCGTGGCGATCTGTCTCAATTGGAGCGCCGCGCCGTCTCTGTCGGCCATAGCAGCACTCTTGCCGCTCATAGGACTCACGTTTATGGGAATAGGGCTCATTGCGACCACACATACTGTCTATGACGCCGCTTGCTGACACATTCATGATAGGGGACGCTCTGGGGGTGCTTCTGAGCACCGGGCTCTTTCTGGCAACTCTTGTACAGTGGCTGCGACACCGTCATTGCGCGTATCATGTCGATACAGGGTATTGGATGATGCTTACCTTCGGGTTCTTCTTTATAGCGGCAGGGTATGCCGGCAGATTCTTTCTGAGTGAGGAGATGCTGGGCTTATATACGGCGCTCTGCCTTCATCTCACTGGTTATCTCGCGATTGCCGTTGCACTGCTCCGGCTGTTCTCCTGGAACGCGCATCGCCACACAGATACGCCATGACATTTTTTGTACGCAACATCGCCATCGTTGTTCTCGTCGTTGCGCTTGCCGGCGTATTTCTCACCTCGTACATCTCCGGCCGGATCTTGTATGAATCGATGCTCAACCGTGTCTTTGCCGAGCGCGTTGCACTGGTGGAGGCCATAGGCAGCACGGCCTTGGACCGTTCTGATCCTGCTTCGCTTGCGGCACTCGATACCGCTTTGCATGCCGCAGTTATTCCTGGGGCAGGGATGCGGAGCTTCCGTCTGGTTGATCCGGGAACGCGCCGGGTTCTGGTGAGCACCGACGACAGCGAGGAAGGAACGCCCTTGGATCGCCCTATTCCCGCATCTGCGCCGCGTGCAGCGAAGGTAACGCTCACGGAGCTCGGCGACTCTCAGGTCGTTGATGTGACGTATATAGGAACCGCCGGTGTGCTCTGGATGACGTTAGACCGCGCGTTCTTCACTGCCCCTTCCGTACTCTTTGCCCTGCAGAGCGGGCTGGTGCTTGCTGTGCTCGTCGGAGTACTTGCTTTCATCTTCTACCTCATCGCACGGCGCTATTTCATGCGGCCGCTTTCCGTGCTCAGGCAGGTGGTTGCGGGCGAGGTCTCGCCGACGGGTGTTAAGAAAAGCGATGACTTCGGAAGCCTCCTGGAGTCGTTTGCCGGCGTTGCGGAAAAAGTAGAGGAGACCCTGGAGCGCGACCGTCTGGTCTCGCAGATGAAATCCGACTTTATCTCCACCACAGCGCACCAGCTGCGCACCCCGCTCTCCGGCATCAACTGGGCCTTGGGCGCGCTGCTTACCGCGGATAGCGGGCTTTCAACGGAGCAGCGAACCTTAGTGGAGCGTGCACTTGAGAAGGACAAGGAGCTCATCAATCTTGTGGGGACGCTTCTCAACGCGGCAAGTATTGAAGAAGGCAAGTTTGGTTATCGCCGTGAACCCGTGGGTCTGCGCCAGGAAGTGGAGAAGATCGTAGAGGAGGAGCGTACGACGGCATCGCATATGAAGGTGACACTCTCGCTCGTGATCCCGGAGGAGCAGTTTCCTGAAGTGTACGTCGATCGCGAGCGCATCCGCTGGGTGATGCGCAATCTTGTGGAAAACGCTATCCGCTACTCCAACGAAGGCGGCGAGGTTGTGGTACGCTTGAGCCAGGATCCCAAACAACTTCAGTTTTCCGTGAAGGATTCCGGCATTGGCATTTCCGCCAAGGAGCGCCCGTACATCTTCCAGAAGTTCTTCCGGGCAGATGCGGCGCAGAAGATGCGCAATGAAGGAAGCGGCCTTGGTCTCTTCATTGCCAAGAACATCGTGAACTACCACGGCGGCCGAATCTGGTTTGAGAGCGAGGAAGGCAAGGGTTCCACATTTTATTTCACACTTCCGGTCACGCGCCATGAAGGCACGCCGGTAACATCGTAAGCGTAAGGTATATGAATAAGAAAGTACTGGTGGTTGAGGATGATTCGCTGCTGCAGGATATGTTGGCACAGCAGCTTTCCAAGGATGCGTGGACAGTAAGCTACGCGAAGGATGGTGACAGGGCTCTTGAGATAGCGCGCACTGAGAAGCCAGACATTATCCTTTTGGACCTCATGCTTCCCGGCGTTTCCGGCTACGATATTCTTGCAAACTTGAAGAAGGACCCGGAACTGACGCGCATCCCCGTGATTATTCTCTCAAACCTGGGTCAGCAGGAAGATATCGATAAGGGTCTTCAGCTCGGGGCTACCGATTTTATGATCAAGTCGAATTTTACGCTCGATGAGGTCAGCGCAAAGATGAAAGGCATCCTAGAGAAGGGAGGGGCGGCACCGGCACCTGCGGCATAGCAAAATAAAAAACCGCCCGCTAGATGCGGGCAGTTTTTTATTTCTCTATCGGAGCGAGCGGACGGCGGAGAGCGCCATCAGGAATCCGACGAGCGCAATGAGCCAGGAGAGCCAGACCGGAACGGCCCAGCCGTTGTAGATGAACTCCCAGTTGTAGAGTGCGCGGAGGCCGTGCAGAACGCCGATTCCCAGAAAGAGAATTCCCGCCACGGTCCCGTACACTGAAGGTCGCACTTGAAGCATGAGTGTAAGGTACTTAGTAAATAATACGTACTTCCATTGTATGCAAAGCGGCGCTTCTGCGCTCAGTGTGGTGTGGATAAGAGTCGGAAAATACTGATGTGCAGAGACCGCTCCAAGGGCGCTTGCCCGGTCTTAGTCTCCGCACATCAGTATTTTCCTTGTGGAAGGTGGACAAAAGAACCCCGCACCTCATGGTGCGGGGTAGTCTACGATTGGACGACGATCATCTGCTTCACGAATCAGTTCTACAAGCTGTTCATCTCTCATGATGAGGACGGATCCATAATCAGGAGCCAACTCTCCCTTGTGGTTGGTGAGAAGAACAGCGTTTCCGATGTAAGTGGGGCCTTCGAGCTCTTGAAGGGTCCCCTTGGAGGTGACTTCAGTGGGAGCAATCTTTACTCCACCGAAGCAGCGTTTCGTTCGTCTTGAAACGAACACGTCTCCGCAATTGAGATGTCGGAAGAGCTTTTCCATGTATGGTCCTCTTGTTTTCAGGTTCAGACTAGGATCTTTTTACAAGGCTTCCATAACATTGTCAATGATTTAAAGAACGTGGTAGTATCTAATCACCAATAGATACCCCTCAGCGCTGTCTGCGGGGGCTTTAGCGTGTTATGCAAGATAAAATCATCGTCAGGGGTGCCAAGACGCACAATCTCAAGAACGTAACGGTTGAGATGCCGCGTAATAAAATGATTGCCTTTACAGGACTTTCCGGCTCCGGAAAGTCGTCTTTGGCGTTTGATACCATTTTTGCCGAAGGTCAGCGCCGGTATGTCGAGTCGCTCTCGGCTTACGCGCGGCAGTTTTTGAATCAGATGCAGAAGCCGGATGTGGAGGAGATTATCGGGCTTTCGCCGGCAATTTCGATTGACCAAAAAAGCCGTTCGAACAACCCGCGCTCGACGGTGGCGACGATCACGGAAATCTATGACTACCTCCGTATTCTCTATGCGCGTGTCGGCCAGCCGTACTGTCTGGAGGACGATGTGCCGATCCAGAAGCTCTCGCAGGATGAGATTCTGAAGATCATTTTGAAAACAGTGGAGGAGATCGATGTAAAGCAGGGCGCCCGTGAAGTGATGGGTGTTACGGTCTCTGACGCAAAGGTGCAGATCTATGCTCCCGTTGTGGTGGGACGCAAGGGTGAGTACTACCAGCTTCTGTACGATCTTCTCGGGAAGGGTTTCCAGAAGGTAAAGATCGACGGCAAGGTACACAACCTGCGCGAGCAGATCATTCTCACAAAGACGAAACGCCACGACATCGATGTACTCGTCGATGAAATATTTTTAAGTGAGTTCAAGGAATCGAAGCAGAACGCCCGCGAGCGTCTCTCCGAGGCAATCGAACGTGCGCTTGAAGAGGCTGGGGGATTGGTAAAGATTGAAAGCCCGTCAGGCGAGCGTCTGCTCTCTTCGAAGTTTATCTGTCCTAGCGACGGAAGCTCCTTCCCTGAAGTGGAGCCGCGTCTCTTCTCCTTCAATTCTCCTTACGGTGCCTGTCCGGCTTGTAACGGACTGGGTACAAAATACTTCTTTGGTTCCGAGGCGTGCCCAACATGTGACGGCGCTCGTCTGCGTCCCGAGGCCTTGCGTGTGTTTCTTAAAAGTAAGAAGCAGAATAGGTCGCCGTTGGGATCCACAATTGTTGATTTCACGGCGCTCTCCATCAAAGATGCGCAGGACTTTCTCGATCACATTGAACTCACTAAACAGCAGCTTGAGATCTCAAAAGTTGTCGTGAAGGAAATCCAAAATCGTCTGCAGTTTATGCTCGATGTGGGCATCGAGTATCTCACTCTCGACCGGCGCGCCAACACGCTTTCAGGCGGTGAGGCACAGCGCATTCGCTTGGCCTCGCAATTGGGTTCAGGACTTGTGGGGGCGCTTTACGTGCTCGATGAGCCGACGATCGGGCTTCACCAGCGCGACAACGATCGTCTAATCAAGACGCTCACGAGCCTCAGGAATGCGGGGAATACGATCATCGTGGTGGAACACGATGAGGACACTATTTATGCATCGGACTACATCGTCGATTTGGGGCCCAAGGCCGGAGTGCATGGCGGGGAGATTGTCGTCGCGGGGGATCTCGAGAAACTGCTTACGGCAAAGAAAAATACGTCTGGCTCAGTTACGCTTGATTACCTGCGGGGAGATAGGGTAATTGAGATCCCCGAAGAGCGCCGGACGGCGGAGAAGGGTTCACTCAAGATCGTTGGCGGTAAGGCGTTCAATATCAAGAATATGAACGTCGAAATCCCGCTGGGGAAACTTGTTACGGTTACGGGAGTTTCGGGTTCCGGCAAATCCTCATTCCTCTACGAGATCGTCTACAAAAACCTTCAGGCGCGGTTTGAGCGCAAGTACCGTTCGGCGCAAACCTACAACGCCGCATCGTTTACCGGGACGGAGTACCTGGGCCGCGCCATTCTCATTGACCAGTCGCCGATTGGCCGTACGCCGCGCTCTAACCCCGCAACGTATACCGGCGCTTTCACCTTTATCCGCGAATTGTTTGCTGAGTCCTCTGAAGCGCGTGTGCGCGGCTGGAAGCCGAGCCGCTTCTCCTTCAACGTCAAAGGCGGCCGCTGTGAGGCCTGCCAGGGAAACGGTACGATTGCCGTCGAGATGCACTTTTTGCCGACGGTCTATGTGACCTGCGACGTCTGCAACGGCAAACGCTTCACGAAAGAAACGCTCGAAGTGAAGTATCGTAAGAAAAGTATCTACGATGTGCTTCGGATGACGATCGAAGAAGCACTTGAGTTCTTTGAGGATATCCCTGCTATTTATGACCGGCTCTATTCGCTTCAGGAGGTGGGACTTGGGTACCTCGAGCTTGGCCAGTCCGCGACCACGCTCTCAGGCGGCGAGGCGCAGCGCGTGAAGATCTCCGCAGAGCTCTACCGCCCGCATCTGCAGAAGACGATCTATCTTCTCGATGAGCCTACGATCGGACTCCACTACGAGGACGTGCGCAAGCTCATCGAGATTCTCCAGAAGCTTGTGGATCGCGGTAACACCGTGGTGCTGATCGAGCACAACATGGATGTGATCAAATCCTCTGACTATTTGATTGATATTGGTCCTGAAGGCGGAGTGGGTGGCGGCGAAGTGGTTGCCAAGGGAACTCCTGAGCAGGTGGCCAAGGTAGATCGATCGCACACCGGAAAATATCTGCGCAAGGTTCTTAAGGGCCGGTAAAGAAGAAACGTGCACCTTAGGTGCACGCCCCATACGGGGAGATGAGAGTGGGGATCTGCGCTGGAAAGTCTCCAGCGTGCGATGGCAGCCGCTTGTAGAAGACCTCAAGCGCAGGGTAGCCGATCGCGATGACTCTATCCCACAGAGCATCGTCTTGAGGCTTGCGCTGCCATGGCACTTGCCAACGTCCCGTCAGTGATTTAAACAGTGGATCCCAAAAAAGCTCGTTGGAGCCGAGATGAGTCTTTACGGTAAGCCACAAAATGCGACGTCCGCCGCTGTACCCATGGGTACGGTAGAGCATGGAGAGGTGCGTGCGGCACATGCGCAGCAGTTCGTGGTAATGAGCGTGCGCTGCAGAAACGACGACCCAACGAAGCTCATCATCTGCCCACAGTTTACTCACCTCAACCGGAGTGGTGAGATTGTCTGATTTAACGTACATGGAGCCTCCAAGGGAGTAGAAAGAGGAGGTGTGTCTTATGGTAGACACTCTAGACTTTAAGTATACACTGCAGGTGAAACTATGACTGTCGACAATCCACAATTAAAGACGTTACCCGATGAGCCGGGAGTCTACCTGTTTAAAGGTACTTCGGGGGAGATTTTATACATTGGCAAAGCGACTTCGCTTAAGGACCGGGTGCGCAGCTATTTCAGCAAAGACTTAATTGATACGCGAGGGCCGCTTCTTGTGGAGATGGTGGAGAAGGCCGTTACGATCGATCACATCAAAAGCGATTCGGTGCTCGAAGCGCTGATTCTTGAGGCATCGCTCATCAAGGCGCACCGTCCGATCTACAATACGCGCGACAAGGACGATAAGAGCTACAACTATCTCGTGATTACGCGTGAGGAATACCCGCGGGTACTTGTAGTGCGCGGGAAGGACCTGGATGAGACGTTTAAACCGTCGGATTTAAAGCATGTCTTTGGCCCCTTTCCGCAGGGAGGACTCTTCCGCGAAGCAGTGAAGATCGTGCGCAAGATCTTCCCTTTTAGAGACAAGTGCCTGCCTGCGCAGCCAGGCACTCCGTTTGATTCTGAAGTAAGCCGAAAAGGCAGACCGTGTTTCAACGCGCAAATCGGTCTTTGTCCGGGTGTCTGCGATGGGCGGGTATCAAAGACTGAATACGGCAGGATGATCAACCACATCAGGCTTTTCTTTGAAGGAAAGAAGGGGGCACTCCTCAAAGAGCTTGAGCGTGAAATGAAGGGGTACGCCAAGGCAGAGGAGTTTGAAAAAGCCGAGGATATTAAGCGAAAGGTGTTCGCACTTACGCACATCCAGGACGTAACCCTTATTAAGAAAGAAGTTCGGGATCTCCCGCGTGCCCGCGGCGTCTTTCGTATCGAGGCTTACGATGTAGCACACATTGGGGGAACGAATACGACGGGCGTTATGGTGGTGGTCGAGGATGGGGAAGTGAAGAAGTCTGACTACCGAAAGTTTCGTATCCGCGGGGCTACGGCAGGCAATGACATTGCGGCACTTAAGGAGGTTCTGAATCGGCGCTTTAATCATGATGAGTGGCGCCTGCCCAATGTCATTGCTGTGGACGGCGGCAAAGCTCAGATCAATGCCGCGTCTGAAATCTTGCAAGACTTTGGCTATCGCATCCCGATCGTCGCGGTAGTTAAAAATGAGTATCATAAGCCCCGGGAGATCCTAGGGGAGAAGCAGCTTATACGTGAGAACGAGCTGGCCATTTTGCTCGCCAATGGAGAGGCACACCGATTTGCGATAACATATCATCGCAAACTGCGCGACAAATCGCAGTTCAGATGATGTGCTAAGGGAGAGGGTCGGGGAACGGTAGTTCCCCGTGAAGGAAAACAGCGGTGCGCTAGAAACCGTGGGTTTCTAAAACCAGCCTGCGAGTGGCTTACCACAAGAAGCGAAGAGACGAGAGCTTTTTGTCGAATAATTGACTTCTATATATAGTAGTGTCATAATAAACACAGATCAAACATCTCGACAGGGAGGGGAAAATGTCGATTCTAGATACCGCTTCCAGCCAGCTGCAGGTTCATCTTCCTGCCTTGGGAGCTGCGCTCACTCTGTATGTGATTCTACGCGTTGCTGTAGAGTGGCGTATAGTCCATCTCAACGATCGGGAATTCGGCTATATTTCCGAGGCCCGAAAGGCTGAGCTTCCACTTCGTAGTGGGTTCGTTCTGGCAGTGCTGCACACGATACTTCTTTCGAAATTCAATCTCGCGCTGTACGAACGTCTGGTGGATTGGATTTGCGGTGAACCAGATGTTCAGGTTGAAGGGGAGGAAAAGCAAAACTACGCATTGAAAGCCCTATTTCCCAGTACTGCGGAAAAGGCGATTCATGGGCAATTCCTACTGATAGTGGCGCTTCCTATGCTCGAGGAGATCCTTTTCAGAGGGCCGTTACTGCTTTTTCCCGAACTGAGCGGCTGGGCATGTGCTGGTGTCGTAGCGATAGCTTTTCTCTTTGGCTGGCTACACTGGCAGGGCAGTGCAGGGTTCGTGCCGGGAATGCTCCTGCAGATGGCATCGGGTGCTGAAAAAATTCAGATTACTCGCAAGCAGCGAGTGCTCGCTGGTTCTGTGACGTTTGGCGCTGGGGTGCTGTTTGGAATTGCTGTTGTCTACTTCCAGTCAATTTGGGCAGGTGTTCTGCTCCACGCACTCTGGAATGTCGGAGCCTCCGCATGGTACCAGTGGCGCATGCACCGATGGTTGAAAGAATTCTCGGTGCACTCAGCTCGTTGTACCTAAATCTTATGCCGCTGCGTCTTCGTGACGCAGCGGTTTTGTTTATATGCACTGCGCAGGGTGGTATACTTTTTTTATGTCAAAGCTCAGGGTCGGAGTTCTCCGTGGCGGTCCATCAAGTGAATATGATGTCTCACTCATCACCGGAGGAGCTGTTTTAAATGCGATTGATTCTGATCGCTATGTTCCTGTTGATCTTCTCGTGGATCGCAGTGGTGTTTGGCACGTGCGGGGGCGGGAAGTTACCATTCCGCAGGCGCTTCGCAATGTCGATGTGATCTTTAATGCCATGCATGGCGAGTACGGGGAAGACGGAACTATCCAGAAGGTTCTGAATACACACCACATGCCCTATACCGGCTCAGGGGCGCTGGCCTCAGCCGTGTGCATGAATAAGCTCACGACAAAACGGCACGTGGAGTCATTGGCAGAAGAAATCGGCTTTAAGCTTGCACCGCACGCCATTGTTGATGCCGATAGTCTCTACAGTCAGGACATCACGCGAACATTTGACCAGTTTGCTCCTACGGCGGTTATAAAGCCCCTGACCTGCGGTTCGTCGGTAGGGGTGACAATTGCCTACAGTTTTCCAGAGTTTAAAGAGGGGGTAGTGAAGGCGCTTACCCATGCACCTAAGGTGCTTATCGAAAAGTATATCGCTGGACGAGAGGCTACGGCGGGCGTACTTGAACATTTCCGCGGCCAGCACCTTTACCCGCTGCTTCCTATAGAAATCATTCCTCCGAGCAAGTGCTCATTTTTTGATTACGAAGCGAAGTACACGAGTAACGAGACACAAGAGATCTGCCCGGGCAACTTTTCTTCTGGGACAAAGCGAGAATTAGAGCGCTTTGCACAAGCGGTTCACGAGCGTCTGGGACTTCGACACTACTCGCGCTCTGATTTTATTGTGGCTCCCGATGGCATCTATTTCCTTGAGGTAAACACCCTTCCTGGTCTTACTCCCGCATCGCTAATCCCGAAGGCTCTCAAAGCGGTCGGGTGCTCCTTCCAGGAGTTCATCAGCCATTTGATCGGGTTAGCCCTCCATCGCCGCTAAGGTTAATCGTCGTGGCAAAGCAAAGAAAACGCTCACCGCGAAGGTGAGCGTCGAGGGGATTTCATGGCTTCGAAGTAGGTGGTGACGTTATCCTCGAGATCGGCCGCAAACTGTTTCAAGATCCGTTTTCCGTCGTACGGAGGAGCGGGTGGAGGCTGAGGAAGAGCGCGCCGCGGGTCGCTCCAGCGGTTCGTGAACGAATCGGGGCCGGAGGCAATTCTGTCATACTCCCTGCCGCCCTTCTCGCGAAGCTTCTTAATCTTCGCGTCAGTCATAGGCTTGAGCTTTCGCTTGGCCATCTAAGTCTCCTTTCACCAGTTCTTAGAAAAGTGTAGCACTTCTGGCGTAGGTATCTACCGTGATGAATAAAGTCTTGGTAATATACGATGCAACCCTAAGGGGCCGTTAGCTCATTTGGTAGAGCGCGTCCATGGCATGGACGAGGTGACCGGTTCGATCCCGGTACGGTCCACCAAGAAAGTAAAAACCCTGCATTCTGTGCAGGGTTTTTACTCAGTCTTCAGGGAGTTCCTATCTTCTCACGCACCTTTTCAACGATTTCGTGGAGCTTCCAATTTGTTTTAATGAGGTAGTCCAACGCGCCCAGTTCAATAGCTTTTGAAAGGCCTGACATTTCTTCGCGTACGGTGAGCATGAGGATTTGGGCATTCTTGCCCCACTCGTCTTCCCGCAGTGCCTGCAGCATCTGGAGACCGTCCATTTTCGGCATCACAATATCGAGCATGATGAGATCGGGCTTGATCTCGAGCGCCTTGGCAAGACCCTCTTCACCATCACCAGCCTCTGTTACCTCGTAGCCTTCGTTACGGAGTCCTTGGGCGAGAGCGCTGCGTGGATCCTGTTCATCATCAATCACCAGAATATGTTTTGCCATATACAGATATTAGTTTGTTATGTTCAGGATACGCTTCGCTCTCTACTGTGGCAAGCGAACGGTAAATGCTGTGCCGAGACCTTCCTTTGAAGCGAAGGATATGGTGCCGCCAAGGCGTTCGGCAGCAAGTTTGACGATATAGAGACCCAGGCCCGTTCCTTCTGCGGCAGTAGTTTTGGCGTTGCTTGCGCGGAAGAATTTATCAAAGAGTTTGTCCTGCTCAGCTTCTGGTATGCCGACACCGTTGTCTGATACTTCAATAATAGCCGCGCCGTCGTGCTCGTAGGCTCGTAGGCGTATCGTGCCCTCTTCGGGAGTGTATTTCACGGCATTGGAGATGAGGTTGGCAACGATGTGGTGCAGGAGGTTAGGGTCTGCGGTTATGTGCGTGAGGTCCACATCTACTGAGAGATCGATGTGCTTCTCTTCAGCGCTCACCTCAAGTTCACGCAGGATCTCGGCTATAAAGTCGCGGAGGACGATGCGGGTTGGTTCGGCCTGGAGCATTCCCAGCTCGAGTCGGGACATGTTCAAGAAGTCTCCGATGAGCGCGTTCATGCGCTCCACGGCTCGTTCGATCTTCATGACATATCCCTGCTGTACCTCATTGAGAGTCCCTGATTTGGGCGAAGCGAGAAGCTCAGCATTCCAACGCATGGACGCAAGCGGAGTGCGCAGCTGGTGCGAGGCGAGGGAAACGAATTCGGTCTTGGCCTTGTCCACTTCTTTCTGCTTGGTTATGTCGACAAGTGCCGCGAGACCGCGGTGGGGGTTGCTTTTATCCTCGACGGGAAAGAGGGAAAGAAGAATGTAGCGCGTCTGGCCATCAGTTCGTACGAGCTTGCAGTCGAGGTTGTTTATCGGGGCACCTTGGCGAAATTTTGACGGAAGTATTTCTACCTGCTGCTCCGCAGCCGGCTCGTCGCCGGTCAAGAAATCAAACAGAGTCTTTCCGCGGAGCTCTTCGTTGGTCATCCCGAAAAGCCGTACCGCGGCGTCGTTCACGAGCGAAATCTCGCCGCCTTTGAGCAAAAGAAGATAGGGAACGGGGGAGTTGCGGTAGAGGGTGTAGAAAAGCTCCCGTGAAGAGAGTAGGTCAGCGAGTGATCGCTCTGCAAGAATAGCGGCAACGCTTCTCGCCCGCACGATGAGGATCACTGTGAGGATACACAGTATGAGTGAAAATAGTGTCAGTATGACAAACCAGAAGGGATCGTAAGAAAAAAGAGCGGGAGAAGGATCCATGTGCTCAATGATAGCCTGTATTTAAAAAGATTCGAGGTCATCCAGGTGGATGACCTCGCGAGAGATTAGTGGACAGAGAGTGGCTCGAGCTCGTTCTGTCTGCATACGGTAAATGCTAAGTCTCGATCGAGAAGAGTGTCGAGCTCTCCGCCGTCAGCCCTATGGATCTCCCAGGCTGGTTGGCCATCAAGTTCAACCCGCTTTATGTAGGCAAAGCCAAGAAGTCCCAGGCTCTCGAACTCTGCAGAAGAAAGTTGCCGCAGCTCATTCGCCGTTATGATCATGGCACGCTCCAATTATTACTAACTCCATACTTGCACGAAAGTATGGCAAACACAACGCACTTTTCATTTTTCATCGATGTAAGAAAAGACCCGACATGACGTCATTTTTAATGAGATACCCGATTATCAGTTAATGTGCTTACCTATGAAAGCTCTTGCTATAAGCGGTGCTCTTACTTTTGTATTGGCATTGCCGCTTGTTTCCAATGCCGCTCTGTACAATTACGTGGACAGTAACGGAAGCGTGGGGATCGTTACGGCTGACACGTGGACGCTAGCGTTAACTACTGCGTCCGATATTCATCCGCGAAGCGGTGTCGCGCTCGTAGAATCAGCTGACGGAGTTGGCGGTACGCTCGATGGAGTCGTACTTCCTGATAGAGAAACGTACCAGTACGTGAATACGTCGGGAGAGATTGAAAGTACGGAAGCAGCAAGTCCTGCGGAAGCGTTCACACAGGCGAACGATATTGCGCTTCACAGCGGTGTGATGCTCGCCGAAGATGACCCCATTCCTGAAGACACAGAGGTTGAGTTGTAGAAGAGTTACTACATTACTGCTGCAAAAGCACAAAACCTGCCCTGTGGCAGGTTTTGTGCTTTTGTGGACCTGAGGGGAATCGAACCCCTGACCTCAGCAATGCGAATGCTGCGCTCTACCAACTGAGCTACAGGCCCTCCGGATTCAGTACTCTGTCGGGCTGCCGGGAATCGAACCCGGTCTTTACCACTTCGTGCCACAATCGTTCCCCGAACGATTGGTTATCTTCTGAGTCGGGACGCCGGGATTCGAACCCGGAGTCTCACGAACCCGAATCGTGAATGTTACCGTTACACCACGTCCCGACTCAAAAGATAACCCCAAAGACACGTACTACAGGTATACCTGCCTGCCGGCAGGCAGGTACTACAGCCCGACAGAGGAATCTACTTAACTATTGGATACTCACACTCTTTTTGGGTGCCTGGTGGGCCGTACAGGATTCGAACCTATGACCTTTCGCGTGTGAAGCGAACGCTCTAACCAACTGAGCTAACGGCCCACCAGGCACCCAAGGCGAGGAACGCTTTTCTCCGCATGCGCGCACAAGCTAAGAGTGCAAAGTGGGCTCATCATATGACAAAATTCCTCTCTTTTGAAGAGAGTATCTCCTTGACCCTCCTAGAACTAGCCGCTACAGTTTCTCACAGAAAAGAGAGGAGAGGATCATGGCGAGCTCGAACCCTCATGACCGGGTGTGCGTCGCTCTGGATTTTCCGCTTCTTGCGGAAGCAGAGTATGCGCTCGATGAGCTGCAGAAAGCGGGCGTTAAGTACGTAAAGGCAGGATACGATCTCCTGTATGCTCCCGATGGGGGTGTACATGCTACGGCACAAATGCTCAAGCGTCGCGGCCTGCTCACCCATGCGTTTTGGGACGGGAAGCTCAAAGATGGCCCGAAACGGATGGGGAATGCAGCGGCAGGTATCAATGCTCTTGGTTATGGACGCTTCAGCGTCCATGCAAAAGCGGGGTCTGAGGGTCTTAAGGCCGCAGTCGCCGCTCGAGGTGCTGCTACGGTCATAGGTGTAACGTTGCTGACGCACCTCGACTATGAGGATTTATCGCGGTTAGGATACCCGAAGAAATCCAGCGTTGTGGAGGTAGTCACAAAATTGATCCACCTCTGCCGTAAACAGGGTGTCGATCGCATCGTCTGCTCGGCAAACGAAGTCATTGCATATCATGCGTGTGGCGAGTTTCGAGATATGCGATTTTTTGTGCCAGGGGCACGCCTTCCGGACTCCAGTCGTGGTGACCAAAAGCGTATTGGAGCTCCCCGCGATATTATAAAAGCGAAAGCGGAGCAGATTATCGTGGGGGGAGATATCGTGGAGCGTGCACGAGGCGCTCGTGCCGATGTGTATCTGCGTTACTGTGACGAAGTTGCAGCTGTGCTGTAGCAGTACACTGGGAAGGAGGTTGAGCGATGAACTACACTTTTGCAGACCTGATCAATCTCTCGCCTGAAAGACTGATCACAGCGCTGGGTGGCTTCTACGAATGCCCATCACGTGTTCGTGCTGACGGCAGGATCGAATGGTTAGGACCCCTTGCGGGTTATACCAGTCGTGATGCTCAAGGACGTCAGCGGCTGGGACCGCACTATGTAAGCTTTGAAGTCGTTCGTCTTCACGAACCGGCCCGTGCAGTTGTCGCGCAGTGGATGATGTGGGCCGTGGCCGAGACGATGCGACAGCATCCCTCTTTTAGGGGTCGTTACGGTTTTTGCGGCATCCCGACGGGCGGCAAGGCCATCGTTGACATGATCCGTCTCAGAAGCGCCTTTCACTGCATCTGCGCTGAAAAGGCAGAAGAAGGAGAGGGAACAGCCACTGCCCGAGCGACAAAGAAATTGTGGTTTCCGCCAGGACAAGAGCCTCAAGCGGGACAGTGTTACGTGCTCGGTGAGGATGTGGGCAATGCGTTTTCCACTACCGCTGAGATCATAAAGATGGTGGAGTCGTACGGGGCTCGCGTGGTAGCAGTCGTTGTCTTTCTCAACCGTTCAATGACGGTCGAGGACACCTTCTTATATGCGGGCCGCCCCATTCCCGTGATCGCGCTATGGCGCAAGCCGATGCCGATTTACGAGATGGATGATCCGGAAGTCTGTGAGGCAGTGGCGGCGGGAAACTATGTCCTGAAGCCTAAGGCAGAGTGGTCGCGACTGATGCGCGTCATGCAGGAGTATCAGCGTCACGGTGATCTCGTTCTTTACTAAGTATCATTGCGGCGGGTGAAATACCCCGCTGCTTTTCTTTAAAATCTATAAAGAAAAGGCAGTCAAACTGACTGCCTTAATGAACCTCTCGAAGGGACTGGTTGTGGGGGTAACGGGCGAGCTTCAGGTTCTGGTAGCACTCGAAGCGTTTTTGGCAGGCGCCCTCGTTGTGGTTGCAGAAATGACGGCTTCCCCAGCGCAGCGGCTTTCCCTTGATAAACCGCTGGCACATGTCGTTGTCGCAGATGTACTGCTTGGAATCGTTGCGCATGGTACACGCTCCCGCTTACGCCAGTGTACACCCTACAAAGATACGCATGAAAAGAAGATGGCGGCATCGTGAGATGCCGCCGCAGCGCAGTATATCTATCGAAACGAGAGGCGACCCTCGTCTACATCTTGGTCGCTGATCATGTAAAAGACACTGCCTTCCCGCGCAACTTCTACGACGTAGAGGGCATGTTTATCTAGTACGCGCGGGGAGAGCTTAAGGTTGAAAAATGTCGCGACTCGCCGCAGGGGGATGACTTTCCAAGTCACCATCCCGCACGGTACACGATTTTGACTGTCCCGTGCTTGCAGTTGTGCATAGCGTGCGTTCCCCGCCTGGATGCCCTTATCGCGATACGTAGCAAGAAGCGATTCTGCCTGACTTCGTGTCGAGCAGATGGTCCCCGATATCTCCGTCTCTTGTCCCGCGATTAGGAGATCTTCTCGGTGCGCGTCTCCCGGTGGAGAAAACGCCGCCAATACGACAAAGCCAATGGCAGCCACTTTCATCGTACCCTCCCTTCACGTTGATGGTTTCCTGCACTGATGCTACTCGAAAAAAAGCTGTGCTACAATATCGGGCGTATGAAGAACTTCTATCTTTTTGGCGGCGTTGTCGTTGCCCTTATCGCGCTCATGGGAGGCTGGCAATATTACCAGAGTACGCTTCCGGGAAAGTACGATACTTTCGCGCAGTGCCTTACCGAGAAGGGCGCCATATTTTACGGAGCCTTTTGGTGTCCGCACTGCCAGAACCAAAAAAAGATGTTCGGCAATTCTATGGAGCACATCGCGTACGTGGAGTGCTCGACGCCGGACGGTCAGGGACAGCTCCAGGTCTGCACGGACAAAGGCGTGAAAAGCTATCCCACGTGGATGTTCGCTGATGGCACGAGCGAACCTGGAGAGCTCACGCTAGCGCGCCTTGCTGAAAAGACGGGCTGCGCTCTGCCCACTGAAAGCTAATCATGACCTCTGCTGCGGCGACACTTACCACGGCGCTGGGGTGGGGTACGCTCCTCCTTCAGCTTTTTACACTGCTTCTCATTGTCCTCTTTTTGAGAGAGCGTCTCAGGGGTGTTGCCTCAGGTCTGCTTTTGTTTATCCGTACATGGGCGCTTCATCTGGGGCTTGTTGCCGCGCTTACAGGCTCGGCGCTCACCTTGGTGTACTCTGAGATCTTCGGATTCCTGCCCTGCGGCCTTTGCTGGCTACAGCGCGTTTTTCTGTATCCGCAGGTGATCTTGTTCGCGCTTTCGTTGTGGAAGAAAGATAGAGGAATCGGAGATTACATACTTGGACTTTCCGTACCGGGCTTCCTTATTGCGCTCTATCAACATTTCATTCAAGTGGGGGGAACGAGCTTCCTGCCGTGTCCAGCCACGCCCGGTGCCGCCGATTGCGCTCAGCGTCTCATTTTTGAACTTGGTTATATAACATTTCCGCTGATGGCGGCCTCGCTTTTCGGATTCCTTATCGTGCTCAGCTATATCATGCGCCGCTTATCCTGATGCTTGGGAAGTTCGTTTCTATATATCGTCTTCAGCATATACCACTTTGTGACATTAGCCGGCACTACACTATGATATATCATAGTGTAGTGCCGAAGCTCCATTTCTTACTTGTTTTATGAAAATTCGAAAGCATCAGCTCACCGAACAGCAGAAAATCGAGACCCTCGATGCCCTATATACGGCGGCAGGCTCTCTGAAAGGGAGGACCGCTATGAAATCTTTCCTTAAGGATCTGTTAACTGAGAGCGAACGAATAATGCTCGGGAGACGCATCCTGATTGCTCGTGAACTACTCTCAGGCGCGCGGTATGAAGACATTGCTGCGTCTATGAATGTGGGTCACGATACGATTAGTCGTGTCCAGCAGTGGCTTTCCGATCAGATTCCTGGCTATGAACAAGCCTTGGCAGAAATGCAAAAGGAAATGGAGCGACGGGAAGAAAAACAACGACGGGGCCGAATGTCGAGAGATCTCACGTGGAGGGGATCGTTTGCACGACTTAAGAAAAAATATCCGCTGCACTTTCTATTTTTTCCTTGGCCGCGTGAGTATCGTCCTAAAAGATTTTAGGCTGATGCTATGTGTCACTATGATATATCATAGTGACACATAGGCTCGTCAAAGATTCCACTTTTACGTGAATTCAATCCAACTTTTCTTCATCGGAACTTACGGCCTCCTGTGCGAGGCTGTAGTTAGTTGAGGGTTTGCTCAGAGACGGGGATACGGGGAACATGCAGAATCACTCGAGCGAGCCGGCCCGCGTTGAGGATGTCAGCGCACGAGTTCAGACGGCCAAAGAGGAGGTTCGCGAAGAAGAAGATACATCCTTCCGCGAGCCGTGGTCGCCCTTTGACGCCTCACTTTCACGACACCAGTTCTTTTCGCCCGTTACACCCATCCATTGAGACTGATCGCACCCGCAGGATGACTATGGATGGGTCTTTAGGCACGCCCTTCGAGGCGTGCTTCTTTTTATCCGGGCCGGAGGTTGCACAGCCGGCAATTTTCGTTAGTCTGTGGGCAGACTTTTGTCTGGACCTTAACAGGGGAGAAGCAGCATGTGCGGAATCTTGGGAGTTTACCGGGCTCGCAATCCTGACGCGGTTCGATTGTTGGCGCTTGGCGCTCACCATCTTCGAACTCGCGGGCAGGAGGGCGTGGGTTTTGTGACACGAGATGACCAGGGTCACTTCCACGAGTATCGGGCGGTGGGCAGGGAGGCTGATATCTTCGAGAATACGCTCTTCAGTCAGCTTCCCGGCAGGGATGGCATCGCGCAGAATCGGTACTCGACGGAAGGTCCCAAGGAGAAGGACAATACTCGCGATCAAGGACCATTTCTCTCGCATACGAGTCTCGGAGAGGTGGCTGTGGCGCACAATGGCAATCTGACCAACGCCAGAGAACTTCGCAGGAAACTTTCTGCGACGGGCGCGATTTTCGCCACTCAAACTGACACGGAGGTAATCCAGCATCTCATTGCTCGCGCTGAAGGATCGACGCTTGTCGATCGCCTGAAGCGGGCACTGCCGCAGCTGCAGGGGGCGTATGCCTTTCTGTTTCTGTCACGCAGATCGGAGGAACGGCTCATTGCTGTGCAGGATCCTTATGCGATTCGGCCGCTTACGATCGGGCACACGCGTGAGGGTGTCTGGTATGTTGCGTCGGAGACCTGCGCACTCGATGCGCTCGGGGCGACGGGGAGCCGACGTGATTTGAGGCCGGGGGAAATGGCGATCTTCGGCAAAGATCGTGTTCGTTTTGAGCAGCTTCCCGCACGGGAGCGGCGCTTCTGTATCTTTGAGTACATCTACTTTTCGTGTCCTGACAGTGTGCTCGAAGGAGACGTGTCGGTGTACGCTGCACGAAAACGGATGGGACAGTACTTGGCAGAATGTTATCCCGTCGAGGCTGATATCGTGGTGCCGGTGCCGGATTCCGGAGTTCCGGCAGCGCTTGGATACGCAGAGCGTTCCGGTATCCCGTACGAACTGGGCCTTATCCGGAGTCACCACATCGGCAGAACTTTCATCGAGCCAACCAAGGAGCAGAATGACCTGGCGCTTTTGCTGAAGCATCGTGCTTCTGCGGCAGTGCTCTCGGGTAAGCGGGTCGTCCTTGTTGACGACAGTATCGTCAAGGGCAACACGAGTCGCAAGATTATTCAAAAGGTTCGTGATGCGGGAGCGAAGGAAGTGCACCTGCGGATCTCGAGCCCGCCGACGACGCATTCCTGTTTCTACGGCATCGATACCCCTGATCGCCGTAAGCTCATTGCGGCGGGGAGATCGGTGGAGGAGATCGCGAAGCTCTTGGGAGTCAATAGTCTCGGGTACCTCACCCTCGAAGATGTCCGTCGCGCCATTCGCGGGAGCTCCGAGCAAACGAAATTGCTCGATCGGGGCTACTGCGATGCTTGCTTCACGGGAGAGTATTTCCACGAAGCGGCATAGAACTTTCAAAGGAGCGTCCCCGGACGCTCCTTTTTCTATTTCACAGGTCGTGTTATAGTTTCCTCGTTTTTGGGCCCCTAGCTCATCTGGTAGAGCGCCTCATTTGCACTGAGGAGGTGAGCGGTTCGAGTCCGCTGGGGTCCACCTTAGAAGACATTGGAGCAAGAACCAGCTCTTTTGCCTTGAAAACACTCGATACTTCGTTGGTTCCAAAATCTTTGCCATCAAAGATCAAACCTGATGGAAACTGAAACCATTGGAGCTTGGTTTGTGTGCTTATATCTGCGTCTCTCCAGACCTTGCTTGGGCTTCGGAGATACTCTTCTGAGAACTCCATTGCTTCCTCTGGCGATACACCTGAGTCGCGCATACTTGCGAGATCTGCTTGAATATTGAGACGTGCTTTATCTATTTCACGAATCTCGCGTTTGAGGGAATCGTCGCTGATGACATCCTTGAGGTTCTTCCTGATAAGCGCCGACTCTTCTTCGGTGAGTTCTTTGAGTCGCGTCTCCATGCGTTGAATGCTTTTCCTGTCACTCTCCGTTGCTTTGTAGAAGTTATCGCGAACCAGCTTCTTGAGCTTATCAATATCTGCCTCATCAAACTGGTACGAGTCCATGTGATACATGAAGCGACGCTCAAGTTCATCTCGTTTGTAGTTTCCTCCTTTCGAGGATCCGAATCGATAAAAGGCGTACTTACCGCCGTTACCTTTGGACCAGCTTCCGGTGAGCTTGAGACCTGATGGACTGAACACGAAGCGTCGTAGTGGAAAATCAGGATTGTCTGCTTTGTAGGTAGATACTTTGTGTCCTTTGTTTTTGAGCACTCTTTGAACTTGTGCAAATAGTTCTTCGTTTATAACTGCTTCAAATCTGCCTTGGCGATAATAAATCTATTCAAATAAAGAAACCCGCCAGAGGTCCGAAGACATGGCGGGTAAGCAGTAGGTCTGCTCAGTCCTGTTGATGGAGCGTTCCGGGCTTAGTAGTCAGCATAGTCGTAGCTGCTGCGGTATTCGCCGCGCGCGACTCGTTCCGCTTCACAAGCGTGACACCAGCCACCCATTGCAGGGTGATCGTGTTCGACGCCCTGCTCGGCAGTCAGTCGCTTGAACTCCTCCCACCAGCTCGGTGTATTGAGCCGATAGGAGATGTTGTGGACGAACTCCGCGGTGCCCTTGGAGAGGTACATCCCGCGGTGGTTGACCGTGAGACGTTCACCCGAAGGGAACATCACGCTGCCGGAGAACATCCCGTGAGCCGGATGCAGAGGACGCGTGTCCTCCTTTTCCCAATCCACGGGCTTGCAGTTGTCAACGAACGCTTGCACGTTGTCGAACAACACGAGCCGTGCGATTGCCCAGTACTTGTCTGGGTAACCGGCGGTGACGAGCTTCCGACCGAGCTCCTCCTCGGTGAGCGTCGTGCCGTTCAGCACGATGTCCACCAAGAGCTTGAACTCGGGACTGCAGTCGAACCAGCGCTTGAAACGCTTGCCCTTCGGCGTGTCGATGACCTCGCCCCCGATGAGCGAACCAACCTCCGGCTTATCGAAACCACCGGTGTGGTTGCCCCAGTTGCTCCAGTCCATCGTGAGATCGATGTCACAGTCGAGGCCGTGGTAATCGTCCTTCTGGAAGTAGATCCCGTTGTCCGTGAAGCCGAAGTAGTGGCGCCACGCGACGCGGGTCCTGTACCGATCCGCCTCGGGAATGTCGGCGGTCCGATTGGACCTGATGAGGTAGTCGGTGTGACCATCGAGACGATGGACGGTGATCGAGAGCACATCTTCCGGCTCTCGTGCGATGACGCGGTTAACTTGGGCGAAGGTGAGCTTCTCCCAGAGTTGCCGCAGCGTTGCGACAGCTTCTGCGCTCATAGTATTGCTCCTGTAAATGTACTTTGTGCTACACACTCTGTAGCGGAGACCACCAGTAATCTGGATAGTATAGCTATTATATCATACTATGTAATATACGTCAAGTAGGTACTTTACCCTCGACGACACCTTCAAAACCCCCGAAATATGTAGTATTTAGTCCTGAAGTGTTAGGTTTTTCCATGCTGGATATTTTGACCTGAAGTATTGGTCACGAAAATCCATCTCAGCTTTGTAAGTTGCTTTTACCAACGGCCAGAAGTCCGGGTCTCTTTTCATCCAGTTATAAAAAGTCCACCTACTTATTTCCAACTGTCGACACAGGTCAGATATACCCTTGTGTCTTATTTTTGCCCACGCTTCAGCAAACATCATCTTGTAGTGCGGACCACGACCTTCCCAGCTCTTCATTTCTTCGAAAAATGCGGGGTCTGTTTTGATCCAGTTATAAAAAGTCCAGCGGCTAATGCCGATCCTTCTGCATGTCCGAGCAATGTAGCGGTCGCACTTCCTATAATGCTCAATGAACGCTTCTTTCTTTTCCTTTGTTCGTTTCTGCTCCATTTCTTTGTTCTATACTGTTCCAATACTGACTGGTAGTTACGCATGGACCAAATAATCCCTCTCCATTTGGCTATTTCCCTTAGTGCGTAGGATCTCGCTTAGGCGAAAGCATTCTTGTGCAAACTGGTTCCAAAATGCGATACTGTAGTCCACCATATCGGTACAAACTGTCTTAGTCATCTCCCTAAAAGTTGACTAATCCAGGCTCGAATTTTAGAGTAAAAAGAGTACATAGGAGGACTCCATGTTCCGCAAAGTGTACGGCAGTAAGCAATACAGGGACGATCAGCTGTATGGTTTATGGTCTGCGCTCGCCGCGGTAGGCTTTCTCGCGGCAGCCTTTTATTACCAAAGCTGGGCTCTAGGGGGAGTTGTTCTCGTACTCTTTCTGCTCACTATGTGGTTTTTGTCTCGCCATTGTCTTTACCCCTCCCTTGAAAGGCGAGGCAAAAGTGGTTCCAAGTAAATACATGCCGCCCTGACCTTCTTTGGTGAGGGCGGCTTTCTTTTTAAACTTCCCTTACTCAAGGTTGTCTATGAGTGTGAGGTGGCTCGAAATATTGCTCGAAAAGTCGAACTTGAACACGGCGCGGCCCGAGTGCTCACAAATCTCAGAGACTATCAGCACCCGAAGTATCTACACGTTCATGTGAGTAGCGGAGACCCGATAAAATCTTAGTAGCATTCCCCCGCAGCTCTTATAGTTCTAATACTATCTAGTAGTGATTACTTAGCGATGGACATATTCCTTTCCTGATTCTCTTGGAGATCTTGCAGAATCATCTGCAGGCGATTCACTTCAAAGGTAAAGGAGTTCCAAAATTCTAGACTCGGGTCCACAAAAAGTAAAAGCCGCCCCTGTAATGGGAGCGGCTTCATTGAGGTCTAATCCGGAGTGGTCATTCGCGCCAAGACGTCCTCGGAAGTGAAATCATCAAGCACGAGCCACTCGATACCCATGCCCAGACTTCGCAATCGCCACTTGATATCAGCCTTGTGTCGTTCGAGGTATGCCCTTGTTCCGGCGATCCGGAGATAGGGCCGAGAGTCACCCTGAAGATTGCGAACATCAGAGCCGCCAGAGGGCAACGTCAGAACCACCTCAGAGGCGTATTCAGCGCCTTTTAGCAGAGTCTGAACACGATCCTTGAATGCATGGAGGAACCCTTTCCCCTCAATGCCAAAGACTTCGATGTTGGGCATGTTAATCGCGTCCTTTCAGGCGCTGATTGAGGAACTTAGCTGTGGGGATTAATACTGCCCAGAGAGTATTGTGTCAATATCTAAAAAGCGCCGAGTCTGAGATGCTCATTTACAAAATGGTACAGAGAAGCTAAGTGTTTTTCCAGAAAAGGGGCCATATTCTTTCATCTTAACGCTACGTTGCTTAGTTAGAATGTAGAAATGCAGGTAACTGATCACTCACAATTTCATAGTAAGAACGCGTTCTGCGGATATGCGGGAGAGGAAGAGATGCGCCATTTCGAGTGGCTCCTGGAGCAACTCACGGACGAGGAGCTGCGGCTGCTCACACGGCGTGTGGGCATTACGTTCACCCGTGGAGATGAAGGTTTGGAACGATATGAGTTCGAACTGGTGCTCTCCGAAGCTGATCGAGAGGATTTCTATAGGGAATATCACAAAATTATCGGCACGCCGAAAATTAGATCCTAGCCTAAAAGAAAGACCGCCGAGCTTTAAAGCTCGGCGGTCTGCTACTCCCCATGTCGGTGCCAGTAGCGCTTGTCGAAATAGTCGTTTCCGAATACGTCGCTCGTATGGTCTACGAGACATGTGAATAGTTCTCCGTAGACCAGTACCCGATCGCTCTGTATATGCGGAGTCTTGGTTTTCCAGTCAGGAACGAAATCCACAACCGTGACATCTTCGCCGGCGAGAATATCGTCCATGATGGACTGAATCCGGCTCCAGTCACCACGGGCAAGCCCAGCTCCAATTTTGGGAAAACCGAGCCGCTTGCCGGAATGGTGTTTTCGAATCCAAAGCATGCAGTTTCGGATCGCCTCATAATCGGCAAGAACGCCTATGCCCTCCCAGTGATACTGGGTATAGGCATTCACGACAGTAAATGAGACAACCCCGCGCTTTACTTCAGCCTGCGTGCAGGTACCCAACTTCCGAACGTCGCCTCTGACAGTTCTCTTGTCTACCTCAGCCGCTTCAGGGAACTGATTCTTCATGGAAAGGGCTATGCCTCTCCCCATAGTGCAAAAGCAGTTGCAGCCGTGCACTATCACGTCAAAGGTGCCTTCCTTTGCAAGTTTGAGCAAGTCTCCAAGGATGATTCGCACGGGTCACCTCCGGTGTCTGTTTGTCTTATACCGCAATGATGTGGAGAAGGAAAGGCATGATCTAACACCAAAGAAAAACACCGCTCGTGTCAGAGACAACGGCGGTGTTGAGGTTTGGACGAAAGCTACAGGAATAGACGAATGAATAGGCGAACGATCTGCACCACGGTGAGGGTGGTTCCGACTGCAACGACCAGTATGGCCACGACGCAGTTCCGTTCATTGGTTTCCTGCTCCCTGCGGATGTCGCTGACTTGCATGCTTCGCAGGCTTGCCGTCACTTCATCCGTTTCTTCCGCCTCTGCGGCGTGATAACCACTATGCTCAGCCTTGAGCATAGTGCGGTTCATCCTGTTGAGGAACAACCACACTCCACCTACGACTAGATTACCGATGCCGAGAATCCAGATCAGGGCGTTAATCGAGAACATGTGAGCCTCCTTTAGACCTGGAAGCATTATAGCATAATATGCGTTTATGTCAAGTATTCTGTCAACTACTCCAGACTGCGTAAGTTACGTAACATGCTACGTAACAAATCTGTTATGAAATCACACTGAAAATGGCGTAACAGGGGTGAGTTTGAGGTTTGGCCTTTTAAAAACGCGAAGGGTATACTGCTTACAGGAAGCTGTCGTTTAGAAATCCTTTTAACTTCCGCCCACACTATGAAATACATCGTCTCACTTGTGATTGTCGTACTCATCCTCGCTGGAGGCTGGTACTTTTTTATGAATAAGCCTGCGGGCATTCCAGAACTGTCTGAAACACCGGGAACGGCCACTACCACTGAAGGAACAGCCACGACGACAGAAAATGGCGCACGTGCCCCGGAGATGTCGATTGGCAAATCTGTACAAGGACGCGACATCATGGCGTACAGTTTTGGCACCGGCGAGACTGAACTGCTCTTTGTGGGCGGTATTCACGGCGGCTATGAGTGGAATACGGCGCTTGTGGCATATGAGCTCATCGATCACCTGAAGGCAAACCCGACCGCCGTACCTGAGAATCTGCGCGTCACGGTGATTCCAGTTCTTAATCCTGACGGGCTTCACAAGGTTGTCGGTACGACGGAGAAGTTTGCAAAAGAGAGCGTGCCCGCAACCGAAGCTGGAACGGTCCCAGGACGCTTTAATGGCAATGGCGTCGATCTCAACCGCAACTTCGACTGCGACTGGCAGGAGACGGGCATGTGGCGCAATACAGAAGTTAAGGGCGGCTCAGCAGCGTTCTCAGAGCCGGAAAGTCAGGCTATGAGAGAGTTTGTGGAGACGTACAATCCAAAGGCTGTGGTGGTGTGGTACAGCGCCGCGGGCGGTGTCTTCGCTTCCAACTGCCATGATGGTGTTCTTCCTGAGACAACAACACTTACTAAACTATTTGCCGACGCTTCGAGGTATCCGGCTTACCAGAGTTTCAACTTCTATGAGATCACGGGTGACATGGTCAACTGGCTGGCTAAGGAGGGTATTCCGGCCATAAGCGTTCTCCTCACCAATCACACGGATACGGAGTGGGACAAGAACCGTGCTGGTGTCGAAGCAGTCATCAATCACTACGCACAGCAGGAATAATGTCGCTGTCACCTCGAGGTCAACTTGTCTTTGGAGCACTCGCTCTCATCCTTGTGGGAGCGGGTGCGGCCTTGTATTTTGCGTTCTTTCGTGCGGAGCCTGAGGTGCCTGTGCTACAGGAGCCGGTAGTGATAACTCCGGTTAAGGAAGTGGTGGGCACCTCCGTCGAGAGGCGGCCGCTTGAGGCGTATACGCTCGGAGAAGGCGAGGCGCACGTGCTCTTTGTGGGCGGCATTCACGGCGGTTATGAGTGGAATAGTGTCCTCTTGGCCTATGAGTTTCTGGATTACATCACCGCGCATCCTGAAGTTGTTCCTGCACACATGAAAGTGACCGTTATACCTTCTGCTAATCCCGACGGTCTCTTTGCCGTGGTGAAGAAGGAGGGGCGTTTTGCGCTTGCGGATGTACCAAAGGACGCAGCGCTTGCCGTTCCAGGGCGCTTCAACGCCAATGAAGTGGATCTCAACCGCAATTTCGACTGCAAGTGGAAACCTGAAAGCACCTGGCGAAGCCGGACCGTGAGCGCAGGGACAGCACCGTTCTCTGAGCCTGAGGCTCAAGCGCTGCGCGACTTTGTGCTCAGGGAGCGGCCTGATGCCGTCGTGTTCTGGCACAGCCAGTCGAATGCCGTCTATGCCTCAGAGTGTGAAAATGGAATCCTGCCAGCGACGCATGCCATCATGAACGCTTACTCCGACGCGTCCGGTTATCCTGCGGTGGACTCGTTTGACGCCTATCCAGTTACAGGCGATGCGGAAGGGTGGCTTGCCTCCATAAACATTCCGGCGATCACGGTGGAACTCTCAACACACGAAACCATTGAGTGGGAGCGCAATCTTGCCGGCGTCAGAGCGCTTTTTGACTACTACAGCAGCACCGCCAGGTAACCTTCCGGTCATTCTCTGTGCTGTAGCTATAAAGTCTGTAGAAGAAAAACGCCCGAGCCAGTTATAGCTCGGGCGTTTTGCCCATTCAATCGAAGACACTCGCAACTGCTCCTATCGCTTCCCCGGCCACAAAGAGTCCCGGATTGTTGGTCATTGCGATCATCAGACCAATGGCTGCAAGAACGAAAAGCAGGATGATGCCCACAGAGATCGTGAGCTGCCAGAGGGAAAACGTGATACTGACCCCTTCGGAGGTGACGGATATCGACTCGAGAGAGGACTTGATGATATAGCCTTTTCCATCGTCCTTCAGCCGATATACCGGCATGCGAGTCAGGACGAACATAGCGGTTCGTTCAGCGGATTCACTAATCCATGCGTCCACCTTGGGGGCAACGTCTGCGGCGAGTCGTTGCGCGCCTCTGTTGGTGAGATAGCGCGTTGCCAGACGGGCGACGAGCTCAGATGGTTTCTCACCTCGAAAGTGGAATTCGCGTACCTGTACATCTCGAGGTTTGAAAAAGAATTCGCCATCCCGTGATTCGTAAACGGGTGTGCCTCGCATGCTAATGACGAGGTCGAACGTTTGCCCGCCCTTCTTGCCTTCCATCGTAACGAGCGCCGTAAGCTCCCCATCGCTAAGTTCAATGTGGACTTGCTGCACCGTTACACCCCTATGCTCCTTGGGGAGTTGCGCAGTAATCCGCTTTTGGATCTCGTTTTCGGACAGGGTAACAGTGTGAGATCCGAATGCGAGCAAAAATATGCCCACAAGGGCTACCAAAAGTACGACCCACGAGAGTCCCCACATGGCAGTACGACGGCCTTTTTTCATGGAACTTCCTCCTTTGAGAGACTGTGGTTATTATGAATCATATATCTAAATCAGTCAAGTATCTCTTAATGGAAGTTTCACCTTGAAAAGTTAGGGAAGCGGACGTACTCTGAAGTCAGTTGATGCGGAGGGGATGATGGACGCATTCATGAAGCGGGTTGTGGCAGTCTTGCCGCGACTCGAGCATAGGGCACGCCTGCTTACGGGCGACCCTGAAGCTGCTGAGGATCTTCTACAGGATGTAGTGGTCCTTGCCATACAACAACAGAGAAACTTTGCCGAAGGTCAAGATCTTGTAGCCTGGCTGACTCGGCTTATGCACGATCGTGCGCTTCACCTAGCACAGCAAAAGGACATGACGGAAGCCTCTGTCGAAGAGGATTTGCGGAGGCTTTCGGTTCCGCGGATCGAGAACAGCCAGACCTGGCGGCATAAGCTCGCGCAGTTTATAAGGAGACTTGAGCGCCTGCCGCAGCGCTATCGCGACCCATTCGCTCTTGTTGTAGTGGTTGGGTACAAGCACCGCGAAGCGGCGCAGCAGCTCGGTATTACGCCGCGAGCGGTGCAGTATCGTGTAGCCCGCGCCCGTGTGCTCCTTGAGGAGCTCGAGCAGCGTAATCATGTTGCCGCAGCGAAGCGGCACTATAAGAAAAAGAGGTAAAAGAGCTGTGGCCGTCTGCCCCAGCTCTTTTCTATGGAAAGGCAAAAACCACTCATTTCTGAGTGGTTTTGAAAGCTAACGATACTTTGGCGATGCCCGACGCTTTTCTGTGAAGGACAGGCCTCCAGAAAGCAAGATGACGCCAATGAGGCACCATCCGCCAATAGTCTCAATGGGCGTCCAGATGCTCCGAAGAATGCGCTGCATTGCAATCTCCCGCGGCTACTTACTGAATCCAATCATGGTAAGAAAAAATGTCAATAAAACACAAAGCCGCTTCCGGTGAGAAAGCGGCTCGTTTAGGATCTAGTCGAGTTTCTTGCTTTGTCTGTTCTTCCGTCGATCGTGCCAAATGGCAATTCCTCCGGCGGCTGAGATGGCGAGGAGTCCGAGAGCTGTATGCCAGGCAAACGACGCGGTGAGCGGTAACGTCAGAAAGTGGCCCATGTTAGGTGCCTCCCACAGCTCAGACTATCGTCCCACGGGGGTGGGGGAAGTCAATGAGATGTGCACACCCTCACGTTTTATCTTCATGAAATGCTATATAATGACGTCAAATGGGCGGGTCGGCCCATTGCCTTTACTCGATAACTTCAGGTTGTATGGTTAAAAAATCCGTTCTTGTCCTGGGAGTTGTGCTTGCCCTCGTTGGCGTTCTCGGTTTTGTGCCGGGCGTCGTCATGGATAACATGCTCCTCGGCATCTTTGCGGTTGACACCATTCACAACATCGTTCACCTTGCTTCCGGCGTACTCGCAATTCTCTTTGCTATGCGCGGCGAAGGTCAGGCAAAACTCTTTGCCAAGGTGTTCGGCGTTGTCTACGGCCTGGTGGCAGTGCTCGGCTTTGTCGCCTCTGATCTTCTTATGTCGATCATGGCGGTTAACATGGCTGACCATGTCCTCCACGTTGTACTCGCGCTTGCATTCCTCTACCTCGGCTTTGTCGCCAAGGGTTCAGGAAGCCCGATGATGTCCTCTGGACCGTCGATGCAGCAGCCGACCCTCTAAATCTCCACGATATAGAGTCCCAAGACCCCGCGTCGTGCGGGGTCTTGACATTATTATATTTTAATGCATTATTGTTTTAGCAACTTTGGAGAGCTTGATGCTACGGAAAACAGTCAAAGAGGACGTGATTCGGGATCTCCCGGGTCGGAAGGCTTTGGGAATTGTTGAGCTTAGCGACAGGACTGTGAACCTTGCGTTTAGCAGACCTCTTGACTTCAGGGACTATTGTCGCGGAAAGCCTCGCGGGTATCCTCCTGAGTCGATCCGACACGGTAAACTCTGTACTGTCGTCAAGCTAAGTCCTGAAACCTTCGAGGCGCTTTACGACGCGATGAAGGAGTACCGGCGACGTAAACGACAGCCACTGTGAACAGCGAGCCCGCCACTGTAAGTGGCGGGCCGCATTTGTTTTAAATTTAGGTGAAGCTTGTGCTAGAATGCGGCCGATGCACGGCGATTTACACATAGTTCTGGCCCCGGAAGTCGTGGGGCACATCGGGAGCTTTCCTGTAACCAACACCCTGGTGACGGCGTGGGTGGTCATGGCTGCCCTTATTGCCTTTGCGGTTCTTGCAACGCGCCGGCTGGCGTTGGTGCCCTCCGGTAAGGGTCAGGTCTTCATTGAGACATTGGTGGGCGGCGTGCTCTCGTATATGGAGGAGACTCTGGGGGACCGACGGCTCGCTCTGCGGTTCTTTCCCCTCATCACGACCATTTTCCTCTTCGTCCTCTTTGCCAACTGGCTGGGACTCTTTCCGGGCGTAGGGAGTATCGGGATTCACCATGGGGAGCACGAGCTTGTACCGCTTTTCCATCCCGTGAGCACGGACTTAAACGTCACCCTTGCGCTCGCCATCATCGCCTTTTTAGCCATAGAATTCGCTGGAATTGCGGTCCTGGGATTCTTGAAGTACGGGGGCAAATTTGTTAACCTGAGTTCGCCTTTGAACTTCTTCATCGGTATCATCGAGCTCTTCAGCGAGCTCGCTCGCCTTATTTCCTTCTCCTTCAGGTTGTTTGGGAATATGTTTGCAGGGAAGGTTCTCATCCTGGTGGCGATAGCATTCGTCCCGGTGATTCTTCCGGTGCCGCTGATGCTCTTTGAGGCGTTCGTGGGTTTCATCCAGGCAGCTATTTTTGCGTTATTGACGCTCTTTTTCATAAAAATAGCTGTGGCGGAAGCCGAGCATTAAGTCGTGAAGCGTGTAGCCTGTAACCTGTAGCGCAAGCAGGCTCGCGATTGTTCAGAAATCAGGGTTATAAGTTATAAGTCACAAGATTGTATGGATGTTGAAGTAGCAAAGACTCTTGGTATGGCACTCGCCGTAGGCTTGGGCGTTATTGGGCCGGGTATTGGTATCGGCATGATTGTCGCCAAGGCTCTTGAGGCCATCGGCCGCAATCCGGAGGCATCAGGAAAGGTTCAGGCGACGATGTTCATCGGCATCGCCTTTACGGAGGCGCTCGCGATATTTGCCCTCGTTATCGCCTTTATCGTCAAATTCGTCTAAAGCTTGCTAGGTTCTCCAGCTGCTTTGTTGCAGGCTCCGGAATTTCTTCGCAATAACAATTCACTATTGCTCCAGTCATTCCTCGCCTGCGCCGCGTAGCTGAAGAATCTTTCGTCGCTTTAGTTAAAAAAAGTAGAGGATCATCTCAGCTATCATGCAAGAAATTCTCGGCATCTTTGGTATCGATTGGAGACTGCTCCTAGTGCAGGCCTTTAACTTTGGCGTGCTTCTCGTCATCCTGTGGTATTTCCTGTACCGTCCGGTACTGAGTCTTCTGGAGAAGCGCCAGGCGGAGATAACGGAAGGTGTTCGGAATGCTGAACGTGCCAGCCGTGAACTTGCCGAAGTGACGGTTCAGAAGGAGGCGATTCTCACGGAGGCCTCACGGGAGGCCAATACTATTGTGGAGCGCGCCAAGGAGCGGGGTCTCTCCAAGGAGGAGACCATTGTGAAGGAAGCTCAGGAACGCTCAGAGCGTATGCTCAAGGAAGCGCAGGAGCGTGCACAGGAAGAGAAGCGCCGTGCACTTGAGTCTGCAAAGGAGGAACTTGCCCGTCTCACGGTTCTCGGGGCAGAGAAAGTCCTGCGCAGTCAATCTAAGTAACGTGTATGTCTTTACCCCTTGCCTATGCAACTGCCCTTCGTGATCTCGTCCGCAGAGGAGCGGGGGACGAGGCCGCACTCATTGAGAATCTCAAGGCGATGCTCGCGCGCAAGGGGCACGAGCGCCTCTATCCGCAGATCGTTCGTGAGTACGAGAAGCTCGTCCTGAGCAAGGCGGTGGAAGATCGCGGCGTGCTTGAGGTGGTAAGCGAGAAGGACATCTCGCGACTGAAGGGACAGATCGAGGAAGCGTGCGCAGCACTGCACGTCTCGCCCGAGAATCTCGAGGTGCGCGAGAACGACAGGCTTATCGGCGGCTTTCTTCTGAGGAAAAAGGCTATTCAGATCGACGCCAGTTTCAGACGGAAACTTATTGAACTTTATCGGCAACTTGTAGCGGCATAAGCACAGCGTATGGATTCTGTTTTAATTGAAAAACTTCGTAAAGAGCTAGAGAACTTTGAGCCCGTAACAACGACGGAGAAGATTGGGCGTGTTGTGCGTGCCGGTGACGGCGTTGCCGAGATCGAAGGGCTCACCGATGTGCTTATGTCGGAGATGGTGGTGTTTCTCGAAGGCGAAGATCGTGCGCTTGAAGACTCTCTTAAGGAGGCCGGCGCGGTGTACGGTCTTGTGCTCAACCTCGAAGAGGATAGTGTTCGTGCCATTATTTTGGGCGAAACCTCGCGTGTCGCTGAGGGCATGCTCGTGAAGCGTACCGGAAAAGTGCTCTCTATTCCTGTGAGCGAAGATATTGTCGGGCGCGTCGTGAATCCACTTGGAGAGCCCTTGGATGGTCGCGGCAAGATCGCCGTGGACGCGTATTGCCCTATTGAGCGCGAAGCGTATGGCGTGATTGACCGCCAGTCGGTCAACGAGCCGATTCACACGGGCATCAAGGCCATCGATGCCATGATTCCGATTGGCCGCGGTCAGCGCGAGCTCATCATCGGCGACCGTTTCACCGGAAAGACCACGATTGCGATCGATACTATTTTGAATCAGAAGAACGAGCCGAAGGAGAAGCGCCCCATCTGTATCTACGTTGCCGTCGGTCAGAAGGAATCAAAAACCGCACGCATCGTTGCAGACCTCGCTGAGCGTGGAGCGATGGAGTACACCGTCGTTGTTGCGGCTTCCGCAGCTGCGCCCGCTGCGCTTCAGTACCTGGCCCCCTTTGCCGGGGCTGCCATTGGCGAGTACTTTATGGATCGCGGCCGCGATGCGCTCGTGATCTACGATGACCTCTCAAAGCAGGCCGTGGCGTACCGTCAGATCTCACTTCTTCTGCGCCGTCCGCCGGGCCGCGAAGCGTACCCGGGCGATATCTTTTACCTGCACTCACGGCTTCTTGAGCGTGCCGCGAAGCTCTCCAAAGAGAAGGGAGGCGGATCACTCACGGCGCTTCCGATTATTGAAACGCAGGAAGGCGACATCTCGGCGTACATTCCGACAAACGTCATCTCCATTACCGACGGGCAAATCTTTCTTGAAACCGATCTCTTCAACAAGGGCACGCGCCCTGCCGTGAACGTCGGAAACTCGGTCTCCCGCGTGGGTTCTTCAGCGCAGACCAAGGCCATGAAGAAGGTGGCGGGAAAAATTAAGCTCGAGCTCGCGCAATTCCGCGAACTTGAAGCTTTCATGCAGTTCAGCTCTGATCTCGATGCTGATACCAAGAAGCGTATTGAAAACGGTGAGCGGCTCTCAGAGCTTCTCAAGCAAGGTAAGAATAAGCCGGTAAGCTTTGAGCGTCAGGCTGTCGTGATCTATGCCGGTATTAACGGATACTTGGGCGACGTTCCGGTTGAAAAGGTGCTTGCTTTTGAAGACGCATTCCTCAGTTACCTCGACACCCAGCACCCTAAGCTCCTCGCCTCGCTCAAGGAGAAGCGTGAGATCACTGAGGTGATCGAAGGAGAGCTCAAGGCTGCACTCGATTCATTCAAAACCACTCACAAGGAGCTCACTGCATAAGTAAAAAATGTCGCACCACAAGAGTACTTCTTTTTACTAATTCGCTACGCTCATAAGTAAAAAATGTCGCTTAAGTCTATTAAAAATAAAATAAAAGGCGTCGATAAAACGCATAAAGTGACGAAGGCCATGGAGGCCGTCTCCGCAGTTAAGATGCGCAAGAGTCAGGAGCGCGCGCTTTCAGGCCGCCCCTTTGCCGTAGCGGCACTCAATGTCCTCAAGCGTGTCGGCGGCAGTTTTGACGCGTCAGCCCATCCACTTGTTGTTGTGCGTCCCGTGGAGAAGATTTGCATTGTGGTTGTCACAAGCGACAAGGGGCTTGCAGGAAGTCTCAACAGTGCGGTCCTTAAGGCTGTGCATGATGAGCTTGCCCGCCGCGGCCTCCCGAAGGAGAGCTATGAGTTCATCTGTCTCGGCCGCAAGGGCTACGAGCACTTTGCAAAGCGCGGTTTTAAGGTAGTACACCACGCCGTCAATATCAGTGACAGCGTACAGCACGAGGATCTGGAGGAGGTGAGTGCGTTGGTCGCAAATCTATACGTAGGAAAGCGCTGTGACCTGGCACTTGTCGTCTTCACTTCCTTTCTCTCCACCTTTGAGCATTCTGCTGTCGTGCGGACACTTCTGCCGCTTACGCCTTCAGAGATTGAGGCCACGGTGCGTGATATTACTCCGCAGAAGGGACGCTATGCAGAAGATGCTGAGCGTGAACCTATTGAAACTCTCCGCTATGAGGTGGAGCCTGATACGGAAACGGTGCTCAATGAGCTCTTGCCGTATCTTTTGCGCATCACGGTTTACCATGCGCTTCTTGAGGCCAAAGCCTCTGAGCATTCCTCGCGCATGGTGGCCATGAAGAATGCGTCGGATAAGGCGCGGGACATGTCAAAGGATCTCCGCCGGGAGTTCAACAAGGCTCGCCAGTCGCTTATCACGAGAGAGGTGAGTGAGATTGTGGGCGGTATCGAAGCAATGCGCTGACACGCAACGTGAAGCTTGAAGCGTGTAGCTTCGGGTAGTTTACACACAAAGAGATACACGATATAAGTTACACGATATATGAATCAAGGAACTATTCAGCAAATCATCGGTCCAGTCGTCGACGTCTACTTCAAAGATGACGTGCCTCCCGTACAGACGGCGCTTAACGTGAAGGGCGAAGATCGCACGGTAGTGCTCGAAGTGGCACAGCACGTGGGACTCAACCGCGTGCGCTGCATTGCAATGTCGGACACTGCGGGACTCACGCGTGGTATGGAAGTTCTTGACACTGGTGCTCCCATTTCGGTTCCGGTAGGAGAAGCTGCGCTGGGCAGACTCTTTAACGTCTTGGGCGAACCTGTGGATGGAAAAGACGCTCTCGATGCTAAGGTGGAGCGCCGCTCTATTCACCAGAGCGCTCCAGCTTTTACGGAACAGCGCACCAAGGCAGAAGTTTTTGAAACGGGTATCAAAGCCATTGACCTTATGACGCCGTTCATCAAGGGAGGCAAGGTGGGACTCTTCGGCGGCGCCGGCGTGGGAAAGACGGTGCTCATCCAGGAACTCATTCGCAACGTTGCCACCGAGCACGGCGGCTACTCTGTTTTTGCAGGTGTCGGTGAACGCGTGCGCGAAGGTAACGACCTGTATCATGAGATGAGCGAGTCCGGCGTGCTCGAGAAGACAGCACTTGTCTTCGGACAGATGAACGAGGTTCCTGGTTCCCGCGCCCGCGTGGCGCTCACGGGTCTTACCCAGGCTGAGTACTTCCGCGACAATATGGGCAAAGATGTGCTCTTTTTCATGGACAACGTCTTTCGTTTCATCCAGGCGGGCTCTGAGGTGTCTTCGCTTCTGGGTCGTGTGCCCTCAGCCGTAGGCTATCAGCCGACTCTCGCTGAGGAGATGGGTCAGCTTCAGGAGCGCATTACCTCAACGACCAAGGGTTCCATCACCTCCGTGCAGGCGGTGTACGTGCCGGCAGACGACCTCACGGACCCCGCTCCTGCCACGACTTTCGCGCACCTCGACTCGACCGTCGTGCTCTCGCGTCAGCTCGCTTCCCTGGGTATCTACCCGGCCATTGATCCGCTGGAGTCCGGTTCTACGGCGCTCGATCCGGATATCGTGGGTGAGGAGCACTACAAGACAGCCGTCGACACCAAGCAGGTGCTCCAGCGCTATAAAGATCTGCAGGACATTATCGCCATCTTGGGTATCGAGGAGCTATCGGACGAGGATCGTCTCATCGTGAATCGCGCCCGCAAGATCCAGCGCTTTCTCTCCCAGCCGTTCTTCGTGGGCGAGCCGTTTACAGGTGTTCCGGGTAAGTACGTCTCGCTCGCTGATACCGTCCGCGGTTTCCGTGAGATCCTCGACGGCTTGCACGACGATAAGAACGAGCAGGCCTTCTACATGAAGGGTACGATTGACGAGGTTTAGAAATTGTTATGAGTCTATCGAGTTACAATTTCTTAACCCCGTCACCAATTTTGCTTTTCCAGCCTTTCGCGCAGTGCGTCCGCCGAATAGGCGGCCTCCTCCTGGGCGAAGCGCTGCGCCCTCAGCGGTATGAGGCTATCCGCCTCTCGCGCTTCGACTGTAGTGTAAAGGCAAAATTGGTGCGGGGTGTAAGTTACGCTAAGCTCGTACACTCGCTAAGCTTCAACTAACATGCACCCCTTTCCTCTCACGATTGCAGCCGTCGACAAGATCTTCTTTCAGGGAGAGGTCGTTTCGGTGACATGCCCAGGCAGAGACGGCGAGGTTACGATCCTTCGTCACCACGTGCCGTTTGTAACGCCGCTTAAGCCGGGAACTATCCTTATAAAAACTACTGAAGGGGAACAGGAGATCCCCGTCTCCCAGGGGATTCTCGAGGTGCATAAAGAAGGAGTGACCATTCTGTTGTAGGCTTTGATGAAAGTAAAGGACCGCCCGAGATATTCTCTCGGGCGGTTTTTTACTTTTTGAAAAGTGTCAGGGCAGTGAGCCAGACAAAGATTACAATTATTCCTCCATTGCTTATTACCCCCGGTTCATTCAACCATGCTCTATATTTCTGGATATCAAATCCCAGTAGAAATAATTGAGGTAGTAAAAGTACACCTGTTATGCCAAGTAGAAGGAAGAGCCTTCGCTTTACATCGGCCATCGCTATTCTCCCAATGAGACAATACTCCGCCCAGTAAACCCGGATTGTTCAGAAGTGTCAAACTTTGCTTGCGGAATAAAAAAGCCCGCAGAGTCTAGAAGACTGCGGACTTGAGGAATGAATGGTTGCCTGCATGAGCAGGCGAAGAACAAGGCCCTCCGTACCCCGGACGCGGATGGGGGGACTATCCACGTCCGGGGCGCTGCGCTTCGAAGCTGCAGCCAGGTCGATCTCGGGGAGGACCAACCTTCTTCTATAATAGCACCAATGGGCTTTGGTGTCAACCTCACTTTATGCCTTTCCAGGCCAGCGGCGGTAGAGCACGGGGATCCAGATAAGGGTGATGGTGACGGCAAAACCGAGGCCGAATATGATCGTGAAGGCCAGGGGCGCCCACAATTCTGAGACGAAGATCAAAGGCACGAGACCCAAGATGGTCGTAATAGTGGTAAGCACAATCGGGCGCAGGCGGCGGGTACTCGCTTCAACGACGATCTCTTCCATGGGGCGCTCGGGATGCTCGTGGCGCAGGGTGAGAATGAGATCGGTGAGGATAATCACGTGATTCACAATAACTCCTGCGAGCGCGATGAATCCCATGAGCGAGGGGAAGGAGATAGGGCGGTTGCTTATGAGGAGCCCCACCATCATGCCGATGAGAGAGAGCGGGACGATCGAAAGCAGGTAGAGCGAGTGGCGGAATGAGTTGAACTGGATGACGAGAATAGCGAGCATGAGGATGAGGCCGAGAATGACGGCTTTAAACATGTCGGCGAAAGCCTGCTCAGCGTCCTCGTTCTGTCCGCCGGCTGAGAAGCTCACGCCGCGCGGAAGCTCGAGTTCACGTTCAGCGCGCTGTGTAAATGTCTGGATGATCTCAAGGGCGTTGCCGTCAGGGGTAATCTGACTTGAGATGGTAGCGGTGCGTTTTCCTGCTTCGTGACCGATGACCGTATTGCTGCGGCCCACAGTGCTCGTGAGAAGAGAGCCCAGAAGCACGGGGCCGTTTTGTGTGGGAATCTCGATGTTCTCAATAGCAGCCAGACTGATCTCGTTGTTGTTCTCATCTGTGGCGAGATCCAATTTCACCACCACGTCGATATCCTCCTCAGGCGTTTTAATGGTCATCGCGTCTACGCCTTCAATGGCCGTACGCAGGGTCTGCGCGACCATGACGGGATTGAGTCCCACTTCAGCGGTACGCGCACGGTCAACGGTGAGTACGAACTGCGTGCTCGCGTTCTCGACGCTCGTCTGTACGTCCACCGTGCCCGATATAGCCGTGAGGAGTCGCTCACCGGCGTTCACAGCGTTCTCGAGATCATCAATGTTCTCGCCTGTGAAGGTGATGACCACCGGATCTCCTGTCGGTGGCCCGTTGTTAGGCTGGGAGACTCGTACTTCAGAGGTCTTAACGGAGGAGAGCGCTTCACGCAGTTCTTCCGTTACCTCCGTACTCGAGAGTTCGCGGTCTTCGGCGAGGTTGACGAAGATGTTAGCGGACTTTTCGTTCTGGCCGCCGCCGGTGAAGGCGCTGCCGCTTCCCACCGTCGTGGTAAACGACGCGATCTCCGGGTGCTCGTACAGGATCTCCTCGACGGTTCGTACATCGATGTCCGTCTCGGTGAGTACGGTGCCCTCGGGCTTTTCAATTTCGATAATGAGAAAGTCGACGTCCTCCTGCGGGAAGAACTCTGTCTTAACAATTCCAGTGATAGGAAGAGCTAGTGCGAGTACAAAACCTGCGAGCATGATGAGAAGAAAGCGGTTTTCACGCTTGCGATTGCCGAGAATTTTGTTCACCTGCAGCTGGTACCACGCCTGTGCTTTGTGCGTGTATTCCTCCTGGAGAAGCTCGAAACGGTTCACGCGGGCACCGCGTTTGAGGAAGGTCGTTGAAATGGCGGGCAACAGACCAAGTGCCACGAAGATAGAGGCGAGAAGGATGGTGATGATGGTGAAGGGAATATTCGCGATGAACTGCCCCGTAACGCCCGAGACCAGAAAGAGCGGGGCGAAGACGGCAATCGTCGTAAAGGTGCCGGCAATCAACGGCCAGCTGAACTCGCGGATCGTCTTGTGCGCCGCTGTCGTCACGTCGTCGCCCTCGGTGATCTTTGTATGGATGCTCTCTACGACCACGATGCCGATATCAACGAGAATTCCCACCGCAAGGATGAGCGAGAAGAGACTTACGAAGTTCAGCGTGTTGCCGGAGTAGTAGAGGCCGATGAATGCGACGACGACGGAGAGCGGAATAGAGCTGCCGGCGATGAGCGCCTCGCGCCAGCCGAGCGTAAGAAAGAGCGTGAGCATCACGAGCACAACAGCAATGAGGCCGGTTCGGCCGAGCTCGGTGAGGTCGTGCTTGAGCTGCTCTCCTGTGTCATAGACCACGAGCGTATTGAGTCCCTCAAGGAGCTCGCCGGGGGCCTTGAGTTCTTCAAGACGCGTGAGAACAGCTTCGGTAATAGCCGTGATGTCGCCGCCCTGGCGCTTGTAGATGTCGAAGGTGAGCGCAGGCTGGGACGGTGCGCCCGCGATGCTCACGCGGGAACGGCTCGTCTCGTCGGAGAACGTGTCTTCAATGGAAGCGATGTCTCTGAGAAAGATGGGCGTCCCGTTTATGTTCTTGATGGGGGTCGAGAACAACTCCTCGATGGCTTCGATAGTACCTTCAAAGCTCACCGAGTAGTTCACGCTATCGACGGTGATATCCCCGATGGGAAGGGATGCGTTGCTCGTGCGAAGCGCTGACACGACATCGAGAAGTGAAATATCAAATTGCGTGAGCGCCTCCTTGCGGACGATGATCTGCGCCTGATGCTCGCGCAAACCGCTGATGCCTACGCGCGAGACGCCGGAGATGGACTCAAGCTCATCTTCGAGATCCTGAGCGAGCGTAGAGAATGCGCGGACGTCGAGGTCTCCGCCGATCGCAAAGGTGAGAATGGGCTGGTCGACAAAGTTGACTTCAGAGACCGTAGGGTCTTCGGCTTCCTCTGGGAGACTGGGGCGTACCTTGTCCACTTCGTCTCGAAGTTCCTGAATAGAAGCGTCGAGGTCGGCGCTGGCTTCAAATTCCGCCGTGATAGAGGAAACGCCTTCGCCTGAGATCGAGGTGAGCTTCTTGAGGTCGGTGAGATTGCCCTGAAGCTGGTCCTCGATCTCACTTGTGATGAGGCGCTCCACGTCCTCCGAAGAGGCTCCCGGAAGAATGGTCGTTACGATTCCCACTGGCACGCGCACTTCCGGTGTCGATTCCTTGGGAATGGTGAACAGCGAAAGGAGCCCGAAGAGGACGAGCGTGATGATGACGAGGTAGGTGAACGCTTTCTTTTCAATAAAGAAGCCCCAGAGTCGATCCATAGAGAGGTACGAAGTAACAAGAGCGGATAAATAAGGTTAGCGCAGAGCCTGAGCCGTGGAGACTGTGACGCGTTCGCCCTCTTTGAGTCCTCGGGCGTCAACCACAATTTCCATATGAGGCTCGAGACCATCTTTGACGATGACGCTCTCTCCTAGAACGCGGTCGATGGTGACGGGGTGTGCGGCAAGCACGCCTTCCTCGACGGTGAAGACCTGCGCGCCCTCCGTGGTGAGCTTGAGTGCGGTGAGCGGGATGGTAAGCGGTGCTCCGGTCTCTGCAGCTTCCGCCGCTGGCGCGCTCGCAAGTGCAATAGAAACTGATTCGCCGGATGTGAGATCGGAGTTCTGTGTGAGTCCGATGCGGACCTCGATCTTTTTGGTTTGCGGGCTCACGGTTGGCGCCATACGAGTGACGCGGCCGCGGGCAGTGCCGCTGATGATCACTTCCGTGCCCGGAGCGATGAGTGAAGCGTCCGCTTCAGTGATGTAGGTCACAACTTCGAGCGCTCCAGGATTAGTGACAGTTACTACCGGTACTGACATGCCGACGTAGTTGCCGGGCTCGAGGTCGATGAAACTGATGGAGCCCGCGATAGGTGCGCGTATAACCGTCTTTTCATAGTTTGCCTGAGCGGCGCGCAGTCCGGCGCGTGCTTGGTCAACAGATGCTTCTGCTGCCGCGATGCGTGTCGCATTCTCACGGCTCACCTCGCTGCTGCCTTCCTGCGGAAGGCTCTGGCGGACTTCATCTTCTATGGCGATGGTGCTTGAGAGGGTGGTGTTGATGGATGTGCGAGCGGCGGCCAGGGCTGCGCGATCGGCATCGCTTGCTACCACAGCGCTCCCGCCGGAGTTCGGGGTGCGGTTTACGAGCTGGGAGAGTTCATTGAGGAATGACTGAATCTCACTGAGTGTACTGCGGGCCTGTGCGAGGTGGGGCAGAAGATTTTCATTCGCTGATACATCGCCCAGCTCTCGCTCCCACACTTCGAGCAGATCACCGACGCGGGCGCGCTGTTCTTCAATGCGGTCATCGTTTTGCGTTGTGAGGAGAAAGCTTGGAAATTGGCCACGGTCATTATCAAAAAATGCGTCAGTTTGGTTGTTGACGGCGTCATCAGCCGCTGCAAAAGCGCTCTTCCACGTATTGAGTGCGTCTGTTGCAGTGGTCCGAGTAGAGCGGGAGAGCTCGTTTTCAAGTTGTGCGAGCTGTGCCTGTGCCGCATTAAGCCCTGCCTGTGCTTGTGCGACGGCGGCTGCCTCCGAGCGGTTTTCGATGGTTGCAATCACCGTACCTGCTCCGACGCGATCGCCGAGCGCATAATTCACTGACATAATCTGGCCGCTGCGCTCAGTCTGAATCGTGGCTTCGGATTCAGACTTCACGGTTCCCACGAGCGGCAAAAGTGCGTCGCCGTTCGCGAGTTCGGAAACAGCCCTGACTTCAACCAGAGGGAAGGACTCTTCAGGAAGTGCCGGAGCCTGCTCATTCCCGAAAACGGAAAGACCTACAATGACTCCGAGAAGGAGTCCTGCGAGAAGGCCAACTTTTATCTTGTGGCGAAGCACAAACGTGCGTGATGACTGTACAAACTGAGGCATGCAAGATTCAGAATTATGGTAATAGGACGTCCAAAGGTAACATTTTATTACATTTCTGTCAAGTATCACTGGATTCCTGTACGCAGATGGGGAGGCGGCAGTTGAAAAGCCTGCTTAGGCGTGTACACTTTATCCATGTTGAAACAATTTTTACTTAAAAAGATGCTCAAGTCTCAGCTCAAGAACGTACCGCAAGCTGAGCAGGACCGCCTGTTAGCCGCCTTTGAGAAAAATCCGAAACTCTTTGAGAACATAGCACGCGAGGTGCAAGAGAAGATGAAGCAGGGAAAGAATCAGATGCTCGCGACGATGGAGGTCACGAAGAAATATCAGAAGGAGCTCCAGGAGGCGCTCTCCTAGAATTTTTTGCGGTGAATCTATACCTGCGCTAGGATAGGCCGCATGTCTCTATCTATTGGCATTGTAGGTCTCCCCAACGTCGGAAAGTCGACGCTTTTCAACGCGCTCACGAATAAAGCCGTGGCAGCGGAGAATTTCCCATTCTGCACCATCGACCCCTCGGTCGGTGTCGTGGCAGTCCCCGATGAGCGGCTGGCACGCCTGTCTGAGTTCTCTCACTCAGCTAAAACCATTCCTGCCGCCGTGGAGTTTGTTGATATTGCGGGGCTAGTGAAAGGCGCTTCCGAAGGCGAAGGACTCGGCAATCAATTTCTTGCGAACATCCGCGAGACCGATGCAATTGCGCAGGTGGTGCGGCTTTTTGAGGACTCCGACATTATCCACGTGAGCGGCCGCGTGGAGCCCTTGGATGACATTGAAGTCATCAACCTTGAGCTTGTGCTTGCTGACCTCGATACGGTGAATAAGCGCATTGGGAATCTCGAACGCGATGTAAAGCGGGGGGATAAGACAGCCGTAAAGGAGCACGAGGTCTGCACGAAACTTCGCCTGGTCCTTGAGGCTGGAAAGCTTGCACGAACGGTGCCCTTAAACGAGGAAGAGCACAAGATTGCCAAACAGCTTAACTTGCTCACCACCAAACCCATTCTCTATGTGCTCAATCGCAAGTCGATGGGAGAAAATGTAGGGAAGGGCGATGCGGAAGGTCGCTACGAGCGCCTCACCCATTTCTTTGAGTCACAGGGCGCAAAGTGGGTGGAGGTGGACGCGGGTATAGAATCAGAACTGAAGGACCTCGCGCAGGATGACAAGATGACATTCCGCCGTGAGTTCGGGGCGCTTGATGATGGCATCAATGCGCTTATCCGCGCAGGCTACGAACTGTTGGATCTCATCACGTATTTCACGACAGGTCCTGAAGAGACGCGTGCGTGGACTATTAAGCGCAATTCAACAGCACCTATTGCCGGTACTGCCATTCATACGGATTTCCGAGACAAGTTTATCCGCGCTGAGGTTATTGCCTGGGACAAGCTTCTTGAGGCAGGCTCCTATGGTTTGGCGCGTGAGAAGGGATGGGTGCGTACGGAAGGGAAGGAGTACATCGTTAAGGATGGAGATGTCATCGAGTTCAAAATTTAGGTAGTATTGACTTAGGATAATATATATCGTACAGTAGATTTTGGCCAATTCGCAAACTGCAGGGGAGATCCTCAATGCTGATCGATACAATTCGCACCTTGTGGAGTAGAGATGAGCCCTTGTTGGTCAGAGCAGGTCTTGCAGTTCTCGGTCTCTGTATGGCTGCGACGCTAGGTTTGTTAGGCTACGCCCTTTTCGAACTTGCGAACACACAAGGACTCAATGCGAGAAACGAAGCGACCACAGTGGTTACTGGAAAGGAAATTGTTTCCCCATCGATCATCGTCATAGTCACTGGTGTGGGCCCTCAGCTTTATCCTGTGAATGGTTCACTTCACGTGCAGTTTGCTCTCGAAGGCGTCGTGGTAAACCCGGCTGTTACCGAAGAGTTCTTTACTGCAGTATCTCCAGGGCAAAGGCTCCGAGTTCGTTACGGGTACGGCCGGATTACTGGCAAACCGGTTCCACTCGAGCTGCACATCCAATCTGAATAGCAGGACGCTCTTCAGCCACCGGTGACATGGTGGCTGTTTCTTTTACAAGTCTTGACGGGTGTTGTATTATTCCGGCAACTTTTAATCACTAATATTTTGCGATGAAATTACCTCCTCGAGATTTCTTCCTGAACATTGGAGCAATGATTGCTCTGTATGTGAGCGCCGTAAGCCTCATCACGCTCCTCTTCCAGTATGTGAACGTTCTCTTCCCCGATCCCATTGCGGACGGGTATTTTTATGGCGGCTATGATCCGCACTCGGGCGCTATCCGTTTTGCGATGGCCTCGCTCATCATCGTCTTCCCGCTCTACATCTTCTTCATGCGCCGCGTTCAGCAGGACCTGCGGCATCATCCGGAGAAGCGCGAGGGAGGACTCCGCAAGTGGCTGATCTATATCGCGCTTTTTGTCGCCGGTGTCACGATGGCGGGGGACCTGGTTGCGCTCATCAACACTTTTCTTTCAGGTGAGCTCACGACCCGCTTTCTCCTGAAGGTGATTGTTGTGTTCGTTGTTGCAGGAGGCGCCTTCTGGTACTACCTCCATGACCTGCGCGGCACCTGGGAGCGTCGCGAACGCGAGTCGAAGCTCATCGGTGCCGTTGTCTCTGTCGCTGTCCTCATAAGCATTGTCAGCGGCTTCTTTATCATCGGCTCCCCAGGGACGCAGCGCTCGTTGCGCATGGACACACAGCGCATAAACGACCTTCAGTCCATCCAAGGGAACGTCGTCTCCTACTGGCAGGAAAAGGAGGAACTTCCCGTCGCACTTGAGAATCTCGAGGATCCGCTCGTAGGGTACGTTGTCCCCGTTGATCCGGACACGAAGGAGGCTTATGAATACGAACGCACCGGCCCGCTTTCCTTCAGGTTGTGTGCCGTCTTTGAGCTAGAGAGCGATGGTCGCCACGGGGGGCGGGGGGAGTACAGCATGGCCTATCCTATGGGGGGAATGGTCGCCGAATCATGGGCTCATGCGCCGGGGAGAACCTGCTTTGACAGGACCATCGATCCTGAGCGGTTTCCAGCCCGGAAACCAGGCGTGACTTTCTAGGTAGGGCAAGACTTGACGAGTTGTGTTATAGGTGATAAAAATTAGACTACAAATGACTGGCAAAGGCAAAAATAACACCATGAAGTCTATTACCTTCAAGCCCAAACAGGTGACGAAGCGTCTTCTTTCCGCTCTTCCTGAGCGGGCTCGTGAGGTCGTATTGAGCCGCTATGGCCTTGGCGACGATGCTGAGCAGAAGACCCTCGAAGCTATTGGGGGAACTTACGGCATCACCCGCGAGCGCGTCCGCCAGATCGAGAACTATGCCCTGCAGACTATCCGGAAGGCAGACGTCTTTTCCTCAGAGCGCGCTGCGTTTGCAGAACTCGAACAGGCCGTTCACGGCCTGGGTGGCATCGTGCACGAGGAAGAGCTTTTGAATCACCTCTCCAAAGATCGCAGTACGCAGAATCACCTCCATTTCCTCCTGGTTCTCGGTGAGCCTTTTAAGAAGCGCAAAGAGGACACCGATTTCCGTCACCGTTGGTACGTCGACGAGGATCTTGCAGAAAAGGTCCAGACGGCACTCAAGACTCTGTACTCCAATCTCTCCGACGATGATCTTATTCCTGAGTCTGAGCTCATCCGTAAATTCCTCGACCACGTGGAAGACCTCAACGAGGAGTACAAGAACGAGGAGATCGTGAAGCGTTGGCTCTCACTCTCCAAGCGTCTCGGCAAGAATCCGCTGGGCGAGTGGGGTGCGACCTCAAGCCCGAACGTACGCGTTAAAGGCATGCGCGATTACGCCTACCTTGTCATCAAGCGTCACGGCTCTCCTATGCACTTTACCGAAGTTGCGAGCGCCATTTCAGAACTCTTCAACCGCAAGGCACACGTCGCTACCTGCCACAACGAGCTCATTAAGGACAAGCGCTTCGTGCTCGTTGGTCGCGGTCTGTACGCACTCGCAGAGTGGGGCTATACCACTGGCGTTGTGAAGGATGTCATCACTGATATTCTCCGCAAGCACGGACCGCTCACCCGCGATGAAATTATTGAAAAGGTGAAAAAGGAGCGCTACGTCAAAGACAACACCATCCTCGTGAATCTCCAGGACCCGACGATGTTTAAAAAGGAAGGCGACGGCCGTTACGCACTGGTAAAATAACAAAAAAGCACCCAATTCGGGTGCTTTTTTGTTTATGTATGGTGTATCATACAGGGAAACATGATCGAGAAGGTACTCAAGTTTTTTGAAGGCTACGGGTTCCCGGGATACTTTGTTCCCTTCGTTCTTCTGTTTATAGTCATCGCTTTTGTAACTCCGTGGGAGCTCTACAGCGGCATCATCTCCGGATTTCTTTTCGTCGGGCCGCCGTTTCTCGTTCTTCTCCTTGCAACCCTTATTGCTGAGGAGTGGATGGGCTACGTGTACATCCGCAACATCCGTAACACTCCCTACGTGCTTCTTGAGATTCGCATGCCGGTTGAAATTACGCAGTCGCCAGTTGCGATGGAGACGGCGCTCAATTCGTTCTATTCGACAGGCGAGCCGGCCACCATACAGGACAGATTCCTCGGCGGAAAACTGAATCCGGAATTCTCGCTCGAGATCGCCTCGCTTGAAGGGGCGGTGCATTTTTATATCAGGTCCCAGGCGAAGTGGCGTAACATCATTGAGGCTCAGATGTACGCTCACTATCCAGGTATTGAGATTGTTGAAGTGGATGACTATGTAAACCGGATTCAGTTTGACCGCTCCAAGATGAATCTCTGGGGAGTGGAGAATACGCTTCAGAAGCCTGACCCGTATCCTATAAAAACCTACATCGACTACGGTCTCGAGAAAGAGACGAAAGAGGAATTCAAGATTGATCCTATCAACGGCATTTTGGAATTCTTCGGATCGCTGGGAAAGGGAGAGTACGCTTTTCTCCAGCTTATCATTCGTTCGCACGAGGACGTGAAGGGGTATCAGAAAGAAGGACAAGAACTCATACAGAAGTTTTTTGATGAGGCGAAAGGACCTGATGGAAAAGGATTTCCTGTGCTTTCAAAAGACAAGAGCAACGCCATTGAGATTATTACTCGCAACATCGCGAAGAAGCCGTTTGATGCCGGGCTCCGCATTCTCTACATTGCTGACCTTGAGCACTATAACCGCGACAGGCCCGGAGGACTTCCAACGATGATGCGTTCCTTTGAGTCGCACGAATCTAATGGGTTCAAACCGGTCTTCTTCACGTATAGGTACTGGCTTGCCGATCCGACAGGGAAGAAGGCAGAGGCAAACAAGCGCCAGCTGTTCGATTCATATCGCTGGCGCTCCTATATCTCAGGTCCGTATGCGGGCCGCCCGATCTTCGTGCTCTCCTCTGAAGAAATCGCTACCGTCTGGCACTTGCCGGGTCAGGTTGCAAAGACCCCCGGACTTTCCCGCATCACCTCGCGCCGCGGTGAGGCTCCGTCTAATTTGCCGCAGGGTTGATTTTCTTTATGCGATCTCGATTTGAAAAGCTCAAAAAGTGCGTGCTTGATTTCTGGGAACGGTCGCCGCACCCTAAGCTCAAACGTTTTTTTGCATTGGTAGAGAAATACCGGATGGAAACGGCTCTTGGCACCGCCGCTGTCATTTTATCGGGAGCGCTTGCCTACGGAGCCATTATCCAGGCTCCCTCACCGTTTCCAAGCGGTAAGGTGGTGCGCATTCAGGAGGGGCAAACCCTCCAGGACGTCTCAATTTTGCTTGAGGAGCGCGGTATTGTCCGCTCGAGTTTCTGGTTTAAGAGCTTTGCCATGGTCTGGGGCGACCAGCATGGAGTAATTGCCGGTGATTACTTCTTTACCCGTGATAAGAATTTGTTTGAGGTCATTGACATGGTGATGTCGGGCGATTTCGGCCTTGTACCCATTAAGGTTACGATCCCCGAGGGCGCATCGGTCAAAGATATTGCCCTCATTCTCTCCCGGCGATTCGATGTGTTTGACGCCACGCGCTTTTTTGAACTGGCGAAGGATAGAGAGGGATATCTCTTCCCGGATACCTACTTCTTCCTGCCCAACATTAATGAGGAAATGGTGCTTGAGATCTTAGAGGAGACGTTTGAGCATAAGCTCGCAGAGCTCATGCCGCGTATTGAGGAGTTCGGCCGGCCCCTTGAAGAGATTATTACAATGGCGTCAATCATTGAGCGGGAAGCCCGGACACCTGAGACACGGCGTATGATCTCGGGCATTCTCTGGCGCCGTATCGAAATGGGCATGCCGCTTCAGGTGGATGTAACTTTTGATTACATCAATGGAAAGAACTCTTTCACACTGACGCGCAAAGACTTGGCGATCGATTCGCCGTACAACACCTACGTCTACGAAGGTCTGCCGCCGGGCCCCATCGCGAACCCGAGTCTCGACTCCATTGAGGCGGCCATAACACCTACGGAATCGGAGTATCTCTTCTTCCTCGCTGACCGCCGTGGCGTCGTGCACTACTCCGAGACCTACCAGGAGCACAAGCAAAAGAAGAACATGTATTTGAATTAAGGTTGCTACGTAGCATGTCCTGCCTGCGCAGGCAGATACGTAACAATTTATCTCTGTTCCATATATAGAAAACCGCTCTGGCAAGATCGCCAGAGCGGTGCTGAGTAATTGGGTGCTATTTCCTTCGCGGCCGCGAGACTGCCCACACGATGAAGCCCGCATACAACACCTCGGAGACGGTTGCCGGCCTCGAAAGCGATGCAATGAACCCGCTCCACAGAGTGGGGAGGATTCCTGGACTCCAATCCGTGCGCTGGTAAATCCACCACATACCGACGAGGTTTGGCGACCAGACCAGAAGTGCAAAGACAGCAACGAGGCCCCACATGATGACATTCTCTGCACTACGTTCGCTCATAACCCTTTTGAGCATCGAAACCATCGGAGACTCCTCTTTCTATGCTGCGAGCAGTCTAAATCGTTTTTGCTGATTGTCAAGAGTGTGGTACTGTTATGCCAGCAAAGGAGGAACGCTCTTATGACCACAAATCCGGTCTCCACCAGGGAAGTGATCTTGAGCTTCAGTCCCGAGGCTACCAAGTGCATCGATAGGATTGCTGAGCTCCGCAATTGCTCTCGCGCCGAAGCTATCAGCGCCGCCATCGGCACGGAAGCGTATCTGACTGAGGCAATTGCGGAGGGGAGGAGAATTTTTGTCCTTACGCGGAAAGCAAAACTGTACGAAGTGTTCCTCACATGATCAGCCCTTGAACCCCGACAAATAATCGGGGTTCATTATTTATATATTTGTTACGTAGCATGCTACGTAACAAAAGAAAACCGCCCCGTTATTTTGATAACCAGAGCGGTTTATAGAAAAGGTCATGAAGGGTGAGGAATCCAGCCATTCGACTCAAGAAGCTCGATCACCTCGAGGGGATACAGCCCGTTCTGAAGCACTTCAGTGGCGCCAGCTGGTTGCCTTTCGGCATCTTCCAGTTTAACGAAAAAGAGCTCCCGGTTTTGTGCTCTGGGGTATCCAGAGTCAATCAGCAAATCGTGACTACAAGCCGTCACTCGATAATGCCGGAGAAAGTAAATTCTCTTATCTCGGACATGTATCTGAACATGAGTTCCTAATGGCGGCGGGAATGATAGGCCGCTATCATAGCTGTGCTCACAGCTTCCGGGAAGCTGAATTACATATAAGATCCTAGCCATAGGGCACCTCCTGTATAACAGAGTCCGATAAATGCTTAAGATTGTCAAATATGGCATACTCTGCACATGAATAGGGGAAAGAAAGTATTTGTAGGACTCTCGGGAGGCGTGGACAGCTCCGTCTCTGCTGCGCTGCTTAAAGAGGCTGGGTACGATGTCACGGGAGTCTTTATCAAGGTCTGGTCGCCAGACTTTTTGGAGTGCACCTGGAAAGAGGACCGTCGGGATGCGATGCGTGTCTGTGCTGAGCTCGGTATTCCCTTTAAAACGCTCGACCTTGAAAAGGAATACAAGCAGGGAGTTGTCGACTATATGGTGCGGGAGTACAGGGCAGGGCGGACGCCAAATCCCGACGTCATGTGCAACCGGGAAGTGAAATTCGGTGCTTTTTTAGCGTGGGCGAAGGAGCAGGGAGCAGATTTTATTGCCACGGGGCACTACGCGCAGAACATTTTTAATACTGAGACAGGGAAGTATGAGCTCTGGGCAGGGGTAGATGCGGAAAAGGACCAGTCGTATTTTCTATGGACGCTAACCCAGGAGGATTTAAAGCATGTGCTGTTTCCGATAGGGCACCTGCACAAGTCTCAGGTACGCGAACGTGCAGAGAAGTTCGGGCTTCCTACTGCTGCAAAAAAAGACAGCCAGGGGCTCTGCTTTCTGGGAAAGCTCGATATGCGTGACTTTCTGAAACACTTTGTAGATGAGAAGCCCGGAAAGGCGCTCGACGCTCAGGGAAAAGAGGTCGGCGTACACGAGGGCGCGTTCTTCTACGCCCTTGGCCAGCGGCATGGTTTTGAAGCCGTAAATGGTGTACCGCAGTACGTTATCGCTAAGAATGTGGAGAAGAATACGATTACGGTTGGCCCGGATCCGCTCGCAGCACAAGAGAAGAACACCTTCACCTTGGAGCAAAAGAATTGGATCTCTGGCAACCCGGGTGCAGAGGATATTTACTGGGGTCGCAACCGCTACCGCCAAGAGCTTTTCCAGTGCCGCATTGAAGACGAAACTGTCACTTTTCTTGAAACCATATCACTTGCGCCTTCGGGGCAGTCATTTGTGGTGTACGAGAAGCACGGAGAAGGACTTGTGTGCCGTGGGGGAGGTGTCATCTCCTAAGGAGTGAGATTTTACGCAAAAACCCCTTGTCAAAAGACAAGGGGTGGGGGGTCGCCGCTCTGAGCATCTTCTTCCTCATCTGCACACGGCTGGGCAATGAGGAGAATGACACCGACGAGCCATAGCGTTCCCATGATGATCAAGATGACCAAAATATTCCGGTCTTCGGTCTGGGGAGTATGGGGCCAGATGAGCATTATGAGCACAGTCAGGAGCATTATAGCCATCGTCATCAAAAGGAACGCGGCTGTCTCCTCGAACACATTGAGGCGCCGCCTTTTCTGTGAATGAGCCATAGTTAAGGTCTCCTCTATAGATTCGAGCTAAGGACACAATATGACATATTTATATATTTGTCAATCTGCCTGGCTTTTATCTACTGTGGAGTTTCCTCTACTGTCCTCTCCTTGGTGGGTTATACTGGAGGCACTTTTTAGATTCAGCTAACCCAGAAATGCCACGCCACGCCACGATCATTAAACTCGACGGAACTCCCGAGGCATTCAACCCTGACAAACTGAGAGCCTCTCTCTCGCGCTCTGGTGCAGCGCTCGAGGATGTAAATCGAATCGTAGCGCAAATCGAAGGGAGTATTCGCGATGGAATGACGACGAGCGAGATCTACAAGCATGCCTTTTCGCTTTTAAAGAAGCACGAACGTCCCATTGCAGCGCGCTATTCCATGAAGCGCGCCATCCGCGAGCTGGGTCCCAGCGGCTTTCCGTTTGAGGATTTTATCGGCGAGATGTTTCGCGCTCAGGGCTATAAGACAGCGACGGGAACCATGGTCCGCGGCCGCTGTGTGGAGCACGAGCTCGATCTCAGGGCAGAGAAGGATGGCACCGTGATTGGCGCAGAGCTCAAATTTCACAATAATCTCGGCATAAAATCGGATCTCAAGATTGCCCTGTATGTGCACGCGCGTTTTGAAGATTTGAAGGCAGCCCAGAGCGAGAATCACATCACGGAAGGCTGGCTTATCACCAATACGAGCTTTACGCAAAACGCCATTGACTACGCCGAGTGTGTTGGGCTTACGATGCTCTCGTGGAGTTATCCTAAGGGCAGAACGCTCCAGGATCTTATTGAGCGCTCAGGTGTTCAGCCCATCACAGCGCTCACCTCGCTCACGGCGCGCGAGAAGCGACTGCTTCTGGAGAAGGAAATAGTGCTCTGTAAAACACTTCCCGATCAGGCAGAAATGATGGAAACGCTCGGTATACCGGCGCGCCGTATTGACGAAGTTCTCAGAGAGAGTCGTGCTGTGTGCGGGGCCTAAAAAGTGCTTGAAAGGTCATACGCCGAGGCTACAATAGAGCTATAACAGCTAATACCGAGGGCAGATATGAATACGCTTACGAACAATCAGAAAGTGCTCATCGCCGCGCTCATTGGCTTCATCATTGGAGCTGGAGCGATTTGGGTGTGGACAGTTTCAAATTCCGCAACGCGTGAAGTGCCGCAGGAAGAGCAGGAGGCTGCAGTTGGTAACGCAGAGAATGAAGCGGAGGAAACCGAGGAGGGCGGAGCAGCCGCAACGCAGACGGAGGCAGGAAGAGCACCTGCTCCAGCACCCGCTCCTGCTATGCGCATGGATAATTCTGAACTTGTAAAGGTAACGGACCAGAAGGCCGGCGGAGAGGTGGTGGTTACAGCAACCTTTGACGCACCTGGCTGGGTGGCAATTCATGAGGATCGCAACGGCGGACTCGGAAATGTCCTCGGTGCTCGCTGGCTTCCGGCTGGAACGCATGAGGCTACCGTCATACTCCTTCGGGGCACAACTGCTGGGGCAACTTACCACGCAGCGCTTTATAACGATGACGGCGATCGTCAGTTCGAGTACAAGTCAGGCGATGTGAATCTTCTCGACAGCGCCAAGCAGCCTGTACAGGCCAGCTTCAGCGCAAACTAAGTCTCCGTGGAAAAAGAGTAGTGAGTAATTGCAGCTTTAGCTGTAAAATGACACTACTCTTTTTTCCTACTTACTAACTCTTAGAACACGTTATGGAAGTATTTCTCGCCGGGCAATACGCACTGTTTCTGCAGCTCCTCATCGCAGCGCTCCTTGGAGTTCTCGTGGGGACGGAGCGGTCTCTTGCCGGAAAGGTGGCGGGCATGCGCACCTATGGTCTCGTCTCGATGGGCGCTTGTCTCTTTATCCTGACCTCCCTAAGCGCCGCAGAACTCTTTGCCGGGTTCGGAGGGGTTGATCCGATGCGTGTCTTTGAGGGAGTCATCACCGGTGTGGGCTTCATTGGAGCCGGTATGATTCTGTTTAAGGACGCGACCTTAAACGGTGTTACCACAGCAGCCGGTCTGTGGATTGCGGCCGGCATTGGGGTAACCGTCGGCTACGGCCTGTATGCACTGGCCGTCTTTGCTTCAGTCCTCACGGTCTTTATCTTTACGGCCATGTGGTACATCGAGCAGAGGCTCAAGCGCTACCCCGCGAAAGAGGAACCGGCGGTGGGAGAGACAGCGTCGCTCTAGTTCGGCAGATACTGAGGATAGAACCCGCTGCGGCGGGTTTTGTCGTTGTGCCTCGTGGTATAATCATACGGTGAGCCAGTATTTCAAGAAATACAATCCTCATCGCAGCGCTGACTGGAATTACGGCGGCAAGAACTGGCGTCTTTCTCGTTCCAAGATCGATCTCTTTGTCGAATGCCCCCGCTGTTTTTATCTTGATAACAAATTGGGTACGGGGCGGCCGCGTGGGCCTTCTTTCACTCTCAATGTGGCTGTTGATGCGCTCCTTAAGAAAGAGTTTGATCTGCACCGAATCTCCGCCTCGACGCATCCGCTCGTCGCCCGCTATGGCGTGGATGCGGTACCGTTCCAGCACCCGAAGATGGATACCTGGCGGGATAACTTCAAAGGCGTCTCCTACCTGCATCCGGATACTGGTTTCATGGTCTGTGGCGCTGTCGACGACATCTGGATCAAGCCCAACGGAGAGCTCATCGTCGTTGACTACAAAGCGACGTCTAAGAACGGAACCATAGAGACACTCGCTGATTCTTCGTGGGAGGAACAGTACCGCCGCCAGATTGGCGTGTACCAGTGGCTTCTGCGACACAATGAGTTCAAGGTCTCTGATACGGGCTACTTCGTCTATGCCAACGCCAGTGCGGACAAAGCCGCATTCGATGCGCAGCTTGAGTTTGAGGTAACGCTCGTCCCCTGCAAGGGCACGACAGACTGGATCGACGAGATTCTGCCGCAGATCAAAGCCTGTCTCGTGAGCGAGAAAATTCCTGCAAGCGGACCGGCCTGCGAATTTTGCCCCTACCGTGAGGCGGCAGGGAAGGCGCTTCAAAAGCTCCACCAGGCGGGAAAGTCCGAGAAAGCTCTTGAGCCTAAGAAGCGTAAAGAGTCTGAAGCATCTCTGTCTGCGCGGGCAAGACAAACAGATCGGATTGTCCGCACTTCATCTACAGAAACCCCGTCATTGTTCTAATATAGTGTTATGGCAAAACATATTTCATCATTTACTGAGAAAGTACTCGATGTCGTTCGGAAAATACCCAAGGGGAAGATTCTGACATACAAAGCAGTGGCACAGAAGGCCGGGAATCCGAATGCCTCGCGCGCTGTCGGTATGATCATGAGCAAGAATTATCGTCCGGATGTGCCGTGCCACCGCGTGGTGCGTTCTGATGGCAAGATCGGCAACTACAATCGCGGGGGCTCTACGCGCAAGCTTGAGATCTTGAAGGAGGAGGGAGCGTTCTAACACTGCACAGATGTCAGAGAAGACGGAGCTGATGCGGAAGATTCGGGATGAGGTGATGGCGCTTAAGAAGTCGCCGCTCTATACGTATCGCACGGAGAACAAGTATTTTCCGGTGATCGGAGAGGGGAGCCACGACGCCGATATCATGTTTGTAGGAGAGGCGCCGGGGCGGAATGAGGCAAAGACGGGCCGCCCGTTTTGCGGCGCTGCAGGGAAGATCCTCGAGACACTCCTCGCCTCAGTCAATATTCCCCGCGAAAGCGTCTACATAACCAACATCGTGAAGGATCGCCCGCCGGAGAATCGCGACCCGCTCCCGTCAGAGATTGAAATCTACGGCCCTTTTCTTGACCGGCAGATAGAGATCATCAAACCCAAGGTTATTGCAACGCTGGGTCGCTATTCGATGGGGTACATCATGCGCAAGTTTGATCTGGAGTTTGAGCTCGAGCCTATCAGCCGTGCGCACGGGAAGGTATACGAGGGGCAGGCGAGCTATGGAGCAATTCATATCGCACCGCAATATCATCCTGCGGCCGCGATCTATAACCAGGAGCTTAAAACGACACTCGCCAAAGACTTTCAGGTGCTCAAGCAATTTGCTTCACATGAATAATGAATCACGGAGCATGAAGTATGGAGTTGCTACGTAACATGTCCTGCCTGCGCAGGCAGGTACGTAGCAAACCTTTTCATTTTTCTATTTTATATTTTAACTATTTTACATGTGGCTCATTTATGCAATTCTTTCAGCGGTAACGGCAGCTCTTGTCGCCATCTTCGGTAAGCTTGGTGTCAAAGATGTTGATCCTACTCTCGCCACCACCATCCGTTCTGTTATTATGGCTGCTTTCCTTGTCGCCGTTGCTCTTGCGCTCAATAAATTTGAAGGATTCTCCCTGGGGGCGCTGAGCGGAAGAGCCTGGATCTTTATCATGCTTGCCGGTGTCGCCGGAGCGCTCTCGTGGCTCTTTTACTTCATCGCTCTTAAAAGCGGGGCGGCAAGCTCCGTCGTGGCGATCGATCGCCTGAGCGTAGTTTTTGTGATACTCTTAGCGGCGCTCTTTTTGGGAGAAGCGCTCACGTGGCAGACCATGCTTGGCGGAGTTCTGATTGTCGCAGGCGCTATCCTCGTAACGCTAAAATAAGTGAACCATGTCAACTATATCGCCCTTGACTAACTACAAACTGGAGTGGGATCTGACCCAGCTCTATGCGACAAAAGATGTGCATAAAAACGTCGAAGCAGACGTTCGGAAAGTCGAGCGCGCTATTGATGCGTTCGCAAAAAAATATTCAAAGAATAAACGCCATCTGAAGGATCCTAAGGCGCTGAGATATGCGCTTGAAGAGTCTGAAAAAATGAGCGCAATGCCGGAGATGTCGCGGCCGTACATGTATTTTGCTTACATCCGCGAGCTCGACAGCACTGATCAGGAGGCTGAGGCAATGATAAATAAGCTCACTGACCGCCTCACGAAGGCGGAGAACAAGCTCATCTTTTTTGACCTTGAACTCGGGAAGATTCCGATTTCTGTCCAGAAAAAGTTTCTGAAGAGCAAGGAGCTTCAACCCTACCGCTACAATCTCGAGCAACTTTTTGAGAACAGCAAGTATCATCTCACGGAAGCTGAAGAGAAAATTCTTAACCTCAAGAGCTTTACCAGCCGTTCGCTGTGGGTGCAGGGGTTCGAAAAGCTTCTCAATAAGCAGATGATCGAGCACAAAGGGAAGGAGATTCCGCTCGCTGAGGCTGCTAACCTCATCCAGATGCTTCCGCTTGAAGAGCGCCGCGATCTCCACGCGCGTATGATGGCACAGGTGCGTGGCATCAGCGATTTTGCAGAAAGCGAGATCAATGCCGTAGTGCACGACAAGAAAATCAACGACGAACTGCGGGGCTTTAAGCACCCGTACTCAGCGACCATTTTGCGGTACGAGAACGACGAGAAGAGCGTGCTTAACCTCGTAAAGACGGTCACAGATCATTTCGGGGTCGCACACCGCTTCTATAAGCTCAAAGCCAAGATGCTCGGTCTCCCGAAGCTCACCTATGCTGACCGCTCGGCAAAAGTGGGGGAGACCCATAAGAAGATTCCGTTTAAAGAGGCGGTTGAGATCGTACGCGGCGTCTTCTACGGCGCCCACTCCCGCTATGGAGAGATCTTCGACCGTTTTCTTACAAATGGTCAGATTGACGTGTACCCCAAGAAGGGTAAGACGGGAGGAGCCTTCTGCTCTCACTCGACAAACTTGCCGACGTTTGTGCTCCTCAACCACGTCGACGATTTCCACTCGGTCTCAACCTTGGCACATGAAATGGGCCACGCTATTCACTCGGAACGGAGCAAGGAACAGCCGGTGCGCTATCAGGACTATACGACCTCTGTCGCTGAAACCGCGAGTACGCTCTTTGAGAACATTCTCTTCAACGCCATTTTCAAGGAACTGACACCGCAGGAGCAGGTCATAGCGCTCCACGACAAGCTAGAGGGAAATATCGCGAGCATCTGCCGTCAGATCGCCTGCTTTAACTTTGAGCTCGAGCTTCACACGAGCATTCGGAATAAGGGGAGTCTCTCCAAAGAAGAAATCGCAGCACTCCTAAACTCTCACATGGCTGCATATCTCGGCCCGTCCGTGGAACTTCATGAGAATGACGGCTACTTCTTTACGAAATGGTCGCACATCCGTAACTTCTTCTATGTATATTCCTACGCCTACGGCGAACTCATCAGTAAGGCTCTCTACGAGCGCTACCAGGAAGACCCGTCCTACATCGAGTCGATAGATACCTTCCTTTCGGCTGGCGGCAGCAAGAAGCCAGAAGCCATATTCAAAGATATTGGCATAGACACCTCGAAGCCTTCGTTTTTCGCGTCAGGTATGAAGAGTATTGAGAAGGACGTGGACCAGCTTGAAAAACTGCTCGCAAAACGCACAATATAGAGACTATGACGCTCGATGAAGTCCGGACGAAATATTTAGCCTACTTTAAAGATCGGGGACATGAAGTCATCCCGTCGGCTTCGCTTGTACCTGAGAATGACCCGACGACGCTCTTTACGGGCTCCGGCATGCAGCCGCTCCTCCCGTACCTTCTGGGCGAGCCGCACCCCAAGGGCCGACGCATCACGGACTCCCAGAAAAGTTTCCGCGCCCAGGACATCGAGGAGGTGGGCGACAACCGTCACACCACGTTCTTTGAGATGCTCGGCAACTGGTCTCTGGGGGACTACTTTAAGGCAGAGCAGCTGCCCTGGTTCTTTGGCTTTCTGACCGACGAAGTCGGCCTTGATCCACAGCGCCTCTACGTCACCGTCTTTGCCGGAGATCCGGAGAACAACATCCCAAAGGACGATGAATCCGTGGAGATCTGGAAACGCCTCTTTAGCGAGAAGGGAATTGAAGCTAAGGACGCTCACATGGGCTCTGAGGAAGAGGGATACGAGCGCGGTATGAAGGAGGGCGAGCGGATCTTCTACTACAACGCTAAGAAAAACTGGTGGTCACGCGCCGGTGTGCCGGCTAACATGCCTTCAGGCGAGCCAGGAGGTCCTGACTCAGAAGTTTTCTATGATTTTGGGACGGAACACGATCCGAAGTGGGGGACACAGTGTCACCCTAACTGCGATTGCGGACGCTTCATGGAGATCGGCAACTCAGTGTTCATGGAGTACGTCAAGAACGCCGACGGCACATTCTCGAAGCTTCCTCAGCGAAACGTGGACTTCGGCGGAGGACTTGAGCGCATCACTGCGGCGAGCATTGAGAACCCTGATGTATTTAAACTCGATGTCTTCGAGAAACTTTTCAGTGAGATCAAGAACCGTTATGGTCTCGACTATGACAATGCCGATGCGGAGCAGAAGAAAGCGATGCGGATCATCGGCGACCACCTGCGTGCCGCAGTCTTTCTTGCAGGGGATGGAGTGATTCCCTCGAACACTGAACAGGGCTATTTCTTGCGCCGCCTCTTGCGCCGTACGCTCTACCGCGGATACAAGCTCGTAGAAGGATTCTCAAATCTCTCTCCTCTAACTGATGTTTTCATAGACTACTACCACGGAGCATATCCGAAGCTCGCAGAGATGCGTGAGAACATTCACCGCATTTTTGAGGAGGAGGAACAGAAGTTCTCAAAAACGCTCGTCAGCGGTGCAAAAGAATTCGAGAAGATTGCTAAAGATGGTGCAATTTCAGGTGAGGCAGCCTTTAAACTTTTCTCCACCTACGGATTCCCTTTTGAGATGACTGTGGAAATGGCGGCTGAGCGAGGCCTTTCGGTAGATCACGAAGCATTTCGAACTGAAATGGTAAAACACCAGGATGTCTCACGTGCCGGCGCAGAGCAAAAGTTTAAAGGAGGGCTTGCCGATCACAGCGAGATGTCGGTCAGGTATCACACAGCAACGCACTTACTCCACAAAGCGCTTCGCGATGTTTTAGGACCTGATGCGACACAAAAGGGGAGTAACATTACGCCTGAGCGGCTTCGTTTTGACTTTGCATTCTCGCGCAAGATGACGCCTGAGGAAATCACAGAGGTAGAGAAGCGCGTCAATGAGCGTATCGCTGAGTCCCTCCCCGTAACATTCGAAGATCTTCCGCTCGAGGAAGCACAAAAGAAGGGAGCGATCGGGCTTTTTGAAGAGAAGTATGGCGATAAAGTTCGTGTCTACAAAGTGGGGGACTATAGCCTCGAATTCTGCGGGGGCCCTCACGTGAAAAATACATCTGAACTTGGCGAGGGAGGAAAGATTTTCAAAATTCAAAAGGAAGAGGCTGTTGCCGCTGGCATCCGCCGCATCAAGGCGGCATTTGTATAAGCCTTTAGCGCAAAAGTTGCAAGGGGTATAATTAGATTTCCCAATCCACCACTTACCAGCAGATGCCTGATGGAACACGCTTGAACTGGTAAAAAAGAACCGCTTCAGAATTAAAATCTGAAGCGGTCTCTAAAAAACACAAGTTTTATAGCAATAGGAAGAACATACATACCGGCCATGAGGCAGTTAAACCAGATGCAATCAACAGAAAAGTAGGTACCCTGTGTTCTCCGGACTACAACGATTAGTGCTCGTAGCCCTGCGTAGAGGTATACGATAGGTGCTGCCGCAGTAAGACCTGCCATTAAGATGAGGATGCTGGCGGGCAGCATCGTCACGGTCCAATTCAGCATGAGGCAAAGAATATACGTAAGGTACACGCCCATGCTTACTTGGAACCACATCCGGTGATGGGTTGATCGAAAAGGTATGCCTAGGAACCTGATAGGCTTTTTGGCGTTCATTGCGTAGTCTCCATCAGACCAAGGTTGCTAGTCCTAACATAACATTATATTGCTATATAGTCAAGTATTTCCAGCGCTAGAGAAGATTCGAATTCCGCATAATCAACAGCTTTCAATTCAGGAAGCGTAGAACGTACCCTATACTTAATCCATGCTTGAAGGGTTGTTTCGAAAGAAGATAAAAGGCCTTACGGCAATTTTTGATATTAAACAGGGCTCTGTCGGTGGCGCACTCGTTTTGTTTAAAGCAGGAGAGAAGCCGCTGATCCGCTACGCGCACCGCATCTCCTACCGTGGAAATAGCGGTGGCAGTGATGATCCTGCCCACCTCGTAAAAACCCTGCGCCACTTAGCTGAGAAGCTCTGCACACACGGCCTCCCCAAGGTTTTAAAAGAGGAGCCTGGATGTCGCGGCGTTGACCGCGTTGTCGCATTTGTCGGCGTTCCCTGGGTAAATATCAAGATCCTTGAGCATCCCGTGGTTTCGGAAAAGCCCATCACTATCACTGACCGATGGCTCCACAGCACGTTGCAGAATGCCCTCTCAGCCGATAAGAAAGAAGACGAACTCATTTTGGAGCAGAGCGTCGTTCGGGCACACTTAAATGGTTACCGAACTAACGACCCGCGCAATAAATCCGCCAAACGCATCAACCTTTCTCTCTTTGAAGCTGTCATAAATGCAGGTTTGGCCGCAAAGATACAAGAGACGCTTGAAAACAGCTTTCATTTGAACTCGGTATCTTTGCGTTCAGCACTCCTGGCGGCATTTACCGTCGTCCGCGACCACTACGAGAACGAAGACAATTTCCTTCTGGTTACGGTAGGAAGTGAAGTGACGGAAGTGGCTCTTGCCCGTGAGGATGCACTTGTGGCAGCAGAGGTACTCGCCCGCGGGTCGCACCACCTCATCGAAGGGGCGGCGGCGCAGCTCCACACCGTACCTGAGGAGGTGCCGGCGCGACTCTCCATAGAGTTACAGGGAACGGCCTCCGTCGATGCTAAGCAGACGCAGTCCACACTTGCCGCTCTTGAAGTTGACTGGCAGCGTTCTTTCGACACCATCCTTACGAAGCTTAAGACCGTGCATGGTCTGCCTCGAACGCTCTTTTTAGGGGCGTCGCACAGTGTACGGCCGTGGTTCGGGAAGGTCCTCGGGAGCTCTGCCTCTGCTGTCCACACGCTCACACGCGAGCCATTCAGGGTCATTGAACTTGACGGGGAAGAACTCTTGCATCACCACCACATCCATGCAGATGTTGTCCCGGATTCTCCACTGTCCCTGCAAACCCTCTTTTTGCACAAGCTTGGAGGAGGTGGCCGTTAAAGCCGTGAGAACACCGTGGTATACTTGGTTTTATCCTTATTTTTTGTTTGTTTACTTGCGTAAACGTTCGTATGTCACCATCTTCATTTAATGACATCGTACCGCCCGAACGTCGTTCGATTCGAAATATTAGTCCCTCGCACGCCCGCGCACGTGGAAGCCGCCCCTATGAAGGAGAGCCGCCTGAGGAGTCTGCTGATGCACCACAGCGTCCGCCGCGTCGCCCTCGGGGAGGAAGGCGTCGTCTCGGCATTTTCCTGCTCTTGGTTGCCGTCCTTGCTCTAGCAACTGCCGGTTTTTCGTTCCTGCTCTCAGGTTCAAAAATTGTCGTGGTGCCTAAGCAGAAGGAAGTTGTCATAGAGGGTACCTTTGAAGCTCTGCGCGACGGGGAGGGGTCTGCAGCGCTCTCGTACCAGCTCATGACGCACACCAAATCCGTCTCTGAAAATGTGGAAGCAGAGGGCGAGGAGGAAGTGCACGAGCCGGCTTCAGGCACCATTGTCATCTACAACGATTTCAGCTCCGCAGAACAGCGGCTCGTTAAGAACACCCGTTTTGAAAGTCCGAAAGGCCTTATCTATCGCGTCGCTGATTCTGTAACGGTTCCCGGCCAGAGAACAGAGGGAGGGAAGACCGTTCCGGGAAGCGTTGAGGCTGTGGTGTATGCCGACAAGCCAGGTGAGGAGTACAACAGCGAGCCGACCGACTTCACCATTCCAGGATTTAAAGGTGATCCACGCTACGAGAAGTTCTATGCGCGTTCAAAAACGCCGCTTGCCGGAGGCTTTGATGGCATGCGTCCTGCCGTGGATGAGGCAACGCTCACAAAAGCCACTGATGAGCTTAAGGCAAAGGCCACCGAAGAACTGAAGAAAGAAGCAGCGGCACAGAAGCCTGAGGGATATCATCTCTTTGACGACCTCACCTTTATTGCCTTTGACCCCATCTCGACAGCGTCAGAGGACGGAAAAGTAACACTCACTCAAAATGCTACGCTCTACGGCGTGCTTGTAAGCGACGAGAACCTGGCGCGCTTTATAGCCGCTCAGACGGTAGCAGGCTATGACGACGAACCGGTGCGGGTGGAGGATCCGACGACCATCTCACTTGCGCTTGCCGGAGAAGAGGCTGAGCCCTGGAAGGCAGAAAAGCTCAGTATTACAGCTAATGGCACCGCTCACCTGATTTGGGCTTTCTCTGAGGAGGGTCTCAAGGAAGATCTCACCGGGCGGGAAAAGGCAGCACTTCCCACGATACTCTCCGGGTACCCCAGCATCGAAAAGGCGGAGGTCGTCCTGCGCCCCTTCTGGCGGCAGTCTTTCCCTGAGAACCCCGATGAAATTACGGTGGAGATCGTACTTACTGAATAATTCTTGACTCTTATCCAGGTTTTCTGGTACTATGCATTTCACCACATTTGGTAATGGGTAATCAGAAAATACAGAACGAAGTCGAGGGGGTGGTTGAAGAGGCATTGCCCAACGCTCTTTTCAGGGTCCGGCTCACAGAGTCCGGAAATGAGATTCTTGCGTATCTTGCAGGCAAGATGCGCATGTACCGCATTAAAGTGCTCGTCGGAGACAAGGTAAAGGTTGTCATTGACCCGTACGGCGGAAAAGGGCGAATTGTTAAGCGTCTATAAGCTCGCGTCCGAGGGAGAGCTCGAACGGCTAGCTTTTTTATATTGATCGTCATGAGAATTGCAGGCATCACCATTCCCGATAATAAGCAGCTCCCGTTTGCACTGACGGCGGTTTATGGCATTGGCCAGACACGGGCGCGCCAGATCCTCAAGGAGGCTGGTGTGGCTGAGAGTAAGAAGGCTACTGAACTTTCTGCGCAGGAAGAGAACGAGATCCGACGACTTGTGGAGGGATTCAAGATTGAAGGAGAACTCCGCCGTGAAGTCTCCTCGCACATCAAACGACTGAAAGATATCAAGAGCTACCGTGGCAGCCGCCACGCCAAACGTCTCCCGGCGCGCGGCCAGCGCACTAAGACCAACGCTCGGACACTGAAGGGAGTCCGCAAGACGATGGGTTCCGGACGACGAGCAGTTGAGAAGAAATAATAACGACACAGCATTCCTATGGGTAAGAAACGCGTTATCAAGAAATCAGGAGGAGAAGCTGACAGCGGCCTTAAGTCGCGGGCACTTGCGCGTTCCTCTAAGCGCCGCATGGAGAGCGGTACGCTTCACATCCAGGCCACCTACAACAACACCAAGGTGGTTCTCACCGACAAGAAGGGCGGTGCCGTTATTGCGTCTTCAAGCGGTGCCTTGGGATTCAAGGGTGCAAAGAAAGGTACTCCGTTTGCCGCCGCAAAGGTCGGCGAGCTCCTGGGAGAGAAGGCTATGCAAATCGGTGTTAAGGAGGTCGATGTCATTATCAAAGGTGTGGGATCCGGCCGCGAGTCTTCAATGCGCGCTTTTGCCGGAAAGGGTATTGCTATAACCGGTATCCGCGACGTTACGCCGGTGCCGCACAATGGTCCCCGCCAGCCCCGCGCACGCCGCGTTTAGTAAACTAAGAAGCGAAGCGACTATAGTTTACTTAACCCGCCTCAATTTCGAACATACCATGAGTAGCCACAACACAATGAAAAGGACAATGACTACGAAGGGCTCTGCTATAAGAGCTGAGTCGAAAATTGTGGCGGGTGCAACTTTTTCTAATCTCGCACATCTCGCTAAGAAAAACTAACATGCGATCAGGTCCTAAATACAAAATTTGCAAACGATTGGGCAGCAGCGTCTTCGAGAAATGTCAGACGCAGAAGTTCATGCTCTCCGAAGCCCGCCAGGGCAAGGCCAAGAAGGGAACCGGCCGCCGCAATATCTCCGACTACGGCAAGCAGCTTCTCGAGAAGCAGAAGATCCGCTACACCTACGGACTTTCCGAATCCCAGCTGCGACGCTATGTCCGCGAGGCAACCGAACGCAAAGGTGCAAACACCGGTTCTGAGCTCGTGCGCCGTCTTGAAGCGCGACTCGATAATGTCATCTTCCGCGCCGGTCTTGGCGCAACGCGCGCTATGTCCCGCCAGCTCGTCTCCCACGGCCACATTACGGTCAACGGCCGCCGCATCACGATCCCTTCGTATGAAGTGAAGGAGGGTGACATCATCCGCGTCCGCGAGGGCAGCCGCATCCGCACGCCGTTTGCGAGCGCCGCAGAGCGTTTGGAGAATCACCAGACCCCGGTCTGGCTTACCTTTGATCCCAAGAAGCTTGAGGGAACGCTCACTGCGAACCCTGTCGTCGAGCCGACGCAGCTCGCTTTTGATTTGGGTGTCGTTCTCGAGTACTACAGCCGCTAAACCTCATTTTTGTAATTCAATTAATAACGCATACGTATGACTGACAACAGCATCGCACTGCCATCAAAGCCCCGCATCGTGAAGGAAGAGGACTTCACGGGGATTTACGAAATTGATGGCCTTTATCCAGGCTATGGGCACACGCTCGGCAACAGCCTCCGCCGCATTATTCTCTCTTCGCTTCCGGGAGCTGCTGTAACATCGATCAAGATCGACGGTGTAGCACACGAGTTTTCGACCATCAAAGGCGTCAAGGAGGATGTGATTTCCATTCTCCTCAACCTGCGCAAGGTTCGCCTCAAGATGCTCACCGACGAGCCCCAGATGCTCACGCTTTCAGCAAAGGGCGCTGGTGCAATAACCGCAGGAGATATCACCGCGCCGGGACAGGTTGAAATCCTCAATCCTGACCAGTACCTCTTTGAAGTCACGGACAAGAACACGACCGTTGATATGGAAATCAATGTGGAGCGCGGTTTGGGCTACGTGCCGAAGGAGGTGCACCAGAAGGAGAAAGTCGATATCGGAACGATTGCCCTCGACGCTGCATTCACGCCGATCCGACGCGCACACTACGAAGTGGAGAACATGCGTGTGGGTGACCGTACTGACTTCAACCGTCTGCGCCTCTTCATTGAAACCGACGGAACGCTCACCTCAAAAGAGGCTCTTGAGCGCGCAATTGAGATCATGATCACTCAGCTCAAGGCTGTGGTTGGTTTCAAGGAAGAGACTCTTGAGTCCAATGCTGAAACGCCGCTTATGTCGGAGATGGGGGAGAGCGACCGCGAGCCTGACGTGGACTTCCTCAAGACCCGCATCGAATCCCTTGACCTCTCGCCACGCACCATCAATGCGCTCACTAACGCCAATATTCGTACCGTCGGAGGTTTGGTGCGCAAGCGCGAAGCCGACATTCTCGATATTGAGGGTCTGGGCCAGAAGGGACTTACAGAGATCAAGGACATGCTCAAGATCGAGGGCATCACGCTTAAAGAATAATATATGCGACACCACCACGCACAGAGAACACTGGGACGAGATCACGATGAACGCGCAGCACTTCTGCGTTCTCTTGCACGTTCCCTGATTCTGCGGGGCGGTATTGTGACCACCGAAGCCAAGGCCAAGGAACTCCGACCGTTCGTGGAGAAGCTTGTGACGAAATCCAAAACAGACACAGTTGCTTCCCGCCGGGATGTTTCTGCACGGGTTGGTAATGACGCTGCCGTTCTGAAAAAACTCTTCACAACCATCGGTCCGCGCTTTAAGGAGCGCCAGGGAGGCTATACCCGTATCATTCGTACGGGCGTGAATGCCAAGGATGGACGCGTAGAGGCCCGAATTGAATTTGTATAAACACGAGATATGCAGACTGTAACTATTGACGCAGAGGGAAAGAAACTCGGACGCATCGCAAGTCAGGCGGCTTCCGTGCTCTTGGGGAAGAACAAAGCCCACTTTGCCAAGAACAAAGTGGAGGATGTCACCGTGCATATCGTGAATGCGGGGAAGCTCTCCGTCACCGAGCGCAAATTGACGACCACTACCTACGTACGCTACTCTGGGTATCCCGGAGGACTCAAGTCCGCAAATCTGGCGCAGCTTAAAGAGCGCAAGGGGCTATCCGCTGCACTCAAAATCGCGGTCTCCGGCATGCTCCCGAAGAACAAGCTCCGCGATCAGCGCCTTAAGCGCCTCAAGATTTCCGAATAATTTTTATGGCACGAGAAGCTAAAACAGCACAATATATTGAAGCCGTCGGCCGTCGCAAGATGGCTATCGCACGTGTCCGCATCACGCCGGGAGGCAAGGCCGTCTATACAGTCAATGACCGCGATTTGGAAAACTACTTTCCTGTACGGGAACTCGCAGAGACGGTGACGAGCGCTCTCACGACTTCTGGAAACAAAGAAACTTTTACGGTCACTGCTCACATCAAAGGCGGCGGTCAGACTGCTCAGGCAGAGGCTATGCGCCACGGCATTTCACGCGCCCTCATCAAGTATGATGCTGGTTTGCGCGCAGCGCTTAAGAGCGCTGGCCTTCTCAAGCGTGATGCTCGCGTTAAGGAACGCAAGAAGTTCGGTCTTCGCAAAGCCCGCCGCGCTCCTCAGTGGAGCAAACGATAATTTATTATCGTTTGCTCCGGTTCCGCAAAGCGGAAACCGGCTTTGTGAACGAAGTGAACTGCCGGTAGGAGGAGCAAGCGTTAATGGGGTTAACGCTTGCCGTCGAGGTGTAGCATTTACTCGTTTACTCCGGCGTCCTTTGGGCAGCGGCCGTTGTCGAGTCTTTGACGAGACCGGCCGCAGGAGGGAAGGAGCGCTATTTAACCCCTCCCCATTTAGGAGCCACTCAACAAACGATAAACCATCGTTGTATTGCCTATGGACAAGGACAATCTAGAATCAGACGACATCTCATTTGAGGACGAGAGCAATGACGGTCCTTCCGAAGGAGACGAACTTTCTCGAGCTGCACGAAAATCGGATCGACAGAAGAAGGAACTTGAAACCTGCCGCGCTGAGAAGCAGGAGTATCTCGACGGCTGGCAGCGGGCTCGCGCGGATCTCCAGAATGCCCGCAAACAGTTTGAAATAGAGCGCCGGGAAGTCGCACACCTCGTAGAGCAGGAATATACCCTCGACCTCCTCAAAGTCCTCGATAGCTTCGAGATGGCCTTTGCCAACCGCGAAGCCTGGGAGAAGGTAGACGCAAATTGGCGTAGAGGTGTAGAGTACATACACCAGCAATTTCTGTCGGTGCTTGAAGAGCGTGGAGTCACCAGCTTTGCACCGCTAGGGGAGAATTTTGACCCAGAGCAGCATGAATCAGTTTCCATAGAGCGGGTAGAAAACCCGGAGCAGGACCATAAGATACTGAAAGTGCTGCAACGAGGATATCGTTATAAAGACAAGGTTATTCGTCCGGCAAAGGTCATCGTCGGACACATCGAGGAGTAATTAATAGATAATCATCACACATATGGCAAAAATCTTGGGAATCGATTTGGGTACAACAAACTCCGCCATGGCGTGGGTCTCGGGCGGAGAACCGCAGATTATCGAAAATGCTGAGGGTGCTCGCACCACGCCCTCTATTGCCGCCATTTCAAAAACCGGCGAGCGCCTCGTGGGCAACATCGCCAAACGTCAGGCTGTCACCAATCCTAAAAATACTATCTACGGCATTAAGCGTTTTATAGGACACAGCTTCGATGATCCGGCCGTTGAGAAAGATCGCGGCACTGTTCCATACGAAATCTCAAAATCCCCAACGGGCGGCGTGCTCGTGAAAATGGGTGATAAGCAGTACACACCGGAGGAGATTTCAGCCATGATTCTGCAGAAGCTAAAGGCGGACGCAGAAGCCAAACTCGGCGAGACTATCACGGAGGCTATTATCACCGTCCCCGCATACTTCAATGACGCACAGCGCAAGGCGACCAAGGACGCCGGTAAGATCGCAGGGCTTGATGTAAAGCGCATCATCAACGAGCCGACGGCGGCCGCGCTCGCGTACGGGTTTAATAAAAAGAAGGATGAACAGATCGTCGTCTACGACTTCGGCGGAGGTACCTTCGATGTCTCCGTGCTTGAAGTGGGAGATGACGTCATAGAGGTTAAATCGACGGACGGCGACTCGCACATGGGCGGCCGCGATATCGACCATAAGATCATCCACTGGATCGCCGACGAGTTTAAGAAAGAATCTGGCATTGATGTGACCAAGGATCCGCTGGCACTCCAGCGCCTTGATGAGGCAGCAGAGAAGGCGAAGCACGAGCTCTCGACAACGACCGAAACAGAGATCAATATCCCATTCATCACGTCTGATGCTTCTGGCCCGCGTCACTTGCTGTTGAAGATGACTCGCGCCAAGCTCGAAGAGCTCTCTCGCGAATTCATCGATCGTTCAATTGAAATTACCCGCCGCGCGCTTGAAGCGTCTCCGTTTAAGAAGGAGGATATTGACGAAGTGATCCTCGTCGGCGGGCAGACACGTATGCCGGCCATTCAGGCAGCAGTCAAAGAATTTTTCGGCAAAGATCCAAACCGCTCCATTAACCCCGATGAGGTTGTCGCTGTGGGTGCTGCTATCCAGGCCGGAATACTTCAGGGCGATGTGAAGGATATTCTCCTTCTTGATGTTATTCCGCTCTCTCTGGGTATTGAGACGATGGGAGGCGTTGCCACAAAACTCATCGAACGCAATACCACAATCCCGACGTCGAAGTCGCAGGTCTTCTCTACCGCGGCAGAGAATCAGACATCGGTGCAAATCCATGTCGTACAGGGCGAACGGGCCATGGCCGCAGACAATAAAAGCCTCGGGCAGTTTATTCTTGACGGTATCCCACCGGCTCCACGCGGAGTGCCACAGGTTGAAGTGACGTTCGATGTCGATGCGAACGGCATTCTCAACGTGCGTGCCAAGGACAAAACGACTGGGAAGGAGCAGTCTATTCGCATCGAGGCAAGCTCAGGTCTCTCGGAAGCTGACATCGAGCGCATGAAACGCGATGCCGATACGCACAGCGCGGAGGACGCGAAGAAACGCGAGCTTGCTGAAGCACGCAATATCGCTGATCAGATGATTTATACTGCAGAAAAAGCTCTCAAAGATAACAGCGAGAAGGTGCCGGAGGAGATCAAAACAGCTGTCACTGAAAAGATAGCGGCAGTGAAGACTGCAAAGGACGGCGAGGATCTCACGGCACTTAAGAGCACAACAGAAGCACTTTCAACTGAAATGCAGAAGATTGGGGAGTTCATGGCGAAGCAGAGTACCGAGGAGTCAGGGCAGAAGTCACAGGAGGGAAATGTGCGCGATGCTGAGACCAAGAACGACGACGAGAATCCTTCACAAACTTCATAGATGAATCACGTTGCATGCTGAGGAGCTCTCTGCGATAATAGCGCTACGATATGGGCAAAGACTACTATCAAATCTTGGGAGTTAACCGCGGCGCAAACAAGGAAGAGATCAAACAGGCGTTTCGAAAGTTAGCCCACAAGTTCCACCCCGATAAACAAGGCGGTGATGAGGCGAAGTTTAAGGAAGTAAGCGAAGCGTACAGCGTCCTCTCAAACGATAAGAAACGTGCCGAATACGATGCCTATGGCCGCGTCTTCAGTGAGGGCGGCGGTGGCTTCCAGAATGCCGGCTTCGGTAATTTTGATTTCTCACAGGCAGGTGAAGGCTTCCAGAATTTCGACTTCTCCGATATTTTCGGCGAGTTTGGCGATCTGTTCGGAACAGGGCGGCGCGAACGCGTGAAGCGCGGTCGCGATATCGCTATCGATGTGCAGATTTCATTTAAAGAGTCTGTCTTCGGAACCGATCGGAAGATGCTGCTCATGAAGACAGCTGTCTGCCGCGCCTGCGGAGGAAATGGCGCCAAGGCGGGTACTGTGTTTATCTCCTGCACTGCCTGCAACGGAAAAGGCAAGGTCCACGAGACCCGGGCGTCCATCCTTGGAACGTTTACCTCTGTGCGCACCTGCGGCACCTGCCACGGTCGCGGCGAGGTCCCCAAGGATCGCTGCGGCGTCTGCCATGGTGTAGGGGTTGTGCGCCGTGAAGAGGAAGTTTCGGTCAGTATCCCTGCTGGTGTTGTGAGCGGCGAGATGATTCGTCTCGGTGGAGCAGGGGAGGCGATTGCCGGAGGAACTCCTGGAGATTTATATGTAAAAGTGCATGTTCAGGAGGACTCCGTTTTCAGCAAAGAGGGAGCTGATATTTACATGACGCTTCCGCTGAAGCTTACCGAAGTGCTGCTTGGCGGTGAGCGCAGCATTCAGACACTCGATGGCTCCGTCACTGTAAAAATTCCTGCCGGCATCTCGCACGGAGAGCTCTTGCGCGTAAAGGGCCGTGGCGTGCCGCTTAAGGGCCGTCGCGGAGATCTCTTTATCCGCGTTGCCATCACACTGCCAACCAAACTTTCCAAACACGCGCGAAAGCTGGTTGAAGAGCTCAAAGAAGAGGGAATCTAGTTCTTAATTCATGAATACGTCCGCGGAAGCGCTGACGACTTATAGTAAAGACGTACTGTCCCTGGTAACGGAACTCTCCGTGATCTCTTTTATGGCGCTCGGCGCCGTCCTGCTCTTTATCGTTGTCGCTCTGCGCTGGGGGAAGGAGAATCTGGTTGCGCTTAACCTGGCGCTGTATGTGAGCTATCTCCTGTACACGACCTTCCCGTACCTTGCCAAGCTGCGGACTGTGGGTGGCGATTTACCGGATTGGTATGCCGATGCCGCTGTCTTCGGCCTCTTTACAGCTGTTACGTACTATATCGTTCGGAAGGTAATGTGGAGCGATTTTATGGACGAAGGAGCGTCGCGATGGCTCGATGCAGTAGTCCTCAGCCTCACCACGACCCTTTTTGGGGCTGCACTTATTTATGTGCTCTTTCCAGTGTCCCAGACACCGCTCCTCACGCCCATTCTCACCGCGTGGCTCACCAACCCCGCATTCTTCTTCTGGTGGCTGCTTCTTCCTCTCGCTGTCATCTTTGTTACATCGCGACGATAAGTATTTTATAATTTTCATATGTTTAAGAATTCCAATACACCGCTATGGCTATTATTCGCTGGATTCTTAATTTCAGGCGGCGCAGCCTTCTATCAATTTTTAATTGCTGAAAATTATATTGTGTTTGCGAACGTTGTATGTGATCCTACTCAGTACTCGTGTTTTGTAGGAGATGGAGAAACTACCCCGATGTATTACAAGGAAGTTGCACGTCCAGCAAGCAACATCCCTTCTTGTGTGTGGAGCGGCGAATGTGCCGTTGATTCATGCTGGGAGGGAGAACCTCTGTGCGAAGAGACTTATTGCGAAGAAGGAGGTGAGGTTATCTGCTCAAATTAAAGAAATCTGCTCAGAAGATAAATTGAAATTATAGCGATCCCTATCCCGGCGATCTCGTAGAGATTCAGCTTCTCGTGATAATACAAAACTCCAAGGGCCACTAGAAGCAGAGCTGTAGTGAGAGAATACAGCATCCCAAGTGAAGAGAGCTTTATATACTTCATCACATAGAACCATCCAAAAGCGGTAGAGGCGTATACTAAACAACCCGCCCAAAACCATTTCGATTCAAGAACTCCCTTACCACTATCGGCGCCGATCTTTATAAAAAAATCACCTACAACTGTGACGATACTGAGAAGGACTATTGCAAGAATGGGGGGCATATAAAATTAATACTAACTCACGGTTGATAATTCCTCAGGAACAGCAGCTACAGGTAACTCACGCCTGAGCAAACGCTTCGATATCTCCTTTTCTGTATCACTGAATGAGATCTCTCCTTGAAAGTTCAAAATCTTTTCGCACGTTAAACAGCGTTGTTCGTGAGTAGATCCTAATATCTTTCTTAAAATGAAATCTTCAATGACTCCACGCTCAAGATATTCCAATCTGGTTCTTGAAGGAAGATAGGGGAAACATGTAATAATCTTTCGGCATTTTTGCGAACCACACTTACAGCGTAGTGGCCAGAGAGTGCTATCGTATTGAACATACTCGCAAGGAGTCCACTCCATCGCTGAATAGTCATACGTGATTTCAGTGCCCTTAGAAATTGACCGAACAGCAACAAGGGTATCGACTCCTTTAATAGCCGCATTTGGATCACAGGAGTGATTGATGTATAAATACGGCTTTTCTAGATTTATATACGTATGCTCATCGAGTTGGTAAGGATCACAGGTGATGCGCATATCTCCGCTGCGATAGAGTTGTTCCAAATCGGCAATACTAATTGGTTCACCTCGCATTCTGCAGAGAATTTCGCCCTCCTTGAAATCACGATTGGCAAAAATGCCTAAACCTCCAATCGGGGAAGGCTGCACAGACCCTTCGAGCACAGGCCCGTTCCCAAATAAAGAACTTATAAGATCCCTGAGAAGATTGGAGAGCATGAACAAGAGAGTTATCTACGGCAGGGGATAGCTACTTTGCAGAGTTTCACTTAAAATATAGCTTACTTTTCTCTAGTTTGACATTTTGAGCCTCAAAAAACAATGATTCCTGTTCCACAGGTTTGCGAATGGAGCCCCTCTCTTCTACTGACTTTCTCAGAGAATGTTTTTTCTCCGCTTATCTACTACTCCCATCTCGGGCCACTCATACTTTCCTTACTTTTAGGAACGGTGGTGCTCTTTAACAATCCTCGTGCTCTCATTAATCGTGTACTTTTTGTTGTTACAGGACTATTCGGATTATGGGTGTATCTCGACTTAATCTTGTGGGCTCACGAGAATCCAAGTGTAATTATGTTCGCTTGGGCCATCATTGTGCCCGTTGAGCTGCTCATTTATGCCGCTTGTCTATACCTGGTGGGTGTGTTTGCAAATGGACTGAACGACACTTCATGGAGAGTAAAGGCAGCTATTGTGGCCTTCTTTATTCCACTCTTTTTCGGATTGCATACCAGTCTCAATTTGATTGGTTTCGATTTCACAAACTGTGATCGTGAGGCTATCGAGGGACCCCTTATAAGTTATCTCTACTATGCGGAGTTATTGCTCATTGGTCTGATAACTACTGTGGCTATACGGGGTTGGAGAAGATTGGAGACCCGTTCTGCTCGTACACAGCTCACTCTAGTCACACTAGCAACTTTGATATTCCTCTTAATCTTCTCAGCTGGGAATATTCTCGTTACTCAATTTCTGGAGTTCGATTGGTCCTACGAACAATACAAGCTCTTCGGTATGCCAATCTTTGCCGCCCTTATTGCGTACAGCATAGTTAAATTTAGGACCTTTAACGTAAAGGTAATCACGGCCCAGATTCTCGTGGTTGCGCTTGGCCTTCTTATCCTCTCTCTACTCTTTCTGCAGTCAATCGAGAATGTCCGCATTCTCACAGTTATAACCTTTGCGCTGGTCTGCATCCTTGGTTACGTGCTGGTTCGTAGCGTACGACAAGAGGTCGAGCAACGAGAAAAGATCGAAAGATTGGCAAAGGAGCTTGAGTCTGCAAATACGCGACTTAAGGAGCTGGATAAACTCAAGAGTGAGTTCGTCTCCATCGCATCGCACCAACTCAGGAGTCCCTTGGCTGCCGTAAAAGGTTACGCCTCCATGCTTCTCGAGGGGTCATTCGGCCGACTCTCAGTAGGCGCGCACGAAGCAGTGGGGAGAATCTTCTCCTCAAGCGCGCTTATGGCGCGTTCTGTCGAAGATTTCTTGAACGTCTCCCGCATCGAGCTTGGACGTATGAAGTACGATTTGTCTGAGTTCGATATGTGCCAGCTTGTCGATTCCGTAATTGAGGAACAGAAGCCCATCGCTGAGGACAAAAAGCTGAAACTTAAATTCTTCAAAGACGCTTCGATCACGACCTGCGACGTCTTTGCCGATATAGGGAAGATAAAGCAGGTGCTCACAAACTTTGTCGACAACGCTATCAAGTACACACAGCGCGGTTCCGTAACCGTTACGTTCTCTCGCGACACGAAGCGAAATGTTGTCCGCGTGGGCGTCACGGATACGGGCATTGGCATGTCGCAGGAGACCATTAAAAAACTCTTTGCAAAATTTGCTCGTGCCGACAATGCCAACAAAGTAAATGTTATAGGAACCGGTCTCGGACTCTTCGTGGCCAAACAACTCGTGGAGGCGCACGGCGGCCGTGTCTGGGCGGAGTCGCCGGGAGATGGGAAGGGCTCAACCTTCTTCTTTGAACTTCCACTTCAGGCTCGAGGGGAGGCTGTCGAAGCGGCTACCATGGATTCTGCACCACCGCCTCAGCCTGCGGCAGCTTAGACGGATTGCTATACTGGAGGGATGGACAGTGTTTACCACGTCAGAACCGATGTCTTTGAGGGGCCGCTTGAGCTTTTGCTCCAGCTCATCGAGAAGCGCAAGCTCTTCATAAACGACATCTCGCTTGCTGCGGTGACGGATGACTACATTGAGCAAATCAATCGTGAGGGAATGCTCACGCTTCCTCACGCTGCGCAGTTTGTATACGTCGCCTCAACCCTGCTTCTCATAAAATCGAAGTCACTTCTGCCGGCACTCACACTCACGGAAGAAGAAGCAGGGGATATCAAGAATCTTGAGCTGCGACTCAAGCTCTACCAGCGGTTTAAGGAGCTCGCTGAATCGCTTCGAGGCATCTACGGGAAGAGCGTACTGTACGAACGGGGCGCGCTCCCGCAGGAGACTCCCGTGTTTGCGCCGGGGAAAGCTCTCACACTGACCTCTATCACACAGGGAATTGCTCAGGTACTCACGCAGCTCCCCAGGACAGAAAAACTCCCTGAGGCAGTCGTGGCTACGGTGATGAGCCTTGAGGAAATGATCGACCGTCTCTCACATCGTATTACGAAGACCCTCTCCTTGTCGTTTAAGGAATTTGCGGGGTCTACCGGCAAGGCGGATAAATCAGAGCGCCTCACGGTAATAGTGAGCTTCCTGGCGCTTCTTGAACTCGTAAAACGCGGCATTATCGGAGTAAAGCAGGATGCTCACTTTGAAGATATCACCATCGAATCAGACACCGTGGGCGTACCTCGGTATAATTAAATACAATCCATGACACCTGAAGCTAAGCTGGAGGCAATTCTGTTTTTTAAAGGCGAAGCGCTCGCCGTAAGTGACGCCGCGAGGCTCTTAGAGACCGATGAAACTGCAATCAAGGAGATCGCCGCCAAACTCCAGACAGAACTCGCCCCGCGCGGACTGCGGCTTGTCGTGAGCGGAGAGAACATGATGCTCATGACGGCTCCAGAACTCGCAGGCTTCTTTGAAGACATGCGGAAAGAGGAGTTTTCAAAAGAACTCACTAAGGCTGCGGCGGAGACGCTTGCCATTGTGCTGTACCGCGGACCCGTCTCACGTTCTGAGATTGACTACATACGCGGGGTCAATTCCGCCTTCATCCTGAGAAATCTTCAAGTGCGCGGTCTCGTTGAGAAAGTCACCAAATCAGGAGAGGAACGTCGCTTCTTGTATCAACCTTCTGTTGAATTGCTGGCACATCTGGGTATTACGGGATTACAGGAACTCCCGGAATTTGATAAGGTGAAACGTGAATTGGAGACATTCGTCTCTGAAAAGACTGAAGCTCCTGAGGGAGGAAATCCCGAGATCGCTTCAGAACAACCTGTGTATGACGGAGGAGGAGAATCCGACGACCACAACTGACCCCGCAGAGTTAAGTGCGCCTCAGAGCGCTTCTCCCTCGTCATTCTCTCCTGCGCTACTCCTCTCGGGAACAGGGCTTTTACTCCTCACACTCTTTGGAGCGTCGGTGTTAGCCTCTTCGGGGACGCCTGAGGTACAGCGAACAGCAGCTATAAAGCAGGCTCCAGCGCCTCCAAATTATCAAACTGCCTTTGAAAACATAGAACTGCAGGCAAAGGCAGCCTATGTCTATGACGTGGCGCACGATCGCCCGCTCTTTTCGCTCAACGCTGAAACGCAGCTGCCGCTTGCATCTCTCACGAAGGTGATGACTGCGATTGTGGCGACAGAGTCGCTTTCCTACGATTCGGTGGTGGCTGTCGATGCAGAAGCACTCCGGCTTGAGGGGGACAGTGGATTGTACGTCGATGAAGAGTGGCGTGCGCGGGACCTCCTCGACTTCATGCTTCTCGTCTCCTCAAATGACAGCGCCTCCGCTCTGGCAAGCGCAGCGGGAGCTATCGCAGTAACAGCGGAGGCTTCCGAGCAGCCGCTTAATTCCCGTGACGCTTTCATTGAACGCATGAATCAGAAGGCGGAAGAGATCGGCCTCACCCAGACCTATTTTCTAAACGAGACTGGTCTCGATACCTCTGAGGACATCAGCGGCGGCTATGGCTCCGCACGCGACGCCGCACGGCTTCTTGCCTACGCCATTAAAAATACCCCCGAGGCACTCGACGCCACAGCATATCCAGCGCTTGCGTTTACATCGCTCTCCAATATTACGCACGAGGTAGGGAACACTAATGAAATCGTAGGAAAGATTCCTGGACTTATTGCTTCCAAGACCGGCTACACGACGCTTGCCGGAGGCAATCTCGTTATCGCATTTGATGCCGGCGTCAATCGTCCCATCATCATCTCCGTTCTCGGCTCCAGCCGCGATGGGCGCTTCAGTGACGTAGAGAAACTCATCGCCGCTGCTTTGACGGCGATTAACCTCGAACAATAAATACCCCCATGGTTCTCGATGTCATCAAAATTGTCGCTCCCGCCGCCGTTGCCTTCTTTATCGGCATTGCCGGTACGCCATTCCTCACGCACTACTTGTACAAGTACCAGATGTGGAAGCCTAAGCCTGGCAAGCGTGCGGCCCTCGGCGGCGGGGAGACCACGATATTTAACGAACTGCACAAGGAGAAGGAGACTGGCACGCCGCGGATGGGCGGCATCGTCATTTGGGGCAGCGTGGTCATTACGACCGTGGGACTGTGGGCGCTCTCACTCTTGTTCCCAGAAGGGGCGCTTTTTAAGCTCGATTTCTTGAGTCGCGACCAGACCTGGATTCCGCTCTTTACGCTCGTCCTAGGGGCATTTGTAGGCCTTATAGACGATTTTCTTGAGGTTAAGGGGACTGGAACTAACGCTGCAGGGGGCCTTTCCATACATCAGCGCCTGATTGTCGTCGGATCCCTGGCCCTCTTTGTCGCCACGTGGTTTTACGTAAAGCTCGGCATCAACTCCGTAGGCATACCGTTTGCCGATGACCTCACTATCGGGATTCTCTTCATCCCGTTCTTCATGCTTGTTACGTTAGCGCTCTATGCCGGCGGAGTTATCGACGGCATCGACGGCCTTTCAGGAGGGGTCTTTATGGCGATCTTCTCATCCTATGCCGGCATTGCTTTCTATCAGGACCAGTTCAACCTTGCCGCTTTCTGTGCAGCACTCGTGGGAGCCATCCTGGCATTTCTGTGGTTTAACATTCCGCCTGCGCGCTTCTATATGACAGAGACGGGCACCATGGCGCTTACAATAACGCTCGCCGTCGTTGCTTTTATGACAGACTCGCTCGGAGAAGGGCACGGCGTCGCCGCACTTCCTATCATTGCGTTTCCGCTCGTGATTACCGTCGCGTCAAACGTTATCCAGATCACCTCGAAGAAGCTTCGCGGCAAGAAAGTATTCCTCGTCGCGCCCCTGCACCACCACTTTGAAGCGATCGGCTGGCCGGGCTACAAGGTGACGATGCGCTACTGGGTGATCTCGATTATCTTTGCCATTATCGGCCTCATCTTCGCGCTTCTCGGCTGATATGCCTGCGGTACGCAAGCGACTCGACCGCCCCTTTCTGCTCCTCACCACACTTCTCGTCGGGGTTGGCTTTTTTATTTTTTCCTCAGCATCACTCGGACTTCTGGCACGTGAAGGGGCACAGTTCTCGTCCGTGGCTTTTAACCAGATCTTTCTTGGCATGGTGCTCGGCGGCATCTCCATGCTCGTCGTCTCTGCTATTCACTACAAAATCTGGCAGACCTATGCGCTCCACATCTTCATCGGAGCCTGTCTGCTTACGCTTCTGGTCTTTGTGCCGGTGATCGGCTTTGAGCACGGCGGCGCGCAGCGCTGGCTCCACCTCGGCCCGTTCTCATTTCAGCCTTCAGAGCTTTTGAAAGTCGCCTACGTCATCTATCTCGCCGCATGGTTTGCAAAGATAAAGACTGGACTACATGACTATAAGAAGGGTTTACTGCCGTTTCTGGGCGCCACCGCCATTGTAGGCGCCATTATGCTCGCACAACCGGACACCGGAACCTTCATGGTCATGGTGGCCGGCGGGCTTGCTGTCTTTATGGGAGCAGGCGCACGCGTTAAAGACCTGGCACTTATTGTCCTCACGGGAATTCTCTGCATCGCACTTTTGGCCATAGCGCGCCCCTACATCAAGGACCGCATCATGACTTTCCTTGATCCCACGGCAGATCCTTTGGGTTCTAGCTATCAGATTCAGCAATCGTTGATCGCCATCGGCTCCGGAGAGCTGTTCGGGCGCGGCTTCGGGCAGAGTATTCAGAAGTTTAACTTTTTGCCGGAGCCCATCGGGGACTCCATCTTCGCTGTTGCCGCCGAGGAATTCGGGTTCATAGGCGGCGTGGTATTGATTGCGCTCTTCGTTGCGCTGGGCTTTCGAGGATTTAAAATTGCGAGCCGCGCACCTGATCTCTTCGGAGCACTCCTGGTGCTCGGCATCACCGTGCTCATCGTCGCACAGTCGATGATCAACATCGCAGCGATGCTCGGTATTCTGCCCTTAACCGGCGTACCGTTGATATTTATAAGCCACGGAGGCAGTGCGCTCTTTATCGCGCTCACAGCGGTCGGCATCGTACTCAACGTATCGCGATACAGCAAGGGGTAAAATGATACAGAAAAATAACCCGTTCGCAGTGCGAACGGGTTTACTCAGGGGGTGTTCTGCATGGATTCCTCCTGTGCAAAAGGTGAATGGATGACGATAGTACCGCTTCTGGGCTTACCGAGAGCTTTTTCGATAGCGCGGTCCAGCTCTACCATCAAAAACGTTTTCTGCTGCTCGGTTGGTGTCTGACTAAGAAAGACTTCGATCGAAAAACGATAATCTTCCACTCTTAGCCTCCGTATGGTTGGCGGTGACGAATCAGTCTCGTAGATACCGCACCTACTCTCCGAAGGGGAGCAGATGCTACAAAGCGTCGGTCGCCAACGCGTACCCAGCCTTGAAGCCATTCCAAAGAACAGCGTCATATCTCTAAAGTAGCGTCTCCAGAGAGATTGCCTCTCCTCCAGTCAGCCCACGAGTAGATTCGCCACCTTTCTAATTATACCATATTCGTTGTATGAGTGTCAATCAGCACTATCTGTGACGTTTAGAACATTATTTCCATGGCTTAACCGTGCTACAATTAGGCCACTATGAAGATAGTCTTTACCGGTGGGGGAACAGGGGGGCACTTTTACCCCATCATCGCGGTGGCAGAAGCGCTCAATGCACTCATCGAAGAAGAGCACCTGGTACGCCCCGAGCTCTACTACATTGGCCCGGAGCCCTACGACGAGCGGGCACTCTATGAAAACGGCATCACCTTTGTGCAGAGCCCGGCGGGGAAGATGCGCCGCTACTTTTCCCTCCTCAATGTTCTCGACCTTTTTAAGACAGCAATCGGCATCATCAAAGCAACGCTCCAGCTCTACAAACTCTATCCCGATATCGTCTTCAGCAAGGGCGGCTATGCCAGCTTCCCGACACTGGTCGCTGCGCGCATTTTGCGCATCCCCGTTATGATCCACGAGTCCGATGCGTCTCCCGGCCGTGTCACAAAATGGGCGGCACAATTTGCCCGCCGTATCGCCGTCGCCTATCCGGAGACAGCGCAATTCTTCCCGGGTAAAAATGTTGCCCGCACGGGCATTCCCGTTCGCAAGGATTTCTTCACGCAGGCAAAAGCCGGAGGCGCAGACTTCTTCAAATGGAATGAAGAGCTCCCGACGCTCTTCATTCTTGGCGGCTCGCAGGGTGCACAGCGCATTAACGACGTTATTCTCGACGCGCTCCCGCAGCTCACGGAACGCTACAACGTCATCCACCAGACGGGACCCAAGAACTTCGAAGAAGTCGACCGCACGTCAAAGCTCGTCCTGCGAGAGAATCCACACGCTGACCGCTACAAGCCGTTCCCGTTCCTCAACACTCTCTCCATGAAGATGGCAGCGGGCGCAGCAACCCTCATCATCTCGCGCGCAGGGTCCGGAACTATCTTCGAGATTGCCACATGGGGCATCCCCGCTATTCTTATCCCTATCCCCGAGGAGATCTCGCACGACCAGCGCAAGAATGCCTACGCCTACGCGCGCAGCCGAGGTGCCATCGTGGTAGAGGAGCACAACCTCACACCCAACTTGCTCGTCTCTGAAATCAACCGCCTCACGGAAGATCAGAAGCTCATGGAGGAGATGCGCGCGGCGGGGAAAAGCTTCGCTACTCCCGATGCCGCCCGCATTATCGCCATCGGCCTTCTTGAAATAGTCCTTGAACATGAGCAATAACCGACCCGTCGTCACTCGTATAGCGCCCAGCCCCACGGGCATGATGCACATCGGCACCGTGCGGACGGCGCTGTTTAACTATCTCTTCGCCAAGCAGCACGGCGGTACGTACTTCGTGCGTATTGAGGACACCGACAAGGAGCGCTACGAAAGCGCGTGGGTCGACGCCATCTGGAATGATTTTGCCTGGCTTGGACTTCAACCCGATAAGCGCTATGTCCAGTCTGAACACGTAGAGCGGCACCGAGAGCTTCTTCATACCCTCGTGGAGAGCGGCAAGGCGTACGTTTCAAAAGAGACGGCAAAAGACGGATCGGGAAGGGAAGTGGAGGTGGTGCGGCTTAAGAATCCGGGGCAGACGATTACCTTTCAGGATCTCGTGCACGGGGAGATAACTTTTGATACCACAGAGCTCGGCGACTTTGTCCTCGCACGCTCCATCGACGACCCTCTCTACCACTTCGCCGTCGTAGCCGATGATGCTGACGCTGGTGTTACGCACGTCATCCGCGGTGAAGATCACATTTCAAACACGCCGCGGCAGATTCTCATTCAGGAAGCACTTGGCTTTCCGCGCCCGGTATACGCACACTTGCCCCTTATCCTCGCCCCTGACCGCAGCAAGCTCTCCAAGCGCAAGCACGGCGCGTCAGTTGAAAATTACAAGGGGCAGGGATACCTGCCGGAGGCAATCCTTAACTATCTGGCGCTCTTGGGCTGGAATCCGGGGGATGATCGGGAATTCTTCATGCTCTCTGACCTGCTTCAAACCTTTTCCCTGGAGAAGGTCCAGAAGTCTCCTGCCGTGTTCGATGAGAAGAAACTCGCGTGGTTTAACAAAGCATATCTGACACGCCTGCCGCACGAAGCGCAGCTGAACGAAACTGAGACTCACCTGCCGGAGAGCATAAAGACTCTGCCGCAGTACTCGAAGGAGCGCCTTACCCGCGTCCTTCCGCAGCTTATTGAGCGCATTGAGAAATGGGGCGATATCACAGAACTCGCAGAGAAAGATGAAGTCGGCTATTATTTTAAAGCTCCTGAGTACCAACCTTCCGGACTTTCATTTAAGAATGAGACGCCGCTTAATGATATCCGCGAGCACCTCACAACGGTCTTAGACGCGCTGGGACAAATACCAGAAGAGCAATTCGGCGCTGAGACGGTCAAGGCTTCTATCTGGGACTACGCGACGGAAGTAGGCCGTGGAGCCGTACTCTGGCCGCTTCGCTACGCTCTTTCAGGTAAGGAGCGCTCTCCCGATCCGTTTACACTCTGTGAGGTGCTGGGAAAAGCTGAGACCCTTGCCCGCGTACAGAGTGCGCTTTCGCTCATAGAACAAGGACGTAATGATTAGATTTGCATCAAGATCACTCCTGCTTTTCGCATTGTGCGCGCTCTTTTTAAGCGCTGCTCCCGCGCTCCAGGCAGCCTCCATTTCAGAAATTCGTGACCTCATACTCGATCGCAACAAGAAGATCGAGGATTTAGAAAAAGAAATCCAACAGTACGAAGGGCAGCTGAAGCAGGTGGGGCAGGAGAAACAGACCCTCCAGAGCGCCATCGGCCAGCTTGATATATCCCGCAAGAAGGTCTCTACGGACATCAGTCTAACCCAAAACAAGATCGGGAAAACCGACCTTGAGATCAATCGGCTTGGAGAGGAAATTACCGACAAGCAGGCTCTTATTCTGCGCAATAGAGCCGCAATCGCGGAGTCGCTTCGCAAACTCAACTCGATTGAGGCGGATTCACTTCTCGAGTCTATTTTAAGCTACAGCAATCTCTCCGAAGTGTGGGATCAGGTAGAGACCATGCAGCGCGTGCAAATTGCTGTAAGCGACGACGTGGAGGAGCTCACCCTGCTCAAACAAGACCTCGAGACTAAGCGCAACGAATCAGAGACTCAAAAGGAGCGCCTGGCCCGACTCCAACAGGAGCTCAGCGGCAAAAAGCAGGTGCTGGATCAGAACCGTAAGGAGAAAGACCAGCTCCTCTCTGCAACCCAGAGCAAAGAAGCTGAGTACCAGCGCCAGCTCGCAGAAAAGAAAGCTGCGTACGAGCAGTTCCAACGAGAGATTAACGAACTTGAAAGCCAGCTCCAGCTCGCACTCGACCCCGAGTCTATCCCTTCGACGGGGCAGGGAGTCCTCGGCTGGCCACTCGCTAACCTCACGGTCACTCAGTACTTTGGCAATACGGCATTCGCACAATCGGGGGGTTACAACGGCAGCGGCCACAACGGCATAGACTTCAGGGCTTCCGTGGGTACTCCTGTACTCGCGTCGCTCACCGGCGTGGTGCAGGGAACAGGAAATACGGACGTGGGAGGCTGCTATTCCTACGGTAAGTGGGTGCTCATCAAGCACAGCAACGGCCTCTCCACGCTCTACGCCCACCTCTCAGTCATCAGCGTAAGCCCGGGGCAGAATGTAGCCACGAGCGATATCATTGGATATAGCGGCAACACGGGCTACTCCACAGGCCCGCACCTGCACTACACCGTCTATGCTTCTGACGGCGTACAGCTCAAGAACCTCAAGCAGTGGTACGAGGAGAGCGGCCGCCCGGCGACCTCGGGCTGTGCTAAAGCCGGCGTGGTGATACCTGTCGCCGACCTGCGCGCTTATCTCAATCCGCTCGACTATCTTGTAAGCGCTGATCAGCTTCGTTAATGGCTCGTAACGTATAAAATTATGGATACCGATCCTTCAAAAGCAAATCGCCAGATAAAGGTCCATACACCACCCGATCATCAGCCGGTCTTTGCCAATATGGCACAGATTACGGTCTCTAATGAGGAAGTGACACTGCAGTTTCTCTTTGCCCGCCCCAACTCTGACACCGGAGCCCTGGTGGGGGAGGTGATACTCACCCCGCAACACGCCATACGCTTTAAAAATGCACTCGACGAGACGATCAAAAAGCATTTCACGAAGCACTTGCCCTCGTAGTTGACGAAGCCCTCTGAGGCGTTAGACTCCTGCTAGTAGACTTCTTGGGAGGAAAGCCTATGGCGTCTAGCATCCCGCATGTCGCGCACTTTAAGGTGGTCCGGCGCGGCAAAAGGAGGTTAATTGAGTACGAGGGACTGCTGCGAAGTCGTCTCTCCTGTGAACTCTTTGGAGTAGGAAAGGAGGATAGCATACCGCTGCTTCTCTTCAGAGGACGAAAAGCAGACTGGGATCAGCGTTTCTTCAAGGTCCACTTCATGGGAGGTCACTTTGCTGCCGCAGGCATTTCCCTCATTCGGGGCCCGGGTCTCAAGGATGAATTCCGAGGAAGCATGATCTGCGCGGACTGGTTTGAACCTGGTGACCAGTTTGTGGTGGTAGGCCTGCGCAAACCGCTCTCTCGGGCACGAGTCCGTGCAACACTCTGAGTTTTGTGTAGTCTCAGTGAAGGTCTCCACTGTCTGTGGAGACCTTTTTCTTTTCCATAGACTTGCATCGATTCCTCTAAGATGGCAGTATACGCAAGGAGCTGAGATCTTTTGATCGAGCAAAGGAGATTTGGAATGCGAAGTGCGATTGCGCGGGCGCTAAACAACTTTACGCGGGCCCCAGTGGGACAACTTCTGAAAAAAGGAGTCCTTACAGGGAGAAGCGGTGTACAGTTGCTTATCACCCCAGTACAGAAGACGCGACGGAAGAAATTCGTCATTTGTCCCGTGTGCAAGAGGACAATTAAACCTCGTGCAGAGATAAGTTTCGTGGAAGCTACAGCACCGGTGCCGCAACCTGGCGTCATCGCACTACCTGGCAATCCGCGATACTGGATGGCCTGTGTTGAGATTCGGTGTACAGGACCTGAAGGCAAGCCGCGGAAAAAAGAGGGGCTCTGGAATATTTTTCCCGCTGGCCCAACTGACCCTTGCGGTAGTCCACCCAAGCGCTGCGTCTGGGTGTATCGCCGGTGGACAGACCGATACAATGAACTCGTTGCGCCAGTACAGGAGGGCAACGTGATCTCATTACGACTCCCTGTCAACCCAACCTTCCACGAGTTTATTGTTCCATAGGAAGTACCTCAATCGGCCACGCTCGTGCGTGGCCGATTTTCTTGCATTCTTTTTTACCAGATGGCAGTATGCGTTTTAGATACGTTCGCTCATGCAATGGAGGATTCCGTGTCGAGTCTCCGACAATGGATCACAGGGAGTGCCTTAAAATGTTCGCTCGCAGTACTGCACACTTTCCCATGGGTCATCCGCACCCTCGCGGATATCCTTCAACCAGAGAAGAGCGAGATTCGCGCTGCTCTCATGGAGGAAGACGCTACGTTAACGTGCCCTCAGTGTTTTCGGAAAATCGTGTCCGGCCAAAAGGTGCGTTTCATAGCGCCTACATCCTCAAGAGCTCCTGAGGGAGTCATGGTTCTCTATAGCCGCCCTCGGCGCTGGGTTGCCTGCGTGGGACCCAACTGCAAGGACAATGGCGATCGTCCCTGGAGCTACGACGGGATTTGGCAGGTGCGCGAAGATGGCAGACGGGGAGTGCTCGCTTGTGAGAATCTAAGCCGGCCGCACATCTTTGCCGAGGTCACAGGGCTCCCACGCCTCGATCAGAAACTCGCGACTAACGTTGTCCGACTGCCAGCGCGTGGAAAATTGATCGAGCGGACTAAATTCCTGGAACTGCCTCCGCTTGAGAAGTACAGAGGAAGACGATACTAATGAACCCGACGATGCTCTCGTCGGGTTTTCTTTTTGAAAGATAGGGAAGAGGCAATTTCTGAAATCCGACTCCCCTAGTCATAGGAAATTTTTCTGAAAGAGGAGAGTCTGCTCTTATTCAAAATCGAACTGCTGGAGAAGAAGTTCCAGCTATACCAGATATCAAGTCGGGGATAAACAGAGGTCTTAAAAACGATTTTAACGCGTCGAAAAACCCACCCTGACAGTGGGAAAGCATGATTTATAAAGCAGTCGGTACTCATCAGATCTTTTGCTCCATACACAGCCTTTCAGGCCTGTATATGTCGCAAAAGATATAATGTGCGACACGTATAGTATTTACTTCCCTATAACTACTAATAAGAAAAAGCTGGGCGCTGGTTGGAACCCTTCTCTTCCCTCTCCCTCTACAGACGCGCCTCAAAACCATCCTCAGGTTTGTCTGAAATACCTTCGTCTCACCTCACCTAAATTCAGGCGGTGAAATTTCTTTCCAAACCCCTCCCCTGCCAAATTTTGATTTTGGCAGGGGAGCAGCGACTATTCTCACCGCGATTCTTTTCCACGTCGCTTGAGTGAATCAATTTTCGATTTGATGAGAGTAAGTTCCTTTTCAATCTGATCACCCATTGGATTTGAATATCCTCGCCTTGTCTTACTCTTATGATTCGCTATTAAAGAGACTGCTTTGCACCAAAGTATAAAATCCTGACGTTTAATCCCACGTAAGGGGTACTTCTCAAAGAATGGAATTATATTCCTTAAAAGCTCTTGGGTGCTTTGCACGGACAATCTCACTTGATCACCTGCCTTCTTATAGGAAATCTTCCCCACTCCGAGCTTTTCTCGGATAAGTTCAAGAATCGCCGCATCCAGCGGATGGAGAACAATGGCAAACTCTGCACCCCAATATTGATATTGGCGATATGTCCCATCTTTGTTCCGCTGCTTGTCAGTACGAAACTTAAGGGCAAAACAACCCTCACCGTCCACGAAGCCGGCAACATAATCACCTGAAAGACTTTCCACTCTTTGTCCCACAACATAATTCTACTCCTCTTTCTAGAGGTCGCACAAAGAATTATGCACAAGGACTAGAGCTTAACGGCGCACCGGCACCAAGTCCTCGCTGTCGATGAGGGCCTGAATATTTTCAGGCGTTAGCTCCTTCTTCTCTACCTCCTTCTCTTTGGTATCAGTCTCATCGAGTTCCGATCTATATAATTTTGTATACGATTCTCTGCACATGCCTCCACTATGCAGGAGCCCAGGTGAAGAGATGGTGATCCGCTGCTTCATTATCTATAAAAAGAAAGGCCTGCACGGGGCAGGCCTTTAGAGATAGTTATCTTCGCGGATGGAACTCCAGAAGCCTTCCGTGATTCTCGGGAGTAGCGTTGCTCCCCACGACCAACTGATGTGGAACTTCCGGACCCGGAGCTGCCCAGATACCACTGAGCAGATAAAGCCTCCGGCTTGGCACTTGGGTACGACGACGAGAATCTTCCAGCTGAATGACATCCACGGAGATCGTTCGTGCCCGGACGCTTCCATGAGTCGCCATTTTGTACCGTCCACCCTTTCGTATACGTGCGATGAGTCGTCCTGCAGCAACGACGAACTGTGTCGTGTATACTGCTCTCCCGTTCTCGTCACAACGAAAGACAGTGACATGGTCATTCACCCGGCACTGCCGCGGGAGAATGGAGACTGGTCTTCCTCTGTGCATCTTTCCCCCTTCCTTAAATTCTGTGGCGGATAATAACAGGACTGGGAGGCTCAAGCAATGCCGGCAAGTTTTATAATCTTCTCGTAGTGCTCCTTCTCGATCGGCATCACAGAGAGTCGCGAACCTGGCTGCAGAAGCAGCATGCCTTTAAGACTAGGCTCCTTACGCATCTCATCAAGCGTTACCATACGCTTGAACGTATTCACGTAACAAATATCAACTAAGTGCCAGTAGGGCTTTTCTTTCGTTGCCCTCGGTTCAAAATAATCGCTCTTTGCATCAAATTGACTCTTGTCAGGATAGGCTGGGGAGCAGACCCTTCCCTCACCCACCGCCTCTGGCGGGTTACAGCTTGAGTGATAAAAGATTACCTTATCTCCCTCTTTCATCTCATCCCTCATGTAGTTTCGGGCCTGGAAATTCCGCACTCCCTCCCACGCCGTCTTTTTATCCCTGCGAAGATCCTCGATAGAGTACGCCTCCGGCTCGCTTTTCATCAGCCAGTATTTCATTTCAAGTAATAGTTACCTTTCTCCCCGCACCACGGGCAGAACCACTCGGTCTTATCCTCGGGTGCATCCCCTATCACCCACCACTTAGTGCAGTGTGGGCACGAGAAGTGCACGATTCTTTCTTCTGATCTTTTTCCCGAATTATCCATGATCCAAATACTTCCTTCCCTTCAGCTTCTCCGGCAATAAATCCTCTTTCGTGTACGCCTCGTACCCCTTTCCGTACCCCTGCTCTTTCATGAGCTTGGTGGGAGCATTGCGGATCTTAAGCGGTATGGGCAAATTGCCATGTTTCTTTACATCATCCATCGCCGCAAAAAACGCATCGTAGGAGCTGCGGTCTTTCCTTGAAGTAGAAAGATATACCACGCCATGAGCCAAGTTAATGGCGCACTCAGGGTAACCGATGGTCTCCACCGCACGAAAGACTTCATTCGCCACAACAAGCGCGGTTGGCTGTGCCTGGCCGATATCTTCACTCGCAAAGATCACCATCCGCCGTGCTATAAACTTTGGATCCTCTCCGCTTTCGACCATTCTCGCCAGGTAGTAGAGCGCGGCATCAGGCTGGCTCGCCCGCATGCTCTTTATAAAAGCACTGATCGTATTGTAGTGCTCCTCCCCTGCCTTGTCATACCGCAGGTGCTTTGACTGGAGCGTCTCTTTTAGGTGCTCGATCGTGATCTCGTCGTACAGCTGTGCTGTATTCTCAAGCATGGAGAGCGCCTGCCGCGCATCGCCATTAGCCATAGCGATGAGCCAGTCCTGCGCTTCCTCATTGAGCTTAAAACCCGAACGGTCAATGATCTGCCGCATCTCCTCTGCAGAGAGTTCGCTGAGCACAAAGACCCGAGCCCGCGAAAGGAGTGCTGGGATCACTTCAAAGCTTGGATTCTCAGTCGTGGCGCCCACGAGGATAAGATCACCCTGTTCTACGTAGGGAAGCAGAAAGTCCTGCTGAGCTTTATTAAAACGATGTATCTCATCTAGAAAAAGGACACGGGGCTTATCTCCCGTGTCCGTATCAATGACCTTCTTTATATCCGCCTTCCCTGCTGAAACGGCAGAGAGCTCGAAGAATTCTGCACCAATAGAGTTCGCGTAGATTCGGGCCAAAGTGGTCTTCCCCACTCCCGGCGGCCCCCAAAGAATAAACGAGAACCGGTGGCCTTTCTCAATGGCAATACGCAGGGGCTTCCCCGCCCCCACGAGATGCTCCTGCCCCACAAACTCTTCGAGAGCTTTGGGTCTAAGTTTTGAGGCTAAAGGCTCGGTTTCCATAGGCAGTGCGTAACCGGAGAGCCGTTCGTGAAGTCTCCGTGCTACAATAATTCCATTATAAGGTCTAAAAGCTTCGTCTTCATATGACAGCACTTATGAGCTGGCTCGACAAGTTTACCGACAGAAACGGCTCCTTGTTCGCCCGCATATTTATCGGCCTCCTCTTCTTGGTAACAGGCCTCTTGGCCTTGCAGAACTTCGCCGGCACGTCGGGCATGATCGCCGGAAAGGGCTTCCCTCTGGCGGGACTGCTCGCAGTCCTCATCATCGCCATGAAGCTCGGCGGCGCAGCTGCGCTTCTCCTTAACCAGCGGGTGCGTCTGGGAGCTCTTGCACTTATTGTCTTTACGGTCCTCGCTACGGTGTTCTATCACCTGAGCTGGGATCAGAACGTCGCCTTCTTGAAGAACCTGGCCATCATCGGCGGTCTTCTGTTGGTCTACCGCGACGCCAAGAACTAAGAGTACTCACTCTTCAGAAATGCAAAGACCGCCTCATTACTGAGGCGGTCTTTGTTTGCTAGTGGGCTCTGTTTACTTCACAGCCACATGGTTCTCAAGTCCCCAACACTTTGAAGAAGACATCCAGGGTTGCGTGCCCTCACGGTCGAAGAGATACTTTGCATAGGCAAGGTTTCCATCGAGCGAGTAGATATTAAGTCCAAGTCTGTGAGCAGTATCTTTGTGGTAGTACTCGTTAATCTGCATGACCCCCACGTCCATACTGTTGATCTCACCGCGGATAATATCTCCATTCTTCCCGAAGTGGCGGAATTTAGACTCACAGCGAGCGATCTCCGCAAGTACCGGCGTTTCCGCAAAATACCCACGAACATACTGTTCCACCGTCGGAGACTCAGCAAACACTGCCGGGGCAGTTTGCACCTCAGTGACCGCTGAAGGGTCTACGGAAGCAGCAAGCATGGCCGACACTGCGATTGCGATGTGTAAGATAAGCCGTATTTAGTTGCCAAAGAAAAAATCCGTTCTACCGGACTTTCTACCATTATAACATATGTAAATATTCTGTCAATACTTACCGTAATGGCGCATAAAGCTTACCAATGCCGCCCTTTTTGCCAATATTGACACTTCACAAAATAACTGTAAATGGCTCAGTTGAGCCATTTATATGCCACTAGTATTTTAACTTGGCAAGAGTTGTGTGAGCCTTCCGAAAAATTCACGGCTCTATGGCACAGATCTCTGCCCTGCGCGCCTCGGCCTCCTTCACCAGCCTTGTTATCACCTCCATTGCTTCATCCACACTGTCTACAAGGTGGTAAATGGCCATATCTTCCCTATCAATAGCCCGCTGGTGCTCGTACATCTCCGTCCTTATCCAATTGAGAAGCGGGGTCCAGAAGTCCTTTCCGAACAGAATAAGGGGGAGAGGCCGGATCTTTTTAGTCTGAATCAGGGTAACAAGCTCAGAGAACTCATCGAGGGTCCCAAAGCCCCCGGGCATGAAGACATAGGCCTCAGAAGAGAACGCGAGCATCACCTTACGGGTGAAGAAGTAATGGAACGGCTGGGTATCGGTCACATATTTGTTGAGAATCTGCTCGTGCGGCAGCTGAATATTAAGCCCGATGGATTTCCCTCCCGCCTCGTACGCTCCCCGGTTGGCCGCCTCCATGGCTCCCCCGCCTCCGCCGGTGATGACAGCAAACCCCTCCTTGGCGAGGCGCCCCGCGAGCTCCTGCGTCTGCTGGTAGATCTTGTCGCCAAATTCAGAACGGGCGGAGCCAAAGAAGGTGACGGCCTTACTGTACTTGCGCAGCAGCTCAAAGCCCGAGACAAACTCAGCCATGATCTTAAAGATACGCCACGATTCCATGGCGTCGTTGGGTTCACAGAGAAGCGCCGCCTCAATGCGCCGATTGGCGTTATCTTCTGGCGTTTTTACTTTTTCTTCACTGCTATCCTGCATGTTGTATCAGTATACGTGAAGTTACGAGTTGATTCTGAATCGTTATGTGCATTACTTGGAGTCTTCTTCAAATTGACGAGATGTAAGGCACCAAGGAGCGAGAACGCGAGGCATACCTGTAGCTACGATGAGTGTTTGAGCAACGTAGGTAACGTAGCAGATCGCGATTTTAAGAAGACTCTTAACCGACCGGGTTGCAGGCCTTACAAACACCCAGTTCTTCAAGCTTGTTTAAATAGCGCGTCACGGTGACCACAAACTCGGCATGACTCCACACGAGCGGTGTCGCTCCCACAGGCTCTCCTGTCGTCGGATCAAGCTGCTCGGGGATAACACCCGAAGGCAGTGCGTACTTTACCACCCAGGAGAGCCACTGCTTCGCCGGTTCAAGCTCAGCCTCGGTGCGTGCCGCTTTTATGTAGTATTGTGCGAGCCATAACGTCGTTAGAATCCACGGATTAGGCTGTCCGCTCATGCGGAGGTAATTGTCCCCTTCATAGCGCGGCACACCGCTCGTACCGTCCTGAAGCTTCAGGTGCTTTTCAATAGTGGCAGCAGACTTTTTCACCCGTTCGTCGTCAATCGGCAGAACGTCAAAGTTAAAGATGCCGTAAAAACTGCTCATATCGAGTGTGGGATCAAACTTCATCCTCCCATTCTCAATCGTGATCATCTTGTAGAACATCTCACGGCCCGGATTGTAGAGATGTTTTAAGATGGCTTCCCTGAGCTTCTTTGCCGCGTCATGATAACGCAGGGCTGCCTCCCGCTTTCCGAGAAGTCCGGCAAAAGAAGCAGCTGCAGAGAGCGCACAGTAGGTCGCGCCGCAGGTAAAGGTGGAAATACCATACTTCTCTTCCCAGAGGTCATAACTGGGGTACGGCAGATTAGTGTCTTTGTACGTGTACGTCGTCAGAAATTCAGCTGCCTTGAGAATGAGCGAGTTGTAGATAGTCTCAATGAATTCGAGGTCGCGGGTGAGCTCATAGTGGCGCCACAGAACGCACAGCACCAGCGCCGTCTCATCCTGCTGAATCGGAAGTTCGATCTTGCCGTTTCTAAGCCACGGGTGCCACGAGCTTCCCAGAGCGCCGTTGGGGAGATACTTGTGCATGAAGTATCCCTCCTCGCTGATGATGTTATTGCAGAAGGTAAAGAAGCGCTGGGCCACATTGAAGTCCCCCGCCCGGTCGAGCGCCGTCGCGGAGCGTGCGCCGTCGCGCGGCCACATGTAGTGGTAGGTGTCGCGGCCATGCTGGAGCATGTCAGAGTCTCCCGAAGCAATGATCGCACCGCGGTTATCCGCATGAGCACGAATTACAAAGAGGGACTGCTTAAAGAGCCGCACAACTTCTTTGTCGAGTCCGTAGAAGCTGAAGTTCTGGCGATTTACCCAGGCATGCCAGAAGTCTGACGTCGTACGGATGAGGTGCACCGGCGAGCGGTCGAGGACGTAGGCATTGAGATCCTGCACCTCTTTAATGGACTTCCCTACCGTGAGCCAGTAGTGGAAGCACTTAATAGCGCCGCCGCGCACCGAGACCGTAACTCCGATAACGGAGTCCACAGAGCTGTGCTCAATCGCATTATTGGCGAGCACGCCGTCTTCAGCGTCGCGGAAGGTGCCCTCGCGTCCCTCTATATCAAAAAGGCCGATGCTGTATTCGGAGAACGGTTTCCTTCCCACGCGGGCATTTATAAGAAAGGCGCGGCGCCCCTTGTAGTGAATGAGCGCGCTTGGCCGCGGGTCAAAGTAGGCCGTATCGCCGCGCTTGGATTCAGATATTTGAAACTGCTGGCCGAAAAATACTTTTATCTCACGCTCCGCTCTGTCCTTGCGCAGATTGTGTACGTGCACCTCACGCACGAGAATATTTTTTTCGTTATAAACGATGTCGGTAAACTTAAGTTCTACCTCAAGCTCATGATTGACCGCCGTGATTTCTCCTACAAAATCATCACTGCAGGTGATCGTGATCTTCCACGAGGGATCGTCAAACCAGCGAAACTGCCCTTCAGAGAACACTCCCAGCCGGTGCGTGTGGTTAAGCGCCACATGATTCTCGAGCCCCACATAGGGAAAATGCAGGTCCTGGACCTGCCCGAAGCGGTCAAACCCCACAAACAATTCCCCATTTCCGAGAATGAGCGACTTGGCCATGTAAACGTACGTCCTGTTATTTGAAGCGCTGTAAGTGCTCGCTCAAAATGCGTGCGGCGGTCTTCAGAGTCTTCACGCGGGCAAGCGCCTTAGCAGCCTGCTCATCGTGGAGCACGTCCTTGATCCATGCAGAGAAATCGTTCTTGCCACGGCTCACGTGATACTTAAACTGCGCCTCGCTGATGGCGCCGCTTTTAAGCGCTCGCTCGAGATCGCGCAGATTCTGCAGTATGGGTCCGTTGTTGACCCAGAAGCACTGGTCCTGCGGCGCATCAAAAAGTTGTTTCCTCGCCAATTGCTTTAACATGAGTGCGAAAAACAAATACTAGTGCTGGTAACTAAAAGGTGCGAGTGAAGAAAAATAGGAGCGGATTCTCGCAAGTGCAGTCGACCACTTCCCCCAACGCGTACGAGTCGTTGCCTTTTGTACTCTTAATTCTAGATCATTGAGCGCATTCATAAAAGCAATATACGCAGTGTACGGCGTCTCATACGGAGAAAAATATTTGTGTACGTCGCCATCGGAGAACCACTTCGTGCACATGTAGTAGAAGTGATCCGAGGTCTGCAGGCGCCGCCAGTCCTCGATGAGCTTAGCGTCTCGCGTCGCAAGTACCGCATCTTCAAGCGCATAGATCGCTTCAATCGCAGCGCGCTGAATGTCATTCCCCGTCCACGCGGTGAGATCGCGCTCCATATCCGCCCAGGTCAGCACGTGCGGCACATCAAACTCCCCCACCGTTGCATAGGTGCGTACCACCTCGGACGGCGTCATAAAGACCGTGTCGGGATGCTGCATCAATTCCCGCGGCATCGCTTTGAGGAAATGAAAGATACCGGAATCCTCCCACTGGTGTTCGCCGAAGGTCTCATAGTCCATAAACAAGTTCACGGTATTGCCGTTGCCGTGGATGGCATTGACCCAGCTTCCAAACTTCTCGGACGAGAGCGGCCACTCCTTCCAGGAGCGCTCCGAAAAGCGAAACGCGACATCATCGGAGAGTTTGTAGTTCTTCAGAAGCACCTTGATGCGCTTCGTGCCCTTGGGCTGATACAGAAAGTTCGGGCTCCGCCAGCCCAAGATGGGATCCCATCCCTCAGCGAGTATTCCTTTGAAGCCTGCGTCCTCTGCCCACCGCGCAAGGTCATTGTTGTAGGAGAGCTCCGTGTTGCGAAAGACCTGCGGTGTCTGGCCGAAGTGCCGGCGTACAGCATCGCGGTGTTGTCGCACCTGCCGCTCGAACTCTTTCTTCGAATAGAAAAACGCAAGCGAGTGGTAGTAGGTCTCCCCCACGATCTCGACGCGCCCTGTATCAACAAGCCTTTTGAAAGAATCTAAAACGTGCGGTGCGTACTCCTCGAGTTGATCGAGAAAGACACCGGAGATGGAGAACGCGAAGCGAAATTCCGGATGCTCCTTGAGCATGTGGTAGAGCGTCTCATTTGCAGGAAGATAGCACTTGCGCGCCACTTTCTCGAGGACGCGGCGGTTGTTCGTATCCGCCTCGGAGTCATCATTGAAATAGTGCGGATCCTGCCCAATATTAAAAATACGGTAACGCTTAACGCGCCACGGCTGGTGAACGTGAAAGTAGGGACACACGGAAAGCACGACTTAATCATACCCTGCCCTACCCCTAACCAGAACCCTTGATTAGTAAAGAATGTTGAAAACAAAACCCCGGATGGCTTTAGCCATCCGGGCAAATCTTCGGGCTTATTTTTCAACCAAAAGGCCTCCGCTTCTCCTGCTCCTGAGAAAGACCTGGGCACGTAACGCCTCATCGATAATCGCGTTACGTCCCTCAACCGAGACACCTTCGAGGACGGTGCCCGTACTACAACACTTTGAACAGATCAAAATACCGTTCCTCCCGTTCTTGCAATTGGTGCACGGAGTTTTTTCGCGCAGTCCAACAAGTGTTGCCATACTTGCCTCCTACAGAAGCTACGCCCCGTTGGCGCAGTGCTAGGGGGCATTCTGCATTATTTAAGAATATATGCAATGCGCTCCCTATCTATTGACAACACTAGGTATCAGTGTTATTCAATCCGCGGAACACCGCTTTGCAGTTCCAGTCACACGGAGGTTTCCTCATGGTGAGCACTAGTAAGATCCGGCTGCTCCTCACAGGGTTAGCCTTGCTTTATATCTGCAGCTGGCTGACTTCGGTCGTGCACGAGGCAGGCCACGTCGTTGCCACATCCCTGACAAGTTACCGCGTCAGCGGCATTATCATCGGCGGTGGTTCCCTCTCCAGGGAGCAGATAGGGGCCATTGAGACTGAGTACGGACCCCCAGGTATCCTTGTAGGACCGTACATCGGCAGCTCGAAGACGTTGATTCAACGAGGTGTGCCCGTACCAAAGCCGTCTGAATACATCTTTATTCTGCTTGGCGGCAGTCTGGCGAACCTCATCGCTGTCCTTGCCTTCTATCATTTCAGGGGCTCGCAAGATTTTACAGTCCTCCGAGATTTCATCACCTGCAAACGGATGCCGACGGCAGGCGCACTGTTCCTTCTAATAAACATGTACGACATTGCGGCGCTCTTCGTGCCGGTAGCCGGCACCGACGGATGGCATCTCCTCCAAGTTCTCCTTGGCAGTCCGATTCCAGCCTGATAGCCCTGTAATGAATCGCGCCCCAGACTTCACCGTCTGGGGCGTTTTTCTGAATCTTCTACAGCGGTTCAATTATAGTGAGCTTCATCACAAAAACCTAAAAACTTCATGGATACATTCACGAAGTTTTTTAAGATTCCTCTTATGAAATTTTTGCTGTTTAGAAGTTATCTACCTCCGAAATGAGACATTGAAAGACCCCACCTTAACTATCCTTATTCTTGTTGCGTTTCTTTGTCCCAAATCTGGATAATATCAAGGGGGTGGAATATCACTTCGTCACCTGCTTTCAAAACTTCTTGCATCTTTTGTCCTACAGGATCGTTATCGAGTATACCTTTCCACTCTGAAATATCCTGTTGCTCAGTAATCTTTACCCACATCCTCTCTACACCATCGTCTTGTTCTCTGAACATTATTTTTACTAAATCTCCTGGGACCAGCCTTAACAGACTTTCTTTAGAAGGCAAATAAAAACTCTTTGACAATGGTGGTCGCTCAATGCTGTAGCTCATGTTGAATCAATTATACAGGCGAGTGCTCACGGTTTTTCCTTTATCGACTTGATATAAGTTATCGCCAACTTCTCTAAACTACAGCCTTTCAGTTGCCATTGGAGGATAATCCTCTTAATCTCGAATAAATGAAGACTTGGTAACCTGACCATTCTCTTCTTTATATTCAATACGACACGTTGGAGAAAACGGAAGTCTAGAAGTGGTAAATGTTGTTACACTTGAAGACAGGGGAATCTCGAGGATTGAATCCTTCAACCTAGATCGTACTTCATCAATGGTAATGAATTCGGCATCAAGACCCAGGCAATACTCCTGGAGATAGAGAATCTTGTACGCAGTTGATTCTCTTTCTGACCATACGAAATAAAGAAGGAAACAGACGATAAGAATCGTCAGAATAAAGATGCTGGGAGTAATTTTTTTAAATATACTCAAGTCCATATAATTTATATATTACTACTTTTTGAAATCTTTATTCTTCGAAGTGCTGTTACTGTTTCCCGTAGGTTCATCATACGCACTTTCCATTAGAGAATTATAATTAGGGGCGTCTTCGGGGGCCTGCGGATTTAACGTCTGCAAGTAGGCGTCTAGAGTATTACTAACACTCGCCTTAGGATTATTCTTGATTTCATCTTTTAAGAATTGGGCGAAACCCATACCTTCACTATTTGAAGGCAAGTCTTCGTAAGAGAATGCGCTTCCCTTATCCGCACCAAGCGATTGAAGAATTTCTACACTTATGCCAGCGAGTCGTGTAAGCGTCTCGCCTCTTGTCTGCATACTTTCTGTTGCAGCAATGAAGTGTCTCATGTCTAGCCAGCCTGCAGTCTCGGTATATATGAATCGAGGGATTTCGTTTGAGGAAGAAAAATGTGTTGCCATAGCACTTACTACGTTTTTATAGCCGACGCCTTGATTGCTATTTTCTACGGCACGCATAGTTTCCATGACTTGAGCAAGAGTCGCAGTCTGTACCTTATTCGGTTCTTCTCCTGTTGGATCTTTATACGTGATAGGATTGTTCATCGCATAGCTATACGAGTTCTGTGCCTGAGGACTCCCCAAAAATGAATCTGTTCTAGGATCCTGCCCTAACTTCAAGAACACAGGGTCCTGACTGGTGAACTGACCTCGCTGCCCAACGTAGTATCGTGCGTTCAAATAAGCCAGATCTGTCTCCTCGTCATACTCCTGTCCGATGTACTGTTTTTGACTTACATCCGTGCCTAGATCAATTCTCTCAGATCCGAAAGGATAGTAGTCGAGTGTCTGTACAACTTCCCCACTGTCATCCGTCACTGCATTCGTGCTTCCCAAATGGTCTGAGTGTACGTAACGCGTCGACGTCGCTGTGCCATTGCCTTCGATGGTTGCGATAAGATCGCTCCCAGCATAGATGTGCTTCGTAACAGTACTTCCTGCTTTGTTGTAGAGCTCGTTCGGATAGATCGTCGTCACCCCACCCACTGATTTCTTGGTGCGCAGGTTGTTGTGGTCATAGGCATAGGTCGTTGTCGCACCTCCACTCCCTGCTGCGGTGAGGCGGTTACGGTAGTCCCAGGTGTAGGTACTTCCGTTGTAGGCCGTGACGTTTCCATTGTTGTCGTAGGTGAGGCTCATACCAGCGATGCTCGTAGCGGCATGCGGGTTGGCGTAATTTGTCTCAGCATAGGTGTAGCTCCCCACGTCACTCTTGCTGGTGATGTTACCGAGCGAGTTGTAGGCGTAGGTGTGATTGAAAGCGGTTGAACTTGCCGTAGCTGTCACTGCCGACGTAAGACGATGCAGATCGTCATAGCCGTAATCGACCCGCTTACCTGCTCCTGTCTGCGAGACATCATTGATCTGCGTAATGTTGCCTACTTTATCGTAAGTGAATGTAATATCCTGAATTTTCTCAATGGGGCTGCTGCTCGTACTTGAGGCTGTATACGTTGCATAGATGGACATTTTGCGCGCAAAGAATGTTCCCCCACTTACGGGGTTATCCCAGGTCGGCCACGTCATCGCTTTGATCTGGTACTGGTTTACATTCCCAGAATCCCAGTAGACCGTGCGTGAGCCGGAGGAAGCGCCCCAGAGCCAGTAGGAGGTACCGGTAGCAGCGGTAAAATCAGCAACTGGAACATTGACCCAGGAAGCCGTCGTTCCCTGCGATGGAGTCGCCGTCTGAGACGTTAGCAGATTCTCGGGATAACCCAGGTTGTTTGAGTACACTGCTGCACCTACGTTTACTGTTCCCGTAGCGGCCTTGGTGTAGAAGGAAACTTGGGTGATTGTCCCATTCTCAGTGATGCCATACTTCGAGCCCGTAGGATTTGCCGTATCGGCACTGCTGGCACCCACCAGTCCGTACCCAAACGTGGGATCCACAATGACAGGATATACAGCGGTATTGAGAAACTCCTGCGGAACCGTAACGGTGAGCTTCCCCTGCACCGTACTTACACTAAGCGTACCCCACGTCGTATTGCCGGCAGCGTCTGTGATCTTTGGACGGTAAATATGGAAGGCCTTGCCAGTTCCATAGTCTGCGCCTCCGACTCCTGAATAGTTACCTGAGATACCGTTCTTGTAGTACGCGGCATAGGAACCCACCACGTGCTCGGGACGGCGGACAATCACAGCGTCCTCCGCATTTACACATTCGGTCGCCGTACAGCTCATGACATCGTCGCCATGCTCCTCTTCATCGAGTGGACCTTGGTAGAAGAAATCGAGATTCTCAGAAGAGATATCAAAGGAAACCACGTTTGAGGCTGGCTTTGATGGGAATACCACGTCAATCTCGTAGCCTCCCTCTGGAAGCTCCTCACTCGCGGAGAGCTCGTAGAATCGCACCTGTTCGTTGACGCCATTCCATATAATCTTTTCATTCTCAGAAGACAGTCGGGCTGAAGACGATTGCGATCCCGGATAAGTCAGGCTGAAGGCCGCGTCCCTCCACCTCTCTAGACGAACAGCTGGTACGAAAGTTGGAGAATCTGGAGCACCTACAGTCACAGTCAATTTATCGCTCTCTTTAGTGAATGCATTGCCCTTTATGGCGTACTCAGCTTTTAGCGATGCATTCTGCTCATAGACCATCTCCACGGAGGTGGTCGCCTGTTCAGCAGGAGGCACGGCAGCGGGGATCTCAGGTGATGTCGTCGCAGCAGTGGTAGTTGCCGGCGAATCCTCAACAGAAGGGGTGGGCTCGGACGACGTGGCGGTGCCCAGTGAGGGCGTTGTAGTAGCAACAGGTGCAGTAGTAGTTGCCACGGGCTCAGTTGTGGTTGCCATTACAGGAGGCACGATCTCTGTGTTTTCTGTTGTTGTTGCAACTTCTTCCGCTAAACTCTCGTTCGGAGTATCCGCGTTTTCAACAGCTTCAGTCGGTACTTCCTCTTCAAAAATATCCTGCGCAGTCTCGGACACCTCTTCAGCAATAGCCACAACGAGAGTAGCCAGCGGAGCAAAAGCGAACGGAAGAACCTCTTCAACAGCCGTGGCAAGCGCCGGAAAATCAAGCATTCCAAGAAGCCCCCCTCCAGCAGAAGGCGTGGTCAAAATATTTGTCAGGCGATACAGCTTTTCGGAATCATAGGTGTAAGTGCTTTCCACTCCATTTGCGAATTGTTTATAGGAAACCTGCCCTGTTGGAGCGTAGTCAAAATCGGCAACCACTTCGAGGAAGACTCCCCCTCCTTCCTTTTCCTCAATCGTCTCTAGCAATCCCGCCGTATTGTAGGTGTACTTCACCTCTGAGGCGTCCGGATAGACGATCTTCGTCTTGTTACCGAGACGATCGTATGAGTATTGCGTCGTGTACGTTACTGAACTGACAGCTTTCGCTTCTTCCTTCACCAGCCCATGAGCGTTGTAGATGTAGGTTGTCGTGGCACCTAATGTTCCTGCGGTACACAACCTTCCCTTACCGTGCGCACAAGTGTCGTAAGCATACGTCACCTCTGTACCGGCTTGTGTGGTTAGGTCCTCTGTAAGAGCGCGGTTGAGATCGTCGTATGTGCGAGCAATATTCTGACTTTTTGGATTTACGGTAGTGGTAAGATTTCCGGCGTCATCATAGGTATACGTCCAGATACCAAAACTGCCGTCTGCAGGATCGTGCAGATCTTCTGCCGTAAGCTGACGACCAAGCCCGTCATACGTGAAATTTCGGATGTTTCCCTCTGCATCGGTGATTTTGGTGAGTTTATTGTTACCGTTATAGCTATAGGCGGTCGTATATAGATTGGATCCATCGTGCTCTATAACACTCGCCAGATTGCCGTACGCATCGTGTGTGAAATCCTTGATCTTTCCCGCAGGATCAGTGACGGTGCGCTTCCAATCATCATAGGCCTGCGTGGTAGTACCAATGGCGGTCGTTGTGCGGGTAAGGCGTTCGAGGCTATCGTAGAGATGGTCAACTTGAAGCGAACTACTTGGGAGCGCATTGATGCCGGAGTAGGAAGTGCCTATGCCAAAGTAAGGCAACGACTCTGACTGCAGTAGACCACGTTTGTTGTATGCAAAACTTTTTACTGTAAAGGTATTCGTTCCTTCGGCCTCGATGCGCTCCTCCACTTTTCGCTCAAACGCATCAACGTACGTATAGGTATCTACACTTGTCACTGAATCAAGGTAATCCGTTCTCTTGATCCGTCGCGGCATACCCGTGTCGGTGTACACGTATAAATGCTTTGTAACAACCGTAGAGGGTGCCAGAAGGTCAGGCTCCTTTACCTCTCGAACACGATCAAAGGGGTCATAGAAGGTCTGAAACACACGCCCATTCTGATCGATGGTTTGGTGTACCTGTCCTGACGAGTAGTCGTACGTCTGTGCCACCGCGTGGCTGAGCGGATTAGTCGTCGTAGCGGGATAAAGATTATACGTGTCATACGTATAAGTCGTGACCTTGTCTCGAGGATCTTTTTCTTGAGTTATCAAACCGTAACTGTTATACGTACGCTCGACATCGATATACGAAGAGCCCGATTTCCAGCGCTCCTCTTTTGTGAGATTGCCGACTGCAACAGATCCTAGCGATAGGCTGTCATAATAAAATCGACTTTCCCGCACTTTTGCTGAGCTCTGATCAACCACGGTTTCTCGGGAAGGACGATAGAAAACCGGGGTCGTTGTCCCCGTGCTTGTGGCATACGCAAATGTAGTGACGAACTTGTCGGTTCCCGTATCCGTGAATGTTCCGTTATCACTACCTGTCACCTGCCCCCAGGAGATATGTTCTGTCATATTGCCCGTATTGTTGTGATAGGCAAAGCTCTCCCCTTTTTCCTTGTGGTCAACGTCACCATCGTAGGCAAATTCAAGCTTTTTCGTGAGTTTTACAAACGAAGCACCACTGCCGAGATCAAAACGGTCCCATGTGTTAATAGTCTTCGTATATAGATTTCCCAAACTATCGTATTGCTCAACTCGATACGGCTTTCCACGCTTTGAAATGTGGTCATTGTACTCACCGATCGTAGAGGAGCTCTCGTTTCCCTGATGAAAATAGGTCTTTGTAATACTTCCAATGCTATCCGTCCTCGTCACAAGCCCAAACCCCGCAAATCGGCGATCAAAGGGATCATTGTAGTAGTACATACCATCTGCATAGGTATATGATTCAGATTTGAGGTTACCCAGACCATCATTGGTCACTACAGACTCCACCGTCACAATAGCTGCAGGAAGTTCGGGATTTAGGAGGTTGTCACTTCCGTCAAAGTATTTCGTTGAAAGTTTGTAATTAACCGTAGTGCTCGCTCCCTCAGCGGTGTTAACCCCTACGAGCAAGTCTGTGAAGGGGGAAGCATTGGAGAGATACGTCTCGGTCTCTAGCTGTTCGTCAGCATTCCGTTCCGCATACAGGAGATCATCTACACCGTCTGCATTGATATCTACAATCGCCGTATGAATGGTTTCGTCATTGGGATAGGCAAATCCCAATGGCATCGTTGGATTAATTTCACTTGAAAAGCGACCGCTATCGTTCTGTTGAGAAAGATACGCTGAAGCGCTCACGCCGGATCCACTGTCCACAGACAGAATGAGATCCAAGATTCCGTCTCCATTGAGATCCATGGAACGCGTTCCTGCGTCTGCTTTCCCTGAGGATAGGTATTCTTCGCCTTGAGTGGCAAGCGGAATCGAGGTGAAGGGGATCAAAGTCCAACCATGACCATTATTGATGCCTAATTTAGTTCCAACTTCGTTGTCTTCATGCCGAAAAACATAATCGGGAAGAGCGTCCCCATTGAGGTCCATGAATTGCGCATACGTGTACACCTCAGTACCGGAAGAATTTTCATCGATGATCCCATATGGTAACTGCCACACCGTAGTCGTTGCTGTCCATCCATTGCCATTATTTAAGTAGGATATCGTCTGTAACCCTTCCCCATCATCGTCGAGGTGTCCGCGGAGAATATCCGCAAGGCCATCTCCATTTACGTCGAGTACTTGAGTTGAGTTATCTGCGTGGAGATCATCCCCGAATACAAACCCGATAGGAACAGTTACTGCAGTAGAGGTCCAGGAAGTTGTGGCTACTCCAGTATTTCGATACACCGATGACACATCGACCCCGGGTCCGCTCGTCGAAGCATAGGAACGAACCAAATCGGGAAGCAAATCACCGTCGTAGTCAAAAACACGTGTTCCATAATCAGCAAAGGCATTATCTCCATCCTTGAGCCATACAGGTACATACCATTCCGTGGGGCAAGATGAGTCGGTCCACCCTCCGCGAGCATTATTGAGGTACACCCTGTTATAAGTACATGGTGGATCGGCAGAGTCTTCAGCGTATACAACATCAGGATACCCGTCTCCATTCACATCGCGTAATTGCATTAATGTAGGATCCTGAGATTCGCGATCATAAAACTGTAGAGGCAGCTCCCATGCTCCACCCGTGGTCTGAGTCCATTCGATAGTAGGATTCGCGGTTTTATACGTAAACGTGGTGGGAGACTTCGATGCAGTGGTGCCTGCGACCAGATCGCGACCGGATTCTGTTATAGAAGCAAGTACCGATCTACCTGAAGCTGCTCCACCACCGTGAGCAAATTCATATTTGCGAACCCATGATCCGTTCTCGCGTATTTCTATACTTGTGACTTTGTAGTTGCTTTCAACGGAAAAGTCCGCAAAATACATTGCCGGACTCATTTCATACGCTTGCCGGTTAAATATCACTTCAAAGATACCTGCTGTACTACCGTGCCCTGTATAAGTGATCTTGGAAGGGTAAATCTGTCCGGCGTCTTTGAAATACTCATACTTAATAAAATTGTCGTTGGTGTCGCGAACCTCTTCGAGCATCCACTTGTAAATGCGCGTGGTAGTCGTGGCGTCATCCTGCCTAGCAGAAGCTGTCTGGCCAAACCGATACCGAGTTCCCTCCTTATCATAAACCGTCCAATAGCCATTGCTGTTGTAGGTATATGAAAGTGTAGCGCCGTTATCAATCTTGGCTCTGTAGGTGGTAGTTGAAATCTTTGTTAACTCTCCTTCAAGTGAAGAAACATAATCCTCAGTGCTATACAACCGTTCTGTACCGCGAAGATTCGCTCGCTGGATATATGGAATGTTCAGCTCCCAGCCATAGCCGATATAGCTATCATTATTCTTTGCGCTGCTGTTGTAGAGAAGTTCCAGCTCAGGAGTCAGTCCGTTACGGCCCGGGGGTAGTTTAAACTCATATTGATACAGGAAGGCCCCCGTAAACTCATCATTTTCGAGAAAGCGAAGGCTTTGTGCAGACGTATCGATAGACCTGGACGCTCCTCCATCACCACTACTCAGCAGTGAGAAACCCGGATCCACGTTAAGAGAAGGGGTATCGCTCGTTTCACCCCCACTCTCAGTCAGGGTCGGTGATTCTTGAGAAGATGAATCATTCGCTCCGCTTACCTGCGCGAAAGAAACAAGAGGAGAAAGAAGCAAAGAAAAAATAAGAGCACCTCCAAGGAATGGACGTGCGTGCTCGTAAACAGAAGCCTTTCTAAGAATCATTATTCACGAAGTATTCATGTATTCTCATTCTCCACAAGGCTGTTTACATGAAGTTTTGTGAAATTATTTAATCAAAAGCAGTAGCGGCGAGAATGTTTAGGTCGTTTTGAAAAGATTGAATCTTCACAGAAAATGAAGCACTCTACATACTTCTCTTTTCGTAAAGAGAGAAGTGGGCTACTTTTTCTTACTTTTCGGCTGCAATTCCTGCAAGAAGCTTGCCGTACAGCTCGCGGCACTTCTCGGCGGCGCGCTTCCAGGTGAGGCGGTAGGCTTCTTCCTTGCCATAGACCGTGAGCTGACGCGAGAGCGGCTCATTCTTGAGCACCGCGATGATTTGGTTTGCCATCTCGTCGGTGTCCCAGAAATCTACCTTAAGGGCGTGCGAGAGCACCTCAGCAACTCCCGACTGCTTCGACACCAAGACCGGTGTGCCGTTTATAAGTGCCTCAAGTGGAGCAATGCCAAAGGGCTCTGAGACCGACGGCAGTACATATAAATCTGCAGCGCGGTAAAGACGGTCAAGCTCAGCACCACGTACGAATCCCGCAAAAAATACTCTGTCTCCTATCCCAAGCTTCGCGGCAAGGTCGATCACCTGCCATTCCATCTCGCCGCCACCGGAGACGACAAAATACGCATCAGGGTAGTACTCAAGCGTCCGCTGTGCAGCACGCAGGAAGTAATCAGGTCCTTTGTGAAGCGAGAGTCTGCCCACAAAGAGCACGAGCTTCTTGCCCTCGCGCTTGAGTTTCAAAATATCCCCTCTGTCCCCTTCGTGTTTGTGGGCCTCGACACCGTTGTAGACGACGTGGATTTTCTCCTGCGGAACACCATAAAAACCTTCCACCATGCTCTTCGTGTAGCCGGATACGGTGACCACGGCGTCAGCCGCTTCAAAACCGAGCTTCTCTATGGCAAAGACGCGCGAATCAACGCCGTTCTTTCCTGACTGGTCATAGCCCGTGGCGTGTACGTGGAGAACGAGCGGCTTCTTGCTCACGCGCTTTGCCTCAATACCGGCCAAAAATGAGAGCCAGTCGTGCGCGTGAATGACATCAAACTGTTCGCGCTCTGCGATATCGCGGATGGCAATTGCATAACGCGCCACCTCCTCAAAGAGCGTGGCGCCATAAATATTCCCCGGAAGTTTTAAACGCAGTTCGTTGTAGGCGCTCGAGGTCATGTAGGGCGAGAGCGCCGTGTCGACGGTCTTGACCGTCACCTTCCCGATATCAGCAAAGACAAGCGGAACTCTGCTCTCTCCTGCATCGATGCGGCGTGGCAGTACAAAGAGAACTTCCACATCGCTCTGAAGGAGCGCTTTCGCCAGCCCCTCGCATGCCACGCCTAAACCGCCGCTGTTGTGCGGAGGAAATTCCCAACCGAGCATGAGAACACGCATATAAAAGAAGCAGCGTGCTTTTACGCGGCAAGCCAAACGAGGCCTGTCACAAGCAGGCTTCTCCATTCTAGCCCAGAAAGTTCTTATCCTGCGTTGTGTATAAGTGGACAGTGAACCTTACACCAGCCACGGAACCCTAAACTGCCTGAATTCTTCTAGGAGAGGTTTGTCGTAAAGAAGCCGGGAGATAACTTCGGCGTGACACATGGCGCCCGTGAGCGCATTGTGCGGGTCCGGCTCATCCGGAATGCCCACGTAGTTTAAAACGCGATCGAGATTGAGCTTGCTGCGGTGGTTCTCAATAGGCGGTGTGATTCCCCGCTTTACCATGTGCATGTACGCCAGCGTGTGCGTGTCGATCGTGCGATACGCGAGCGGCCAATCGAGGTGGGCCCGCTCTGAAGCAGCTTTCAAAAAGTCGCGGTCGAAGGAGACATTCTGACCGGCGAGTGTGTGGTCGTCAGCCTCCATCGCGAAAGCAAGAAAAGCTTTCACGATCTCTGCCTCCGTCTTCTTCGAGGAGTCGGTTATTTCATCCTCACTAAAACCATTGACCTCGAGAGCCTCTTCCATGATGTCGGCGCCCTCCCAGATACGGCACTCGTCGTAGAACTGCCGGGTCGGATTATCGAAATCGATGCCGCCGATGCTCACGATGGAGTGCTTGTGGTACTCCGTACCGGATGCTTCGACGTCAACAACAATCATAGTCTATAAAGGCTCGGGGGTTAGAGGTTCTCTTCGAGGCGAAAGACGCGGCGGATGCCGGCGTCAATGCGGGCGCAGGCGTAAGCGAGCTTTGGGTACGGAGCGATCTTCGCGTCCACCCAGGCGCGCAGGCGCGGCGAGGAGAAGGAGTAAAAGTAGAGGCCAAGCGCCAGAAAGAGCATCCCCTGGAGGACAGGCAGAAAGAGCCCGGCGATGCCGATGAGTATAAAGAGGATCCCAATGATCCGAGTTGTGGCTGAAGCGACGTAACGCATGAAAACTAAATGTTATTTGTATCCTACGCTTAAACGGATGAGATCACAATCCCTTACAGTTGCCGGCCGGCGAGTACCCCGCAGCTTCAGCCTCCTCCTTGCTCTGAAACCACACTTTGTTCTCTTCCTTGATCCTCTGAGCGCCCGGACACCAGGGCAGATGGTAGGCCTTCCCGCTCTTTGAAGCCACGTACGAGCCTTCGACTCTTCCCCCCTCTGCCGTACTCACGGCAGCAGTCTGCGCCTGAGGCTCTGGGGCAGGCGCCCTCCTCACTGCGGGTACAGGGGCCACCGTGGGCGAGACTTGGGGTGCCGCAGGAGCACTCTTCGTGAGGGTGCTCTCCTCTACCGTGCAGATCCGTACCCCTTCTGCCACTGAGGAGGAAGCTGAAAGGCGCCCCAAGACAAAGCTCCCCAGTCCCACCGCTATAAGGAGAAGGCCGATGAGGAGGTCCATAAGCGGCAGGCCGAGGACCTCAAGCTGGGTCTTGAAAGACCCTAAAAACTCTGTTATCCTACGGGTCACCTATTCAGTATATAGCGTAACCCGGGGCTCCATCCCCTTTATACACTTCCATGGCAACTAAAAAATCAGCCGGTACAGCGAAAAACCTACGCGATTCGAATCCAAAGTACTTGGGTACGAAGCTCTATGATGGCGAGCGCGCCCAGCCAGGCTCGGTGATCATCCGCCAGCGCGGCACCCGCATCCTCCCCGGCAAGAACGTTAAGCTCGGCAAGGACCACACGATCTTCTCTCTGGTGGAGGGTATTGTGAGCTTCACCGAGCGCCGCAAGACCCGTTTTGATGGCAGCTTCCACCGCAAGAAGGTGGTGAACGTCCTCCCGGCCTAACTACTCTTGACCCAGTAACCGACCACCGGACTGAGGTCCGGTGGCTTTGGTACAGAGCCTGCTCGACGCAGGCGTGATTACGCCAGGTAGTCAAACAGGGAGGGATGCGAGGTCTGGTGCCGATCCTGGTGGCGGACATA